>RCUQ01000041.1_pt1 | contig 169490 bp, 167 predicted proteins | sample 2166351 | NCBI WGS metagenome assembly RCUQ01 (sample SAMN09932597, study PRJNA488358) | compost metagenome | feature: garden; material: soil; isolation source: compost soil in acetonitrile-enriched culture | place: Germany: Experimental Botanical Garden Goettingen | collected 2016-01-27 | reverse complement strand
ACTCCCGACCCCTTAGTTCGTAGCCAAGTGCTCTATCCAGCTGAGCTATGAGCGCGACATAAGTAAAGTTGGCGGTGAGAGAGGGATTCGAACCCTCGGTACAGTTACCCGTACGCATCCTTAGCAGGGATGTGGTTTCAGCCACTCACCCATCTCACCGTAACGTGCGGCCATAATACAAACTTCATGTCAGCACTGCAAGCACAGACACTCAATTTTTTGCATATTTCTGTTCAATTAAATACTTTTTAAACAATTTAGGGCGGATTCAGCTAAATTTATTCTTTTATCTAGATCTGCATGTTGAATAAAACAGCAGATATTCTAAATTGCCGACATAAAACACAATATTGCAATCATTTGCGTGCAGTCTGTCTTCGCATGACTTATGCTAATCCTATCTACTGACATACAGCCAAAGACATTATGAAAAATTGGGTCGATCCTGAAGCAAAAGCTGAAGCTGAACGTTATGACAACCCTATTCCGAGCCGCACGCTCATTTTAGAAACCATCGAAGAAAAAAAGACGGCTTTATCGCATGCGGACTTGGTCGAAATTTTTAACATTGCAGATCAAAAAAGTATTGAAGCGCTCAGCCATCGCCTAATTGCGATGGTTCGTGATGGTCAACTGATGAAAGATGGCTTCAAGTTTCAAATTGCCGAAGAGCAACCTGAACATGAAGCAACGGTTTACATCAATAGTAAAGGCTTTGGCACGGCGAATATTGCAGGTCATGAAGACTTACTTCTGCCTGAACGTGAACTGCGCCAAGTGTTTAATGGTGACCGTGTTAAAGTGCGTCAAACCTCAGTAGACCGCAAAGGTAAAGCTTGGGGCTTTATTACCGAAGTGGTGCAACACCGTGTGAAGCAAATCATTGGTAAAGTATCGATACATGACGGTGAATACTTTATTCAACCAGCAAATCCCAATGCGCACCAACCGATTACTTTAGAAAAAGAGTTAATCGAACACGCACAAGTCAAAGTGGGCGATTCGGTTCGTGTTGCAATTGATGACTACCCAACCAAAGATGAGTTGGCGACAGGTCATATTGTGCAATCGATGGCAGACAAGGCCGATACTGAAATTATTATTCCGCAAACCATTTTAGAGTTTGGTTTGCCGTATGAATTCCCAGAAGAAGTGATTAAAGAAGCAGAAAGCTTTAAAGAGCCTTCAGCGCAGGACCGTGAAGGTCGTATTGACCTACGAGATTTAGCCTTAGTCACTATTGATGGTGAAGATGCACGCGACTTTGATGATGCAGTCTATGCAGAAAAACGTCCAGGTGGCGGTTACCGTGTCGTGGTGGCGATTGCAGATGTCAGTCACTATGTCCGTTCAGGCAAACCGCTGGATGATGAAGCTCAAGAACGTGGTACATCGGTGTATTTCCCGCACTTTGTTTTACCGATGTTGCCTGAAGCTCTTTCGAATGGCTTATGTTCACTCAATCCGCATGTGGACCGTCTATGTATGGTCTGTGATTTAAACCTGTCACGTGCCGGTCGCGTCACCAAGTTTGAGTTCTACCCGTCTGTGATGCATTCAAAGGCACGTTTAACTTATACCAATGTTGCCCAGTACTTTGAAGGCGACAGCAGTGCCATTACAGAAGATCGTGATGTGCGCAAATCTTTGAACACCCTGTTCCAACTCTATCAAGTCCTCAAAGGTTTACGTGCAGAACGTCATGCCATGGAATTTGAAACGGTTGAAACTTACATGACATTTGATGAGCTGGGCGGTATTAAGGAAATTTTACCGCGTACGCGTAATGATGCTCACAAACTGATTGAAGAATGTATGTTGTTGGCAAACGTGGCAGCGGCTGAATATGCACTACAACATGATGTGCCAATGTTATACCGTATTCATGAGCCACCTGAGTTTTCACGCATTCAAAAAGTACGCGACTTTGTCAAACTTCTAGGTCTATCGTTCCCAGAACAGCCGACTCAGAAAGACTACCAAGCCGTGATTGATGCAACCAAAGACCGTATTGATGCACCAAGTATTCATGCCGTGCTGTTACGTTCGATGATGCAAGCCTACTACGGCGCCAATAACGCAGGTCACTTTGGTTTGGCATATGAAGCGTATACGCACTTCACTTCTCCAATTCGTCGCTACCCAGACTTGTTGTTACACCGTGCCATTAAAGCCAAGTTAAAACATAAACCTGCACCTCTTTCAGGGGCCGCTTTAGATGATGCTGGTCAACATTTCTCGGCGACTGAACGTCGTGCAGATGAAGCGTCTCGCTCTGTCACCACATGGTTGAAATGTCATTATATGCAGCAGCATTTGGGTGAAGAGTTTGTCGGCACCATTTCTGCCGTGGCAGAATTTGGTCTATTTGTCACGCTCAAAGACTTATATGTTGACGGCATGATCCATGTCAGCCAACTGGGCGACGACTACTTTGTCTATGACCAACCAAGTCAGAGCTTAATTGGACAGGCACGCGGTCAAAGCTTTAGCTTGGGCGATGAAGTGAAAATCAAAGTTGCAGCAGTGAATTTAGAAGACCGCAAAATTGATTTTGAATTATTGCAGCAACTCTCACATGGTGGTCGGCCCATACGTAGTCGAGCGCCCCGTGTTGGCAAAGCCAAAACAGCACGAAGCGAAAGTAAAGAAGAAGTCTTCAGCGAGTCGACAAACGCCTCTCCCAGTAACAGCGGAGACCAGCCCATACGACGCAAAAAAGATAAATCCCAACCTAGCTCCTACAGCAAAAAGCCTAGTAAAAAATCTTCATCAAAGTCTGAAACAAAGGTTAAAGATAAAGTGAAGAAAAAGTCGAAACCTAAAAAGAAAAAATCAAATGCAAAAGCGAAAACTGAGTAAATGATGTAAAAGGTGCTAGGGCTTAATGTTCTAGCACCTTTTTTCATAGGGCCAACATGAACTTTTTGCGTTTATTTTTAAGCAAACCTATCAGCCAATATCATCCCTTGCTTTACTTCATGGCCACGCGTAGCCGACGTATGATGCGCTATTGGCAATGGAAAACAGATGGGAAAGACTACGCACATTCATTTTCTAACGCCCCTTTGGCTTTTCGCGTCAAAAAGCATCAGTCCGTTCTGATTCGTAAATTAGGCGACAGCGATCAGCACTGGCAACACAATAAAGTCATCAATCTCAAAATTGCCAGTCCGTGTATTTCTGGGATTTTAATCCACCCACAACAGACTTTTTCTTTTTGTCAGTTAGTGGGAAAACCAACAACTCAAAAAGGCTATGTTGAGGGAATGGAACTCAGCTTTGGTCAAGCACGCGGTGGCATCGGCGGCGGTATTTGCCAAATTGCCAATCTCATTCACTGGCTTGTCTTGCATAGCCCGTTGCAAGTAGTACAACGTTCACAGCACTCCTTTGACCCTTTCCCAGATCATGGTCGTGTACTTCCTTTTGGTAGTGGCGCTGCAATTTTTTATAACTATATCGATTATCAATTTTACAACCCCACCCCACATAGCTTTCAAATTCGGCTGTGGTTTAGTGAGAAATGTTTAGAAGGTGAACTGCGCTGTTCCGCCGATTTAGGTTATGTCTACCATGTATTTGAACAACAGCATGCCTTCCTAAAAATCGGGACGGATTACTACCGACAAAACGAAATTTGGCGACACCGTAAAGAAAAATATAAAAGCGGTGAAATCTTAGCAACTGAATGCATGACCCGTAACTTTGCCAAAGTGCTTTATCAACCCTCACACATTGACCAGCACTACCCATCATGGGCTGAATTTCAAGCAGCGCAAAACATCAAAACCAATTAAAACTTGATTTCCCGCGGCATCACCCTTACATCTAGTGATAACTGAACATTTAATTTGGCTTAAACGCATGACATTAGAAAAAGCAACCTTGCCTGTTCCACAGTTTGATCAAATCACCTTAGTACAACTCCAACAACAGATCGAACAGGCAATTCAACAGGGTCAACATTTCTTAAAAGACCTGAGCGAAGTCCCTGAATCAATTCAGGCACAGCTTGCAGTCTTAGAACAAGTCAATCATTTAGAAAATAATATGAGTGAAGCATGGGGCGTGCTGTCCCACCTCAATGCCGTGATGAACAATGCTGAAACTCGTGAGGTGTACCAGTCACTATTACCAAGCTTAAGTGAATACTATACCGAGTTAGGTCAACACACAGCGCTGTATCAAACCTATCAACACATTCATGATGCTGCACAATTTGATCACCTCCCAGAAGCCCAACAAAGTGCGATTAAACTTGCACTGCGCGACTTCAAACTCTCAGGGGTGGCTTTAGAAGGTGAAGCCAAAAAACGTTATGCAGAAATTTCGGCACGTTTATCACAACTGTCTTCAGACTTTTCCAACCATGTTCTTGATGCAACACAAGCCTATTTCAAACCTTTAGCGGAACACGAACTGGCAGGCTTACCCCAAAGCAGTATTGAGCTATTAAAACAATATGGTCAGCAGCGCGAACTTGATCAACCCGTTGCCACTTTAGACTTCCCATCGTATCTGGCAATTATGACCTACGCGGAAAACCGTCCTTTACGCGAAGAACTGTATCGTGCCTATACCACACGTGCATCTGATCAGTCTGAACACGCTGAGTTTGATAACACCGCGGCGATGGAAGAAATCTTAAGCCTGCGTCAGGAAATGGCTGCACTGTTAGGTTTCAACAACTACGCCGAGCTTTCATTGGCCAGCAAAATGGCACCAAATGTAGCAACGGTAGATCAATTCTTACGTGATTTGGCTGAACATTCACGCGCCCCTGCACTCAAAGAAGTGGCGGAGCTGAAAGCTATTGCTGCTGAAGATGGCATTGAGAATTTAAAACCGTGGGACAGCACGTATTATTCGGAAAAATTGAAAGTCCAACAGTTCAATTTATCTCAAGAAGCACTCAAGCCCTACTTCCCTGCACCCAAGATTTTGCAGGGCTTATTTAGCATTGTGAACCGTCTTTATGGGATTCAAATTGTGGAGCGTGAAGCCCCTGTTTGGCACTCAGATGCACGCTATTTTGAACTCGAAGATCAAGGCGCAGTGGTCGGTGGATTCTACTTTGACCTCTATGCACGTCATGGCAAACGTGGTGGCGCATGGATGAGTGGTTTCCGCTCTCGCACCCAAACAACGCACGGCCTACAAAAACCGATTTGCTATATGGTGTGTAACTTTACACCACCTGTGGGAGATCAAGCAGCACTACTGACACATGATGAAGTGATCACCTTGTTTCATGAATTTGGACATGGTTTACATCATATGTTGACAGAAGTTGATAATATTGCGGTTGCAGGCACACACGGCGTGGCATGGGATGCGGTAGAGTTACCAAGCCAATTCATGGAGTTTTGGGCATGGGATACCGAAAGCTTAGACCTGCTCAGTGCACATATTGACACCCAAGAAACCTTACCAGAAAATCTACTCAAAGCCTTGCTGGATGCGCGTTTCTTCCAATCCGGCATGCAAAGTTTACGTCAAATTGAGTTTGCCCTATTCGACCTCAGCATTCATAAAGCAGCCCCTGCTTTGAAAGCAGATCAGATCCAAGCCACCTTAAATGAGATCCGTGCACAATACGCTGTTTTAGAAACCACGCCTTATAACCGCTTCCAACATAGCTTCAGTCATATTTTCGCAGGCGGCTATGCAGCAGGTTATTATTCTTATAAATGGGCGGAAGTTTTGGCCAGTGATGCCTTCGATCGTTTCGAAAAAGAAGGGATTTTTAATACTGCCACCGGAAAAGAATTTCGTCAGTTTATTCTAGCAGTTGGCGGAAAAGATACAGCGCTTGATGCATTTATCAATTTCCGTGGACGCGAGCCAAAAATAGATGCTTTACTTCGTCATCAAGGTTGGACGAACCGCTAAAAAAGTGAGTAAACTAGGCGCCTAAATTGTTCAGAAGGTAAGTCTAATGACTATTAAGCGTCGTTTCATTGCAGGTGCAAAATGTCCTAAATGTCAGGCGATGGATCGAGTTGTTATGCTTACCTCGAATGACGATGAATGGATTGAATGTATCGACTGTGGTTATTCTGAGAATCGTCCAACTCATGTAGACGAGCCTCAGATCCCCGCTATCCCTGACGAGGTTGGGGTCATTCAATTTAAACCACGTCAATCCAAAGAATAAAGGTTGAATCGAATGTCGTCCGTACAACACAACAACCCTAAATTACTCTGGGGTATTACAGCAGGTTTGGTCGCAATCATTGCGATTTTCGCACTTTATCAGTGGTTGTTTGCTGCACAAGAGTCTGCAACACCGTTGCACCAAGCGGAGTTGATTCAGCCGACCGTCAAAGCACTTCCAGAAGCTGAAAAAGCAGCTTCGACTGCTATGGCTGACAACACCATTAAATTGGTCGAAGAAGATATTTTAAAAGCACCTGTCCCTAAAAATGCCTCACTTGCCAAAGAAGAAGTGGCGAAACTGGATGATATTCAAAGCCAGTTAAAAGAACAGGAAAAAAGCTTGCAAGCACAGCACCAAGATGCCGATGAGCTGGTAAAACTCAAAGAAGAACAAATTAAACTGTTAGAAGCACAATTGGCTGCTCAGTAAAATACAGTTATTCTTTTTAAATACGTTAGCCTATCGACTGATACGCTAACGTATTTTTTTACCCTGCTGCTTCACCCACCTTTTCAATCAGCACAAAGCCATTACACAACTCATTATTCTGGCCTACCTCGCTCCATGAATGAGATTGCATTCGTTATGCCCCCTCCTAGACATGCAAAGGGTTTCTTTTAGAGGGACTTTATTTGTCGATTGGCTCTTATCATTGAGCCTAAGTGCGGGCTGATTTTTTAAGATAGGATGCTTAACAATATCGTTGTCCTTTGTTTTGATATCAGTGGCAATTTACGTTAGTAAATCCTAGAAAAGAGCTATTTTCTTCAGAAGTATCCCCAATAACTCTAAAACATAAAAAAGCATCCGAAGATGCTTTTTTATGGTCTAAATGAAATTCACAACTTAGTGATACCAACCGAATAACTTAAAGAAATATGGGACATAGGCAATGATCAGCATCGCTGGGAACAACACAATCAATGGTAAAATCCAACGTTCATAACGATAATAGAAAGACAAATGACGCACTTCTTCATCGGCTTCATTCACCTCGGCATCACCAATGGATTGTCTCGCTAAAAGATGATTGAGTGCCACAGGTGGTGTCACATAGCCCAACTCAAAGCCAATCAAGGTGATCATCCAAAAATGGACAGGATGAATACCATATTGATAGGCCACAGGCGCAACCGTCGCAGAAATCAAGATCACGGCGCCAAATGGATCCATAATCATCCCAACAAAGACCATCACCCCCACAATCAGACTAATGACCACGAACGTACTGCTAATATCGGTTGGGAAGAAACTCATCACCTCCGTACGTTCAAGCAATCCGCCCACGCTGACTGACAGTGCCATTAAAATGACCAAAGCACCAATGTGTCCAACGGTTTCACTGGTCGAGATATGCATCGACTTCCAAAAACCGACTTGGCGTAAAATATCCATGGAACTGGATTGAACCACCCCATGATTCACCACTTGTCCATCATCTGAGGCATTGCCATGTAGCCCTTCACGGTATTCTGCATGGGCAACTTGCGCACCAGCTAAAGCAGGCTCAGCACTTGAATTATAATTTGCGCTGAGTGTCTCATCCCAATGACCAACAGCAGGCAAAGGCGCAGGCTGATGACGCAATTTATCAAACAACACGATCATCAATAAAATTACAGGCATCATCACGGGTGCAGTAAATTCATTTAAGTCGGTGTCTAATAAGTATTTATAGAACATCCACGTGAGTACAAAAATCACGATATACGGCACAACCGCTAGGAAAGCACGCCCTGATTTCGGTGCGGCCAAACTCGGTGCCGCGATGCGGAATTTACTCTCTGCAAAGAATAGTGAAACCACTAAAAACAGTGTTGAGGTCAGTAGGAAAGTATAAACACCATATTGATAAAGCAGGTCCGTCGTGACTTCTTTATTTAAGGATGCCACTACTACAATCAATAAGCATGGACGCAAAACTACCCCAAGCGAACCTGACATTGCCGTTGCCGCCAAAGCAAACTGACGACGTCCACCTGCATTCCAGACTTCTTTATAAATAATCGCCCCTGCTGCAATCACAAAGATCCCCGATGCACCTGTATATGCCGTCGGTAAAGCCGCAGCGATTAAAATCAACCAGGTGAGTGTTTCAGGTGCCAAATTCCATGGACGCAAAATATTTAAGAACAGATCCACGACACGGGTTTGTTTCAGCAACATCCCCGCCCAGATGAAGAGTGCTAAATTCAGAAAAATACTGGAGAACTCAACCAACTGTCCCAAGTAAATCCCTTGCCCCATTGGGTAGTCCATGAAGAAGATAAATGCCACACCCGTAATCACAGCCATGTAGGCATACAGCGGCACACTCAGAAAAGCAAAGCCTAGACGTCCGCCAGCTTTGGCCTCTTTCGGTGGGCTAAACAGCTGCCACACACTTATCAATGTGAGTACCGAAAATAGAATCATCCACAGCCAATAAATCAGCTGGGTTTCGCCATTCATCGGCACACCTGAATCTTTGACTGAATTAAATTGACTAATGCTCGAGTAGGCTAATAGACCATTACCGAATGTCATCAAAAGACTATAAATCCGATAATCCAGCTTGGTGGCAGGGCCACGCAAACCAATATGATGGATTTTTAAGGTGGCACTAATCGCAGCTAAGACCACCATAAAAATCAATAGAATGGCACGATTTTCAGTTCCGAATTTAAAAATACCGAAAAAGGTGGTTTCAAAATTACGATAGGCACGGATACTTGGGTGTGCCTCCATATGTTGCATGGCTTTATCATAAAACTGATACTTTTCTTCACACTGCTGCACACCCGCCAAAATGGATGCACGCACATCAGCTTCCGAAGCTGTGCCAAAAAAGTCAGCGAACTCATCCGCGGCGTTGGCTTGCATTTGGGTTTTGACCATAGCATCCACATTCGGCTGACGATTACACTCTGGCTTGGCTGGCTCTGCCCTTAAAAAAGAATACTGCATACCTGTGGCTGGATCGCCATATAAGCGCTCACCCATACGCAGCAACTGGCCATGGATCATTTCACCTGTACCAATTAACAGCGTAAGTAACAGTAAAATCAGAATGAAAAAAGTAGAAATCCACTCGGTCCATATATACTTCAGCAGATCGAGTCCTGATCTGCGCTGTCCATGATTCTGCATGTTGTTTCCTATTTTTATTACCGTTCTGTCCAGCGCAATGCACCGCAGAACCTGTCGTTTTAGTCGGCTCGAGCTTGTCCTTTCTCTATGCCTTTAGATTTTTGTTTTGTTTATCTTTGCATCAAATTTATATTTTTGAATATGACAATCTGGATTTTCTTTTTAGAATTTAGGTCAATAGATTACTCATCAAATAGATTCACCCCGATTAAATACAAAGCTGCAATCACGATTCCCCAGATTACACCCAACAAATGTGCTTCGACCAAAACTGGACTCCCGATCAGTTCAGCCGTAGCACTCTCGCCAAAGGTATTTTCCCAAATCAGTTTGCCTAAAATGAGAAACAACACCAAACTCGCAAACATCCGTTCTTTACGGTACAGCAAATGGACAATTGCTATGGCAGTGAACATCCCATGCAGTACACCTGACAGCCCAGCATAGGCTTCAATGTCCGCCAGAAAATAATAAAAACTCAGACTAATCAGTGGCGGTAAAATCAGCAATAACGCCACAAAATGCCAGACGCGCGCACGTGGAAAAATAAAAGGCAAACACATAAAAGCCAGCATATTGAGTGCAAAATGAATCCATCCCACATGCACCCAGTGCGCTGTCCACAAGCGCCAAATTTCAGGAAAAATATCAACTCGCCAATAAATAAATTGATCTTTAAAAATCTGTAAGCATGCCGAGATCGACACGACAAACGCAATCAAAATGATTTTTCGATTCAGAAATTGATCATGCATCACATGTCCTTATCGTGTTGCTCATTTATTTATTGTTATTTTTTCTGAGCTTCGGCTCAGTTTAAAATTGGTTAACTTTCACTAAACAACTCATCTAGCTCAGAACGGTCTTCTTTTTCATCCCAGAAATGCGCCATACCCCCATCCCCAGTTCGTGTCCCCGTGTGTTCAGTCCAATAACGATCTGAAATCCCCTGAACCATACTCGAGGCCATACTATCAATCAGTTTAAATTGTGGATTGCTCTGTTTTTCATCGCTATAGGAAGCCGCATAACTTTTCAATGCATCACGAATCTTGGCATCGTCACCACTGGCTTGAGCCGCTACAGCATACATTGCATGAGATAAACGAACCCCTTTTTGCTCCCCAATTTGCATCGATTGTTTCAAGGTCTGATACGGATCAGGTTTACCTTCACCCGCACCTGGCAATAAAGTCCAAATCACCGCACGTGTTGCATTCGGCGCACCCCAAAACTTTTCATTGTCTAAACACACCATCCCACGCTCGACAATCGCAGCAATGTCTTTAGGAACATTGACTGCACCACCTGAGTTAATATCATTGGTCATGGCTTGTAGCCCACTCAACATCCCCAGCATATACACAGTTTGATCCAAATCGCTGTTCATTTTTGGACAGCCTTCGCCCAATGGTTTCTTATATTTCTTTTCCCAGCGGTTTTGAAAAAGCTGATAGCCAGTATATTGGCGTTGTGCCGCAGTCGCCGCCCAACGCTTTTGTTCAATCCGAGCATCCTGTGCCTCAGAGACATTGCCTGCTTTCGAGGCACGCAAATAACGTAACTCAGCCCCAAGCGCCTGATTTTCCGCACAAATACCCGATGCTGAATAAAGTAGAACAGCAACACGCGTTGGATCTGCCCCCATGTCTTTAGTCGACATAATCGCAGGAGTCAAAGCATTGCCTGAGTTACACACCATCTCAGCATCTTCCATAGCTAAGATAGGCGGCACAATATGTTTTTCACTAAACCCGAGCGCAACATTGGCGCCTGTTTTAACCACTTGTGAACAACCCGAAAATAATAAACTTGTAAGCGCTACAACAGCCACACCTTGGCCTATTTTTTGGACTTGCGACATTTTCCTGTCCTCTATTTGTATAATTGTATGTGTCCATGCTGACAAACATAGCAGAAGCATTTTCCGAAGAAAAGAGTATTTACTCTAAATCAGACCACTACTCTGCCATGAAATAAAAAGCGGAAAATTGACTAAAATGACGCCTCAACTTTTTTTTAGGCAAAAAAAAGTAGCATAGCGACGGTTCGGCACATGCTACTTATCAACTGGGAAGCCTAGCTAGGCTTTGTTTGGTGCAAATCGTTCCTTCAGCACAGTTCCTAATCGTCCTATAACAATCGCTAACACAATTGCTACCACTAGAAACATCCAAGTTGGGATCATCATACGATTTTCCTTGTTTGCTGTTGGTGATTTGAATGTACATTTTAAGGTCAAAAAACTGTAGGAAAGTTGTCTGACAATCCCAAAAAGCACATCAGTTTCTTCAGATATGTCAGACAAAGCAAGGTTTCATGGTTTTATATTTATTATTTTTCAATTACTTAATTAAATTTCTTGAGTTGAAATTGTCCAACAATTATTGCATTTTAGTGAGTATTTTCAGGGCTTTCCATTGCGTGATGGATAACTGATCACACCAAACCAACATCGGTTTTACTCTAAAGTGCTGAAAATAAATCACAATATAAGCACGATGATCCACAATATGGCTGATTTGAACTCGTTTCACATTGGTTTGTTTCTGGAGTGACAAAGACCAATCACGGCCATCTAAATGCTGAAGCTGAAAATGTTGCGGCCCACGTAGAAAAAATAAATACAGCACAAAGCCAGCAACCAAAGCGATCAGCCACAGTCCAAAAGGAAGTAGCTGATACAAGACCAGCATCAGAACGGCATAAATCGACAACTGAAACACATAAGCCAAACGGCTGGGTTTAAGTTGAAAATGACGATGTTCCATTGCACTTATCCGTGTACATAATGCTTTAATTTTTGAATCAAGGTTTTCATTTCAGGGTGTGGAGGCTCAGAGACTTCCATAAACCAATCCAACAAATCAGGATCTTCTTGTTCAACCAAGGCCGCAAACATGGCCTTTTCCGCAGGATCCGCCTGAAGGTAATAATTTTTCACATAAGGGTCAAAGTACACATCAATTTCTTTTAAACCACGACGTGCACGGTAGATTACTTTACGTTCTTCTAGGCTCATTTCTTCAGTCATTACATTCCCCAAATTAATTGAAACGGCTTAGTTTAACCGATCACACCGCCCTCGCCACTAGTTAAATGTCGCAATTTTAACAACTGGCAAAACTCATCAAAAAATCAAATAGATTTGAGCATTCAGTCCATTGTCGCATGTCCTACTTTTCACTACTCTCTTAGCAAAATAACAACATCAGGATGAGCTTCCATGCAATCAGGCGCAATTCGCCCTTTAAACAATATGCTACCGCGCAACTTATTTAATGCTGAACATGAGGCATTTCGAGAAACTGTGCGAAAGTTTTATGCCAAAGAAGTTGTTCCAAATATTGAAAAATATGAACAACAGCAGTATGTCGATCGTGAACTATGGAATAAAGCAGGCGCCATGGGACTACTGTGTGCCACCATGCCTGAAGCTTATGGTGGCTCAGGTGTAGACCGCTTGTACAGTATGATTCTGATTGAGGAGCAAGCCTATGCCATGGATTCCTCAACTGGATTTTCACTACACTCGGACATTGTCGCGAACTATATCAATAACTTTGGCAGTGAAGCACAAAAACACTATTGGTTAACGCGAATGGCTTCAGGTGAAACCGTCACAGCCATTGCTATGACTGAACCTGGCACAGGCTCAGACTTGCAAGCGGTACGAACAACGGCTGTTTTAGACGGTGATGACTATATTATCAATGGCTCCAAAATCTTCATTACCAACGGCTATCTCTGCGATATGGCGCTTGTGGTCTGCAAGACAGGCGACAGCGAAAAAGGTTCAGCCAATCTCTCATTAATCATCGTTGAAGCTGACCGTGCAGGTTTCAGTAAAGGTAAACCCCTCAATAAAATTGGAATGAAAGGACAAGACACCTGCGAATTGTTTTTTGATCATGTGCGCGTGCCTAAAGAAAACTTGCTCGGTATGGAGGGCACGGGCTTTATGATGCTGATGAAAGAACTGGCTTGGGAGCGCATGTTGGTGGCCATTATCTGCCAAGCGGGGGCAGAAGCAGCACTGGCGCATACCGTTCAGTACACCAAAGAGCGTAAAGCTTTTGGAAAAGCGATTTCAAGCTTTCAAAATACCCGCTTTAAACTGGCGGAGTTACGTACAGAAATCGATTTTTGCCGCGCTTACCTCGACCGCTGTATGCAATTGCAACTGGAAGAGAGTCTCGGCATTGATGCCGCAGCGGCTGCCAAATATAAAATTTCCGAGATGTTTTCTAAAGTTGTCGATGAATGTCTACAACTGCATGGCGGCTATGGCTATATGCTGGAATACCCGATTGCACGGGCTTATCTAGATAATCGTGCCAATCGCATTTATGCAGGAACCAATGAAATTATGAAAGAGTTAATTTCCCGTTCACTCTAAGATCAAAAAGCCCATCTTTCGATGGGCTTTTACTTTTAACAATGTACTTGATGAAACTCCGCAATCAAGGCAACCAACAACTCTGGCTGCTCTTTATGTGGCATATGATGTAGACCTTCTAAAATGTGCAGCTCAGCCTGTCCAGACACCCCTTCAAAAATCTGCTGAGGTTGTGCAGTACTGCCATATTCATCCAGTTCACCATGAATAACCAGAGTTGGACAAAGCACATCTTTAATCACTCTGGCCAAATTCCAATCTTGAAAAGCGGGCGATAGCCATGTTTCAGTCCATGCATCAAGCACCCACTGCGCCTTTTCTGGGTGATACCTCTCCAAACGCTCCATTTGTCCCGCTTGTTGAAAGCCAATTTTTGCTTCACTTATCCCCTTCAGTGTCAGTGCTTCAACCGCATACTGTGCAGAGATTGAAATTAATCCTTGGCAACGCTCTGGATAAGCCGCAGCAATCGCAACAGACATCCCCCCACCCACGCTATGCCCGAGGATGACAAAATCCTGGATCGAAAAATAATCCAATACAGCTTTAAAGGTCTGTTTTGCTTCAGTGATGACAAAACTATGTGCCAAGGGCTGTGTACTCGCATCAGATAAACCAAAACCCAATCGATCATAAGCATAGACCACGCGCGCGGTCACTTGTGCCAGTCGGGCAGGAAAATCCCGCCACAAAGCCACACAACCTAATGAATCGTGCATTAAAATAATCGGAGCTAAAGCATGATCTGCTGCATCAGTGTGCCATTTTTTGGCATGAATCATATTCGACGCAGATGGGACTTGGTAACTTTGTTCTAAGATATTCAAAATATTCCCTATTCTTTATCTTTTAAGTTTTGAAAATCATCCACCAGTCCTACAGTTTAAGAAAGTAAAAACAGAACACCCTAAAGTCATTTCCATAAAAAAGGAGCGTTACGCTCCTTTTAAAATCAACCACTCAGCCTAAGACACCAGTTTAGGTTTCTGTTCCAATACTGCATCACGTTTAGCAAATTTCAGTACTCCATCCTCAAAAGAAGCGCTTTTCAACGTCTTACGATCCGCAAGATAGTTATTGCTGACTTTCCATGGCGCATGTTTACCTTGTTTTGGCATCACATTGGCAGCACGTGCAATATAACCTGAGCTTAAACTACCCATGACCGTATCATCCATGAGCTCTGTCGCATCCCCTTGCGGGATCACTTCAGCCCACTGCCTTTGATCCATATAATTGAGTAAGCGACAAATATATTCAGCTGCAATATCCACTTTCAAAGTCCATGACGCATTAATATAGCCAATAATCATCGCCATATTCGGTACATCACTCACCATCACGCCCTGATACAACATATGCTTAGAGGTATCTAACGGTTTGCCATCAATCGTTGCTTGTATACCACCCAAGATTTGAATTTCTAGACCTGTGGCTGAGACGACAATATCTGCCTCTAAATGCTTACCAGACTTTAATTGAAGGCCCGTTTCAGTAAAGCGCTCTATCTGATCTGTTTCAACACTGGCTTGGCCTGAACGAAGAATTTTAAATAAATCACCGTCTGGCACCACACATAAACGTTGGTCCCAAGGATTATATTCAGGGGTGAAGTGTTTCATGTCCACTTTACCTTTGAGCTGTATTTTAATCGACTGGAGCAGCAGTCGGCGTAACAATTTCGGTTGTTTCTGCGCGAGTGCATAAATCCCGCGTTGCATCCCAATATTACGTGCACGAGTCAGTTTATAAGCCACATCTTCCGGCAACACTTTACGCATTTTATCATATACAAAATCAATCGATGGTACCGAAGCAATATAAGTTGGAGAGCGTTGTAGCATAGTGACATGCGCGGCCCCACCTTTGGCCATCGCAGGCACCAATGTAATCGCTGTCGCACCACTACCAATAATGACGACTTTTTTACCTGTATAATCTAATTTTTCAGGCCAAAACTGTGGATTTACAAATTCGCCTTTAAATACTTCTTTATTTGGAAAATCAGGTTGGTAGCCTTGGTCGTAGTTATAATAGCCTGTACAGCCAAACACAAAATTTGCAATCCAGTTTTCTTTTTTGCCTTTTGCATTCTCAATCACTACCTGCCACTTTTTCTGAGCAGAATCATAATTAGCGCTGAGTACACGATGCTTAAAATGAATTTTTTCTTTGAGTTTCTGTTCATCAATGACTTCCGCCAAATAGCCCTTAATCGAAGAACCATCTGCCAAAACGCTGGCTTGTTGCCACGGTTTAAAATTAAAACCAAAGGTCGACATATCTGAATCAGAACGAATACCTGGGTATTTAAACAAATCCCATGTTCCACCAAAGCTGTCACGACGTTCAAGTATTTCAAACGAACGTTGTGGGCAATGCTTGGTTAAATGTGCCGCAAGGCCAATGCCTGAAATACCAGCACCTACAATGAGCAGATCGACGTGCTTATCCATGTTGTTTTTATCCTGTCTTATATTCTGTTCTTATTAAACCACAAAACTGACAATACACAATGTCAAGTTTAAGCAGATATTTCGTAAAATATGTCACTACAGGCCAAAAGATAAAGATTGTCGAACAAAAACCCATAAAAAAAGACCAGTGAAACACTGGTCTTTTTCTAAGAACAACTGAATAGTTCTACGAAATTATTTAACTTCGCGATCTACTAGTTCAACGTAAGCCATCGGCGCAGCATCACCTGCACGGAAGCCCGCTTTAAGAACACGTAGATAACCGCCGTTACGTTCTTTGTAACGAGGGCCGAGTACGGTAAATAATTTACCTACAGTTGCAGCATTACGAGTACGAGCAAATGCTAAACGACGATTTGCTACAGTATCGTTTTTTGCTAGAGTGATTAAAGGCTCAGCAACACGACGTAATTCTTTAGCTTTAGGCACAGTTGTTTTGATCAACTCGTGTTCAAATAAAGAATTAGCCAAGTTTTGGAACATCGCTTTACGATGGCTGCTTGTACGGCCTAATTTCACACCACTATTACGATGACGCATGGTGATAGTCCTACTTAATTAACGGCTACGATAGGCAAAACGGTCGTCCATACGAAGACTAGCTGGTGGCCAGTTTTCAAGACGCATACCGAGTTGTAAGCCTTTCGATGCCAAAACATCTTTGATCTCTGTTAACGATTTTTTACCAAGGTTAGGAGTTTTTAACAACTCAACTTCAGTACGTTGAACAAGATCACCAATGTAGTAAATATTTTCTGCTTTCAAACAGTTAGCAGAACGAACAGTAAGCTCTAGATCATCTACTGGACGAAGCAAAATCGGATCAACTTCTTCACGAGGTTCTTGAGCAACAGGAGCTTGATCTTTCTGAAGGTCAACAAAAATTGCAATTTGTTGTTGCAAGATTGTTGCCGCTTTGCGGATCGCTTCTTCTGGATCAACTGTACCGTTGGTCTCAAGATCAATGACCAATTTATCAAGGTCTGTACGTTGTTCTACACGAGCGTTTTCCACTGTGTAAGACACACGTTTGATTGGGCTATAAGAAGCATCTAACTGTAAGCGACCTACAGGGCGAGTTTCGCCTTCTGGGAAACGCGAGTCAGAAGTTTCATAACCACGACCTTGAGAAACTTTCAAGCGCATTTTTAATGAGCCTGAAGCACTTAAAGTACCGATCAAATGTTCAGGGTTAACCACTTCAACATTATGAGGTAAACGAAGGTCAGCGGCAGTTACGTCGCCAGGACCTTGTTTCTCTAATGTCAAATAAGCTTCATTTTGATCGAACAGCTTAATAGACAATCCTTTTAGGTTCAGCAAGAGCTCGACGATGTCCTGCTGCAAGCCTTCTAAAGTACTGTACTCGTGCTCGACACCTTCTATCTCAACTTCAACCACAGCAGCGCCAGGTAAAGAAGACAATAGAATGCGACGTAAAGCATTACCTAGAGTGTGGCCAAAACCACGCTCTAAAGGTTCTAGAATCACTTTTGCCGAGGTCCCGCTAACCGCTTCGACCTTGATCGCTTGCGGAGTTAGAAACTCATTTGCAGTACGCGTCATATTGCTACCTCAAGGATTATTTAGAATACAATTCTACAATCAAGCTTTCGTTGATTTCAGCAGGTAAATCTGAACGATCTGGTGCAGCTTTAAACGTACCTTCCAACTTAGAATGGTCGATTTCCATCCAAGAAGGAATACCACGTTGTGCAGCTAATTCAACTGCGTTTTTGATACGCAATTGTTGTTTAGCACCTTCATGCACAGCAATTACATCACCAGCTTTAACTTGGATAGACGCGATGTTAACACGACGGCCATTCAAAGTGATCGAGCGGTGAGATACAAGCTGACGAGCTTCTGCACGTGTAGAACCAAAACCCATGCGATAAACGACGTTATCAAGACGGCTTTCAAGCAGTTTCAACAAGTTTTCACCAGTTGCGCCTTTCACACGAGCAGCTTCTTTATAGTAATTACTAAATTGACGCTCTAAAACACCGTACATACGACGTACTTTTTGTTTTTCGCGTAATTGTAGCGAGTACTCAGATTGTTTGCCACCACGCGCCCCGCCATGTTGGCCAGGAGCTTTAGCAGCTTTTTTAGTTTTGACGTCAAATGGTTTAACGCCAGATTTTAATTGCAGGTCTGTCCCTTCGCGGCGAGAGAGTTTGCATTTTGGACCAATATAACGAGCCATGAATGTTTCTCCTTACACGCGACGTTTTTTAGGTGGACGGCAACCGTTGTGAGGAATTGGCGTCACATCGGTAATGCTGTTAATTTTATAACCCACTGCGCCTAATGCACGAACCGCAGACTCACGACCTGGACCAGGACCTTTTACAAGGACATCCAGATTTTTCAAACCGTAATCTAAAGCTGCTTTACCAGCAACTTCAGCAGCTACCTGAGCAGCAAACGGAGTTGATTTACGTGAACCACGGAAGCCTTGTCCACCAGAGGTGGCCCAAGCCAATGCATTACCTTGACGATCAGTAATCGTAACAATGGTGTTATTAAAAGACGCGTGAATGTGTGCAACACCTTCAGAGACGGTACGGGTGACCTTCTTGCGTGTGCGAGTATCTTTAGCCATCTTTTAGCTTCCAGAAATCTTATTTCTTAATAGGTTTGCGCGGACCTTTACGGGTACGTGCGTTAGTTTTGGTGCGTTGTCCACGGACAGGCAAGCTGCGACGATGACGAAGACCGCGGTAGCAGCCTAAATCCATTAAACGTTTAATGTTCATGGAAATTTCGCGACGTAAATCACCTTCGGTCGGAACCTTAGCAACTTCTGCACGAATCGCATCAAGCTGAGCGTCATCTAATTCACGGATCTTTGTAGTCGGCGCAATACCAACAGCAGCTAAAATATTTTTAGCAGTGTGGCGACCTACACCAAAGATGTACGTTAGAGAGATAACAGCATGCTTGTTATCCGGAATGTTTACACCGGCAATACGAGCCATTCACTTTCTCCAAAAAGGCAGTAGAGATAATCAACCGCCCCACAAAATCTTGAGGGGCGGATATTAACCCAATTCGCCTACTGAAATCAACAGGTCTTGATTAGATTAACCTTGACGCTGCTTATGACGAGGTTCTGCGCTACAAATTACGCGAATAACCCCATTACGACGGATAACTTTACAGCTACCACAAATTTTCTTTACAGAAGCTTGTACTTTCATGATGAAACCTCAAGTGCGCTTATCCCTTAGGATGAGCAGTCGTTTTTCTCATTAACGTTTGATTATCGTATTGATGCGAGGTCAGATGAGCTTGTAGCTGAGCCATAAAGTCCATCACTACCACCACAACAATAAGCAAAGATGTCCCACCTAAAGAGAATGGAATACCAAATGAGCTTTGTAAAATCATCGGCATTAAGCAAATGATGGTGATATAAATCGCGCCAATAAATGTCAAACGGTTAAGAATATGATCTAAGTAACGAGCAGTTTGCTCACCTGGACGAATACCAGGTACATAAGCCCCGCTGCGTTTCAAGTTTTCCGATACTTCTTTCGGGCTAAATACAAGCGCTGTATAAAAGTAACAGAAAAAGATAATTAACGCACCAAAGAGCACCAAATACAACGGCTGACCAGGCGAAAGCACTAATGCCAAATCTTGCAAACTACGTTTGATAATACCCGCATTCGGATCTGCACTACCCACCCATTGCCCTAAGCTCGCAGGGAACAAAAGCAATGAACTTGCGAAAATCGCTGGGATCACACCGGCCATATTAATTTTTAATGGCAAATGCGACTGTTGTGCAGTAAATACACGACGTCCTTGTTGTTTTTGAGCATAGTTTACTGGAATACGACGTTGCGCCTTCTCAATAAACACAATTGCAGCTAATACAGCCAGAGACAACACGCCAAAAATCACCAAGCCGATTAGACTGGTTTGACCATTATCTACTGATGATATTGATTGCAGAATTAAATTCGGCAAACCCGCAACAATACCGGCGAAGATGATCATGGAAATACCATTGCCCACCCCACGTTCGGTAATTTGCTCACCTAACCACATCAAGAACATTGTACCTGCAACCAAAGAGGTTACAGCTGGTACGTAGAAAGCCAGACCTGCAGTTAAGGTAATCCCTTGACTGATCAGACCAGCACACATCCCAATTGCCTGCACGAGTGCAAGGAACAATGTACCCTGTCGCGTATATTGATTAATCTTACGCTTGCCTTGTTCGCCTTCTTTCTTTAAAGCTTCCAGCGAAGGAATAACTGTAGACATTAACTGCACGATAATCGATGCAGAAATGTACGGCATAATCCCAAGAGCAAGAATGGACATACGCTCTAATGCACCACCTGAAAACATGTTAAACAAACCAAGGATCGTGCCTTGGTTTGCATTAAAAAGATTTTCAAGTGCGGCATTATTAATGCCTGGTACTGGAATATGTGCTCCTAGTCGAAAAACCAATAATGCACCGATGAGAAACATCATGCGGCGAATAATTTCACGGTATTTCACATGAAATGGCTGGCCTTTCATCATATTGACATGACCTGAAGAACTAGGAGACATAGACACTAGCGATTACTCCTCGACTTTACCGCCAGCAGCTTCAACAGCAGCTTTAGCGCCTTTAGTCACAGCAACACCTTGAACAGTGAATGCACGAGTAATTTCACCAGAAAGTACGATACGAGCACGTAACATATCTTTACGTACAACGTTTGCAGCTTTTAAAGTTTCTAGGCTAACGATGTCGCCTTCCACTTTAGTAAGCTCAGATAAACGTACTTCAGCAGTTTTCAAAGCGATTTGGCTAGTGAAACCGAATTTAGGTAAACGACGATATAACGCAGTTTGACCACCTTCAAAGCCTGGACGAGTACCACCGCTCTTACGTGAATTCTGACCTTTGACACCACGGCCACCAGTCTTACCAACGCCAGAACCGATACCACGGCCTAGACGACGATTTTCACGTTTTGCACCTTCAGCAGGTGCAAGCTCATTTAAACGCAGAGTCATGGCTTATTCCTCTACACTAACCATATAGTAGACTTTGTTGACCATACCGCGGTTAGAAGGCGTATCTTGCACTTCTACAGTATGACCAATACGACGCAGACCTAAACCTTGTAAGCAAAGCTTGTGATTTTTCAAGCGATGTGAAGAAGATTTAGTCTGGGTAACTTTAATCGTTTTCATGATTGATTACCCTTGAATTTGTTCTACTGTAAGACCACGTTTCGCAGCAACCTTCTCAGGAGAAGTCATATCACGCAGACCGTTAAAAGTCGCGTTTACTACGTTTGCAGCGTTAGTAGAACCATAACATTTTGTTAATACGTTACGTACGCCTACAGCTTCTAGAACTGCACGCATAGCACCACCAGCGATTACACCAGTACCTTCAGAAGCAGGCTGCATGTAAACACGGCTTGCACCGTGACGCGCGTTAATAGGGTGCTGTACAGTACCGTTAACAAGGTCAACAGTAATCATGTTGCGACGAGCAGCTTCAAGTGCTTTAGAAATAGCAGCTGGAACTTCACGTGCTTTACCACGACCAAAACCAACACGACCATTACCATCACCCACAACAGTTAATGCTGTGAAAGAGAAGATACGACCGCCCTTAACAACTTTGGCTACACGATCAACGGCAACCAGCTTTTCAACAAGACCTTCGTTTTGTTCAACTTTAGCCATGATTAGAACTCCAAGCCGTTTTCACGAGCAGCATCAGCCAAGGCTTTGATACGACCATGATATTTGAAACCAGAACGGTCAAATGCAACTTTAGTAACACCAGCTGCTTTAGCGCGTTCTGCGATTAAAGCACCTACTTTAGTAGCTGCTTCAACGTTACCAGTTGTGCCAGCACGTAAAGTAGCATCTAAAGTTGAAGCTTGCGCTAAAACTTTGCCACCATCTGCTGAAATAACTTGAGCGTAGATGTGACGCGGAGTGCGGTTTACACACAAACGAGTCGCACCCAACGCACGGATGTGCAAGCGTGTGCTTTTCGCACGACGCAAACGGGATTGTTTCTTTTCGTTCATAAGAACCTCGCGCCTTATTTCTTCTTAGCTTCTTTACGAAGTACAACTTCGTCAGAATAACGAACACCTTTACCTTTATAAGGCTCTGGTGGACGGTAACCACGGATATCTGCAGCAACCTGACCTAAACGTGCTTTATCAGCAGATTTAAGAACAATTTCAGTTGCTGTAGGAGTTTCAGCAGTTACACCTTCAGGAAGCGTATAGTCGATCGGGTGAGAGAAACCAAGGTTAAGGTTAACAATGTTACCTTTAACCGCAGCTTTATAACCAACACCGATAAGTTGTAACTTACGTTCGAAGCCTTCGCTCACACCTTTTACAAGGTTATTAAGCACAGCGCGAGCAGTACCAGCTTGCATCCAAGCGTCTTTCGACTCAGCTTTTGGAGCAATCGCTAAAATACCGTCTTCCTGTTTAAGCTCGACCAGCGCATGCAGGGTGAAAGACAAAGTACCTTTGCTACCTTTCACTTCGACCTGCCGGCCGTTCTGAGTAACTGTTACACCGTTAGGTACAGTTACTGGGGCTTTAGCCACACGAGACATGAGGAATCACCTATTAAGAAACAAAAGCAATAACTTCACCACCAACGCCCGCAGCACGTGCAGCGCGATCAGTCATGATGCCTTTGCTTGTAGAAACAATTGCAATACCTAAACCTTGCTTAACGCTCGGAAGTGCATCTTTACCGCGATACTGACGTAGACCTGGACGGCTTACGCGTTTCACAGTTTCGATAACTGGTTTGCCTTCGAAATACTTTAAAGTCAAAGTAAGAGTTGCTTTGCCTTCAGCATCAGCAACTTCTACGTTTGAAATGTAACCTTCTTGTTGAAGAACGTTTGCAATAGCAACCTTCAACTTAGAGTTAGGCATAGAAACTGTTTGTTTCTTTGCCATTTGCGCGTTACGAACACGAGTTAACATGTCGGCAACGGTATCTTGCATACTCATCTATAGCGCTCCTTACCAGCTTGCCTTAACAACGCCCGGTACATCACCTTGCATTACTGTATCGCGTAATTTGTTACGGCTTAAACCGAACTTACGGAAGTAACCATGAGGACGACCAGTTAAACCACAACGGTTACGAAGACGTACCGGAGATGCATTACGTGGCAATGCTTGTAACTTTAACGTCGCTTCGAAACGCTCTTCTTCAGTTGCGTTTACATTTGCAATTGTAGCTTTTAATTCAGCACGTTTTGCAGCGTATTTAGCAACTGTTTTTTCGCGTTTCAATTCGCGATTAATCATACCTTTCTTAGCCATATCGACCTCTTATTTGAACGGGAAGCCGAATGCACGCATAAGCGCACGGCCTTCGTCATCGGTGCGAGCAGTCGTAGTGATGGTAATATCCATACCACGAATACGATCAATCTTATCAAAATCGATTTCAGGGAACATGATTTGTTCCTTAAGACCCATTGAGTAGTTGCCGCGACCGTCAAAAGATTTCGCAGAGAAACCACGGAAGTCACGGATACGAGGGATCGCAATCGAGATTAGACGGTCTAAGAATTCGTACATACGTTCGCCGCGTAAAGTAACTTTACAACCAATCGGCCAACCATCACGGATTTTGAAACCAGCGATTGATTTGCGAGCTAACGTAAGAACTGGTTTTTGACCAGCGATAGCTTGCATATCAGCAAGAGCACCATCAAGGAGTTTTTTGTCAGCAGCAGCTGCGCCAACACCCATGTTGATCGTGATTTTAGTAATGCGAGGAATATCCATCACATTTTTAACGGCTAAAGTCTCTTGTAATTGAGCCTTAAGTTCGTCGTTGTAACGCGTTTTAAGTCTGGCCATTGCCTTTTCAACCTATTACTTCGCTACCGCCACTGATTCACCATTTGACTTGTAAACGCGAGTTTTCACGCCTTCAGTCACTTGGTAACCAACACGGTCAGCCTTTTGGGTTGTAGCATTAAAAATTGCCACGTTAGAGATATGAAGCGAAGCTTCTTGTGTAACTACAGCGCCTTCAGCACCTGTTGCACGGTTCGGCTTTTGATGCTTCTTAACCAAGTTAAGGCCTTCAACCATAACACGGTCATTTGAAACAGACAGAACAGTACCCTGTTTGCCTTTTTCTTTACCTGCGATCACAATAACTTGATCGCCTTTTTTAATCTTAGCCATGATTGCCTCTTATAGAACTTCAGGAGCCAATGAAATGATTTTCATGAACTGTTCAGTACGAAGTTCACGAGTCACTGGTCCGAAGATACGAGTAGCAATCGGAGCTTTGTTGTTGTTCAGGATAACTGCAGCATTATCATCAAAACGGATCACAGAACCATCTGGACGACGAATGCCGAATTTAGTACGAACTACAACCGCATTCATCACGTCACCTTTTTTAACACGTGCGCGTGGGATTGCTTCTTTTACAGTAACTTTAATAATGTCGCCAACAGAAGCATAACGACGATGTGAACCACCAAGTACTTTAATACATTGTACGCGGCGAGCACCACTGTTGTCTGCTACGTCGAGCATAGTTTCGGTTTGAATCATTGCCCTACTCCAAAACCGAGCATCACCGGTCACAATTTCGAAAGGCTCAAAGAGTACTCGAAATTAACCGATGATGCAACAGATACGTCTAATTACTCAGCAGCAGCTTCAACAACTTCAACTAGAGTCCAAGACTTAGTTTTAGAAATTGGGCGGCTTTCTTTGATAGTCACAACGTCGCCAGTTTTAGCTGTGTTGTTCTCATCGTGAGCATGTAATTTAGTTGAACGGCGGATTGATTTGCCATACAACGGGTGTTGAACGCGGCGTTCGATAAGTACAACAATAGACTTGTCCATTTTGTCGCTTACTACTTTGCCGGTTAACGTGCGAACTGTTTGTTCACTCATTGTCCGTTCCCCTGTTTTTCGGTAAGGAGTGTCTTAATACGAGCAATTGTCTTACGAGCAACTTGCACTTCGTGCGATTTACCCAACTGACCAGTTGCTTTCGCCATACGAAGACGGAATTGGTTAAGCTGTTGCTCATCAAGCAAAGCTTTCAACTCTTCTACCGACTTTTCACGTAAATCTTTAGTTTTCATTACATTACCGTCCGAGTCACGATAGTGGTTTTAAACGGAAGTTTAGCAGCTGCAAGCGTAAACGCTTCGCGAGCCAATTCTTCGTTAACACCATCAATTTCGTACAAGACTTTACCTGGTTTGATTTGACAAACCCAGTATTCCACAGAACCTTTACCTTTACCCATACGCACTTCAAGAGGCTTAGAAGTAATCGGCTTGTCTGGGAAAACACGGATAAAGATCTTACCACCACGTTTAATACGACGGCTGATTGTACGACGCGCTGCTTCAATTTGACGAGCAGTCATTTGACCACGCTCAACAGATTTAAGTGCGATTGTACCAAAAGATACCGAGCTACCGCGGTGAGCTAGACCAGTGTTACGGCCTTTCTGCACTTTACGGAATTTAGTACGTTTAGGTTGTAACATGGATTATTCTCCTTTTTCAGCAGAACGATCATTGCGACGACCACGACGCTCTTGACCTTCACCACGACCACGACCGCGTTTAGCTGGACGCTCTTCAGCTGGAGCTGGGTTCATGACTTGTTTCATGCCACCCAAGATCTCACCACGGAAGATCCAAACTTTAACACCAATCGTACCGTAAGTCGTTTCAGCACGCATAGTTGAATAATCAATGTCTGCACGAAGTGTATGCAAAGGTACGCGACCTTCACGATACCACTCAGTACGAGCAATCTCAGCACCACCTAAACGGCCTGATACTTCAACTTTGATACCTTTAGCACCAGCACGCATTGTGTTTTGAACCGCACGCTTCATAGCACGACGGAACATTACACGTTTTTCTAGTTGAGAAGCGATCGCTTCAGCAACTAAACGAGCATCTAAGTCTGGGCGATCGATTTCATTGATACTTACTTGCGCTGGAATACCCATAATTTGAGTAAGTTCACGCTGTAATTTCTCAATGTCTTCGCCTTTTTTACCGATAACGATACCAGGACGTGCAGTGCTAATAGTTACTTTAGCAGCGCCCGTAGGACGTTCGATAAGAATATTGCTGATCATTGCATTCTTAAGTTTTTTAGTTAAAAACTCACGAACTTGAAGATCTTTAAGCAAGTATTCAGCGTATTGTTTCGGACTCGCATACCAGTTAGCGTTATGACGTTTCACAACACCTAGGCGGATACCGATTGGATGAACCTTCTGACCCATATCAAACCCCTACCTTAACGGTGATGTGACAAGTACGCTTAGTAATACGATCTGCACGGCCTTTAGCACGTGGCATAATACGTTTAAGGCTAACGCCTTCATCAACGTAAATCGTAGAAACTTTAAGATCATCAACATCTAAACTGTTATTGTGTTCAGCGTTTGCAATCGCAGATTCCAATGCTTTTTTTACTAAAACAGCAGCTTTTTTATTGCTGAAGTTTAAAATATTTAAAGCATGCGCAACAGATTTGCCGCGAATAAGATCTGCAACCAAACGTGCCTTTTGTGCCGAGATAGCGGCACCGCGTAATTTAGCAGTTACTTCCATCATGACACCTATTAACGTTTAGACTTCTTGTCAACACCGTGACCACGATAGGTACGAGTTGGCGCGAATTCACCGAGTTTATGACCAACCATATGCTCAGTAACAATTACTGGAACGTGATTACGACCATTATGAACAGAAATTGTTAAACCAACAAAATCTGGAAGGATCATCGAACGACGAGACCAAGTTTTAATCGGCTTGCGAGAGTTACTAGCAACAGCCGCTTCAACCTTAGCGAACAAGTGCGCATCGACGAATGGGCCTTTTTTCAGAGAACGAGGCATTAGTCAGATTCCTTTACTTGACGCGACGGTCGCGAATAATCATCTTAGTCGTACGCTTATTGGTACGTGTCTTGTACCCTTTAGCTTTTTGACCCCATGGGCTTACAGGTTGAATACCTTTATTACGCCCTTCACCACCACCGTGCGGGTGATCAACTGGGTTCATCGCCATACCACGTACGGTAGGACGAACACCACGCCAGCGCGCAGCACCAGCTTTACCCAATGAGCGAAGGTTACTTTCTTGGTTAGAAACTTCACCAATTACAGCGCGGCATTCAACATGAATTTTACGCATTTCGCCTGAACGAAGACGAACAATCGCGTAAGAACCATCACGACCCAACAACTGAACAGAAGTACCGGCAGAACGGGCTAATTGCGCACCCTTACCAATTTTAAGTTCAACGTTATGAAGTGTAGAACCGATCGGCATATTACGAAGTGGCAAGCAGTTACCTGGACGAATTGGAGCATCGTTACCAGATTGTACTTTATCGCCAGCACGTAAGCCTTTAGGTGCAATGATATAACGACGCTCACCATCAGCATATTTCAACAAAGCAATATGTGCTGTACGGTTAGGATCGTATTCAATGCGCTCTACAACAGCTGGGATGCTGTCTTTATTACGCTTAAAGTCAACGATACGATAGTGTTGCTTATGACCACCACCAACGTGACGAGTTGTAATGTGACCGTTATTATTACGACCACCAGTACGTTTTTTTGCTTCAACCAACGGTGAGTAAGGCGCGCCTTTGTGAAGGTGATCATGAACCACTTTCTCTACAAAGCGACGTCCTGGAGACGTTGGCTTACATTTTTGAATCGGCATAATTTTCGTCCTTATTCCGCTGCGCTTTCAGCGGTATCGCCCAAGTCAGCCATTTCAACATCTTGGCCGGCTTTCAGGGTGACGTATGCTTTTTTAACATCAGAACGACGTCCCAATGTTTTACCAAAGCGCTTAGTTTTACCTTTAGTAATAGTAGTGTTAACTTTAACAACTTCTACACCAAAAAGTTTTTCAACTGCTTTTTTGACTTCAAGTTTAGTAGCATTAATATCTACTTTAAATACTTGAACGCCAACAGTATCACCTAGAACTTGTGCCTTTTCTGAGAAGACTGGTCCTTTAAGGACTTGATAGATACGTTCGTTGTTCATCCGAGTTCTACCTCAATTTTCTTAGCAGCAGCTACAGACATAACAACTTTATCAAACGCGATCAAGCTTACAGGATCGATTGCAGTTGCATCCACCACATCTACATGTGGAAGGTTGCGTGCTGCAAGATATAAGTTCTCATCTACAGCTTCAGTAACGATCAATGCACGAGCGGCATTTAAATCGCCAAGCTTAGCAAGCAATTCTTTAGTTTTTGGAGCTGCAATAGCAAACTCTTCAACTAATACAAGACGATCTTGGCGAACAAGTTCAGCTAAGATACATTGCATTGCACCGCGATACATTTTGCGGTTAACTTTTTGAGACCAATCTTGTGGGCGAGCAGCAAAAGTTTTACCACCACCTACCCAGATTGGGCTACGAATAGAACCAGCACGAGCGCGACCAGTACCTTTTTGACGGAATGGCTTTTTGCCACCGCCAGAAACGTCTGCACGTGATTTCTGAGCTTTTGAACCTTGACGGCCACCAGCTAAATAAGCTGTAACAACCTGGTGTACAAGAGCTTCATTGAATTCACGACCGAACGCAACTTCTGATAATTCAACAGCAGAGCCGGAAACAGTATTTAAATTCACGTTATTTCCCCTCAGGCCTTGATCGTAGGACGAACAGTTACGTCACCACCAGTAGCGCCAGGAATTGCACCTTTCACTACTAAAACTGAACGTTCTGCGTCGATAGATACAATTTCTAGACCCTGTACAGTTACGCGTTCAGCACCTAAATGGCCAGCCATTTTTTTGCCTTTGAATACGCGACCAGGAGTCTGGTTTTGACCTGTAGAACCCAGAACACGGTGAGAAAGTGAGTTACCGTGAGTCGCATCTTGCGTACGGAAGTTCCAACGCTTAACACCACCTTGGAAACCTTTACCTTTCGACTGACCAGTTACGTCAACTACTTGACCAACTGTGAACATGTCTACACCGATAGTTCCACCAACTTCACGACCTTCAAGATCAGCTTCTGTTGCACGGAATTCTTGAACTAGACGACCAGCAGCAACACCCGCTTTCGCGAAGTGACCTTTCTGAGCGTTAGTTACGCGAGATTCGCGACGTTCACCAGTAGTGATTTGAATCGCTTGATAACCATCAGTTTCAAGCGTTTTGATTTGAGTGATGCGGTTAGGATCAACCTCAATCACTGTAACAGGCACAGAAACACCAGCATCTGTAAAGATACGTGTCATACCGCACTTGCGACCGACTAAACCAATAGCCATGTGCATAAACCTCTAAAAAAGCGGCCTAATTAACTTAGAGCGTTAATTAACCCGAAAGCCTTAACCCAATGCGATCTGAACATCAACACCAGCTGCAAGATCTAACTTCATCAATGCATCTACAGTTTTGTCTGTAGGTTGAACGATGTCGATCAAACGTTTATAAGTGCGGATCTCGTATTGGTCACGCGCATCTTTGTTAACGTGTGGTGATGTTAAAACGTTAAAACGTTCAATGCGTGTAGGCATTGGAATTGGACCACAAACTTGTGCGCCAGTACGTTTTGCTGTTTCTACGATTTCTTGAGCTGATTGATCAATTAAACGGTGATCAAAAGACTTCAAACGGATACGAATTCTCTGGTTAGACATACCAGTAAACTCCAAGCCAAATATATAAAGAATCACTCCTGACGCATCTCACCCCACTAAAAGGTAAGTGTCAAGAGCAGTGAAATATCACTAAGGTCATGATCGATGCCACGACTGTCACGATGTTAACTACTTTATTCGCAGTTAACCCCCTTTCATTAAAGGGTCGCTCATTATAGCCATTGTTTAATGCATAAGCAAATCCATTTTTGGTTTTTTACAATATATTCAATTTGTTTGGATTATCAGTAGCTTAAAAAAGCATCAACAGACTGTTTGCCGTAACACATAATCAATCGCACTATTAAGAATTTGATTTCCCTCAATAAAGTTTAATTTAGGCGATTTTTTCAATTCAGTTTCAGTTGCCACGTATTGCCCCGAAAACTTATTCAGCTCGTCATCATTTTCTAAAAAGAGTGCCAAGGTTTCTGGCACGATCTCTGGGTGAAATTGAAAACCCAATACATTCTTTCCAATTTGGTACATTTGATTGCGACAGACTGTATTTTCAGCCAAATGTACAGCACCTTTTGGAATTTCAAAGGTCTCACTATGCCATTGCATCACATTAAACTGTTCAGGCAACTCAAAACATTCTGTTGGGACGTGCTGGATTTTGCGCACTGTCGCCCAACCCAACTCCTGTTGTTCATTGCGACTGACCGCGGCACCGAGCGCATTGGCAATCAGTTGCCCACCCAAGCATAAACCAATCGCAGGTTTTCCTGCGGCCAAGTAACGCCTTAACCAGCGCTTCTCGATCTTTAACCATGGAAAATTCACTTCATCATTCACACTCATGGTACCGCCCATAATAATGAGTAAGTCGACATCCTCAATGCTCGGTAAAGCTTCTATCTCTAAGGCTTGATCTATAGGTAAAGCAAAAAACTCTGTTGCACTGATCACTGCACCTTGTTGTTTTAAATATGTATAGCAACTGCCGAACCCTTCACCAGCAATATGCTGAAAATAATGTACTTTTAAATGCGACGTCATGCGCTTATGCCTTCTTTTTTACTATCCTTATCGATGATTTAGCAAAATTGAAGCCAACTTTTTATTTTGCTTACCTTTATTCACATTTGTTCAATTTTCTCGCCTATTTAGAAACTTTCTCTTAAGCTAAAAACAATTTAGCGCTTTATGATGAGTCGATTCGTGAAAAAAAATCCGCAAACTGCCTTGGTTCATGCACCAAGACAAGCGCCTCAGTACATTTCAACGGTCCAACCTCCCCTGTATCGTGCATCGACGATTATTTTTGAAGATACCGATGCACTGTTTAATCGCCATTGGACCGATGACTATGACTATAGTTATGGCACCCATGGCACCCCCACCACCTTTACGTTAGGCGATAACATTGCACAAATTGAGGGTGGAACCTACTGCTTATTGGCACCGAGTGGTTTATCTGCCATCAACCTAGTGAACTCATGTTTTTTAAGTCATGGTGATGAAGTTTGGGTAGCGGATAATATTTACGGGCCAAACATGGAGCATCTTCGTAATCTAGAAAAACGCTACGGCATTAGTGTTCATATTTATAACCCTATTGATGTGGCCTCTTTCCAACCGACAGAAAAAGCAAAACTGATTTGGTTAGAAGCCGCAGGCTCAGTCACACTGGAGTTTCCAGATCTGACCGGACTGGTAAAAAAGGCACAAGCACATCATGTACTGACTGCTCTAGACAACACTTGGGGCGCAGGCCTCGCCTTTAATGCTTTTGATTTTAGTGATGCACACTTAAGTGTAGATGTGACGGTACATGCTTTAACCAAGTACCCAAGTGGCGGTGGAGACATTTTAATGGGCTCAGTCGTGACACGTGAGCGAGCTTTACATCATCAACTCTTTCGCACGCATGCCATTCAAGGCATTAGCGTCTCTGGGGATGATGTTGCTCAAGTCCAACGTAGTCTAGCGTCAATGCGTGTTCGGTATGCCGCGCAGTCTGAAAGTGCGCTGCAACTCCTAGCATGGCTAAAACAACAACCCGAATTTGCGCAGGTCTTACACCCTGCTGACTCGAGTGCTGCGGGTCATTCATATTGGAAAGACATTTGTATCGATCAACACAGTGCAGGTTTGGTCAGTGTCATTTTCAAGCCCGAATTTGAGCTGCAGGATATTCGTCAATTTTGTGATGCCCTGTCGCTCTTCAAACTCGGATTTAGTTGGGGCGGTCCTGTGAGTTTGGTGATGCTTTATGACCTCAAAGACATGCGTGCACTTGAGCATACACATTTACAACAAGGTTTATTGGTTCGCTTTTGTATAGGACTAGAACATCCTGCCGATTTAATTCAAGATATAGAAAACGCACTAAAACAACTGAATAACCATCACAAAAAAATTGAATAGGAAGAAGTATGAGCACCCCGATCATCATTGCTAAGAAAACCACGAATACCCAACAAGATGTTGTTCTACACTCAAAGTTTGCCAACCGTCATGGCTTAATTGCAGGGGCAACAGGGACGGGTAAAACCGTAACCCTGAAGGTGTTGGCTGAAAGTTTTTCCAGGCTCGGAGTGCCCGTATTTTTAGCCGATGCCAAAGGTGATGTTTCCAGCTTAGCGCAGGCAGGTGCATCCAATCCCAAATTTGATGAACGCATCAAAAGTTTAGGCATCGACAGCATTCCCTTTGCTGCATCACCCGTGGTGTTTTGGGATTTATTTGCTGAACAAGGTCATCCTATTCGTACCACGATTACCGAAATTGGCCCGCTGTTGCTGGCACGTATGCTCAATTTAAATGACACCCAAGAAGGGGTACTTTCTGCGGTATTTCGTATTGCAGATGATCAAGGCATGCTACTGATCGACTTTAAAGACTTAAAAGCCATGATTGGTTATGTCAGTGAACATGCCGCAGAGTTTAAAGCCGAATATGGCAACCTATCTCCTGCCAGCCTTGGCGCGATTCAACGGAATTTATTGGCACTGGCCGATCAAGGCGGTGATCAATTCTTCGGGGAGCCCAGCTTAAATATTCTAGACTTTATTCAGACCGACAGTAATGGTCATGGCTATATCAATATCTTAGCCGCAGACAAGCTCATGAATACCCCAAAGCTCTATGCCACTTTTCTGCTCTGGATGCTTTCAGAATTATTTGAACAGCTGCCTGAGGTTGGCGATATGGACAAACCTAAGCTGGTGTTCTTTTTTGATGAAGCGCATTTGCTATTTGATAATGCCAGTGCAGCGCTGCAAGAAAAAATTGAACAAGTGGTGCGTCTGATCCGCTCCAAGGGGGTAGGTATTTACTTTGTCACGCAAAACCCACTGGATTTGCCTGAAAGCGTGTTAGGGCAGCTCGGCAATCGCGTACAACATGCCTTACGTGCCTTTACCCCGAAAGATCAAAAAGCAGTAAAAACGGCTGCAGATACCTTCCGTGCCAACCCTGAATTTAAGGTTGAGCAAGCCATCACCGAGCTAGCTGTGGGTGAAGCCCTGATTAGTTGCCTCGATGAACAAGGCACACCACAAGTCGTGGAGCGCGCATGGGTGATGCCACCCTACTCGTCTTTCAGTCCTATTAGCCCAGAGCAACGTCAAGCCTTGATTTCACAAAGTATCGTGGCAGGTATTTATGAAAAAAGTCTAGACCGTGAAAGTGCCTTTGAACTTCTACAAAATAAAGTGGTTGAACGCCAACAACAAGCGGTACAGATAGAACAAGAGAAACAACAAGCCAAAGAACAAGAAGCGCTAGCGAAACAGCAGGCCAAAGAAACTGAAACACTGGCCAAGCAACAAGCACGTGAGCAAGAACGGCTTGCGAAAGAACAGCAGAAGAAAGCTGAACGTGAAGCAAAACAGCGTGAGAAGCTAATTCAAGACACAGTAGGAACCTTCGCTAAAAGTGCAGCACGTAGCCTCGGAGGCAGTACGGGACAAAAAATCGTCCGTGGTTTACTCGGTTCATTGTTTGGTCGTAAGTAATCTACTTTTTAAATCTAAAAATCAAAATTTATGGGATATTCATATATCCCATATAAAATTTAAGCTTTTCTTTAGAAGATGTATTTACATTACATCTTTAAAGGTATATTTTAAATACATCTTATAAATGATAGCCAAGAGAGATCAAACATGACTCCGCAGCAAATTGACCTTGTAAAAGCAACTGTTCCTGTCCTTCGTGAAAATGGTGTCGCACTCACGGGTTATTTTTATAACCGTATGTTAGGCAACAACCCTAATTTAAAAGAAACCTTTAATATGGGGCATCAACGCAGTGGTGCTCAAGCACAAGCTTTGGCAGGTGCGGTGTTGGCCTATGCAGAAAACATTGAAGATCCTTCTGTATTACTCCCTGTGGTTGAGCTAATTGCCCACAAGCATGTCAGCTTGAATATTCAAGCACCCGACTACAACATTGTTGGGGAAAACCTCCTCCATTCGATTAGTGAAGTTTTAAGTATTTCAATGGAAGATCCATTGATTGATGCTTGGGCTGCTGCATATGGTCAATTGGCTGATTTATTCATTAGCACTGAAAAAGCGATTTATGAGCAACATCAACAAACCAAAGGGAGCTGGTTAGGCTGGCGCAATTTTAAAATCGCGAAGAAAGTAGTGGAAAGTGATGAAATCACCTCTTTCTATATTACCCCTGTGGACGGTGGTGATTTACCAAAATATGAAGCAGGTCAGTACATTTCAGTACGTGTATTTGTTGAGGAACTTGGTCTAAAACAACCACGCCAATACACCCTTTCAACCAGCCCTCAAGCTGACTATTTACGTATCTCGGTCAAACGCGAAGATGAAAAAGGCGATTTGGCAGGAGGCTGGGTGTCAAATACCCTACATGCTTTAGCCGAAGGTGCTGAAATTGAAGTATCTGCACCAACAGGTAACTTCTACCTGATTGACCCAAACAAACGCAATGTCTTTATTAGTGGTGGTGTAGGCCTCACACCAATGGTGGCGATGCTGAATCAGTTGGTAACTTTGGATATGCCAGAGCCTGTGACTTTTGTGCACGCCTGCCGTAGCAAACAAGTGCATGCCATGAAACAACACATTCATGATTTAAAAGCCAAATACCCACGCTTAAGCACCTTTACTGCATATGAGTTCCCACATCAAAGCGATGTTTTGGGGCATGATTATGATGCGAAGGGTCGCCTTGATTTGAGTACAATCGATAGCGCGATTCTACCTGTTCAGGCAGATTACTACTTATGCGGCCCAATGCCATTTATGGCAGAACAACAAAAAGCCCTGATAGCCCGTGGTGTTCCTGCCGAAAATATTCACAGTGAAGCTTTTGGCACAGGTGGTGTTCATCACTAACCCATGCCATCGGCATAAAATAGAGAGGGTTAGTCAGGTTATGCTAGACTAGCCCTTTGTTTTTTTGCTTATCAACGATCAGTACCCTCATGCAGCTCAATAAATTTACCGATTATGCTTTGCGAATTCTGATGTATGTTTCACAGCCGAAAGCGCTGCCGCATACCATCGCAGAACTGGCGCAAGCACTACAAGTGTCTGAAAACCACTTGATGAAAATCGTACACTTTATGGCGAAACAGCAGTGGATTATTACTGCACGTGGTCGTGGCGGTGGGATTCGACTCAATCCAGAAACCCTACATTTAAGACTGGGCGAGATTGTACGGGTCTTGCAAGCAGATCAGAATATTGTGGAATGTAACATCCCACCTTGCGTACTCCGTTCAAATTGCGGACTCAAAGGGATCTTAGATCAAGCGCTAGACCAGTTCTATCATAGCCTAGACCAGTACACCCTATCTGATGTACTGGGCACTGAGCCTCAGAATAAGTTCACAACCCACTCGCCGATTAACCTGATCAATCTTGCCGATTAAGGTCTTTTACAGACAAGATTGCGGACTTTACGCTGCAAAGGTCGATTGCCTGCTCGACTTCCATTATAATGGCTGATTGTAGATCATAAATTGAAGTTGAGTTATGCACCACAGCCGAGGAAAATCCAAAAACAGTAAAATTGCTGCTGCCCCAAAGCAAAAAATTAGCTATGAAAAAAAGGTAGATTCTGCAGTTACTGAATATGCTGTGCGCGCTCTCAACTGGCTGCGTAAAGCAGAGTTTTTAATGAGTGCCCCGAAGCTCAACCTGTGTGTAGAAGATACAGGCTATGAAATTGCCTTTGCGGGTCGTTCAAATGCAGGTAAGTCTAGTGCGATCAATGCCTTAACAAACCAAAAGCAATTGGCTCGTGCCTCAAAAAGACCGGGTCGTACGCAGATGATTAACTTTTTCAGTCTGGGTAATCCTGACCAACGTCTCGTCGACTTACCTGGTTATGGTTATGCGGCCGTGCCTGAAGCGATGAAAATCGTGTGGCAAAAAGAGTTAGAAAATTACCTGATTCAGCGTAAAAGCTTACAAGGCTTAGTGTTGTTGATGGATATTCGTCATCCACTACAACACTTTGACGTGATGATGTTGGAATGGGCTTATTCACGTAAATTGTTTGTGCATGTACTGCTAACCAAGTCCGATAAACTCAACCGTGGCCCTGCTTCTAAAGCATTGCAAGAAGTTAAAGCCCAATTGAAAAAGATGAAACTTGATTTCTCAATTCAATTGTTCTCTTCCCTCAATAAACAAGGCCTAGAAGAACTGGCAAGTGTGATGGGCGGACGACTGAATTTTACGTTAGACCAAGCCCAACACTTTGACTTAAGCAGCATTCCAGATGCGACAGCCGATGAGCTAGATACAGAAGAATTCGATGAAGATACTGAAGCCGCTATGGATATTGATGCTGAAGACGATGTGGAAACCAAACCGCAGTCTGAGGCTTAAGTTTTAAACGCCAACCTATAAAAGCATCATCTATTGCTGTATCTGTGTCCCCTATTGCTAATCACAATCGGGGACTTTTTTTTATACTGACTTTATTCAGCTCGTGAAAAAGTTCAACACATATAAAAATAGGTCAGCATATGAAATTATGGTCTCGATTGAAAAAAAACAAAATTCGTTCCTCTATTGCCTACACCATTAAGCCCCGCAAAGTTAAATTTGAGTGGCAAGACAGTCCGATTGATTGGATTCCCAACCAACCTTTTGCCAGCTATTTCATCAATGAAATTAATATGATCCTGCCCGCAGGTGAGTTCTGGTTCTGCCGCCTCTATAACAAAGTCTTACCACAAATTAGCGATGAAAAGCTGAAGCAAGATGTACAAGCCTTTATTCGCCAAGAAGCCATGCATGCGCAGGCACACAACTCAGCCAATAAAGAATATCTCAGCCAAAGAAAGATTGATGTCTCCCGTAATCTAGAGTTGATGGATTTCTTATTTGGAAAATTACTGGCCGATAAGCCACTTGATCTCACTGTACCCAAAGCACTGGAGCACCAGTGGGATCTGTTTCGACTCGGTATTATTGCCACGGTGGAACACATGACCTGTGTCCTTGGAAAATATGCACTGGACAACACCGAATGGGAAAAAATGGGCGCTGACCCTGCGATGTTAGACTTGATCAAATGGCACGGCGCAGAAGAAATTGAACACCGTACCGTCGCATTTGATTTGTACCGACATTTAGGCGGGGGCTATATTGCGCGTTATTATTTGAGTCTGATGGTGATTGCTGCCGTGCTGGGTTTATGGGTCGATGGTGCAGCTCATATTATGAAACAAGATGACCGCTTTAAGTCGATTCAACCCAGTCTGTTTAAACCTTGGATTTGGCGTGAGTGGCTGTCTATTTCTAAACGGAATCATCAAGTGTTACCAAGTCCACTCTGGCTCATCTCACAGCAATTTGGCTATTTGGTACCATGGTATGATCCTGTACACGAAGCCAAAACAGAAGATGCGATTGCCTACTTAGACCAATCCCCAGCGGCTAAACGAGCCATGCTCAAAGTCGCTTAATCCCCTAAAAAAAGCAGCTCAATCGGCTGCTTTTTTTAATTTAGAGCAAAACTTAAGACGGATTCGATAAATTGGGCAAAGGTGCATCCAGATCTTGGGTATGTCGATCCACCACCACACTAATCATCATGTCACCTTGTACATTCACCACAGTACGTACGGTATCCAGCAAGCGATCAATCGGCAATAAAATCGCAATCGCTTCAGCAGGAAGCCCGACAGACTGCAATACCATAATCATGGTGACCATGCCTGCACTCGGAATCCCTGGAGCACCTAAAGAAGCAATCATTGCCGTCAGACACACCACCAACTGTTGACTCAAGGTCAAATCTAGTCCCATCAAGTTAGCAATAAACAAAGCCGCCGCTGCCTCATACAGCGCAGTACCATCCATATTGAGCTGCGTCCCCAACGGAATCACAAAGCCCGCTGTTTGCGGACGTACACCAAGATTTTCTTGCGCACACTTGAGTGATAAAGGCATGGTCGCCGAGCTTGAACTGGTGGCAAAAGCAGTAATTAACGCCACACGCGTGCCTTTAAAAAAGGTCATCGGGTTCATCTTACCAAAAATCCACAGCAATAGCGGCAGAACCACCAGACCATGAAAAATGGTAGTACCCGTTACCACAGCCGCAAACTCAGCCAAACGGCTCAATACCGAAATGTCTTCAGTGGCAATCAACTTAGCAAGTAAGGCAAAAATTCCTAGCGGGGCTAGCTTCATCACCCAACCAATCATCAACATCATGATGTCAAAGAACTGTTGACTCAGCTTACGCACGGTGCGGAATTTTTCTCCGCCCTTGACGAGTGCCACACCTATGAACAACGCAAAAACCACCACTGCTAAAACATTGCCTTCAGCAAAAGCTTTGAACGGGTTAATCAGCGTATTTTGAATAAAGTTGGTGAAGAACGAAGATGGAGTGAGCGTATCTGGAGTTTGATGAGCGGCCATGGCGTCTTGGAACATGGCGATATCGACACCTTTGCCGACTTCAAATAAATGCGCGCAGCTTAAACCCAATATCAGCGCCAAAGTCGTGGTGGTGACACAACATGCCACCGTAATTTTCCAAACACGGGAGAGTTGTCCACCCGCTTGTAAGTTTGATACCCCTACCACAATTGAGCTAAAAATGAGAGGAATCAGGAGCATTTTTAATAGACCGATAAAAATACTGCTGACCACCCCAATTCCATACAAACTCATCTCTAAAAAAGCGGTCTCAGGGAAAAGATTGAGAATAAATCCGAAGATGACCCCGAAGATCGCTGCAATTAGAATTTGCGTGTTTAAGCTCATAGCTTCATGCTTTTCAAAGATTTCTTTGGGAAACTATGCCATGTGAACAGACTAGAATCGAGCATTTTTTTGTCACAAGTACTGCACATTTCCCCATATGCCTCTGCCCAAAAGGTGAAACCGTTACAATTGAAGGTGACCTCATAGCTCTGCCCTGACCACCTTTCAGTCGTAAAATCAGTCATAAAAAAAGCTGAGTGATATCACTCAGCTTTTTTTATGGTCAGGCTTTATTGGGCTTCGATTTCACGGAGCCGAATCAAACCTTCTTGAGTGGTACTACACACCAACTCACCGTTTTGCCACATTCGTCCAAAATTTAAACCACGTGAACTGGCACTGACTGTGGCATCCATGTCATACAGCATCCAGTCATCCACGCGAAAGGGTTTATGGAAATACATAGCATGATCGATACTCGCACATTGCAAACTTGGCGAAAGATAACTTAAACCATGCGGGCGCAGTGCTGTGGTCATTAAAGTGAAATCTGAATAGAATGCCGCAATTGCTTGATGCAATGAAATCTCATCCATCTCTGCTGCAATGCGGTCATGCGTGCGAATATAGTGCGCATACACAGGTGCTTCAGGCTGCGGTTGATACGGGTTCTGTGGATTGATCGGACGAATTTCCACATGACGATCGCGCATGAAACTTGCACGCACATTTTCGGGCACAAATTCCACCATCATTTTTTTCAGTTCAGCCTCAGACTTTAAAGACTCTGGTGCTGGATACTCAGGCTCACCGATTTGGTAATTCAGCCCTTCTTCATTGTCAGCAAAAGACACCATACACATAAAGATGGTTTTACCATGCTGAATAGCGCGCACTTGGCGACTGACAAAACTACGACCATCACGAATCCGATCAACTTCATAGATAATTGGCGCGTTCACATCGCCACCAAATAAAAAGTATGCATGTAAAGAATGAGCTGGACGATCCGTCGTATATGATGCCGCACGCAGGGCCTGACCTAAGACTTGCCCACCAAAAACGCGCTTCCCAACCAAATTACGGCTTTGTCCACGAAAGATATTTTCCTCAATTTTTTCGAGGTTCAGTAATTCAACCAACTCTTGGGTTAAAGCATTCATAAACAACCTACTTAATGGTGAGATACCCAATATTTATGTAAAGTGACAGGTATCATATATAGAGTATAAATTCTATTTTGCCATAAATTCAGACTAAAACCCTATAGATTACTTGACTGAGTTGTCATAAGTTTTTTTCGTTATTTCCGACTAAAAATACGATTTTTAACGATAAAATTCACCATATAAAACAAATTTGTCAGGAAATGACATACGGTTTATGTTTACAATTACGCAAAATAAATACCCCTTCAGACAAACTGCGGGATTGGTCATTTAAGCAGGAGTGTATATGTCCAAAAGTGGCTTTGGTCAAATGTATAGAAAGCTTTCAAGTAAGCTTCTTGACCTCATAGTAACCCCACATGTATTGGGTGAGGTTCCAACAGAACCGACAGCAACAGATGCTGACCCAGCAGCTTCAGGCCATCCCAAAAAAATTGTCTGTTATGTGCTTCAAAATCACTCACGCAGTAATGCGCTGTTGGTGGATGGTGAAACACGTCGTTTAAAGCTTGCTCCTGCACTCGATCCTTTGGTCGTGGGGACACATCAAGAAAAAGCATCGATCGTGTTTTTACAGCATAACGATGAAAATAATTTACTTAACCCTCCACCACACACCTTTCCACCGCGCCTGTTACGTCTAGTTGAAGCTTTAGAGCAACAACCCGATTTAGACGTTGAGCTGGTGCCTGTGACGGTACTGTGGGGACGTTCACCAGACAAAGAAGACTCTTGGTTTAAATTGTTATTTACCGACACTTGGGCAACACCTAGTACGGTGAAGCAGCTGATGAATATTGGTTTACATGGTCGTCAGTCATTTTTAGAGTTTCATGAAAGTCAGTCTTTACGTGCTTTGGTCGACTTTGCAAAAACCACCTATCCGAATTTATCGCCTGCGACTTATATTCTAAACACCTTAAATAATCAGCTCGATGCACACCGTGAAGCGGTACTCGGTCCTGACCTTTCGGACCGTCGCAACGTGATGCATTCATTGATTAAAGCCAGTGATGTACAAGATGCAATTCGTCGCGAAAGTATCCGCGGCAAAATTAGCATGTTGGATGCAGAGCGTCGTGCCATTGGTTATGTCAATGAAATCGTGTCGGACTACTCGCATTCGACCATCCGTTTTGCAGAAATGGCGCTGGCACGTTTGTGGACCCAGCTCTATGACGGGGTTGAAGTACATAACTTCAATACGGTTCGTGAGTTGGCTAAAGACTACGAAATTGTCTATACCCCATGTCACCGTAGCCATATCGACTATTTACTGCTGTCTTATGTGGTCTATAACCGTGGTTTGATGGTTCCTTATATTGCTGCGGGCGATAACTTAAATATGCCATTTGTTGGGCAAATTTTACGTGGTGGCGGTGCATTCTTTATTCGCCGTACTTTCCGTGGTAATGCGCTCTACACTTCGGTCTTTAAAGAATACCTATATAGCATTTTGTCGCGTAACACGCCTTTGGAATACTTCATCGAAGGTGGTCGTTCACGTACAGGTCGTCTGCTACCACCGAAGACAGGTATGTTAGCCATGACGGTGCACAGTCACTTGCGTGGGCGTGCCAAACCGATTGTCTTTGTTCCGACCTATATTGGCTATGAACGATTGATGGAAGGTGCAACCTACGTCGGTGAGATGAACGGTAAACCCAAAGAAGCCGAGTCTGTCTTTGGGATTCTGCAAACCTTACGCAAAATTGAACGTATTTTCGGAAAAGTCCATCTCAACTTTGGTGAACCCGTTTTCCTCGATGACATGCTGAAAAAGCATGGCGCTGAGAATGTACAAATTGCTAAAAATGATGATCCAATTCCGCAAGAAGTCTCTGATGCCGTCAACAGTTCTGCACATGCAATTTTAGAAAATATTAACCGTGCGGCTGTGGTGAATCCTGTTTCACTCTTGTCTTTGGTTCTGTTGGCCACTGAGAAGCATACGCTTGATGAAGAAATTTGTATCAAACAGCTCGATACCTACCGCAAGTTGTTGACGACACTTCCTTATGATGAGCGTCTCTTGGTCACGCCATTATCTGGTAAAGAAATCATTGCTTATGGCTTAAAGCTAAAACTGATCAAACGTGTCAATCACGTACTGGGCGACATTATTGCAATTGCGGACAATCAAGCGGTACTGCTGACCTACTTCCGTAATAACATTTTGCATGCCTTTGTCTTGCCATCACTCGTTGCCGCTTTGGTTGAACACAATGGAACCATTGGCCGTGGTGATTTAATCAATGTAATTCGCACGCTATATCCATTTTTAAAAGCTGAATTGTTCTTAAAATGGGAAGATGTTGAGCTTAAAGATCAAATCTGCGCTTATGTAGATGGTTTGATTCAAGCCAAGCTGATTTCTGAAGATGCCGAAGGCCACTTGATTTCCCCTGCTCCAAACAGCGAAGATCATAACCAGTTGGTGGTACTGGCAGCGCCAGTCATGCAGAGTCTTGAGCGTTACTACATGACGCTTGCGCTGATTACACAGCGCGGTTCTGGGAACATTTCAGCACGTCAGGTTGAAGAGCTCAGTCATTTGGTGGGTCAGCGTCTATCTGTCCTGTATGAGTTCAATTCACCTGAATTCTTTGATAAAGCCCTGTTCCAAAGCTTTATTAAAGTGCTGACGCAACAGGGTTATATCAGCACCAACTCAGACAACGCGATCGTGTTTGATGAGAACTTCCAAAACGTTGCTCAATATGCCAACTTAGTACTAGATGATGTCACGCTACAAATGTTGCAACACATCACTACTTTCAGCGATGAAGAACTGAAAGACACGCTAGACAAAGTGGCTGCTGAACAAGCGAAGAAGCGCTTGAAACGTAAAAAGAAGTAATTTCTTTTTTAAAGCATAGGTATCTACAAAATGTAGGTGCCTATGCTGTAAGTCTATGAATAAAAATTAAAATCTATTTTGTATAAGCTCTATTAGTTAAATAGAGAAGTATTTAGTTGAAAACTCCAATGTATGGAATAGTAATCTCGGCCTTTATTACTTAATAAAATTTTCTTCACATTTAATTAAAAACAATAAATTAGATGCTGTTAAGTGAAGTGCATAACTTGCTAAATATTCAGGAACTTCTTTTACTTCTGTCCCTTGTCCATGTCCACCTTCTTTATTTCGAATGGTAGCTGCTCCGCTTTCTAGTAATGTGCTTATTGAACAAAATTGGGTTTGAAGGTATTGAGGAATTAAGCCATTAGCTAAGCAACTATTAACAAGCTTTTTAGAACTATCAGTTTTATTAAAGCTCCAAGAATGTTTCTGATGGATAGCTTTCATTACACTTTCAAATGCTTTTAGACATTCATTGAGGCATTCCTTATATCGTTGATGCCTATAATGTTCGTGTGCATCTAAAAATTCAGCAGATGAACCTTGGTAATCTTTGTCTTTTCCAAGAAGTTGTAAGACTGGCTTTACTACTTCAGAATGTATAAATTGAGAATCAACTTTAATTAGCTCGCCTTGCTCAAACTGATACCCAACCCCAGCTTCTTTAAATCTTATATTTAGTTCATCAATTGCATTATCAGGTTTTTGTTTGGAAGAATAATAGTCATGTGGCGACTCTCTGATAATAATGTGTATAGCTCTAAAAAATATTTCAATAATATCTAAGCAATGCTCATAATTTTTTTCGTTTAAGAAAAAATTAAAAAGTGCTTCACTATCACTATCATATTTATTTCCAAGAGAAAATTTTCCATATTCTTTGCAGAATATTTGATGAATTTCCTTATAAAGTTCTTCAACTGATGGTTCACGTTGGTTGCCAAAAGAATCTCTTATTATCTGAATAATTTGTACACGTAGCTTATTCGGAATTTCATTATATTGGTAAACATCGGGTACTTCTCCCCGTAATTTTTTTTGTCTTTTTGAAAAAAGTTCAATTACGCTCAATTTATATATCTCTATTTATGTAATAGCCTATATTGTAATAGTATTTTGTTAGATTATCTAAAATTAATACAATACACGGCACACGAAATTATTTAAATTACACATAATAATCAATGCCTTACAAAAATAAGATCTAAATCTCAGCGCATTAGAACAGACTTATCATGATTCTTCACGTTCCACAGCTATTTTCCAAACTATGCTTCACATTTTTTATGAGTGAAAGTAAAAATTATTTTGACTCACGCTCTTCTAACAATGCCAAATAATCATCAAAACAATGTGGATGCTGTAATTCAAAATTCATCTGCTGCATCCGCGTAGCATAAATTTTCTTGCCTGATGGCATATCGCTTTCCAAAACCAAAGCTGGTAGTCCTAAGTGCTGTTGAAACCATTGCATGATTTCATGTAAAGGCAACGGCTGGCTATTGCTACAAATGTAAGATTTTTCTGTATGTTCCACGTGAAGCAAGTGCGCTAGAAAAGCAGCCAAATCATCAACATGAATTCGGTTTGACCAATGCAGTTTTGGATAAGATTTTGTGGTTCCCGCAAGTTTAATCATACGAGTAACTGAGGTTCCATAAATGCCTGTTGGGCGTACAATCACACATTCAGAGGGATAAGCCTGTTGCCATGCTGCTTCCATGTTCAATAGCACCTGCCCTTGCGCATCGCTCGGCTGAGGATAGGTCTTATCATCAACTCGCTCGCCTGCACTTTCACCATAAACACGTGTGGAAGAAACCACGATCACTTTTTTTAAAGGATGATTTTTTAAGGCATGTAGCATGGGTGCAATCGAGTCTACAAAAGTTCGCTGATACGCCTCCACCGTACTGCTCTCAGGCGAGAGTAAGACATATACGGCATCAATCGGTGCGACTTGAGACAAATCCAACTGATGAACATCTTGAGTCAAATGCTCAGCCCAATCATCTGATTTCGGACTTCGGCTAATTGTGGTAATTTGGTGGCCTTGCTGAAATAACTGTTTAGCAACATGCTGAGATGTTTTACCATAACCTATAAATAAAATATGCATTTAGCACCAAATCACAGACAAAGTTGAGGGGACATGGCTGCAGTCCATCAGTTGCAGGGGGTCGGAGCTGCCTCTGCTGCACTACTTGAAAAGTTGAATCTCTTCACTACAGATGATCTGCTGTTTCATCTGCCACGAGACTATGAGGATCGTAGCACGATCATCCCCATGAACCAATTGACGGTTGGGCGTAGCTACCTACTCGAAGGAACGATTCAAGGCGTGGACTTCCCGCCGGGTAAACGTAAATCGATGGCGATTGGACTGCAAGACGACTTTGGCAAAGTGACTTTGCGCTTTTACCATATTTATAAAGGCTTAACGGACCGTGCAAAAGTTGGTAACCGTCTACGCATTTTTGGTGAAGTCCGCGTGGGTGCGCGTGGCTTGGAAATGTATCATCCTGAAATTCAACTCATTACAGAACATACGCCCCTTCCACAAACTCAACTGACTGCGATTTACCCCAGTACAGAAGGTCTGACTCAGCCTAAGTTTCGTGAATACATCAAACAGGCTTTAGCCAAGCACAGTGATGATTTACCTGAACTGCTGCCTGCAAAATTTACCAATGGCTATGCACTTAAACAGGCTTTGGATTACATCCATCATCCCCCAATCGATGCCAATATGCTGCAACTGAGCCAAGGCTCACACCCTGCTCAACAACGACTGATTTTTGAAGAGTTGGTTGCGCATCAGGTCAGTCTATTAAGCCGTCGTGCCTATATCCAACAAATTGAAGCGCCACGTATTTCTGCCAGCCGTCAGTTTGCCAAACAACTGCTCAGCAGCCTGCCTTTTGAAATGACCAATGCACAAAAGCGTGTCTCCAAAGAAATCGTACAAGACTTAAAACTAAATAAACCGATGCTACGTTTGGTTCAAGGCGATGTCGGTGCAGGCAAAACCTTAGTCGCTGGAGTCGCAGCCTGCCATGCCTTAGAAGAAGGCTGGCAAGTGGCGTTAATGGCACCGACTGAAATCTTGGCGGAACAACATTATCTCAATTTTAAAAAATGGTTTGAGCCTTTGGGACTCAGTGTATCTTGGCTTTCAGGTAAACAAAAAGGCAAAGCCCGTGCCGCAGCCGAACAAGCCATTGTCGATGGCACAGCGCATCTGGTGGTGGGTACACACGCCCTGTTTCAAGACAATGTCCGCTTTGCCAAACTTGGATTAGTAATTATTGATGAGCAGCACCGCTTCGGGGTCGATCAGCGCTTAGCCCTACGTAATAAAGGCGCGCAGAATATGACCCCACATCAATTGGTCATGACCGCAACCCCTATTCCACGGACTTTAGCCATGTCCGCCTATGGAGACTTAGACACATCGGTGATCGATGAACTTCCACCCGGACGAACGCCAATTCAAACCGTGACCATTCCACTTGACCGTCGTGAAGAAGTCCTACAGCGTATTGCCAGCAACTGCCTCGAAGGCAAACAAGCCTACTGGGTCTGCACCTTAGTTGAAGAGTCTGAAACCTTAGATGCTCAAGCTGCTGAAGCGACGTATTTAGAAATTAAAGAACGCTTCCCCGAGCTCAACATTGGTCTTGTACATGGCAAAATGAAAGCCAATGAAAAGCAAGCAGTAATGCAACAGTTTAAAGCCAATGAATTACAACTCTTGATTGCGACCACAGTGATTGAAGTGGGGGTCGATGTACCAAATGCCTCGATCATGGTGATTGAAAATGCGGAACGTTTAGGACTATCTCAATTACACCAATTACGTGGTCGTGTTGGTCGAGGCGCCAAGGCTAGCTTTTGCGCCCTATTATATAAAAGCCCACTGTCTCAAAATGGACAAGAACGCCTACGCATCATGCGTGAAACCAATGATGGCTTTTTAATTGCCGAAAAAGATTTGGAAATCCGCGGCCCCGGTGAATTACTCGGCACCAAACAAACAGGCGATATGGGCTTTCGTGTAGCCAAACTGGAACGCGATGATCATTTGCTCAATCAAGCACATTATGTCGCAGCTCAGATCTTAAAAGACTATCCTAGAAATGCTGAAGCCTTACTGAAACGCTGGCTACCTGAAGCACCACGCTATGCCTATGTTTAGTCATTTACTGCACACCGCCAAACAATTGCTACACAAAGCACAGCCTTGTCAGTTGTGTGGCATTGTACGCGCAGATCTACATTCGGTCTGTCTGGATTGCTGGCAACAACTTCCACTGCATCCACAGACCGTTGAAAAACAAGAGTTGAGTATTTATGTCGCAGGGCAGTATCAATATCCTTTAGATCATCTTATTCAGCAGTTCAAATATGAACAACAACTGCATTGGCAGCCTCTACTGTCAGGCATTTTTCAGCAAATTCGCTTACCTCAAGTACAAGCAATTGTTCCTATGCCGATTTCGACTCAGCGTTTAGCGGAACGTGGCTATAACCAATCAATGATCCTCGCCAAAGACTTAGCCAAGCAGTTAAATGTTCCCATTTGGCAGCCTGTGATACGACTACATCAACATTCGCAAAAAGGACTCAGTCGACTGGAACGCTTAGATCAAATTCATCAACAGTTTAAAATCGATCCACAGCAACGTCAGTACGCAAAACTCTATCGGCGTGTTTTGATTTTGGATGATGTCGTGACCACAGGCAGCTCGATTCATGCACTGACTTTGCAGCTTGAACAATTGGGTTGTCATAAAGTCAGCGCTGCGTGTATTGCTTATGCACTTGAATAATTAGACTGCTTCAATCACTGAGTGTTTACGTACCCATGGCATGACCACCTCAGTGGTCAGCGGTGCAAGTACAGTCTGCTGGTCATTCAAAGTGATCCATTTCATTTCTGCAATTTCAGCCGCAATTTGTGGCGCTTGCTGAAGCTGAACATGGTAAACATAGCTGACCAATTTAAAATCAGGTTCATTAGCGGTGGCTGTTTCAAAACGACCGACAAACTGTTCAATCGTAGCATCACTTCCAATTTCCTCCCGAATCTCACGCAGCATGGTTTGCTCAGGTGCTTCATTGGGCTCAAGCTTACCGCCCACTTGCATAAAACATGCGGTGTTCTGCTTACGCACCAACAAAAGCTGCTGCTGTTCATTCACAATAATAGCCGCAGCGACCGTAATCACCTTCATGCTTTGACATCCAACAACTCAGGATCAACCATGCCCCACTTCGGTTCAGGTGCTTGGAATTGATCCATCTGCTTTAAAATCGCTTTCACCGAATCCGACACAATCAGACTGTCGGTAAAGCGCGCATGGGTAAAACCTTTATCAGTGGTCATCTTTAGAAATTTAAGTAAATCATCATAAAAGCCATTTACATTTAAAAAGGCATTCGGCTTGAGGTGAATGCCGAGCTGAGCCCACGTCCATTGTTCAAAGATTTCTTCTAAAGTCCCTGCACCGCCTGGCATTGCAATAAATCCATCCGACAAGGCTGACATTTTCAGTTTCCGCTCTTGCATGTCTTTGACGACATGTAACTCGGTCAGACCTTGATGTGCCAACTCACGATCCACCAGCACGTGTGGAATCACGCCAATCACTTGACCGCCTGCCTCTAAAGCACTGTCTGCCACAATACCCATTAAGCCCGAACGGCCACCACCATAGACTAAGGTTTTGCCTTGTTCTGCAATGGCGTGTCCAACCTGACGTGCTGTTTCGGAAAAGATTTGATCTGAACCTAATGCGGAACCACAAAAGATCGCAATTGAATTTGTCATTTTTTACTCTGATATTTAATTGTCATGCAACTTCACTAAAATGAATGGATATTTTTTAGCAATTTAACCATTCGATCAGTGTTTTTATTGCAATCCTTGTCTAAAATACACCCATCCACTTCAACCATTACTGCGCAAAGGAGAAAGACGGCATGCTTGAAGCCTTTTACGCCACAGAGCGCGGTAGCTTAGAAGACATCACCATTAATGGCGATTTCGATCTTCAGCCCGATTTGGTCTGGCTTGACCTCATTGCTCCCTCCCAAGAAGAACAACAGTGGATTTTAGATGCATATGAACAAAATTTACCTACGCTAAAATCACTCGAAGACATTTCATCTTCAGCTCGATTCTACCGTGATGACGACGGTATTTTGCATATCAGTACGTATTTTTTAACGAAAAATAAAAACTATCAAGTCGATGGTGAGCCTGAAGAAAGCAGCGGTGCCCTTGCCACGGTACAAACTGTCGCTTTCATTTTGCATAAAGAGCGTCTATTTACCCTCCGCGGGGAAAAATTGGTGGCATTCCGTGCCTTTCGTGCGCGTGCGCGCCGCAATGACTACGAAATCGACTATAAAGATCCAACGTGGATTTTACTCGGTTTACTCGAGGCGAAGCTGGATGAGCTTGCGGATATCTTAGAAGATATCCACAAGGACTTGGAAAAGTATTCCACAGAAGTACTGAATAACCGTCACCGCGAGATGATTCTCGACTTAGATGACATGATTACCCGTCTGGCACACTTGGAAGATATGCTTGGAAAAGCACAGCTGTGTTTGATTGACTTACGCCGTGTACTGACCTTTTTATCACGCCCGCGTGCTTTAGGTAGTCATATTTATGATGCGGATATTCGAGAGCTCAGTGAAGACGTTCGCTCACTGGTTGAGCATGATGCCTTCTTGTTCCAAAAAGTGCGATTCTTACTGGACACGACCTCAGGCTTCATTAACACCGAGCAGAATGACACGATTCGTCGCTTCTCTATCTTACCCAGTATGCTCGCGCCGCCAATGCTGATTGCCAGTATTTACGGTATGAACACCGATGTATTGCCTTTTGCCAAAGGTGGCACCAGTTTTATTGTAGTGAGCCTAATCTTAATGGCCTTCCTGATTGGCCCGCTCATTTACTTCCGCTGGAAAAAATGGATTTGAATACACGTTAAAACACTGCTTTTCCTCATAGATTTAAGAAATGCAACATATAAAAAAAGCACCTTAGGGTGCTTTTTTTATTTAAGGGATTAACTTGAGGTCATCCTGTAAATGACAGGCTTGAATCACCTTCATCATTTTTTCAGGTACAGCTTTAAAATGTAAACTATGTGCATCGGGTGTTTGACGCAACCAACGCACCAATACTGCTAGTGCTAATGTACTACCATGCTCAAGCTGGGCCAGATTCACCACCACAGGATAAGACTGTGACTGAATCACCTTCAGACCTTGTTGATAGTAGCTTTCAGCATTGTCATATGTAATCTGACCTGAAAGCTGCATTTCCTGATTGCTAAAGTTAATCACCTTTCACCTACTTATTTTTTCTTTTCAACCGCTGCTTCTGCATCAGGTTGGAAATTTGCAATCGCTTTATCTAGGTCGCCGCCATTACGTTTAACCGTTGCCGCGAACTGATTACGGAACTGTAAACCAAGGTCGATACCCGACACATTGATATTACGGATTTTCCATTGGTTGCCTTTATCCGCCAACTGGAAAGACACTGGGATTTTTTCGCCTTTGTTATTAAAGTCGATCGTCACCACAGGGTTTTTGCTATTGGTTTCTTTATACGGACGGATGGTATATGTCTGATTGCTGAACTTGGCAAATGCAGTACCGTAGTTTTCAATCAGTGTTTCACGGAAATTATTTTCAAACTTCGCGCGTTGTGCAGCTGTACTGTACTGATTGGTTGCATAAGTCCCCATCACAATACGAGAAAACGCTTGTGAATCCACATAGGGGTCTAAGTTTTGACGAACAATCGTTTTCACAGCAGCTGGGTTGTTTTGTAGCTTGGCATGATCCGCTTTTAAACGCGCAATCAAGCCATCTGCCACTTTTTTAACAAAAGCAGGTGGTGCTTCACTTGGTGCTGCAAAAACAGTACCTGCAAACATTGTAGTTAAAATGCTAGCTGTCAGTGTTTGTTTCAATAAAGTATTCACTACAATTGGTCCTCTTCAAATCATTCAACAAATGACACGTTGGCATCTGCTGTTTCAGCGGTTTCAGGTTGCTCAGTTGTTGCTGAAGCATCTTTCGATTTACCTGCACCACCGGTAATAAATTTAGTAATTAAGTCTTCTAGGTCCATTGTACCTTGGGTGTTGCCAATGCTTTCACCACGTTTCACGTAGTTCAAACCGCCCCCTGGAACAATTTTCAAGTACTTCTCACCTAGCAGACCATTGGTTGCCACCATAATATAAGCATCTTCATCAATGCTGGTGATGGACTTCATGTTCGCAATAAGTTGCTTTTCCATTTCTTTTTGTTGCGCAGCATCCGCAGCGGTATAGTCGCTACTGTAACGAAGCTCTTCAAGTGCATTCTTTTCAACTTCTTTGAGTTGTGCTGCATTAAAGGTCGTTAATTTACCATCCAAAGAAAAAGAAACAGTCGCTAAACGTGTCACAGGGTCTAAGCTTATTTGATCGACTTGACCAATTTTCACCCCACTCATCGTCACTTTCGCACGTGGTTTTAAACCATTCACGTTATCGAAGGTTGCGCTCATTTCATAGCGATCACTGAGATTTGATCCCACCAAGCCACTTACTCGCATCGCAATAAAGAACAAAGTGATACCGAATAAAATGACAAATATGCCGACTGCCAGCTCACTTGCACGTGATTTCATTAAACACCTCCAAACATGACCGCAGTCAACACAAAATCAAAACCTAAAACACAGAGCGATGAATACACCACAGTGCGTGTGGTTGATGTCGCAATACCTTCAGATGTCGGTTCACAGGCATAGCCTTGATACACCGCAATCCATGTACAAATTAAAGCAAAAACAAAACTTTTAATGATGGTGCCATTCAGGACATCTTTATAGAATTCTACGCTACTTTGAATGCCACTCCAGTAAGAGCCTTCATCTGCACCCAAGAAGTCTACACCCACCATTTTACCGCCCATAATCCCCACCGCAGCAAAGATGACAGACAGCATCGGCAAACTAAAAATACCTGCCCAAAGTCGCGGCGAAATCACACGTTTAAGTGGATCAACCCCGATCATTTCCATACTGGACAGCTGCTCTGTGGCTTTCATTAAGCCAATCTCAGCCGTTAATGCAGAACCCGCACGACCTGCAAACAGCAATGCCGCAACCACAGGTGCTAACTCACGGAGTAAGGTCAATGCAACAGCTGTACCCAGCATCGCTTCACTACCAAAGGTCACCAAGATGCTATACATCTGTAAGCCCAGTACCGCACCAATAAATAGCCCTGACACCACAATAATGAGCAGCGATAACACCCCAACACGGTACATTTGGTAAACAAATAACCGAACACCTAAAGCAGTGGGCATCGAAAATAAAATTTGTAATAACATCAGGCTGGCAACACCAATGCCGCGAACCCGTTCAATCACGCGTCGACCTAAGAGTGCTATCGCATTCATGCTTGCACCTCAGTATTTAGATATGCCTTATGGCTAAATTGATAATCGACAGGCCCTTCAACTGCACCTGTTAAAAACTGTTTAACAAACGGAGAGGCATTCGCCTGTAACTGTTCAGGCGTGCCTTCACCTTGCACCTTACCTTCAGCAACAACATAGATATAGTCTGCGATCGATAAGGTTTCAGCCACGTCATGCGAGACAATAATTGTTGTTAAATCAAGAGCTTCTCGCAATGATCGAATCAGACGTGTGAGTACACCCTTCACAATTGGATCTTGTCCTGCAAATGGCTCATCGTACATGATCAGCTCAGGGTCCAGTGCAATTGCACGTGCCAAAGCCACACGACGGTTCATCCCGCCTGAGAGCTCAGAAGGCAACATCTGTTCTGCGCCACGTAAGCCGACAGATTCGAGTTTTAAAGATATAATTTCTGACAGTAAATGTTCTGGCAACTTGGTATGTGCTCTTATCGGAAAGGCCACATTTTCATACACCGACATATCGGTAAACAATGCGCCACTTTGAAAAAGCATGCCCATACGCGCACGCGCAGCGAATAACTCTTTGCGTGACATTTTCGCAATATTTTGCCCATCAAAAAGCACTTCACCTTGGTCAGGGGTCAATTGACCGCCAATTAAACGCAGTAAAGTGGTTTTACCTGTACCCGATGGTCCCATAATGCCCGTAATTTGACCCTGTCGAATTTTTAAATTGACCTGATCATAAATGACACGTTCCCCTCGCTTAAAGCTCAGATCTTTGACCTCAATGAGGGCTTGAGCAGTCAGAGGCGCTTGATTATTCATAGCTGTGCGTTTTCCTGCATTTTTTCAGCATGCATACTATAAAGGATTAAAAAACGATATGTTAGCGTATTCCGTGTCTAATTTTGTGCACGAATTGATTTCAGTTGGTTGTATTTATATTTATTTGTACTGCGAAAACAAACTAAATAAGATGAATTACTTCATCCATAACGACTATAGACAAAGAAAAGAATGTTGCAAATCAGCAAAAAGAGTCCGAGATAATGTGCCATATTGACCTCTTTCACGTCAGAGAGTGTGGCGATTGATTCAACCTCATTATTGTGCATCATTATTATCAATACAATTAAAATATGACTCAGTATACATTTTAATTTATTTTTTTACAGCCGTAGACAAAAAAAAACCAGTGTTTCCACTGGTTTTTTTATTCATTCAGACTTAGTCGTTAAACTTACGACGTGGGCGGTCAAAACCACCTTCAGTACGTGGACGATCTGAATTAAATTCACGCTTCGGACGGTCTTCGCCACCAAAAGTACGCTTCGGACGGTCTTCACCACCGAAAGTACGTTTTGGACGGTCATCACCAAAAGAACGTTGTGGACGGTCGCCAAAACCACCTTCACGACGTGGCGCTGGACGATCACCAAAATCACGTTTTGGACGGTCACCAAAAGAACCTTCACGACGTGGTTTGTAGTCTACACGGTTACCGCGGTTGTCATCATTCGAGTCAAAACGTGGCTTATCGTTGAAACCACCTTCGCGACGTGGACGATCAGAGTTGAATTCACGCTTTGGACGGTCATCAAACGAACGTTGCGGACGGTCACCGAAACCGCCTTCACGACGTGGTGCTGGACGATCACCAAAATCACGTTTTGGACGGTCATCAAAAGAACGTTGTGGACGATCACCGAAACCGCCTTCACGACGTGGACGATCATTATTAAACTCACGACGTGGACGATCTTCACCACCAAATGATGGACGATCACCACGAGGTTTGTCATCGTAGCTACGACGTGGACGGTCATCACCACCTTCACGACGTTTAAAGTTAGACTCACCTTCGAAACGAGCACGACCGCCGCCATCGCGACCACCGAAACCACCGCGACCACGACCGCCGCCATCACGACCACGACCGCCGCCATCACGACCACGACCACCGCCATCACGACTACCGCGTGCAGGAGGTGGAGATGGCTCAAGGCCTTCAATTTCAGATACATTCAAACGCGCATCTAAGAAATCTTCTAAAGCACGGATTTTACCGCGTTCACGGTAAGTTGCTAAAGTGATTGCTTTACCAGTACGACCCGCACGACCTGTACGACCAATACGGTGTACATAATCTTCGTTCTTCATTGGAAGACCGAAGTTGATTACGTGTGAAATAGTTGGTACGTCAAGACCACGTGCAGCAACGTCGGTTGCAACTAAAATTTTTGCACGACCTTCACGGATGCTACGTAAACGACGGTTACGCACAGTTTGTGGCATAGCACCATGAAGTGCTACAACTGATAAACCTGCTTCAGCAAGTTCTTCAGCCAACATATCTGTGTCTTCTTGAGTAGAAGCAAATACAACAGCTTGATCTACGTCTTCAGCACTTAACCAATGCGTTAGTAATTTTTTCTTGTGCTCAAAGCCGTCAGTCCAGTGTAAAGTCTGAGTGATGTCAGTATTCGTAGAGTGACCAGTTTCGATTGCAATACGTTGTGGATCATTCATCATGCGTTCAGCAAGTGTAATGATACGACCAGCAAATGTTGCAGAGAACATTAAAGTCTGTTTACGGTTTGCAGCAAGATCGCTGATTGCTTCTAAGTCTTCAGAGAAACCTAGATCAAGCATACGGTCTGCTTCGTCAACAATAAGCGCATCAACTTGGTCTAATTTAATTTGACGACGGTTTACAAGGTCAAGTAAACGACCTGGAGTCGCAACAACAACTTGTGCACCTTTTAACTGTTGAATTTGTTTACCAAACGGCATACCACCCATGATTGCTGCAATACGTGCACCTTTCATGTGACGGACAAAACCAATCGCATCTTGGCTTACTTGCTGCGCTAACTCACGAGTTGGGCAAAGAACCAAGATATTCGGTTGTGTAATTGCTTTCATACGTTCTTTGAACGGAACGAAAGTCTCTTGGGCTGCAAGTGCGTTTAACGTTGGAAGTAAGAACGCTGCAGTTTTACCTGAACCTGTTTGGCTAGATACTAAAAGGTCTTTACCTTCCAAAGCTGCAGGAATCGATTGTTCCTGTACAGGCGTAGGAGAAGTAAAACCTAAGCTTTGTAAAGCTTGTTGTAACGATTCATGTAAAGGAAAATCAGCAAAAGTTTTGCTCATAGAGTATTTCACCCGAAAAATGGGTGCTCCATTAAATATATGGTCTGATGGACATCGGCAAAAAGCGGCACAGCAATAATCGCTGAAAATATAGAATCAGCGGCGATCCGAGAACGACGATGCGTATAACGCACATTTGATTACAGCCGCAACCTGAAGGAATCGCTTAAGCGATTGGGTGGGGCGCGAAATAATGTCCTCTCTTTGGACCGGACGCGCATACACAATGATAGAAGAGAATGTTCAGGTAATGAACGAAATTTAGTGCGTGGGCGGAGTATAGCAGGATATTTTTAAAAGTCACCTCTTTTCGTGAAATTGATACAATATTTTCCTCAAAGATTGAATAAATGCAGGTTTTCACTTTAATTTTTTTGACCATCTAGAAAAATATTGAATAGCATTCTTTCCTCTTTCCTCTTTCCTCTTTGCTCTTTGCTCTTTGCTCTTTGCTCTTTGCTCTTTGCTCTTTGCTCTTTGCTCAACTGATCTAGCATGAGCTGCAATTCATTGCTCGAACTCTTTTTCTAATGCTGCCGTGATTTGACATGCTATCTGACCTGTAATGAACATTACACACAGCAAGCTTAAATAGGTGTCTATACGCTGGCTAATTTTAACCCACTTTATTTCTGAGATAGAGTGATCTTCATTCAGAGTTGATCAGAATCTGGCGCAGCCTGTGTTTTACAATCGAATAGAAGTCAAAGCCATAAAATAAATCACTATAAATCCTTTATTTTTTTCATGTCTCATCAAAGAAAAAGCCCTCTTATGAGGGCTTTTTCAATGTCTTAAAGCACGATCTGCATGCTATTACTTAGCAGCCTCACCCCAAGCAGGTACAACTGCTTTCATCAGAGGTTTCAACATTTTCATAGAACATGCCAGTACTTGGCCATTTTCCATAGATTCGCTACCACCACGTGCATCAACCACTGTGCCGCCCGCTTCTTTCACGATCAACTCACCAGCTGCGATATCCCAAGGCTTTAAACCGAGTTCGAAATACGCATCGAAACGACCTGCTGCCACATATGCCAAATCTAATGCTGCTGAACCTGTACGACGATATTGCGCGCCAGCTTCAGTCACATTTAACAATGAATCAAAGTGATTTTTTGCATAAGAAATCACTTCACCATTACGTTTTGCACGGTAAGCATGACCCACAGACACGAATGTATTTTCAAGACTGTCTTTCACATTTACACGAATACGGCGTTGGTTCATCATGGCACCACGACCACGACTTGCAGAGAACAACTCATCTTTCACAGGGTCGTAAATTACGCCGTGTTGAGTAATGCCTTTATGTTGAACTGCAATAGAGATACAGAAGTGAGGAACACCGTTAATGAAGTTTAGAGTGCCATCAAGTGGGTCGATGATCCAACACCAATCTGCGTCGTGACCTTTACCTTCTTGAAAACCAAACTCTTCACCAAGGAAGCTGTGATTTTTATAGCTTTTACGTAGGGTATCGATAGCCAATTGTTCCAAATAACGGTCTACACGCGTTACAGGACCATCAATTCCTTTTTCTTCGACTTGTAGATCGAGCTTATGACGATTTTGATGCGCTTTTAAAAGCTCTTGACCGACTAATTGAGCCGCACGCGCAGCCATCACCACCATAGGTTCCATTGAACACCCACTACAATTTGAAGATATTGATAAAGAATAATGCATAAAAGCCCGCTCATCTTATCAAAGATCGGGGCTTTTAGGGAAAAAATGTTTCTAAAATTTAAAACGGTGCTTAAACCATATGTACAAGTTTTAACCACGCTTGGCGCACCGAGCTTTCAATGCCTTCTGCATCTAGTCCCGCCTGATGCAACATTTGCGCATGCGTGGCTTGATGCATAAATGTATCCGCTAAACCGAGATTTAACATCGGTTTCACGATTTGAGCCTGTGCCAAATATTCATTGACTGCACTGCCCGCACCAGCCATCACCGCATGTTCTTCAACCGTAACAAATAAAGCCGTTGATGGTGCTAAAGTTACTATCATCTTTTCATCAAGCGGTTTAACAAAGCGCATATTCACTACACGAACCGCCAAATCTTGCTCAGCCAATGCCTGTGCTGCCTCTACTGCAGCCTGAACACGACTACCAAAGGCAAGAATGCTAATAACGTCGTCTTGGGCATCATTAAAGCTCGCTACAATTTCAGCCTGACCAATTTCCATCGGGGTCATCTGTTGTTGAATCTCAACACCCAAACCATTGCCACGCGGGTAACGCACTGCGGCAGGGCCATTGTATAAATAAGCAGTATGCAACATTTGACGACATTCATTTTCGTCTTTTGGCGCCATAATCACCAAATTCGGTACGGTGCGCATAAAGGCATAGTCATAGGCCCCAGCATGAGTCGGCCCATCTTCACCCACTAAACCTGCACGGTCGATACCAAAGGTAACATCTAGATTTTGCAGGGCCACATCATGAATCAATTGATCATAGCCGCGTTGCAAGAAAGTCGAGTAAATGGCCACCACAGGTTTTAAGCCTTCACACGCCATACCCGCCGCCAAAGTCACGGCATGCTGTTCTGCAATCGCAACATCAAAAAAGCGCTGTGGATACCGTTTAGCAAAACCCACCATACCTGAGCCTTCGCACATGGCAGGGGTAATCGCCAGTAAACGCTCATCTTGTGCGGCTTCATCACATAACCATTGACCAAAGACATCTGAATATTTGGGCGCTGTTTGTGGAGCAGACTTGGCATTTATTTTTGTAATCGCGTGATATTTGATTTGGTCAGCTTCAGCAGGTGCAAAGCCTTTGCCTTTTTTGGTATAGATATGAATTAAACGTGGCCCTTTACGTTTTTTCAACGCGGTAAAGACTTGTGTCAACTGCTCGACATCGTGCCCATCAAAAGGCCCAAAGTAATCAAAACCAATCGCTTTAAATACGTTGTCGGCCGCATCTGTCGCTGCGCTATGTAAGCGTGAGTTATAGGTCCATTCAGGGTGTGGCTGCACATAGGCTTCGCCATCCGCTGAAATATTAATGGACTGACCACTCTCCCAAATCGAAGCCAAGTGTTTAGCAAAACCACCTGTGCTGCATGAAATCGACATATCGTTATCATTTAACACCACCATCAGGTCCGCATCATGCGCGACTGCATCGTTCATGGCTTCAAAGGCCATACCAGCTGTCATCGCCCCATCACCAATAATCGCGACCACTTCACATGGATTGTTTTGATAACGACGTGCCAGCGCCATACCTAGGCCTGCTGAAATCGCAGTCGAAGAATGTCCAACCCCAAAGGTATCAAACACCGATTCATCACGCGCAGGAAAGGCAGCTAAACCATCTTTGGCACGAATAGTCGTGAGCTGTTCACGGCGACCCGTTAATGCTTTATGCGGATAAGCTTGATGACCGACATCCCAAATTAAGCGGTCATTCGGCGTGTTAAAGCAATAATGTAATGCCACGGTGAGCTCGACTACACCGAGGTTTGCACCAAAGTGTCCCCCACTTTGTCCTGCGGCATACAGAATAAATTGACGTAGCTCGTCTGCCACTTGTGCTAATTGACTTTGCTCAAGCGAGCGAAGTTGTTGAGGATGATCAATCGTATCCAACAACGGTGTTACAGGGCGATGAGCTGGTATTTCTGTATACAACATAATATGGCAAAGCCTTCTAAAGCCTGGCAAATCTAGCTAGGTCAAATGGGTAATTCGATCATATCGTCGAATGCTATCACCTTCAATCAGCCATATTTCTAGCGATGCAGTTTTGAGCAGTGCTCTCACTGGGTGTTCGTTTAGTGCAGGTGATTATCCTGAATAATCTTACTATTTATCAACTATTATCGTTCGCTTTATACAAAAAAGAAAATCTTCTGCATAAATTCATGGATGCAATTCTACCAATGTCGATGCATTACGCTATACTTTAGCCAATTTCTGAACTATTTACAGGTTTAGCTGTGCCTATTGAATTTGTTGCCACATCCCGTTTACCGACTGCTTTTGGTGAATTTAACATCACCGTATTTCAAGATCCTAAGACCGGTGAAGAACATGTTGCACTCTCAAAAGGTTTGGATCAGCCGATCACAGAACCCGTTTTAGTTCGGGTTCATTCCGAATGTCTCACGGGCGATGCCTTTGCGTCATTGAAGTGTGACTGTGGTCCACAATTGCAAGCCACGCAAAAACTGATCAATGAGGCTGGGCAAGGCGTGATTCTGTATTTGCGCCAAGAAGGTCGTGGCATTGGGCTCACCAATAAAATTCGTGCTTATGCGCTACAAGACCAAGGGCATGACACTGTCGATGCCAATCTAATGCTTAACCTCCCTGCCGATGCGCGCCGTTATGACATGGTCAGCATTATGTTGGATCATCTCAATATTCAACAAGTCCTTTTGATTACTAACAATCCATTGAAGATTGCAGCACTGCAAGAGCAAGGGATCAATGTGGTGGATCGTGTGCCTTTGACGGTCGGTTTAAACCCCTTCAATGAAGAATATTTAAAAACCAAACATGAACGTATGGCACATTTGTACAAGAAAGATGATTTTTAAAATTTGAAAACATACTCTAAGCCTGCTTAAAAAAGGCCGGCTTAGAGCACTTCAATCAAATTAGATCGTCATGGAGAAAATACGGCTCTCTGGTCGACGACGTTTTAAATGCAAATCGAAAGCCATACAAATATTGCGTACAAAGGCTTTGCCCTTCTCAGTCACCCGTATACTGTGTGGTCTAATTTCCAATAAACCATCGTCCTGCATTTCTTCCAGTTGTCCCAAGACCTCAGCCAATTCTAGAAATTGCATATCTGAATCTGCCCACGACGTCTGAAAGCTACACATCAAATTTAAAATGTGACGACGAATCATCAGATCTTCAGCACTCAAAATATGCCCGCGATAGACGGGAATTTCATTGTTTTCTAGTCGCGCATAATAATCTTCGAGTTTTTTTTCATTTTGCGCAAAGCTATACCAACTGTCGCTGATCGATGAAATACCCAAACCTATCATCACTTGGGTTTTCGATGCGGTATAACCCATAAAATTGCGATGCAGAGTGCCTGCCTGAAATGATTGATACATCACATCACTTTCTAAAGCAAAATGATCCATACCAATTTCATGATACCCCTGCGCAAGCAGCTTATTTTTTCCTTCTTCATAACACTGGCGTTTTACTTCATCTTTCGGCACATCATGGTCTTTAAAACCACGTTGCCCATTGCCTTTGATCCATGGCACATGCGCATAACTATAAAATGCCAAACGATCTGGACGTAAACGATTGGTTTGATCAATGGTGTTGAGCACATCATCTAGGTTTTGAAAAGGCAGACCAAAGACCAAATCATGTGAAATTGAGCTATAGCCTATTTCACGTGCCCACTGCGTCACTTGCTCGACATGTTCAAAAGGCTGTATCCGATGAATGGCTTTTTGTACGGTTTCATTATAATCCTGCACTCCATAACTAACACGGCGAAAGCCCAAGTCATACAAGGCTTGCAAATGCTCCCGTGTGGTATTATTCGGATGCCCTTCAAAGCTAAACTCATGCTGTTCGGCAATCTCTGCCTGCGCAAGGATGCCTTCTATTAACTGAGTTAAATGCGCTGGAGAAAAGAAAGTTGGCGTTCCCCCACCCAAATGAATTTCTTTAATGCGCGGCTTTTCTTCAAGCCATTCACAATAAAGAGACCATTCCTTCAAAACCGCCTGAATATAGGGCAGTTCCATCTCATGCTTTTTGGTCACGCGTTTGTGGCAGCCACAAAAAGTACAGAGACTTTCGCAAAAAGGCAGATGAAGATACAGACTTATGCCTTCAGTCGAATTCGATTCAGCAAACGATGTTTTCAGCGTCTGTTTCCATTGATCTAAGGAAAACTGCGCCTCTTCCCAATACGGCACCGTTGGATAACTGGTATAACGTGGACCAGGAACATTATATTTTTGAATCAATGAATCGCGCATATTTACCATCAGCTCTTCCGCACTCAGAAGATGCAGACTATTCTGCATCGCCAAACGCGGGTCTGTACTGTGGTTATTCTGCTGAGCTTAGAATCAGAATTCAACCTAGTGAATTGGTCAGGTTATTTTTCACATGGCAGCATTTTCATTTTTAACTTGCTTCACGACATCGAATGCTGCAGTAGGACTCTCCGGAAAATAGTCTTAATCTTTTTGCTGTTTTATGTTTTGATGTAAGCAGTTTTCATCTTTTCCCATGAGGCTTTTCATGCAGCACCCAACGTCTGCGGATATCCAACGCGTTCGCGAATTTCTCCTCGACTTACAGGCTCGTATTTGTGCCGCACTTGAACAACAAGAGCGTGCTGGCGGCGGGACTGCACAGTTTGAAATAGATGATTGGAAGCGTCCTGAAGGTGGTGGGGGTCGTTCACGCGTACTGCAAAATGGCACAGTGATTGAAAAAGGTGGAGTGATGTTCTCACACATCAACATTTCTAAGCTCCCTGCTTCAGCGACTGAACGCCATCCGCAAATTGCAGGTGCCAAGGCACAGGCCATGGGTGTTTCTTTGGTGATCCATCCGAAAAACCCGAATGTCCCGACTTCACATGCCAATGTGCGCTTATTCGTGGCTGATAAAGAAGGCCAAGATCCGATTTGGTGGTTTGGGGGGGGCTTCGATCTCACCCCATTTTACCCAAATGATGAAGATGTGCTGTCATGGCATCAGACAGCACACGACTTGTGTGCTTCCTTTGGCGCTGAAGTCTATGCCGAACATAAACAATGGTGTGATGACTATTTCTATTTAAAACACCGTGATGAACAACGTGGCGTCGGTGGATTGTTCTTTGATGATCTCAATCAATGGGACTTTGAAACCTGTTTCCAATATATCCAAGCCGTCGGCAATGGCTATCTGAATGCCATTCTTCCAATCTTCCAGCGTAACCAAGACAAGCCTTATAGCGAAGCACAGCGCGACTTTCAAATCTATCGTCGTGGTCGTTATGTCGAATATAACTTGGTTTATGACCGTGGTACGCTTTTTGGTCTACAAACAGGTGGCCGAATTGAATCGATTTTAGTGAGCTTGCCGAATTTGGCGGGTTGGTCATATCGACCTGAATGGGAGGCCGATTCTGCTGAGAAAAAATTGACCGACTTTTACCTAAAACCCCAAGATTGGCTCAAGCTGCTCAAATAGACACACCGTCTTACAATTCTATTTCTCCGCGCATGCCCTTTTCACTAGATTAGGGCAGCTTATACATTAAAGTTTATATATTTCCCAATCAATTCCCCGTAGAATCACCACTACATAAAGCGTCATTTCTTTGCATTTATTAAAGCATTGTCACAGGTTTAAAACAGCAATTGGGTTCTTTTAAGTTCGCAAAAACCGTAAGCTAAATTAAGTCATTTTCAATGTATTCATTTTAATGACATCAATATTTAGTATCCTCCTTTGCTGTTCTTTGAGGTCCCAAACATGTTCGCAAAAAGAGTTAGCTCAACCACCATGGTTCTTTTCTGCTTTGCTATTGTGTTGCTAAGCTCGATCAGTACCACTATTTTTTCTGAAAGTGCGTTTAATGACAATGCATCCATCAGCATCACCGTATTTGCAGGTATCGGCTTAACCCTGACCGCAGCAAAATTATTGTTTGATGCGATTCACAGCATCTGTAATCCATAAGCCGCCTTTCTTTTCTCTGTTGATAAAAAACCACTGGACGCTTTAGCCTGCGTGTAATTTGCCGTATATTGAACAGCATTTCTCACATGGAGTTGGTGCGATGAGCAAACAATTCGCTGTCATTGGCAACCCGATTGAGCAGTCTCGCTCACCTGAACTTCACCATGCGTTTGCACAAAAAATGGGGCTCAACCTCAACTATAGTAAACGTCTTGCGCCACTCGATGGCTTCCTCGCCAACATCCAAGAATTTTTCTCACAAGGTGGCATTGGTCTAAACGTCACGGTCCCGTTTAAAGAACAAGCCTTTGCAGCCTGCGCAGTCCTCACTGAACGCGCTAAAATCGCAAAAGCAGTCAATACGATGTGGATGGTCGATGGTCAATTACATGGTGACAACACCGACGGACAAGGGCTAGTCGATGCCATTCATGCTTTGGACTGGAACTTAGACCAGACAGATGTACTGATCATCGGTGCAGGTGGTGCAACTCGCGGCGTCATTTATCCACTGGTACAAGCAGGGGTGAAAAAAATTGTGATTGCCAATCGTACTCTTGCCCGTGCAGAGCAACTGGTTGCCGATTTGAAAACAGCTGTACCTCAAGCCGAATTGCAAGCCATCGGCTTAGATGCGCTCGAAGGTCAGTTTGATCTGGTGATTAACGCAACCTCTGCCAGCCTAAGTGGCGATGCCCTCATTCTGCCTGAAGCCCTGCAATTTCAACATGCCTATGAAATGACCTATGGCAAACCCTCAACCTTTTTAGATCAAGCCAAAGCTCGCGGCGTACCCACCTCTGAAGGCTATGGCATGCTGGTTGGTCAGGCGATTGAATCTTTTTCGATTTGGAATGGCATCAAACCCAACCTGACAGATTTCTTATAAGCACAAATAAAAAAAGAACCTCCGCAGAGGTTCTTTTTTTCAGATTAGTTCATGTGTTTCTGTACGGCTTTATAGGTCTCGTAATAGGTCGAATCGCTAAAGAAGTCGTCATGTTCAAGCTTCAAACCTTGCAACGATTTTTCTGTCAATTGACCCTTTAAGTCATCTGCAAATGCTTTAGCAAAGACTTGTGCAGACTGAGTCAAATATGCGCTCTGCTCTTGGTCAATTTCATAGGTATCAGTAAATTTTTCTTGATAGACCTGAGCAAAGACCGCTTGCTTGGTTTTGTATTTCTTCGCCAAATCCTTCCATTGCTGATTTTCTTGTACATCTTCCAGTGCATCATTAACGATATTGGCGATACTTTCTCCCAGCTCATCAAAGTCTTGTTCATGTTGTAAAGCATGTTTTTGACGTAACTGAGTCAGACGTTGAAGTGCTGCACCCTTCGGCTCTGCAACATCCATGAACTCATAGGCATACACTTCTGAAATTTCATTGATGGTCGCTGAGCTATAGTAACGAATATATTCTGGACGCTGTGCGGCAAACATCAAAGCAAATACCGCTTGATAGGCTTTGACTTCAGAATGCTGACGTGCATAGCTTTGCTGCGCTGCCTGCTGGTAATAATCTGAAATGGCCTTAGGTAATTCTGTTGTGCTTGATGATGCGCTCTCTACACTTGATGAATCTGCGCCTAACGGGCCCAGCATGCCTTTCACTACATTTTCCAGCAGTGAACCTTTAGACACTTCCTCAATCGATTTGGCATTTCTTAAAGCTTGACGGTCAATGGCTGTCGCACTGCCATAATTAAACACCTGATTGGTGCTCTTAATTTGTAGCTTACCAATTTGCTCATCGCTAATCACAATGTTGTAATCCATGTTTTGCGCACGACCTTTTTGGTCGAGTCCAACATCCATCACAAACGGTGAACGCTCACTACCCAGCTGTGCCATGATCGGTGTAATTTCAGCCTGATGCTTTTGCCAAAGTTGTTTAAAGCTTTGTGCGTCTACCAGTTGTTCTGTTTGATACGCGCTAAAGAGTGGTTTCAACTCTTCCAAAACATTGGTCGCTGCTTGTCCAAAGCTCTCTTCATCTACAGATTCATTGGTTACTTTAGGTGCAAGTACATCAATATCTTGATAATCACGACATGCGGTCACTTTACCAATAGGAATGTTCTTGCTATTGATGAGCGCATCGCAAGCTTCTTCAGATAGTGTATTTGGTGCTGCAGAAGCAGACACTTCAGTTGCTGTCTCATCCGCATCTTCTGTCGCGGCCTGCGCATAAACCACATCTGCTGCTGCATCAACCGTAGCATCGGCAGCGGCATCTACAACAATGTCTTGTTCATCACTCTGTCCATAACCACTCAAGTTCTGCATTTTTTGGTTCACCAAATGACTGACACGTTCGAGTGAATCATAGGCTGGGTCTTCACTTGCGCTACTTGCAGCAATCTCTGCTTCTTTCGCCGCCTGCATTGCTTCATCCGCTGCGCTTGGTGTTTTTGCGGCATCTTCAATCAGACGCTCAGCATCCAAAGCTTGTATCTGCTGGGTATAGTGCAGTTTATTGACGTATTCAAACAAGCCCAATTGTACTTGCGCTGTTTCTAAGTCACCCATATAGCGAATTTTTTTGCTTAGGCCGGCTTCTTTTTCTGACTTGCTTAAATCAACACTATGCACCTGATTTGGCTCTGCCAAAGCATATGGCAGTGCATTCATCTGCTTTAAATATTCAGCAAACTTTTTAAAATCAATATGACCGAATGCTTCTTTATGCTTAGAAAAGTCAATGTAGGCAAAACGATCCTGACTTTCACGATTCACCATGAACGGCATAAATGCAAAGTAGTTGGTGTAAAATTTATAATCATTAAAATCAACCACCATCGGCAACTGTGCTTGCACTTGTAGGGTTGGTTTTTGATAACTTAACTGCAAAGTCAATGCTGCCAATTTTTGACGAAAATGCACAGAGCCCTGATAACTAAACTGTAAGTCATTGAGTAAATTCACCAAAGATTCTGCGATTTGAACCTTAGCAGAACGGGATTCACCACCGCTATACAGTGATGCATACGGATTTTGTTCACGTGCAAGTGCATCATATAAGGCTTGTTTTTCTTTGGCGGTAAAGGAAATCTTTTGATTTTTTAATAACTGATCTAATTGCTTTTTCAACTCTGGATCTAAATTCGTCCCATTTGACTGAGCATTGGACTTGGAATTTAGCTGAGTCTTTGGCTTGGACTCATTAAAATTAAAGTCAGATTGAATAGAGAACTGACCTTTAAAATCATAGCTGGCATTTTCAAACATGGCATTAAGACCATGCGTGGCTTGTTGCCCGAGCTGCTGATCTGAAGAGGCATTGGATTTAATGACATGCTGAGTACACCCACTGATACTCAAACCCAATAAACAAAGTGTTATATATTTTAAGCGCATAATACTTGCTGAAAACCTGAGTTAATTATAGTTTATTAAAAAAGTACATGATCAAAAGACCATCGAGTCAGTGTAACAGAACTGTCTTTTTAGATTGATGATTTTATCTACCAATTCGCCTTTCTGACATTTTCTCAAGTCGGATCTATCAATGTATTTTGATACGATGTATGAATAATGAAATGATCGATTTAAATAATCCAATACTATTTCTAAATTAGGATTACACACATGCCTGCATATAAAGCTCCCTTACATGATATTCGCTTCTTAATGAATGAAGTGCTGGACTATCCTGCACATTATCAAACCCTATCTAATGGTGAAGCTGCCGACGCTGATACGGTAGATATGATCTTAGAAGGCGCAGCAGATTTTTGTGAAAATATTTTATCTCCTTTAAACCAATCGGGCGATGAAGAAGGCTGTACCTTCGACAATGGTGAAGTGAAAACACCAAAAGGCTTCAAAGACGCTTATGATCAGTTTGTCCAAGGTGGCTGGCAAGGTCTGTCTTTCCCTGAAGAGTTTGGCGGTCAGAACCTGCCTCAATCTTTAAATCTGATCAAATCGGAAATGATGGGGACAGCAAACTGGTCTTTCCAAATGTACCCCGGTCTAAGCGTTGGCTGTATGAATACCATTTTACAGTTTGGTACAGACGAACAAAAAAATCTGTATATGCCGAACTTAGTGGCAGGTACATGGTCAGGCACCATGTGTTTAACTGAGCCTCAGTGTGGTACCGACTTAGGGCAAGTGAAGACCAAAGCAGAATTAAATGCCGATGGCACTTATAACATCTCAGGCACCAAAATCTTCATCTCTGCGGGTGAACAAGATTTAACTGAAAACATCATTCATATCGTACTTGCTCGTCTTCCAGATGCACCTGCAGGCACCAAAGGAATTTCACTGTTCATTGTGCCTAAATTCTTGGTCAATGCAGACAGCAGCCTTGGTGAACGTAACCCTGTGACCTGTGGTTCAATTGAACATAAGATGGGGATTCGCGCTTCTGCAACCGCAGTGCTGAACTTTGACAATGCTGTCGGTTACTTAATTGGTGAGCCAAACAAAGGCTTACATGCCATGTTTACCTTTATGAACACCGCACGTATCGGTACGGCAATTCAAGGTATTGCACATGCTGAGCTTTCTTTCCAAGGTGCACTTCCATATGCCAAAGAACGTATGTCGATGCGTGCACTTTCTGGCAAGAAAGACCCTGAAAAAGTCGCTGATGCCATTATTCACCATGCTGACGTTCGCCGTATGTTACTGACACAAAAAGCGATTGCTGAAGGCGGTCGTTCAATGATTTATTATGCAGCGCAAATTGCAGACAAAATGGCAGATGCACTTGAGCGTGGCGATACTGCTGCATTTGAAGCACATGATGATCACTTAGGTTTCTATACTCCAATTTTAAAGGGCTTCTTAACTGAATTGGGCTTAGAAGCTGCAAACCACGGTATGCAAGTCTATGGTGGTCATGGCTACATTAAAGAATGGGGCATGGAGCAAATTGCACGTGATGCACGTATTGCGACACTATATGAAGGTACAACAGGTGTTCAAGCACTGGACTTAATTGGTCGTAAAGTACTTCTGACCTCTAAAGGTAAAGTAATTCGTGACTACACCACTGAAATTTTAAAATTCTGTGGTCAACAGGCACGCAACAAATACATGCGTCGTTTTGCATGGGACCTAACCAAAGTATGTGCGCAGTGGAATGCCTTAACTGTTCGCATTATGCTGGCAGCTCGTAAAGACCGCGACGTGGTATCTTCAGCTTCTGTCGATTTCTTAATGTTCTCTGGCTATGTGATGATGGCGTATTTCTGGGCGCAACAAGCGGCTGTCGCTTCAGAAAAACTGGCTTCTGGTGATGGTAAAGAATCTGCTGAATTCTATAAAGCGAAAATTAAAGTTGCAGACTTCTATTTCGAACGTTTATTACCACGTACCCAAGGACATGCTGAAGCAATGGTCAATCCTTCAAAAACCATGACTTCTTTAGCACCTGAACACTTTAGCTTTGACTACTAATTAATAGTGTCAAAATGATAAAAAGAGCGCCTAGGCGCTCTTTTTATTTCTTGTCCGACCTTACAATCCAACTCCCCCAGCAACTTAGCTGTCGCTCCAATTTTCTGGCCTCATCCTTAGACTTTGGTAAAAGCATCCCCTACACAGTTAAAAAGAGTTCTCTACGCTCCCTGATAGTTTTTTTAGAGTTAGTGCGTTAAAAATTTTGTCATGGCTCTGTCTTTCTACAACTTAAATTTAAGTAAGAAAATGGCGTTCATATTTAAAAAATCATTTAACAAAAAAAATAATATAAAGATTCAAATACATCAGAAAAAAAAATATTATCAGCACTCACATATCAATAAAGGAAATAATAATGTCAAAAAAGTATAAGCTCAGCCATTATACCTTTCCGCTCATGCTGAGCTTTTTATCAATGGACACTATGGCGGCAATCAATATATATGGTCCAGGTGGGCCAGCGCCAGCGATGCATGAAGCAGCAAAACAATTTAAAAATAAGACAGGAATTGATGTCCATGTAACCGCTGGTCCTACTTCACAATGGGCCGACAAAGCCAAACTCGATGCCGACGTCATCTATAGCGGTTCGGAAGCCATGATGTCTGATTTTGAAAGCGTGTTTGCCGATAAAATCGTAAAGGGCTCAATTGAGCCACTCTACTTACGCCCTGCTGCCATTTTAGTCAGAAAAGGCAATCCCAAGCATATTCAAGGATTTAAAGATTTAAGCAAGCCAAACACCAAAGTTTTGGTCACACATGGCGCAGGCCAAGTGGGTATGTGGGAAGATATTGCAGGCAGAACGGGCAACATTCAGCTCACAAAATCCTTCCGTAAAAATATCGCCATGTATGCACCCAATACTGGCGCAGCAAAAAAGACATGGGAAGCGGACAGCAGCTATGATGCATGGTTGGTGTTTAATATTTGGGGGATCAGTAATCCAGGCATTGGGCAAATTATCCCGATCGAACCTGAACTGGTGATTTACCGTGATGCGGGTGTTGCACTAACTCAACACAGTCTAAAAAATCCTGAAGCAAAAAGTTTTGTTACGTTTTTAAGTTCTCCACAAGGCCATGCGATTTTTAAACAGTTTGGTTGGAACAAATGAGCTCTTAAGTTTAATCTTTGATCCACATTCAAGATCAGTTTCCCAGCTTAAAGAATCAAACCTTTAACAAACAAATCGAACAAAAAAGAGCGCCACTGCGCTCTTGATTGAAGAAAATATAACTACTGAACCTCAGCCAAAAGTGCCTGTGCGGCCATTTTACCCAAGGTATTGGAGGCCAAAGGGCTATCCCCCGTAATTAACTTACGGTCTTGAATACACTGTCCCGACATCTCTTTATTGACCACGTCAACACCCAACTTTTCTAAGCGATCTGCCAACAACCACGGTAATTCTCCTGGCATATAACCTATGTCTAAGTTTGCCCCTTGATCGAGTGCATCAGGGAACACACACATTTTATAGCCTTTAAAAATATAGTTTTCAGGGGCTTCATTAACCGCAGCTGCCAATAAACCTGCTGGTCCATGACACAAAGAAATGACAAATTTATCTTTTGCCACTGCCCACTTCAGTAAAGTTTTTAAGTCTTCACTGTCAGGTAGACCAATTAAAGCACCATGCCCACCTGGAATAAGAACAGCCAAATAGGGAGAGTCATCACCCAAACTGTTTTTCAATACATCTGCCAGTTTTAAAGGTTTCTTAAATTGGGCTAAGTATTTTTGGAATGTTGCAGGTACGACAGCATCTTCATGGGGCATCGCCCACATTTCAAGTTTAACGGGATTGCCCGATAACGTGGCAATATCAATGTCAAAGCCCGCACGATCTAAATGATACATAGGCAGTAAAGTTTCTACTGGGTGGTTGCCTGTGGAGAAGAACTTGCCATTTTTCATCAGTAAATAACGCTCATCGCTTGCGACCATCAAAACTTTTTTATGCCCAATATAGGGTGTTGGATAGTCGGTTCCATCGAAGTCGGTTTTACTGGCGGTGTATTGGGAAAGTGAATAAGGTGATGGAAAAAAGGCATTATCCTCAGCTAAATCAGGGGTTGGATTACGGTCTTGGCTGGTCTGTGCCATGCTGATTCTCCTTTATTATTGCTTGGTTATTTCAGTTTTACGAAACCTAGAGTCCTATACCACAGCTCATTTATTCAGCATAACAAAGTTTCAAATTGGCTCTGTTTTAAGATGTAAATATAAGCTTGCCTATATGACAAGATAAAAAATTGGACAATAAAAAAACCCCGACATCCTGTCGGGGTTTTTCGCATTAAGTGCTGAGGTATGACTCCTGTCGTACCTTCGTCCTTGAGCTGATCTTTATTGTTATTCTATTGGAGCATCCTGCTCTCTATGGTTCTATATTAGAAAACTTACAGGCAGGCGCATAGGCGCAAAAAGCGGGAATTGATGTAAGCTAATTCGTACAAATGAATCAACGCTATTCATTATCGGCTGAATCAAAAATGACTGGCTATTTAATGTCTGACGATTATTAACTCGCTTAATTTCACACACAAATATTCTTTTAGACTTTATGTTTTAATTCTTTTGTATTTTTAGCTGGGTTTAATCCTGATGAGAAAGCAATATCATTTTAGAAAAGTTGAAACCGATACCTATATTTGGGATGTCGATCACTTGGTCGAACTCACTCAATCTTTTCAAGTCAGGCAAGTTCTGCTATCAGACATCAAGGAATTAGACGAAGCTTATTGGTATCCAGATACTCACCCAACTACTCAAGACATTATTGCGCATATGCAACTCACTCTAGAGGCAGATTTATCTTATCCCATCACTTTATGTGCTCAAGGTCGCTTAATAGATGGTATGCACAGAGTGGGAAAAGCAAAGATTTTAGGCAAAGAGTCCATTTCTGCGGTTCAATTTGATACAAATCCGCAACCTGACTTTATCAATGTGCATGAAGATGATCTGATCTATTATGATTAAATCATTCAGTCATTTTTTAAATCAAAACGATATAGATACATGAAACACTAATCACAGATTGGGCTTTGAATGAGTCTTTATGTAAAAAGGCGGATTGAATCATAATTTTTTATTGTTCAACGTTTGAACTAGAACTTAAGTGAACTTAAAAGAAAATATCTATTCAAATTGTGGATATACAAAATCGTATATCGCTTTCAAGCTAAATTCAAAGCCATGATTGCAACTCACACAAGCATGGCTTTATAAAACTTAGATAAATTCTTCTAACACTGAGTTTAAAAACACATGCCCTTGCTCGGTACATGCTAAGCGCGTGGCATCATCTACCATTAATTTTCGACTGCGTAGTGAGTCCAACGTTTCAGCCAAACGATCCAGATTCAAACCTGTACGCTGCGCATAATATTCTGCTGCAACCCCATCATTTAAACGCAAAGCATTCATCATAAATTCAAATGGAAGTTCGTCAGCTTCAATCCGCTTAAACTGCACATGCTCTGCTGGGACTTTAGCCAAATAATCTTTGGGTAAACGAGTTTTCTGGAACCGATAGACCCCATCTGGCTGGGTCACTTTGGCATGTGCACCTGCCCCAATTGCCAAGTAATCACCAAATTGCCAGTAATTCAAATTATGTGCGGAAGGCTGCTCTTTACGCCATGCCGAAACTTCATAATTGATAAAACCCTGTGCTTTTAAATAAGCTTCACCTTGGGCTTGAATCTCTTCAAGCACATCGTCCACAGGTAAGACAGGCTTGGTTCTAAAGAACACGGTATTGGGTTCAATCGTGAGCTGATACCATGAAATATGCGTTGCACCATTGTCCACTGCAAGCTTCAAATCAAGTAAAGCTTGCTCTAAAGTTTGCTCAGGCAGACCATGCATCAGGTCGACATTAATACGTTTAAAGCCTGCATCACGCGCAAGACCAATTGCTGAAATCGCATCGGCGTTACTGTGAATTCGTCCCAACTTGGTTAAATGTTCAGTATTAAAGCTTTGAACCCCTATCGATAACCGATTGATACCAGCCGCCAAATAATCGGCAAAAGGATCATGTTCGACTGTACCAGGATTGGCTTCTAAGGTAATTTCACAATCCACCTCAAAAGGTAGTAGTGCTTTTAACTGGGCAAATAACCATTGATACCCTTGCGCTGAAATCAAAGACGGTGTTCCGCCGCCAATGAACACACTATGAATGTGACGCCCTTGAGCAAACTCAAGCTGAGTTTTAAAGTCCTCAACCAAAGCATGTAAATATTCTTGCTCTAAATCTAAAGACAACTTGCCATCTGGCACCGCATGCGAGTTAAAATCGCAATAGGGACACTTACGCACACACCACGGCATGTGAATATATAAAGACAACGGAATATTTGCAGGATGTAAATCAGTCAAGGAAGAGACTCTAAAGCACAGCGGTAATCTTGCATATTTTAACATGACTGCATCAAGACACTTATGAAATCTGTGTCTATTTGGATTAGACTGATAAAAAGACAAGAAGAATGAATGGTTTAAAATGATGAAAATATCGAGCCACTTGCTGTTTATGCTACCACTGGCCTTTGGTATTGGCATTGCTATGACTTTTCAAACGGCGCTGAATACACAGCTCAGAGAATATTTTTACTCTCCGCTGCAAGCCGCATTATTATCCTTCTTCATTGGTACCTGCGTTTTAGCGCTTTTGGTTGTACTCCAGCCCGTCGATAAACCACAGTTACATGATTTTTCCAATATTCCATGGTACTTATGGCTCGGTGGTTGCTTAGGGGTTTATGCCATCAGTATAAGCATCTATACTGCGCCTAAATTAGGCTTTCTCACGTTTTCAGGTTTGGTTATTTTTGGACAAATCCTGACCTCCGTGATTTTTGACCACTATGGTCTACTTGGTACCGAAAAAACGCCTGTAAATTGGCAGCGTTTACTTGGTGGCGTCGTAATTTTTATTGGTGTGCTTCTCACTTTACAACGCTGAATTTATTTAGACCAAGCACATGATGAATATGAGTAATTTTTGTGTCGACTACAAATAAAATCACGTCCCATCGTTTCGAATTAAAAAAGTTATTGGTGTTAATGCTGCCCATCCTGATCACGCAGTTTTCTCAAGCAGGTCTCGGGTTAATTGATACCATCATGGCGGGACATTTATCTCCTACCGATTTAGCCTCGATTGCCGTCGGTGTCGGTTTATGGATACCAGTGATGTTACTATTCAGTGGCATCATGATTGCGACAACACCATTGGTGGCAGAAGCCAATGGCGCACGCACCCCTGAAAAAATCGCCACCATTGCCCGTCAGTCACTTTGGGTGGCCTTTATTTTGGGGAGCATTGCGGGTTTAATTTTACAAAGCATGCCGCTATTACTGCCACTCATGGGTGTACCTGCAAACTTACTGCCTAAAGCTAGCCTATTTTTACATGCCATTGGCTTTGGCATGCCTGCAGTGACTATGTATGCAGCACTGCGTGGATACTCAGAAGCGCTCGGCCATCCACGTCCTGTCACCGTCATTAGCTTAGCGGCCTTGGTTCTTTTGGTTCCACTGAACTTTGTCTTTATGTATGGTTTCGGCCCGATTCCAGCGCTCGGTTCAGCAGGCTGTGGATTTGCCACTGCAATTTTACAGTGGATCATGTTTTTCACCTTGGCCACTTATATTTTTAAAGCTTCGGCGTATCAAAAAACTCAAGTGTTTAGTACTTGGGAGAAGATGGATCGCTACTGGATCGAACGCATTTTAAAACTTGGTTTACCCATTGGCTTAGCGATTTTCTTCGAAGTCAGTATTTTTAGTACCGCTGCAATTATTCTCAGTCCACTGGGTGAAACCATTGTGGCGGCGCATCAAATTGCAATGTCGGTCACCTCTCAGTTGTTTATGATTCCTATGTCCCTTGCCATCGCCCTGACTATTCGTGTCGGGACTTACTATGGCGAGAAAAACTGGGAGGCTATGCGAAAAGTGCAAAAACTCGGACTGGCTACAGGTACGGTTTTGGCGCTGATGACCATGCTACTGATTGCACTGTTTCGTCCTGAAATTGTAGCGATTTATACCTCGAATCATGAAGTATCGGAAGTTGCGATGTATTTACTGCTGTTCGCACTCGCCTACCAACTGATGGACGCTTGGCAAATTAGTGCCGCAGGCTGTTTACGCGGCATGCAGGACACCAAAGGCCCAATGTGGATCACCATGGTTGCCTATTGGATCGTGGCCTTTCCTGTCAGCATTTATTTGGCGCGCTACACCAACATAGGTGCGGCAGGTGTTTGGATTGGACTGATTGTCGGTTTAAGCGTGGCGTGTGCCCTGCTCTTGCTCCGACTTTATAACAACAATAAACGCCTCAGTCAGGACTATCCATAAGTCATGCATAGCACTGAATAGGAAGGAGGCCGTTTCTTCCTATTCCAGCTATTTTACTGCTGTGCTAAAGCGTCTTTCAGACCTTGTGGCACTTCACTCTCATCCTCAACGTCTTTAACCACCACCTGCCCAACGATCACCTCACTACCATTAAAGGTCATGGTGGGTGAACCATACAGGCTATAGCCTTCATTCAGTGCTTTGGTGACGCGCGCACAAAAATGCACATCGTCCTTGCCTGTAAAATAACGATAAACTTTCATTTATTTTTTACTCAAAATTTTTCACACAGTGTAACGTGATTTTTCAATACAAAAGCATCCTGTGTGCAATTCACTCAATTGACCACTATTATTTAAATAGAAACATCAGCTTAACAATTTAAAGTAGGCAGTTTAGCATTTGTCGCCTATGATCAAATCTGAGATGTAATGAAGATGCCCCGAGGAATATCGCATGGCAAATACGACTCGTACGCCCGGTCGTCGCTTTATGAAACTTGCCAGCATGACGGCAAGTATCGCAACCAAAACTGTGACCAATTCAATTAAAAACTTCAATGCCGATGAAGATAAAAAAAATGCGGCGCGCAGTCAGCTTTTTCAGGACATTGGACTTCAAATTGCAGACACCTTAGGTGAAATGAAAGGTGCCGTGATGAAAGTCGGGCAAATTGCATCTCAATACAAAGACATTTTCCCGCCTGAAGTGGCACGTGCGATTAGTAAATTACAACGCCAAGCGCCTGCGATGCCTTTTCAAGAGATCAAAGCTCAAGTTGAAAAAGAACTCGGCAAGCCGCTCAATCAAATTTTTACCACCTTTGATGAACAACCCTTTGCCGCAGCCTCCATTGGCCAAGTGCATAAAGCCACTTTACCGAGTGGTGAGCAAGTTGTAGTTAAAGTTCAATATCCGGGTGTGGAAGAAGCCTGTGAAAGCGACTTAAAACAAGTCCGTTTAGCGCTACGCCTAATGGGTGTGCTAAAAGTTGACCGTAAGCTGCAAGATCAACTCTTTAAAGAAATTCAGGACAGTTTAGACAACGAGCTGAACTATCAAATAGAAGCCCAAAACTTAGAGGTAGCACGAACCTTTCATCAAGCTTTAGACCCTAAAATTATTATTCCTCAAGTCTACAAAGACTATTCAAGCCGTCATATTTTGACCTTAAGCTTGGAGCACGGCGAAAGTATTGAAACTGCCAGTACATGGTCACAAGAAATGCGCAATGAACTGGGGCGTCGTTTATTTCGTGCCATTGGCCGTGAGATTTTCTTCTTAAAGCGCTTCCACTGCGACCCACATCCGGGCAACTTTGCTTTCCGAGAAGATGGTAGCGTGATCGTATATGACTACGGCGGTGTAAAAACCCTATCGACTGAAATCGTGATGCATTTTAAGCAGCTGATTCAAGCAGCGCGTGACAGTGATATCTTGGCCATGGAACAGCAACTGACTGCTTTGCACTCTATGTCTGAGCAAGGCAAGTTCCCTGCCGACTTGTATGAAGCATGGTTAGAGGTGCTCATGCGTCCACTGACCACTTTGTATGACTTTGCTGAGAACTCAGCGCATCATGATGGTATTGAACTGGTCAAACCATCGTTGAAATATTGGGATGTATTTAAACCCTCACCCGATACACTAATGGTCAATCGCACAGTCTCAGGACATTATTGGAACCTGATTCATCTCAAAGTGCACGACAACCTCAATGATCTATTTGAAGAGTTGGTGCCACCTCCTGCCTAAATAAAGACTGCTGGCACAATAAAATCGCTACAACTCAATAAACCCAGTTACATAAAGGCACTGGGTTTATTTTGACTTCTCTATTGTTATATTATAACATTTCAAAATAATACATTTAAGGAGAAGTCTATGCGTGCCAATATTCATCCAGAGTATCGTGAAGTTCTGTTCCACGACACCAATGCCGACGCATTTTTCGTGATCGGCAGTACCTTACAAAGTCATCAAACTCGTGAGCATGAAGGCAAGATCTATCCTTACGTCAGTTTAGATATCTCAAGTGCTTCACATCCGTTTTATACCGGTGAACAACGCCAAACCAGTAATGAAGGTCGTGTTGCAAGCTTCAATAAACGTTTCGCGCGTTTCAAACGCTCACAATAATTTCATTTTTCTTTAAGCTATACGCGTTATAGTAAAGATATCAAGAAGCCTAAGACCTCCTCCAGCTTAGGCTTCTTTTTTATGCGTTCTTTTCTGGTTCCTATTTTGACCATCTTTTTTTCTTAATGTTTAAGCACACTATCCAACAGATAAAATCCGATCCCAAGCACGATGACGCCCACCACTAAACTCGACAGTGCATAACTCAAAGCCAGCACTGTTTGTCCCTGTCTAAATAACTGAAAAGTTTCGAGACCAAAACTCGAAAATGTCGTAAAACCGCCCAATATGCCCACCATCAAAAATAAACGCGCTTCTTCTTGCAGTACTGGAAACTTCTGGCTAAATGCAAAGAAAACACCCGCAGCAAAACAACCGATGATGTTGATCCACCATGTCGGCCATGGAAAACTCATACTCGGTTTAAACAACCATAATCCTGCACCGTAGCGTAAACAGGCACCTATTCCGCCCCCCATTGCCACCAAGATCCAATTCATTGACCTATCCTATTCTTTACAAAATGCGGTATGGATAAATCCAAAGTTATCCACAGTTCATCAACTATAACGCTATTAAACCTGAATCAATCCTCGCACTTCAAGGTTTTTCAACATCGGTTGTTGATCCTTACATATCTTCTTGTCTCACTCTCAAAGTGAGCATCAGCATTCAAACTCACACATGCTTTACATGGGATATTGAAAACCCAGCATCGCCGAATATCTTTACTTCACCCTAGTGTGCTCTATGACCAATACAATATAGATTCCCAAAATCACTAGCACTCGTTCTTCATGCAAAACAGAAGGTTTTCTCTCAGGCAAAAACTCACAAGAGCACACTTTTTGGGTATGATGTGGATATAAATTTAGTCGGAAATAGACGCATGGCACAGGTATTATTGGCTCAGCTTGCAGCGGGCGAAGCAAAATTTTCAGATGTATTGGCTTTTATTGAAGCAGCCTATACACATACACCAACTGCATTTAAAAATGGTTTACAGCACAATGCGTCAACTGAAAACCAAGGCAGCGCAAAAGTGTTTTCGTTTGCACAGCTTCAAGGCCTCGATCAAGCGCAAACTTTAAGCCTATTTGCAGAACACTATGCCTCTGTTTTAGCGACACCTGATGCAACAGATCATCAAAATATTCGTCAGTTTATGTTGAATGGATGGGACGGTATTGAGTTTGACGGTACGGCATTAACTGCAAAATAAAGATAAAAAACCACGTTCAAGTAACTTGAACGTGGTTTAAAAATACAATATTAATTTTATTATCAGATGCTTATAAATACTATTCACATTAATACACCTATAAGCATCCACAACGTAATTAAATAGATTTCACGTGGAGCAAGACTTCATATGGGTGTTAATCGTCTAAAAAAATTAAAACAGCGCGATGAAGTAACTAAGCGCTACTTCCACATTACCCCTTTACCCGTTCGATCCATTGGATTGAGCTGACCCGAAATACTTCACACGCACCATCGCCAGTATCAGTCGGGGTTAAGGATGAGGTCCAGACCATATCTTTATCTTTAATTTCAACCAACTCACCTTTTAAACGAACCAAATCGCCACGTTTCACGTGTTTAATTTGTTTAGCAATTTCTGGGTTGGCTGGAATAATGTGCATATTCGACACCATTTGCATGGCTTGCTCGGCAGGTACAGGCAAACGATCGATTTTCCAGTTGAGATAACGGTCGTATTGATTCACGGTAATATGGCGTGCAATTTCAGGTTCAGCAAACAAGCCCCAACTCACGGCGTAGTCAATCGGGGAGAATTTCGCTTGTGCATCATCCGAATACATTTTAGAACCTAAAATTCGAAAATCACCTTTAAACGGTTTCAATACCGAAATCGATTGATCTTTAGAGGTCGGCGCTAAACCTTTGGCAATGTTGTAATCCACAGTGGCACTTGCACTGATGGGCAACAGCAAACTGCTGAGTAAACTGAGCAGGATAAATTTAGATTTCATTGCAAACCTCATTCCCATCAACCTAGGAAAATACGAAACAATTTCATCTTAGTCCAGTTTCCTGAAAAGAAGCTTATGAACTTAGTAACATTATGAATGAATTATGCAGTCTACTTTTAGCCACAGCACTTTTCAGTTAGGCTAGAGCTGAAGAACAGAGCCCCAAAAAACAATCATGCTTTATAAATACTATCAACAACACATCTTTCCACATGTCCTGAATCAGGTCATGCAAGTACCAAGCTTAATGGACAAACGCCGCGCACTGCTTTTGCCAATTCAGGGAGAGGTATTGGAAATTGGTTTTGGTACAGGGCTGAATCTGCCCTTTTATCAAAATGTCGATACTGTCTTTGCCCTTGAACCCAGTCCTGAAATTTATCATTTGGCTTTAGATCGGGTACAAGCAGCAGCATTTGAAGTTCATCATGTACAAGCCCGTGCGGAAAAGCTGCCTTTTGCTGACCATAGTCTTGAGCATGTAGTCAGTACATGGACACTGTGTAGTATTGCTGAGCTAGAACAGGCTTTGGCGGAAATATTACGAGTGCTCAAACCGGGCGGCACCTTACATGTGGTGGAGCACGTATTAAATACAAATAACCTTTATATTCAGCGTCTACAACACTTAATCACGCCTGTGCAAAAGCGTTTAGCCGATGGTTGCCATCTCAATCGAAACATTGAACAGGCCTTAAAAGCAGCAGGATTTAATATGATAGAACAGCACTACTTTTATGCCGAAGGTATTCCGAAACTCGGACAACTGATGTTTTTTGCACGTGCTCAAAAGCCATACTCAAGCGATGGCTCATGATAGTTATATAGAAGGCATCTGTTCTATATAAAGTAGATGCCTCAATTAGTAGACATCGTTAAGCTTATTCGATCGTATCGAAGTCGATGCGGACCGTTTCAAAACGAACTCGCCCAGCTTGAATCGCTTGTGCAATAGCAACTTGTCCTTTGGTCAGCCTCGCCCCACCGCTTTTAATATCAATGAGGACAATTTCAATATCTTCTGCTCTCCCCTCACCATCACGCAGGTCGGTATAACCATCAAAGACCACATAGTCGACAGGATCACCCAAAAACTTGGCATCACTAGGTAAGTATTCAAACTGGGGCATAATCGGTGCAAGTTGCTCCGCCATTTTGCCTTTAAGCACCGCACGACTGGTATTGACGCTGCGCTTTTGTGCCTGAGCCAAAGCCTGCTGATGCTCTAGTTCTAATTCGGCAATGTAGCGCTCATATTCTGCTTTGATGCGTCCATTTCGGCTGTGACTTAAAATAAGGGTGGTCAAGACCACACCAATTGCTGCACCGATCAACATTGCCATCCATACGGACATGGTTCTTTCCTAATTTTGTGCTACAGGTAGCAAGATTTAAACTTACAACTTTGGTTTGGTGTCATATGCGACACACAAAAGAATGATATGCTAGGGGGGAGCAGAATAAAATCATTTAAGGTCATGAAAACGATATTAATCGCCAACCAAAAAGGTGGCTGTGGCAAAACGATAACCGCAATCAATTTAGCTTCGGCACTCGCACAAAAAGGTTATAAAGTGGCTTTGGCCGATGCCGATAATCAAAAATCTGCTCGTCAGTGGTTAAAACAGCGGCCAGAGCAAGTGGCGCATATTCAAAGTTTAGATTGGCGCCATGAGAAATCGATAGGTGAAGTGCCTAAAAACATTGAATATTTAATTATCGATGCACCAGGTGCACTGTCTGGTGAGCATGCCGAACAACTGGTCAGTGAAGCGCATGCGATTGTGACCCCACTGCAACCCTCGTTTTTTGATATTGACAGTACCCGTCGTTTTTTGAAGCATTTACAAGACATTAAACGCATTCGTAAAGGCAAAGTGCAAATTTTGCTTTTGGCCAATCGGGTCAAAGCCAACAGCGCCAGTGCCAAAGACATCCAAGATTTTTTTGCGAAAATTGAACAGCAACCTGTAGCGTGGATTTCAGAGCGTACTGCATATGGTCAATTGGCAATGCAGGGTTTAAGCGTATTTGATAAAACACAAAAGAACTACCTCTCCATTCAAAGCCAATGGCAACCGCTGCTCAACGCCATTGTCGATGACCCAAGTGCTTGGTTCTAAAATATTTTGCTATAGATAAAACGGGGGCTATTCCCTATTTATAGTCGGTTATTCACGAGAACTTACCAAGGGTACGTTCTCGTGCGCATTTTTTTCAGTTAATATGACTTTGACCTTAGAGATATAGCAGTGAATACCGTGCAACGATACGCACCAGCCTTACAAAAAGTATTGTTATTTGGACTGATTTTTATTCTGTTCTATTTGAGCTTTCAAGTCCTGAAATACTTTATTGTACCTGTGCTTTGGGCTGCGATTATTGCCTACATCACATGGCCTTTATATCACTCAGTACAGAAACTCTGTGGACCACGTCCAACCTTAAGTGCCACCATCATGATCAGTATGGTGGTGTTAGTCGTCGGTATCCCGCTGACCTTTGCCATCTTTATGCTGCAACATGAAGGTCGTAATCTATTTTATGAATTGCAAAGACAAGTGTTCTCAGGTCATTTAGATGTCCCTCAATTTATTCGGGACTTGCCCATTATTGGCAAAGAAGTCACCCGCACTTTAAAAGAAATCAACACCGATCCGAACAGTATTGTGCAGAATGTCTCGGGCTGGTTTCAAAGCCACTTAAACTATGGTCGTTTGGTGCTGAGTGAAATCAGTAAAAATATTTTTAAACTCTGTTTTGCGGTGATGTCGTTATTCTTCTTCTATCGTGATGGCCAGACCATTTTAAATCAGGTCAGTAAAGCGCTAGAAATGGTGATTGGCCCACGTATCCACCATTATTTAGATACTATTTCTGAAACCACGCGTGCTGTGGTCTATGGGGTTGGCCTGACTGCAATTGCGCAAGCACTCTTGGCAGGCCTGAGCTATTTTGTTGCTGGTGTCCCAAACCCAATGGTACTGACCATTGTGACCTTTATCTTTGCACTCATTCCTTTTGGCCCTCCTGTGGCATATAGTGCCGTGTCTTTATGGTTATTCTCTCAAGGACAAACCATTGAAGCGATTGGAGTGATGGTATGGGGGGTTTGTGTGGTCAGCACAGCAGACAATGTGATTCGCCCATTGGTGATTTCAGGTGCGACTCAAATTCCGTTCTTACTGATCATGTTTGGTGTATTGGGTGGTTTAGCCAGCTTTGGTATGGTCGGCTTATTTGTCGGACCCGTGATTCTAGCGGTACTGTTAGCCATTTGGCGCGAATGGCTACATGAACAAGTCAATGAACCCCTAATGATGCCGAAAGCAACATTGGCTTATGATCCACCTGAAGAACCTTTAGATACACCAAAAAAATAATTTCAGTGAAATGACTTGAACGCATGCTTTCAATAAAAACATGCGTTTTTTTATGTCAGATACAAAAACACTGTACGGAGAACATTGAACCCAAGCCTTGCCTTTGTTTGAATGGTTCTGAATTTTAAGGAAAAAAGGATCCAACATGTTGTCTTCTGCTTTCAAATTAAGTGCACTTGTGACTTTAATCGGTTTAGGGACTGTGGCATGTAGCACGACTCCAACTGAAACCAACACGATGGTCAAAGATGTCGATGTACACGCCGTTTCAACTGCAGGTGTGGGACAAAAAATTGGCACCATTCGTTTTATTGATAGCCCTGTTGGTTTAGCGATTCAAACCAATTTGACTCAACTTCCAGCCGGCCCACACGGTTTTCATATCCATGAAAAAGGTTCGTGTGATGTAGCTGAAAAGGAAGGAAAGCCTGTGGCTGCTTTAGCGGCTGGCGGACACTTCAATCCAGAAAAAGCGCCAAACCACGGCACACCACTGAATGGCCATCTGGGTGATTTACCGATCTTGAATGTCGACTCAGCAGGTAATGCGAAAGTCAATTTACTCGCTCCTCGCTTAAGTTTAGCTGACGTTGAGGGCTTAGCGGTGATGGTGCATGCCGGTGGTGATAACTATTCAGACACCCCTAAACCACTTGGCGGTGGCGGTGACCGTATCGCTTGTGGCGTGATTAAATAACTCTATTGTCCCGTGTAATGTGAATAAAGCAGTATTTTGACCTCGCACATGTGGATAAGTTTCGACTTATACACACAATGCAGCGGAGCCACGCTCCGCTGCATTTTTATTGTAATAGGTGAATTTTTCATGCAATGGACCACAGCATTAAATTGACAGTGCCCTGAAAAAAGTTCAGGCTAAAACCAAAATAAAACTAAGCCTAGACTATTACATCGTGAACAATTTTCGTCAGTGGTTTCAGTCCTTTCAGTCCAATGCAATTTTTATGTATTGCTTGCAAATTTTGATTGTGCTGAGTGGCACAACCTTAGGTTTATATTTTTTAGGACTGCAACAGTTCATCGTTCCGACCACATTAGGCGCAATTGCAACAGCCTTAACTGACTTCGATGATCGGCTCAGCATTCGTCTCAGAAACCTTGCCTATGTCTGTGTCTTGTTCTTTAGTGTTAGTAGCATTTTAGATTTTTTACATCCTTATAAATTCTTTTTCATCTTATATTTATCACTGTCTAGTGCTTGTTTTATTATACTGGGGGCACTGGGGCAACGCTATGCAGCAATGAGCTTTGGCACCATTCTACTTTCCCTATACAGTATGTTTGGCCTAGGTGAATATTCTGTGTGGTACTTTCAACCCAGTTGTTTTGTCTTAGGGGCATTGTGGTATGGCTGTACTGCCATTGTGTTTTATATCCTTAAACCCACCTTGGCCGTTCAAGACAACTTAGCCCGCTGTTTTAATCAAGTCGCCGATTTGCTCAACGCAAAAGCACGTCTATTCGACCCAGACAATCGAGACAATGTAGAAGCGCTGCTCTACGATTTATCCTTACAAAATAGTACTGTAGTGCAAAGTTTTAACCACACCAAAAGCTCATTACTGACGCGACTAAAAGCATCTCGCGCCAATCAAAATACGATTTATTGGCTCAACCTCTACTTTCTCGTTCAAGACATTCATGAACAAGCCAGCTCTAATTATTTACACTATGAGCAGTTACATCAAAACTTTAGCCGTACTGACCTCATTTTTCGTATTCAAAAAAATATTCGACTGCAAACCCTTGCCTGTCAGGCTTTGGCACGGTGTATCTTAGCCAATCAAACCTATGCATCCGATCCAACGACCACTCAGGCGTTGCTGAATTTACACGGTTCCATGCAGGATTGGATTCGAGATCATCCACACAATATTGAAGTCAAAAACCTACAACTGATTTTAAACAATTTGGACGATGTGCATGAACGTTTTCAGCACCTCAACGAACTACAATCGCGCCAAGAACAGCGTTATCAGCAGCATATTGATAACCTCAATTTATATGATGATGATATCCATGATTGGCATGATCTGTGGCTCAAACTCAGTCAACATCTCACCCCACAATCCGCACTGTTTCGACATGCGGTACGCATCGCCTTTGTCTTTGCTGTAGGTTATGGCATCTCGCTTCTGCCCTTTGCGCAACATGGCTATTGGATTTTGCTCACCAGTTTATTTGTTTGCCAAATGCGTTATTTTGCCACCAAAAGTCGTTTAAAAATGCGAACCTTGGGCACTATTTTGGGCGTTATTTTGGGGATTCCGCTGCTGTATTTCGTGCCGAGTATTGAAGGACAGCTACTGCTGACCATTATTTTTGGTGTGTGCTTTTTCTATCTCAGTTCCAAGAAATATGCCATGGCGACCCTGATGGCAACACTCATGGTGCTGCTGATTTTTAATTTAAAAGGTGCAGGTTATGCCATTATTTTACCGCGCATTATAGATACCCTCATTGGCTGTGCCATTGCTTGGTTCGCAGTGAGTTTTATTTGGCCCGATTGGGACTTCCGCAATATTTCCAACACCATTAAAAAAGCATCCGATGCAACCCTCAACTATTTCAATGCCATCTGTGAGCAATATCAACATGGCAAAAATAATAGCCTGGCTTACCGCAGTGCGCGCCGTACTGCGCATAATGCCCAAACTGAACTGGCGAACATGATCTCCAGTCTTAGTACAGAGCCCAATCCAAACCCAGAACTGGTGCATCATGCTTTTCGCTATTTGGTATATAGCCACAGTCAACTCAGTTATATTTCTGCTTTGGGAAGTCACCGAGAATTGGTGCAGGATACGCAAGTGCTGGAACTCATGCTGTGGTGTCAAAATACGCTGAATCATGTACTGCTCCATCAGCAGGCACTACCTGAACTCGACATCCAGCAGAAACTGGCCGAGATTAAACGCTTAAATGCGCAAGAAACCATGAGTCAGAATTTACACTTGGTCCTCAAACAAATCAGTCTACTACTGGAAACCTTGCCCGAATTGCTGAAGTTAAAAACTGAACTACTGGCCCGAGATATTAAATAAAATGGACTACACAACGACGATCTTTAAATGGTTCATGATGTAAGGACGTATTGTGGTTCATTTTTATCTGGTTCTTGCGTACACTCGAGCTTCATTCTCATAGATTTTTTGACCATGAACATTCAGACATTACGTGTTGTAGGATTTTTAGAAGGGATTTCTTTTTTACTGTTGTTATTCGTTGCGATGCCAATGAAATACATCTTTGATAACCCGATCCTAGTCAAATACGTGGGTATGGGGCATGGCGTATTATTTATCCTGTTTCTCATCGTGCTGTTTGTGGTCTGTGAAAAGCAAAAATGGTCTTTGAAGATGTTTATTTTAGGTTTGATTGCTTCAATCTTACCTTTTGGGCCTTTTGTGTTTGATGCCAAAATTAAAAAATTAGAACCTGAGCAAGCTGAAGCCTGAGTTAAAAAAACTGGCTTTAAAAAGGATTTTTTAATAGTCGTAATAAAAAGCGCCCATTCAAATGAATGCGCGCTTTTTTTATGATGTGAACTTAGCTGAATAAAATCTTAGTAAACACCACGCTCGAGACGTTTTTGCATCACTTTTTTCACGGTCGCACGTGGAAAGCTAAACCAAAGCGCAATCAAAATGAGGCAGACCAAACTATAGGCCCAAAGGCCAAATGCCACATAAGCCATGCGAACCAGTTCAATCACGAAGAAGAAAGTAAACATCATCAGTACCGAAACGGCTGCGGCAACCGTCCCTTTGGACACTTCCGATGACATCAAAGCAAAGCGATATAACACAGAAAAACTGATACCTTCGCCAAAGCTCACCAAAGTCATCCCCACAATCAGTAACGGCAAGAAATAGCTTTGGAAAATGGTGCCGAGCACCACCAACAGCGTACCGACGAACATTAAAGGCAAACCGAGTAACACAGTTTTACCCAGTGCCATTTTGTCGATGACTTTAATCAGTACAATGTTGCCCAGAATTAGCCCCCCCAAGACGGGGAACTGCGCCAAGCCATATTGCATACTGCTTAAGCCAAGTTCCTCTACCAAGATCACAGGTGAAAGTGCGATCCACAACATCAACGGCATCGCGACCATAGGCAAACCAAAGGTGAGCGCCAAAAAGGTCTTATTTTTATAGACCGTTTTATAGTCATCCCAAATATAGCGCAGTGGTTTTTTGGGATGACGCTGCTGTGTCGCAGGCATTTTAGCTTTTAAACCAAACCCACTTAAAAAAGCCAAAAAGGCGATGCCAATAAAGCCCCAATGCCATGACACATGGTCAATCATAAACGCGCCCACTACAGGACCAAGCAGCGGTGCCAACAGAGAAATATTAGCCATGAGTGCCATGACTTTAATGGCATCACGCTCTTCAAAACTTTCCTGTACTGCGGCATAACCCACCGCAGAAATCATCGATAGCCCCACGCCTTGTAAAAAGCGGAGCGCCAAAAAAGACTCAATATTTTGAGTGAGTAAAATCGCGAGGCAGGTCAGCACGAAAAATGCCACACCTGCGAGCAACACTTTTTTACGGCCTAAACGGTCTGAGAGTGGTCCAAGCAGCCACGCGACACAAGCCCCGCCCAGTAAATAAAAGGACATAGACGATGGTGCCCACGCACTACTTACCCCAAAGTCTTGGGTAATCGCGAGCATGGCAGGCTGGACTAAATCGTTACCGATATAGACCGAAAATTCGAATAAAACCAATGCCAAAGGAAACATCAATGTGGCACGGCTTAACTTTAAAGTTTGTACGTTTTGCATTGTTATCTACATATAAAATGCGTACAAGCCTGAGCGAAGTCCGTTGGAGGGAGAGACGACTAAGCCCAATGGCAAGCACTGAGAAAATTTATTAAATTACGTTTTTTGAATGCGCTGAGATTTCGCGGCTTAATACACCGTATTCACAAGGTGTCTAAGATAGATCAAACGATTTCAGTTGTGAGATTTTTATAACTCAAACTAAATACACCCACTAGTTTAAGTGGGTGTATTTTAGCAGTTTATAACTTGATAAATTGTAATTTTTCTTACAGTAGCTAAGCTGAGATTTCAGTTTTGACTTTTATCGTGTTCGTCTTACGAGTGAGATGATCTGGCTTCATAAAGAAAGAACAAATGATTGCAAATACAGCCATCCCCACAATATAACTAATGATTAAATGTGGGCTGCCATCACCAATACTCAAGAGTTTAGTTGCAATAAGCGGAGCTAAGCCTCCCCCTAATACACCTGCAAATTGTACAGAAATAGAGATGCCACTATAACGAATTTCGGCGGGAAATTGACGGGCAAATAGCTGGGCTTGTGGTGCATACATAATGGGGAAAACCACACCAATACCTAACACAATCGCCGTCCAAACCAATACTGGGTCTTTGGTCCCCAACATGGTGAAAAATGGATAACAATATAATGCCAAGGCCAACAGACCAAACATAAACATATTTCGTTGCCCGACTTTATCCGATAAGTGACCACACAATGGTGTCATCACCATAATTAAGCCTGCACCGCAAATCGTTGCAAATAAAATATCCTGACGCGGAATTCCTAACTTGGTGGTGGTATACGCCAAGGCAAATGTAGAGGCAATATAAAACCAAGCATTTTCCGCTGCACGCGCAAAAATAATCGTCAGCAACTCACGTGGGTGATTTTTAAAGACTTGCATAGCAGGAACTTTAATTTCCTGCACCTGCTCTTTCACTTTTTCGAAGTCAGGTGATTCAGGCACTTTGACACGAATATACCAACCAACTCCTAATAGCAGAATGCTGGCAAGGAATGGTAAACGCCATCCCCAACTAAATAAGCTAGCTTCAGGCAGTAGAGAAACAGCGCCTAAAGCAAGAGAAGCCAGTAATAAGCCTCCCCCTGCACTGGCCTGAGGTAAACTACCCCAGAAACCTTTGCCACCTTCGGGTGCATGCTCAACTGCCATCAAAACAGCACCGCCCCACTCGCCCCCCATCGCCATACCCTGAATAAAGCGAAGAATGACCAAACAGAAGGTTGCCCAATAACCAATACTTTCATATGTAGGTAATAGCCCAATTAAAACCGTCGGGATCCCCATCATAATCAAGGTGGTTAACAACATGGTTTTACGACCAATTTTGTCGCCAAAGTGTCCAAAAACAATCCCACCCAGCGGTCGTCCTATAAATCCCACCGCATAGGTGGCGAAAGCTGCCAATACCCCAGTTAAAGGGTCTAAATTGGGGAAAAACAATTTATTAAAAATCAGTGCCGCAGCGGCACCATAAATAAAAAAATCGTACCATTCTATGGTCGTTCCCACCATGCTGGAGATTCCAGCCAAACGGTGAGAAGACTTTTTATGTGGAAGACCCGATCCTTGTATCTGCTCCATACCCACCTCTTGCAATTCTTAGTATTGTCTGCCTTCTGTCACGTTTAAATCTGTCCTGATTTTTAAACCACGTGACTATAACTATATTGGTTATGATTTCATGAGTTTTAACGCTATGGCGACTCATAACTTTAAGAAAAATATTATAAAAGTGAACTAAAATTCACTAATTTATTAATGTGGATTAATCTTGAAATAGAGTCAATCTACTTAATTACTTAAGTAGTTTTCATAAAGTATTTTTTATTTAAATACATAGACTTAAAAATAAATTCTTGACTCTTAAGCGCTGAGGATGCACTTGGCCACCTCAATATTTGAATCAAAAATGCATCATTGAAAACAATAGAAAAGATAAAAAGGTCATTTTTTACAATTGCTAATTCAGCACAATTTACTATATTGCTTCATATACTAAGTATGGATACTTATTATGATTCACTATAATAAATTGGCTTTTGATTTTAGCCCTGCACCTATCGTGGTACTCAGTAATCGGCATATGGTCGAAATGAATCACGCCTTTGCTCAGATGTTTGGCTATGAACGTGAAGAGCTTCTTCATCACTCCATTATTAAAATTTTCCCCAGTATTGAAGACTATGAGAAAGTCGGAAATGATGCTTTGCAAAGCCTATTGCAGAAAAATAGCCTGCACTATTCTGATCAACGCTTTATGCAGCATAAAAGTGGAGAAATTTTTTGGACACATACCCATGGACGTACACTCACCCCTGAAGATCCTTTTCAATTGATGGTGTGGCATTTTGAACGTAAGGAACAGCATCCGCTGACCAGTAAGCAGAAGTTAACCAAACGCGAGTCTGAGATTACGCAACTCATTGTAAATGGACTAACCTGCAAAGAAATTGCACGAAAACTTTCCTTGTCACATCGTACAGTCGAGGTTCATAAAGCCAATTTAATGAAGAAGTTAGGTGCTCATTCTAAAAGCGAACTCAGCTCTAAAATTATTATTCAGAATCGCCTGACGCATTTTTAAGACGTCATCTTTATTTGAATGGGTCAACATAATAATGATAAAAAGGCGTAAAACGACTACGCCCCTTTTATCACCAGCAAAACAAGCATCTATTTCAATCAAGAACACTTGGCTGTTTGGAAGTTTTTGGTATTTTTACCGCGCGCACATTGGTAAGAGGTTTTCGTCGCAATTTTTTCCCAGTCGCCATCGACCAACTTAAAGTTATACACGGTACGCACCGACTTTACTGAGTCATCCAGCAACCCTGTTTCAGTCACTTTAACTTCTGCCGCAGTCGGTGACTCAACCGTATTAAAGTACTGACGGATTTCAACCGTAGCCAACTCATTACGCAAATCTGGACGCTCTTTGAGTACCTGAGCCAATGGCGTATCTGACGAACCGACTTTATTCACTAACTCTTTGGTCGTCGCACAACCTGACAATAATCCCACACATACGGCTGAAGCTAAAATAAGACGCAACATAAATTCCACCCAAAATTCATTATTTATCAATCCATCATGCCTTTTTTAGGCCTATTACACTATTTAGTAAATGTAATTCAGCCCCTTCAGCCATAAAAAAAGCGCATCACGGTGGATGCGCTTTTAAAACTCAATTCGAACTTAAAGGTCGAATAATTTACCTGGGTTCATAATCCCGTTTGGATCGAAAACTTGCTTCAATGCCTTCATGTATTCAATCTCTTCCGCTGAACGCGTGTAATCAAGGTATGGCTTTTTGGTCATACCAACACCGTGCTCCGCAGAAATTGAACCGTCGTATTTTTTCACGGTTTCAAAGACATATTTATTCACCACCTGACATTTGGCAAAGAATTCATCTTTGCTTAAGTCAGCCGGTTTTAAAATATTTAAGTGTAAGTTCCCGTCACCAATATGACCGAACCAGCAGATTTCAAAGTCTGGGTAGTTACTTGCCACAATCGCATCAATTTCTTTAATAAATGCAGGTACATGCGTAATTAAGACTGAAATATCATTTTTGTATGGTGTAAATGGAGCAATCGACTCAGAAATGTCTTCACGTAAACGCCATAAACTTTCCACTTGATCTAGGCTTTGGCTCAACACGCCATCCAGTACCCAACCTTGTTCCATACAGTGCTCAAAAATTTCCATCGCCTTGTCCATAATTGGCTCAAATGGCGCTTCGAATTCTAACAATACATAGAATGGACATTCGGTTTCAAATGGACGTTGCACATGACCATGTGCCAACACTTTTTGCATTGCCAGTTCACTAAAGAACTCAAATGCAGTCAGGTCAATTTTTGCTTGGAATGCATGCAGTACAGGCATCACCGCATCAAAGTCAGGCACGCCCAATACCATTACTTGAAGGTCTTGCGGTTGGCGTTCCAGCTTGATTTCAGCTTCAGTCACCAAGCCCAGTGTCCCTTCACTACCAATGAATAAATGTTGCAGTGCATAACCAGTCGCGTTTTTGATCATGCCTTTGTTTAGACGCAGCACATCACCCTTACCCGTGACTACGGTTAAACCGAGTACCCAGTTACGCGTCATGCCATATTTAATGACTTTAATACCGCCTGCATTGGTGCCAATGTTTCCACCAATTTGACTCGAGCCCGCAGAAGCAAAATCGACTGGGTAATACATGCCTTGCTCTTCAGCATAGTTTTGCAGCTGTTCCGTCACCACGCCTGCTTGGACTCGAACCATACGGTCTGCTGGGAAGAATTCCAAGATTTGGTTCATCTTGTCCATGCTCACCACAATTTCACCGTTGGCAGCGACTGCACCGGCAGATAAGCCAGTACGACCACCCGATGGTGTAATGGCAACATTGAACTCATTTGCAAGTTTCACAACCGCTTGCACTTGTTCCGTGCTCGATGGAAAAACGATGACTGACGGGTTTGGATCAAAATGTTTGGTATGATCGCGTCCCCAATTTTCAAGGCTATCCGCATCGGTTTTAATGCGGTTTTCACCTACAATTGCTGTCAATTGGGTCAATAACTCTGGGGTTAAAGCGACTGGAGCATTCATCGTTTTCAGACCTTGCAAGAAGTAAACAAGTTGTTTGTGGCGCTAGGGTTCTCTGCATGAAAAGCGCTTTATTTCAGTCTTTCCATGCCCTAAGGCTCAGGCAGTTCGTGAGGATTTAAGCAGCAGTGTGCAACTGGCTTATTTTCACGGAGTCATATTATAAGGCATTTTTTCTGTTTCCCGCAGAAAAAGCTGTTTTATTCAGGATACCTTTGAAATGATTAGTTTAATTAGACCAAAAAGACTTTTTTACGCACCATAGAGGCTAAAAATATCCAGCAGAGTCCGCATAAAGGAAATGTATATCGGGCGCGGTACGTGCTATTATATCGCCACTAAATTTGGCCTTTGTAGCGGAGCCGTAATGAGCCAACATCTTTCACTTCCTAAAGATAAAATTCGTTTCTTGTTGTTAGAAGGCGTTCACCAAAACGCAATCGACACACTAAATGCTGCCGGATACACCAACATCGATTATCGTAAAACTGCGCTTGAAGGTGAAGCGTTGAAAGAAGCGATTAAAGATGCACATTTCATTGGTATTCGTTCCCGTACACAACTCACTGAAGAAGTGTTTGAAGCAGCGAATAAATTAATCGCTGTTGGTTGTTTCTGTATTGGTACCAACCAAGTGAACTTAAATGCTGCGATGGTTCGTGGTATTCCAGTATTTAACGCACCATACTCAAATACACGTTCAGTGGCTGAACTTGTACTTGCTGAAGCTATCCTTCTTCTTCGCCGTGTACCTGAAAAATCGACAGATACACATGCAGGCGGTTGGAATAAGTCAGCTGTTGGTTCGTTCGAAACTCGTGGCAAAACTTTAGGGATTGTCGGTTACGGTTCAATCGGTTCACAACTTTCTGTCCTTGCTGAAAGCTTGGGTATGAAAGTGATCTACTTCGATACAGTAACAAAACTACCATTAGGTAATGCACGTCAAGTCGGTAGCTTAAACGAACTTTTAGCCAATGCTGATGTTGTTTCTTTGCATGTGCCTGATGTTCCGTCTACACGTAACTTCATGACCAAAGAAAAGTTTGCACAAATGAAAGAAGGTGCAATCTTCATCAATGCTGCACGTGGTACATGTGTCGTGATTGAAGACTTAGCAGATGCCTTGAAATCAGGTCATGTTGCTGGTGCTGCGGTTGACGTGTTCCCGAAAGAACCAAAAGCCAATGGTGAAGAATTTATTTCTCCACTACGTAACATTCCAAACGTGATCTTAACTCCTCACGTGGGTGGTTCGACCATGGAAGCGCAAGCGAACATTGGTTTGGAAGTGGCTGAGAAATTCGTTTCTTATTCAGATAAAGGGATGACGTTATCTGCGGTGAATTTCCCAGAAATTGCGTTACCGTTGACCGAAGGCAAACACCGTTTACTTCACATCCACAAAAACGTGCCAGGCGTGTTGTCAAAAATCAACAACTTGTTTGCTGAACACGGTATCAACATCTCAGGTCAGTCTTTAATGACCAAAGGTGATGTCGGCTACCTAGTGATGGATGTAGACGCAACAGCATCTCAAGAAGCTTTAGATACTCTACAAGACGTTGAAGGCACAATTCGCGTTCGCGTATTGTTCTAATTCGACTCTATTTAAAAACCACAGCTGCCAAGCTGTGGTTTTTTTATTTTTGAATACTTGTTAAAATTTTATGTGCGACCCAAGCACATTCTCCGCTACTTTTCGCAAGTATTCACTTCCCTATCCAGTATTCTAATAATGCCAAATCTAAAAAGTACTCCCCATCTCCAAGCGACCTTTTTATTGCTGATTGCAATGCTCAGCTTGCAAAGTAGTGGTTCACTGGCCAAAGTGCTGTTCGATCAATTTCCCATTTTAACGGTTTCCGCCATGCGCTTGCTGTTGGGATCAATCATTTTGGCCGTGCTGTTTAAAATTTGGCAGGTTGATTTTAAACAAGTCAAATATAAAGCCATTCTCAGCTATGGTTTTGCTTTGGCAGGCATGAACCTATTGTTTTATTTATCCATTGCTCGCCTGCCACTCGGCATTGCAGTGTCGTTTGAGTTTATTGGCCCGCTCAGTGTTGCTCTGTTTTATGCCAAACAACGCTTTGACTTTGTTTGGGTCGGGCTGGCTATTTTAGGCTTGGTTTTACTGTTTCCTTTCGACCAAGCAGCTCAACCTTTAGATCCTATTGGGATCGCATTTGCACTAGGTGCAGGTGCATGTTGGGCCTTGTATATCGTGGCGGGGCAGCGCCCATCTGGTGTTTCAGGAAATCATACCGTGTGCTTAGGTATGTTTGTCGGCATGCTTATTTTAATGCCGCTCGCCCTGTTCAGTGGGTTACCCACAAATGTGTTTGAACCCTCAAACCTTATCTATTTCGTGGCTTTGGCAGTTTTGGCCAGCGCTCTGCCTTTTAGCTTGGAAATGATTGCGCTACGCAATTTAACCGCTTTAAGTTTTGGGACGCTCATGAGTCTTGAACCTGCTATCGCAGCACTATCCGGTTTTGTATTTCTAGGCGAGCAACTATTGTGGTCACAGTGGCTTGCGCTCAGCGTGATTATCATGGCGTCTATTGGTTGTACCTATACAGCTCAGAAAAACCGAAAAACTGCAGTTTAAACCATGTAATTCAGCGCTTGAATTTAGCTTTTAAATCCAAAGACTATATCGATTACTTTTAAATTCATGTCGTTGCATTTAAAAAAATCAGCTTATTCAGCATCCAACTTGGGTGCTGAATCGTTATACTAATCCACCTTCTTAAAATAACAGGTCGCTATGACCTAATGTGCGCATGATGCCTAATTCTCAACTGATGGCAGTGATGTTCATGGTCTTGTCCATGCTGTCCTATCAAATCAGTGCTTCTTTTGCCAAGCAGTTGATTGCCGTGCTGGATCCCCTTACCGTGGTGACCCTTAGACTGTGCTTTGCCGCAATTTTAATTGTGCTGATGTTCCGCTCATGGAGCATCATTAAACGCCTACCGCATTTAAAGTGGAAAGATTTACTCAGTTATACAGCAGCCTTATGCCTCATGAATATTTTATTCTACGCTTCGCTGGGTAAACTGCCGCAAGGTATTGCCGTAGGTTTAGAGTTTTTAGGCCCTTTAACTTTAGCGCTACTCTCGATCAAACAACGTCGTGATTATATTTGGGTCGGATTAGCGATTTTAGGCATTGCACTGATGGTGCCGTGGCATCAAGCCAATGCAACCAACTTCTCCTTCTTAGGCGCCGCATTTGCGGTTTCAGCGGGTGCATGCTGGGCGCTGTATATTTATTTTGGGCAAAAAGTCGTCCGTCAAAATATCGGCATGCATGCCCTCAGTATTGCTATTGTGATCTCAGCCTTGGTGCTTTTGCCAATTAGTGCCACGCATAACCCTACAGCGCTAATGCAAACGGAATACTGGCCGAAAGCCTTATTGATTGCACTACTCGCCACAACCATTCCTTATGCTCTAGACCTCATGGCTTTAAAACGTTTAAGTAAACTCAGCTATGGGACGCTTTCAAGTTTGTCGCCGGCTTTAGCAGCCTTGGCAGGTTGGCTACTACTGAAAGAACAAATTAGTATGTGGCAAACGCTGGCGCTGGTTTGCATTATGATTGCCTCTGTTGGTGTTACCTTTAGAGCCAAACCACAAAGTGATGGCGTGCTTTAAATCACAAAAGATGGCACTCGCCATCTTTTGTTTAAAATGGACTTAAACCAAACTGTCTTTTTCAATTTTTTTGTACTTTTTGTATTCCTGCTGATACTGTTTGGCGAGCACAGTCTTTTGAGCATCGAGTAAAATTTTTCCTGCTTGCTGAAAAAAACCATGCTCCTCTTCTTGTAAGTGATGATGTACGGTTTCCGATAATTTTTTTGCAATTGCCAACCAGCCCGGATTTGAGAATTCCGTCTCCGTCAACTGTTCCAATAACTCATCCATTTTATGGTGTTCTGCCAAAGCATGGCGGGTAATGTTGAGGCCCGAATCGGTCATCATTAATGGGATATAAAAATAACGGTCTTCTGCCACAGCATGGGCAAATAATTCATTTTTAAGGCGTTCAAATAGCTCACGGCGCTCAGGCGTATCCCCTGAAGTTTGGAGTAGTCGTTCAGCCAAATTTCGTTGTATAACGTGACTTTCTCTTAAGGCTTCAAATATATTCATTCTATGCTCCAGTTCCGTTCAACTTAAAACATCATTTTTTATTGAAAAGCTTCTTGGCACAGCATTGAGTGCGCTGTATTGATCATAAAGGCAATAAACGAGAAATGAGGTCACAGACTGCGCGTTTTTTGTAATCAAGTTTTAAAGGTATCGCACGATTACATCAAAAACATTTGATAGCTCAATCTTACAATCAGAATCGTCACCAAAATAAGAAATAAAATGCGGATAAAACCACTGCCATATTTCAGCGCCATTTTTACCCCACAAATAGACCCGATCATATTTGCGACGGCCATCGTGCCTCCTACAGCAAAGAGCACATGCCCCGAGGGAATGAAAAAGCTTAGCGCTGCAAGATTGGTCATCACATTGCCAATTTTGGCCAATGCCGCTGCATGCAAAAAATCAACGCGTAAATAGCGAATAAAATAGAAAATAAAGAAGCTGCCCGTACCTGGGCCAAACAAACCATCATAAAAGCCAATGGCTAAACTCCCGATTCCCGCCAACAGCAAAATTTTAGGCGTCACACGCTGTGCCATATGCACTTGCCCAAATTGCTTCTTCATGAGGGTATAGACCGCCATCACAATCAACATGACCAAGACAAAAGGTTGGAGAACTTCTTTTGGAATCATGGCAACACTGGCCGCGCCCCCAAATGAGCTGATGGCGGCACACACTGCGACCACAGCCAAAAGTTTCCATTCAAAGCGAACTTTGCGGGCAAAGGAAACGGCTGAAGTGGCTGTACCCACCACTGCCGCTAATTTGTTGGTGCCAAATAAAGTGGCAGGTGCCATCGACGGAAATGCATTCATCAAAGCGGGAATTTGGATCAGCCCACCACCACCGACGGCAGCGTCAATTGCGCCTGCACAAAAGGCAAAAAAGATCAGACTGATAATAATGTCGATGTCCACGCCTTGTCCTTTTTACCGAGTGATATATTTCGATTATAGATTTAAAACCCGCTTTGGAACCAATCTTTTCTTATCGGTAATTTCAGCCAAGCCTAAGCATTTTTCCCCATCGAAAACCAAGACCTGTACTTCCGCTGTATGCTCAATATTACTTTCCATACCGCGACTAAAGTATTCACTGCGCCCTTCTGGAACTTGTACTTTAGGAAAATGATCTACAGGTGCATATACAGGTAACAACAGTGCTTCGCGCTCTTGTTCAGACAAACTTTCCAAATACTCAATGGTATAAATTGGAATCAAATCAAAATGACCCGTTTTAATGCGGTGTAAATAAGTTAAATGGCCATAAGTACCCAATGCCTTCGCAATATCTTCGCCTAAAACACGAATATATGTGCCTTTTGAACAGGTAATATCAAGGGTGATACTGTCTGCTGTGAATGAAAGCAGCTCAAGCGCAGAGATGGTAATCGGGCGTGCTTCACGCTCAATCTCAATCCCTTTACGGGCTAGCTCATATAAAGGACGACCATCTTTCTTCAAAGCGGAATACATCGGCGGCACTTGCTGAATATCACCCATAAACTGAGCCAAAACGGGCTGAATCAGCTCTTCGGTTAACTCAGGTACAATCTGCTCTAACAACTGCTCGCCTTCCACATCACCTGTGGTGGTACTGTGCCCCAGCTGAATGGTGGTTTGATAGCGCTTCACCGAGTCCAACAAAAAGTGCGAAAACTTGGTCGCTTCGCCCAAACAAATCGGCAGCAGTCCCGATGCCAATGGATCAAGCGCTCCTGTATGCCCCGCCTTTTGCGCACGGTATAACCAGCGCACTTTTTGCAATGCCACATTTGAACTGATCCCCAATGGCTTATTCAATAAAAATACACCATTCACTGCACGGCGCTGGATTTTTGAAGCAGATGATTTCATAACATAGACACGTCTTAAAGCTGCCGCAATACTATCAACCGCTTGTCTAGTTTTACAACTTTTCTGTTGTTTATTTGCCCTTTTGTTTCAGAATAAATCGAGTTCAGTCATATGAACCAAATAAAAAATACAATAGGGATGTTAGGCATAGGATATGCAAAAAAAGAAATTATGGCTCATTTTCGCCGTGATCATCGTTGTCATTCTTGGTTTTCTCATTTGGCTCGCACCCAGTGCAACTGTTGGCTCAAACCAAGGGCCGATTCGCTCTAGCGCTCAAAACACTACAGGCTTACTACCCACAGCGTCAGACTTGCCACATGCATCAGGGTTGCCTTTTGCCAGTAACAGCCAACAGGACACCGAAGTCAACTGCCAACTGGTGCTCGACCAAAGTAATCGCTTAGTTGTCAATGAACAAACACGTAACTGTTTTGAATATTTTATTACCCAATATGGTGAAAAAAATATTGATCAGATCAAGCAAGATTTTAAAGCCTATATCCAGCAAGGTTATAAAGAACCTGCGCTTAAGCAAATTTTAGATCTTTGGACTCGTTATTTAGATTATCGTGTGCAATTGGGTAGTCTGAAGGAACCAAGCCTAAATAAAGAAGACCCTGAATACTATCGTAAAATTTTTACTTTGATGAAAAACCTACGCAGCCAATTCTTTTCCGACTATGAAATCGAAGGTCTCTTTGGCGCTGAAAATACCTACCATGAATATACCTTAGACCGCATGAGCATCATGGCAGATCAGTCCCTGACCGAAGTACAAAAAGCGCAGAAACTGAAAGAGTTGTTTGCTCAACTGCCTGAAGATTGGAAAGAAAACCTAGAACAACTCTCCAAACTCGAAGATCTGCGTAAACTAACCTCAGATATTAAAGCGCGCGGCGGCTCCGCCGAAGAAATTCGCCAAATGCGCCAGAATCTTGTCGGTGCCGAAGCGACCGTACGCCTAGAAAAACTCGACCAAGATCGAAACAATTGGAAATCTCGGGTCAATACTTACTTAGAACAACGCGACAGCATTCTCAACAGCAACATGAGTCAAGACGCGCAGCAGCAAGCCATTCAAAAACTACGTGATCAACAGTTTAATAATTCACAAGAACAACTTCGACTAGAAGCCTTTGAAACCACGCATGACACGGGAGGAAAACTTCCGTTCGCAGATTAAAGCTATACCGTGTTTGACTTTTTCAGGATGAAAAAAATGTTTATAACGAAAAGAATGATACAAACAATGTCACTCGTAGGTCTGGTTACCAGCCTTGGACTCAGCGCAACCACAGCCACAGCTGGTTTACAGACGGTGACTGCAAGCGTAAAAAGTAATTATGCTCAAACTAAATATCCATTGCTATTTACCCATGGCATGTTTGGGTTCAGCCGAGTGGGCGTTGCCGAACTTGGACTGGATTACTGGTATCAAATTTTACCCGACTTGGCTCGAAATGGAGCAACAACCTTTGCAGCACAAATTTCCCCTTTAGAGTCAACTGAAGTGCGGGGTGAACAGTTACTACAACAAGTTGAAGAGGTCATCGCCCTGACAGGCAAGCCCAAAGTTAATTTGATTGGACATAGCCATGGCGGACCAACCATTCGCTATGTAGAAGCAGTTAAACCGCAATATGTGGCCTCACTGACAGGTGTGGGAGCAACATTTAGAGGTTCAAAAGTGGCAGACAAGCTTCTTGCCAATCAAGGTGGAACACAACTGCTCAGCCTAGCGGCTGATTATATTATTGGTCCTATGCTTGCTTATGGGCAAAGTAACCCTGCATTAAAAAGCAATTTAACAGCATCACTCACCTCAATTAGTGAGCAAGGTTCCAGTGTTTTTAATCAGAAATATCCAACAACAGCACTGGCTTCAGACTGTAACAAGAGCGGTGCAGCATCCAGCAATGGCGTGTATTACTATTCGTGGACTGGCACGTCTCAAGTCACGAACATTCTCGATGTTGCAGATAGTGCGATCTCACTGTTGGGGCCTTTGGCCTATGGCCATTTTGACAATGATGGTTTAGTGGCACGCTGTAGTACACACTTCGGTAAAGTCATCCGTGATAACTATGACTGGAACCATTTAGATGAGGTCAACCAAGTTATGGGGCTACGTGGACTATTTAGCGCAGACCCTGTTGATGTCTATCGCCAACATGCCAATCGCTTAAAACTTCAAGGACTCTAGTTCTATTTTTCCCTCCGAATCTTTAACGTTTCGGAGGGATGCCTCCTAGAATTATCCAGTTACAAACTGTATTTAATTTAATCGGATTTCTCTACGCTCTTCCTTTCTCACCTTTATACTCATTTTTGACAACTTAAATTGTCGTCATAAAAAATAAAAAATGAGGATGATCAATGAAATATGGATTATTGATAGCTGGACTGCTGTCGACCTGCGCACTTGCTGCTACACAAACGAAAGCAGCCGCTTCACAAATTAAATCAAACTACGTTGCCTCTAATTATGCAAAGACCAAATACCCTTTGGTTTTTGCACATGGTATGGGTGGCTGGATTCGAGCAGGAACCGATGAACTTGGTGTGGATTACTGGTATCAAATCTTGCCAGATTTAGCCCGTAACGGTGCAAACGCATGGGCAACACGCGTTTCTCCATTCAACACATCTGAAGTTCGTGGTGAACAACTACTGCAACAAGTTGATGAAATCTTAGCGATTACAGGAGCACCCAAAGTCAATTTGCTTGGTCATAGTCACGGCGGACATAGTATTGCCTATGTCTCAAATGTTATGCCCAATAAAATCGCGTCTGCAACAGCCATTTCTAGTCCTTTAAAAGGCTCTCCTGTGGCTGATTTGATTATTTCCGCGCAAGGTACGCCGCTAGAACAACCGCTGGTAGGCTTAATCAACTTTGGGTCCAAGGCTATTGTTTGGGCACAACAGCAAAATCCGAACTCACTTCCACATGATGCACTCGGTGCTGGTAAAAGTTTGAGTCAAGCTGGGTCTAAAGCTTTTGCACAGAAATATCCATTGGGTATGCCAAAAACAAGCTGTGGTGAAGGTTTAGCGAAAGAAAATGGAGTTTATTTTTACTCTTTCTCTGGCAACTCAACGTTGACGAACGTACTTGATCCAGACTCATTACTGGCGGCGACAGGCTTACTCATGCAAGCGCCCAATGATAACGATGGCTTAGTTTCACGTTGTAGTGCCAAGTATGGTAAGACCGTACGCGATAACTATAATTGGAACCATTTAGATGTGATTAACCAGTTCTTTGGACTACGTTCGATTTTTGCTCCAGACCCTGTTGATGTTTACCGACAACACGCCAACCGCTTGAAACTTCAAGGACTGTAAAATTTAGGCATAAAAAATGCGCCATTAGGCGCATTTTTTTACTCGTATAAAACTTAAAATTAAGCTTTAACTTTACGAGCTGGTAACTTTTCACGAATACGTGCAGCTTTACCAGACAATTCACGTAGGTAGTAAAGTTTAGCACGACGAACGTCACCACGACGTTTCACTTCGATTTTAGCAACGATTGGAGAGTGAGTTTGGAAAACACGCTCAACACCAACACCGCTAGAAATTTTACGTACTGTGAACGCAGAGTTCAAGCCACGGTTTTTCTTCGCGATTACAACACCTTCAAATGCCTGAAGACGCTCACGGTCACCCTCTTTTACTTTAACCTGAACGATAACTGTATCGCCTGGTGCAAAAGCAGGAATATCTTGTTTTAACTGTGCATTTTCAACAACTTGTACTAAAGGATGCTTACCGCTCATGGGGTATCTCCAATATGTGCGGGTCAGAAGAGGTCTGATATCCGCTGGGTATAGAGGCTAAATCGCATAGACCCGATTATCTTTCTCTTTATGCTTGACCACTTCAATGCACAAAGAGCCTATTAAAAGAATACTCTGAATTAAGTATTCAAATCTGTTAGCCATTTCTTTTGCTGCTTGGTCAACTCCACATTGTCCACTAACTCAGGTCGGCGTTGTTGTGTTCGTTGATAACGCTGCAAAAACCGCCATTTCTCAATATTGGCATGATGCCCCGACTTTAAGACTTCAGGGACATCCAAACCTTCAAAATGGTCTGGCTTGGTATATTGTGGGCAGTCCAAAAGACCATCCACAAATGAGTCTTGCACATGAGACTGTTCATCAGACATTGCACCCGGAAGTCTCCGAATAATACTGTCCAATAAAACCATCGCAGGAAGCTCACCACCCGATAAAACGTAATCCCCTATGGACCATTCCTGATCAACATATTTTTGGATCAAACGTTCATCGACCCCTTCATAACGACCACATAACACAATCAACCCATCATAGTCGACAAACTGTTGTACTGCAGGCTCATTTAAGGTTTTTCCTTGCGGTGACATATACACCACAGGAACATGAACTGCACCTGCTTGCATGGCAAGCTCTTTGGCATGTTGAATCGCTTTTGCCAAAGGCTCAGCCATCATCACCATACCTGGGCCACCACCAAATGGACGTTCATCCACTCGTTTGTAGTTGCCCTCAGCATAATCACGAGGATTAATACAAGTCACTTGTACTAAATCACTTTTTGCTGCACGCCCGCTAATACCGTAGGCTGTAATCGCTTCAAACATTTCAGGAAAAAGCGTAATGACTGCAAAAAACATCGCAGACCCCCGTATTTCCAAAAATAATTAGTAATCTACGCCCCAATTAACGTAGATACGACCAGCTTCGAGATCAACGCGTTGCACCACATCTTTATGCCATGGAATCATACGCTCTTCAGCATCAACGCTGTCTGGTGTTGCGTGAACCACCATCACATCATTGGCACCTGTCTCAAACATTTCATGGATTTTTCCGAGATTTACTTCTTGTTCTTCATCATCCAAACCTAACACTGTTAAGCCTTTCAAATCTGACCAGTAAAACTCATCCATTCCTGCTTTAGGAAGTTGCGCTTTCGAAATCCAGACATTTGCGCCAACTAGGTTATCTGCTGCAGTACGATCAATGACGCCTTTGAGCGAAACAACTAAGCCTTTGCCATGCGGTTTCCAACGTTTTACATCTATGGTTTGCCAACCTGCTTTGGTTTCAATATACCAAGGCAGATAGTCAAAGATGTTGCTCATCGGTTCTGTATTGGAATAGATCCAGAGCCACCCATTTAATCCATATGCTGAACGTAACTGTCCAATCTGAATACGATCTTCGGGAACATTCTGTGTTGGTGTCATGGGCTACCTACTACTTAATTAGCAAAAATTATGCAGTAGCTGCAGCTTTCTTAGCTTGAGCAGCTAAAGAAGCAACACGTTCAGATGGTTGAGCACCTTGAGCAACCCAGTGTGCAAAACGATCAGCATCTAAACGAAGTTTTTCTGCTTTACCTTGAGCTGTTGGGTTGAAGAAACCAATACGTTCGATGAAACGACCGTCACGTGCATTACGGCTATCAGTTACAATAACTTGATAGAACGGACGTTTTTTAGCACCACCGCGTGCAAGACGAATAACTACCATGATACAACCTTATAGTTTTTACGGATTATCCCTGTCCCGACCACCGGAACATTTCAAACCCCTTTCATAGAGGGCAATATTTTACGTCATCTTTATTACGAAAGAAAGATCAAAATTTGTTTATCCACAATTTTGAATTTGGATTTTATTTGCCGTCCCAGTTAGTGATTGATGTTGGTTTGCAAGTTGAGCCCTTTGTCCAACATTTTTGCCCCGAATTATTTAAACCTATTGTGCCATTCCCATTTTGACTTGAATTTGCAACAGGTATTGCGGCCAAAGTCCATGTCCCATTTGCAGTTACATCAGATAATGTCACCTCATATAAGGGATTGCCAGTATCCGGAATAAAATACTTTCCACTTTGGAGCTTTAAACCCAAATCAGAAAGTTCTAACACCCCAGTTGCGGTACTAAGGCTATTATTAATAATTTTATAGCGTTGAATTCTAGATGCTATTGTTAATAACTCGGATTGCGCATCTATACGCTTTGCCTTTATCACATATTGCGTATAAGAAGGTATTGCAATTGCCACAATAATTCCAATAATGACAACAACGATTAGCACTTCAATTAATGAAAAACCATTTTTAGTTACTACCATGGTCCACTTCCTTCTTGACACGTCCCACTTACTTCCGAAGATAATTTAGATTTGCAACGCGCACCATCACTCGTAATTAAATAATTAAAAGCCCTATCATCGCTTGTCGTTGCTGAAATAAACCACCCCCGACCTTGTACGGTTCCTGTCAAGGGGGATCCCGTATCTAAATCTAATAAAGAGAGTGTATAGCCATCTGGATGGCTAACCCCTCCCGTAAAATTTCTATAATTAAAATTCCTTGCTTTATAACGCTCTAATTGTTCGGCTAATAACAGAATCTCTGACTCCACTTTTTTCTCTTTACTGTGCCTTACATATGTTTCATAACTCGGAACAGCGATAGCGGCAAGAATTGAAATGATGACAACGACCGCCATCATTTCAATTAGCGTAAACCCATGCTTACTTTGCATCCCCAACCCCTTAACGCTCATACCAGCGCTGCGATATAAATTGAGTTCTACCATTATATGTTTTGAACGGCCCTGAAGATGGCAAGTTTAAGACAAGACCCCGATCTTTTCCTTGTCCACCGAAACTAATACCGATATTCCCTTTACCTAAGAAAATATCATTTGGTCGCTCTTGAGTTATATAAACTGTTCCACTTAGGATACGGCACTCACCATAAGGTAAACAGAATTGTGAAACTTTACTTTGACCACGTACACCACCAAAACAGTCAACATCAGCAATATCCACATTCGCATCAAAAACACTAACGTATAAATCGCTATCAATGGCTGCCGTATCATTTAGAACTTTCTTTTTAGATGTAAATGGGTAATACCACCCACCATTAGCATATTCAGTAGCCGTATTACCATCAGCATTTTGAACAAGTTTTTTCGAGCCTTCACCTGATGTAGAAACATCGACTGTAGTTAAGGCATCCGATGCCATGACCAATAAATTGCGTTTTGCAACATCTTTATCATAAATAACATAGAGCCCCTCATTCGTATTTGCAGCTGAAGACATTGGAAAACTTGCGTTACCAGAACCAATAGATACCACGCCAAACAAGCCACCAGTACCATTATGCACAGTGAATGTTGGTGTTGTATAAAACCTTGGCGCAGTTGCACCTGACATATTGAGAACTCGAGTGACGTGTTTAGCAAAAGTCTGCCCAATTACTTGGTCGTCGCCTGTACCCGTCGTACTCATACCAGCTTTAAGTGCACTATTAATATCTACTCGCCAAAGTTGCCCACCCAAATCACCAAAATATAAATGATCAATTAAACCATCACTATTGCGATCAATCGTTTTAATTTGGCTAACTACACTCTTTGTCATGTTAGAAACATACGTTTCTTCATTACTATTGGTATCTGTAGCAACATTGCTGCTTGCCCACCAAAGAAGTGCACCATTTTCAGCATCAAACATATAGACACCAGCTCCTTTGTCTGTACCTGACGAACTATAATCACTCGTGCTTTCATAGTGCTCATCATAACCACCACCTACAAACATAACGAGTTTACGTTGCCCTTTCCAATTGACCCAACCAATTGAAGGTTTCGACCAGCTTTGCCCCATGCAACCCAAAGGATTATTCGCGGCGCACGTGCCAGATGGAGAAATCTTAAATTTGATTTTTGGCTTACCCGAGGTTATTGGGTCTGAAGTAACTGTTGATAAATCTAATGCATAATAGCTTTTTCCACCCATACGCAGTCCACCATACAAGGTTTGCTTTCCACCTTTTACCGTTACTGTCGGTGTTTTATCATCCTTGTTTATATATTTAGAGACATATTCAGTGTGGGTAGTCCATTGACCATCTATACCATACTGTAAAGTTCTACCTTGATATTGCTGATCTAGAAAGGCTTGTGGTTGGTTATCCACCATTTCACTCGGGACAAATGCAAATACCTCTTTCCCCGCATCAGCATCAGTCGCAGACTTTCCTGCTTTGACCACATGCAATACACCTTGGGTCGTCCCAAATACAATCAAGTCATCTCTGTTTACGTATTCTAGTTGACCTGTTTTATCATTGAACTCCGTCGTTCCTTCTTGAGTTAACATGATTGGCTTAGAATGCATCACTGCACCCATTTGCCTTAATGTTGAATTTGCAGGAACCAAATAACTATTAAATGTAGAATTGGAAGCTTGAGTCAGACCGCCAGCCATGTCATTAGTCACGTTGTAACCCAACAATGCCGCTAGATAACCTCGTTTTGGATCTTTGTCTAAATTATTACTTGCATTATTTGTTTTTAAATCACTCGTTCCAAATTTGACTAACTCAGCATCCGTCAATGGTTGAGGCACATATGTACTGTTGTCATTTGCTAGAGCCATCTTTCTGTCGGTGTATAAGTTACGCTCATTCGTCGCATTTGCTAAGCGTAACTGACTTAATGCTCCACCAACTCTAACCTCGATTTCTTTGTCGACATCTTGACCATTTTCTGTAACAACCTTGATAATCTTTTTCTTAATTGCAGTATCAGCCCAGTAATCATTAGGATCATCTACACTCACACCTGTTGTAGAATTCATAATAGGCTGACTATCTCGATCAAACAGCTGATTTGAGTTAGATGCATATTTTTTTAAATTTCCGACCCATGTAGTAACTTGAGCATCTGGTGCAGGGTCAAATTGAGGAAAATATGCCCAAGGCTGAATATTTTGTGGATCTAGGTTATCCAAAGGAATCGTTGCTGAACCCGTCGTCACAGGTGGAATGTACTTTTGAAGTTTTTTTAAGAACGACATAACACTATTCACAACTGCTTTATCATCCTTACCGCTATACCACCCTCCTTCACCTAAAGTTCCCCAATTCTTCGCATCTTTAATATCACCTCCTGATCCATCACTAAAATCATCACCAAAACCAACAACAGCTGTTTTAATCCGAGCTCCAACAGGATTCAAATCTTTACCAAGTAGTGCTTTTGTATAAGCACCGATACAATTCCAACCATTAGGATGACTCATTCGAGAACCACCATTTTGATTATAATCATAACTATAACTACCTGATGAATACTTACCTAAGGTACTATCATTTGCACATGAAAAACTTGCTCCTTTTTCTCCAAGCGACTTTTTCATAAATGATTGCATCGTACTTTGTAAATACTGTGTATCACCACGAGTATAATCGTAATAAGTAGGTAAACCATCAGTCAAAAAATAGATACCTTGAGTATTACATTGTTTTGTTTTATCAATTGTATTTTCACGAGCACCCGCGGTATTTAGAATCGTAGGTTTTATATAATTGGTAGCACCGCTAATATTTTCTATACTAGCAATAAATCCTGAACCATTTTCACCTTTGGTAGTTTCACCCATTAAATAAGCTGCTACTTCAGCATATGCATAGGCTGTTGGTGTTCCTCCATTAGCTTTCAAAGCCTCAACAGCTCTTAGCATTTTTTTTCGGTGTGTTTCCTTTGCAACACCATAATATACTGTCGTTACAGTATAAGAGCCATTTGCACTTTCTGTATAAGTTCTAGTACTTGTTATTGTCGCTCGCCTTGTTTGTGTTCTATAACAATCCTCAGAGGACCGATAACAACCTTCATTTTTTGAACCATAATTTGTATACACAGGATTACTATGAATGACTGTACTTTTTTCACCGTCTACAATGTCACTAAAGCTCCATCCTGACTCAAATTGACTTGGTGATAAGACACCATAATCTGCAGATGTTTTTTTTGTAGTTTCCCACTGCGTACAATCTAATGTAGATTCATTCCAAGTAACGCACTCTTTGGGATTAATTAAACCACTCGTTGCTTGGGGAGATCCTAAAGGCGTCCATCTAGGGTCATCAGCCCTCCAACTTCCTCCACTGGTGTAATTTAAATTATTAGTCCAACCAGCATCACCATTAGGGGACCAATTCGTGATTGAGGAAATATCAGCACATGAGAAGCGTCCACAGTTTCTAGTCCCTGTTTGAGGTCTTTCTTGAGTAGTATAATTCAAAGTTCTTGTTTCAGTAACGAAACGATTAGCAGCTTGTTTAAAGGTTTGCTGAGTTTGAAAAATTGGGCGATTACCAGAAAGCAGAATTTCCTCCCCCAATGCTCGAGCCTCTAACTTAATTCGTGCCAATTTTCCTGTTGCGTCTATGGAACTAAACTCAGATAACCCAACGACTAAACGATCTGGCAAAGGCTCTGTTCCTGATGAGCCTTGCAACAGTGCCTTCATTCCATTTTTTAAATGTTGTAATCTTGATGTTGTACCATCATCTCGAGTGGACATACTCCCCGATACATCCATCATAAACATAATAGTCGTTTCAGAGGAGCGGGGGGCTTTATAAAGTTCTGTATCACTCGCATAAGCAGGTAAAGATATACAAACGAGTGTCGTCATTGCACCAGCCTGAAGGGCTGCTATTAGTTTTTTTAATTTAAATTGTTTCATAGCCATCTCCTCAAGACCCTGCTGCTGTTTGTTTTGTCGCATAATGAATCACTGCGTAATCCATCACTTGCTGTGTATAAGGAATCCCTAAATCACTAAAACAACTTGCAACTGTTTCTTTATCATCATCGTTCGTACGCTTTTCATTCATATACCCATCAAAACATGCATTAATCTCAGAGGCTTTCCACTCTCTTGTCCCTGCACCAGGAATAACAGATGTCACTACAATACGAACGGGTTGCACTTGCTCTAGTTGAACAGTTGTTGGATCTGTACCAAGTGGGTAATATTTGAAAGGATTATCGGTATTCAAGGTAGCTTTCTTTACAGCCACTTGTGAAATGACGGCATCTCGACCACTACTATAGTCTGAATCTTGATATCGACAAAAACCTTGGTTTCCAAGTTCTGTATTACTAATTTCACCTTCACTATTCCAAGCCACTACGCTCGTTTTACTCAAAGCAAACATGTTTTCTTGACTTTTAGGTCTGTAACAAAATACAACTTCTTTACTTAAAAACTGGTCAGATTTCACCATTCCAAGCATTCCAAGAGAACTTAAATTTCGCTCTAGTAAGTTTTGATTTTTATTGTCTTGCTCGATGGCAAAAAAGACTGCATCTGTATTTTGTTGTAACAGTGATTGAACCTGACTATTGGTTGCAATATTCAATCCAGTGATACTTTGGCGTATTGCCATTGATCCCACTACAGCAACCAAGAGTAATACAAACATAACTACAATGAGTGCTGCCCCACGCTGAGAATTAATGTTCATTTATAGATCCTCCATCAACCCATAACCATTACGCAAAGCAATAGTCTGTGAAACAACTTCTCTTAAATATTTAGGGCCATCTTGATCTGTAATAGTTACATTTTGATCTAGAACTTTAAAGGTTGTAGGCACTTCTTCATTATCAGTTATCACATCATAACTACGTGAAAGTAAGCCCAACTGAAGGGACATAACGCGAGGGCGAGGTTGACCATTCTCGACAAGGCTATTCGTGCTATTACCAAAATAGTCTTCAATTGAAACATATCTAAAATTATCACTATTATTTTCTTTGATACCTAATAGCACTCTAAAGTAATCTGCTCTACGAACAATAACTTGTGCATTCGCTCCATACCCTTGAATAGTTGTTGGTAACGTTCCTACCAAAGATTTATATCGCCCTGCATCACAAACCAAAGCAAATCCATCACTTTCTGAGCGAAGGAAATATCGCTGTACTACAAATGTCCCATCATCCACATCTGTTTGTGAGATTGAATTCCCTTCACAGTCAAAAGTCCCAGCCTCATATGCTCGATATTGAATCACCAACTGATCACTATTCTGTGCAGTTGAAGAACTATGAAGTGCCGAGCGACTTAACATATCAATGTCCACGCTAGTTTTTAAGTTGCTTGGCAAGTTCATGCTTTGTTGTTCTAATTTTTCTGCGCTGAGCCCTGAATAACTATTGCGGCTTGTAAGAACGATTCCACCATAGCTATTTCGATCATTGATGATAGATTGAGTGGCATCTAAGTTTGCTAATTTAATATCTCTTACAATATAGGACAGTCCAAAATTCCCATTATCTTGAAGTTCGGCCATTGATTTTTGGACGTTATAGCTCAAAGTACTGGTGAGTAATACTTGCAACCCAGCTGCAATAATCAAGGTTCCAATTAATAAAGTCACCAAAACTTCTATAAGAGACATACCTTTTTGTATATTCATCTAATATGCCTCCAAAACCACACATTTTGAATCAGATTTATATGAGCCATTTTGCGTACAATCATTTGGCCCATCACCTTCGCCAGGATTGGTATCATCCCAAGCAACATAAATGCATGACCTATCACGAGTTAAATTACCAGTACAAGACTCAAACCCCACTCTCATACCAGAGTTGCCAGCCTTTTCTCGAATCTGATTCACATCTTCGCTTGCAAACTCTTCTGAAGAACACTTCTCATTATTAAAACAATTCTCGTACCCCGTAGAAGCAGACCCACGAAATGCTTGCTCATATGCATTTATCGTTTCTTTCGTATCATCAGCCTTGGTAATTTCAATATTTTTTGACAAACCTTGCTGATTCGCTCTAATTCTTTCAGCCAAATCTTTAGCCAAATTCATGCCTTGTACACGTTTAGACGCCTCAATAGATGCCTCCACAGCTCTCATTTGAAGTATAGAGAAACCAAGCACAGCTATAGCCAAAATAACTAAAGCAATAAGTACCTCAACTAAGCCCATTCCTTTTTGTTTTTTATTCATTTTTAGCACGTTCCCCCTAAGCCAGAATCTGGTAAAATTTCAACTCGACCAAAATTTGATACTTGAAGATATTGAATGGTTTTATTGTTTTTTATTTCAATTCTCAGTGGATTGTTTAAGCCATTAATATTGCCTTGAGGGTTAAATTCCAAACTCTCCACAGAAATAATTTTTTGGCTATTCACCTTAGTTGGATCATCTTCTGAAGTCTCTCTACATTCGACTTGGTAATATGTCACCTCAAGATCTTCATCTTTTAATTCCCAATAAAGGTTACTTTCATCACCATCCCCTTTTTGCCCCAAATGAACAGTTACATCTTGTCTATACAAAGCAGCATTTGAACGAGCAGTAGTGAGACTACTTGCTAAATCCCTTAAAGATTCTTGCACAAGTCTACGTTCTTTCATTTGACTGAAACTTGGGGCAGCCATCATCGCAATAATTGCCATAATCACAATCGTCACCATCAGCTCAATTAAGGTGAACCCTTTATGTTTATTTTGCATACTCCCTCCCCAAGGCAACAAAACTTTACCCTATTTAAAATCATATTCTAATTCTTTACACAATCAGCACAATACAGGATAAAAGGCATAAAAAAACAGATGATTGCCAATTTACAATCATCTGTCAATTTTTCAATAAAATTAGAATGTTAACCAATCCACCTTTTAGGCTTGAGTTACCGCAATACGTAACTCTTTTGGCAAACTAAAGGTAATATTTTCTTCCGTTCCGGCAAGTTCTTGTGGTGGCGTTGCACCCCAATCTTGTAATCGTTGAATCACTTGTTTAATTAAAATTTCAGGTGCAGATGCACCCGCTGTGACGCCAACTTTAGCAATATTTTCAAACCATGCTTGTTGAAGTTCATCTGCATTATCGACCAAATAAGCCGCTTTACCCATTCGCTCTGCTAGCTCACGTAGGCGGTTTGAGTTTGACGAATTTGGTGAGCCGACCACGAGCACCACATCACATTGGGTTGCTAAATCACGCACCGCATCTTGACGGTTTTGAGTCGCATAACAAATGTCATCTTTACGCGGCCCTTGAATCTCAGGAAATTTCGCCCGTAAAGCATCAATCACTTTTGCAGTATCATCAATTGATAAAGTTGTTTGAGTCACAAAAGCCACGCGCTCAGGATGATGCACTTGAAGCTCGGCCACGTCTTGCTCATCTTCAACCAAATAAATCGCACCACCATTTTTCAGGTCATATTGCCCCATGGTACCTTCAACTTCAGGATGGCCTTCATGACCAATTAAGATGGCCTCAACCCCCTCACGGGCATATTTAGTGACTTCAATATGAACCTTGGTCACCAATGGACAAGTTGCATCAAAAACTTTTAAACCACGACGTTCGGCTTCGATCTGTACTGCTTTAGAAACCCCATGCGCACTAAAAATCACAATATTGTCATCAGGTACTTCATCCAGTTCATCGACAAAAATGGCACCTCGTTGACGTAAATCGTCCACGACAAATTTATTGTGCACCACTTCATGTCGTACATAAATGGGCGGATTAAAGCACTCAAGCGCACGATTTACGATGGCAATCGCACGGTCAACACCTGCACAAAAACCACGTGGATTGGCCAATACAATTTCCATATGTTCCTCGATACCACTTTTCAATCAGCGGAAACTAATAAAATAAATGCAAACAAAGTGACGCCTTGCTATTTCGTTTAAACCTTGTCTACTCTAAAATAGAGAAGATATTTTATCATATCAGGAAAAATATCATGTCGGGTCTCTTGTTTGTCGTTTCTGCAGCTTCAGGAACAGGCAAAACATCCCTCGTAAAAGCCCTCCTTGACCGTGTAACGAATCTTCACGTTTCTGTTTCTCATACTACACGTGGGCAACGTCCCGGCGAACTTGATGGTGTACATTACCATTTTACCGAAAAAGACTCATTTTTAACCTTGGTTGAGCAAGGTGGTTTTATTGAATATGCCGAAGTCTTTGGTAATTACTATGGTACAGCTCAAGCTACTGTAAAAGAACAACTCGCAAAAGGCCATGATGTCCTACTAGAAATTGACTGGCAAGGCGCACAGCAAGTGCGTAAGCTTTTTCCTGACTCTAAACAAATTTTCATTTTACCACCAAGCCAGTTTGATCTGCGTCAACGTCTGTCTAACCGTGGTACAGACTCAGTTGAAGTGATTGAGCGTCGTTTAGGCTGTGCGGTCGAAGACATGCAACAATATGTCAACTTCGACTATGTCATTATTAATGATGACTTTAATAAAGCTTTGCACGATCTGGAGTCTGTGATTATTGCCAATCGTTTAGTCATTACGCAGCAAGCGAGCCGTCATCAGAAAATGATTTCTGAGCTGATCACCCCTGTTGAAAAGTGATTAAAACTTGAGTCTACAGACAAAGCACCTTATACTGCACAGTCTGTTTAATTTTAGCCTTTGTAACGAGAACTCTTATGGCACGCGTAACCGTTGAAGATTGTTTAGACCATGTAGACAACCGCTTTGAGCTTGTACTAGTGGCAAGCAAACGCGCGCGTCAATTGGCACGTCAAGGCATTGAACCTACTGTTGAGTGGGACAATGACAAACCGACTGTTGTTGCATTACGTGAAATCGCAATCGGTCATGTTTCTAAAGATATTTTGAAACAACGTGAACAAGACTACCAAACTTCGAGTCTTGATCTTGCACTTTCTGCAAACAATTTGAATTTAGATGGTTTTTCTTTCCAATAAGAAAAACTTATCGCTTAAAAGCCTAGTTTTTAACTAGGCTTTTTTATTGGATAACTTTTATATTTTTGCAATACACGTTATAACTAGAAGATAGGATTCATCGTGGTTTAGGTGTATCTTTTTTACTTTTATTCGAATGAAAAAATTGACAACTCATGCAATATGTTTTTCATTAGAGGATCAGTAAAATTTTCTTGTAATTGCTACGTCTTAAAGGTGTTTTATGCCAGGCCCAATGGTCAGCCAAGCTAAACAACAGCTCAAAACTATTATCGATGCTTACTTAACTGAAAGCGACGTCGAGCGAGTGCTTGCGGCCTGTGATTATGCGGATATTGCCCATGATGGTATTACCCGTAAAAGTGGCGAACCCTATATTTTACACCCCATTGCGGTCAGCTGTATTTTAGCGCATATGCGCTTAGATGCCGAAACTTTGATGGCGGCACTTTTACATGATGTGATTGAAGATACAGACTTTAGCAAAGAAGACATTGCAGAAAAATTTGGCAAAACCGTTTCCGAACTGGTCGATGGCGTCACCAAACTTAGCCAATCCAGCGATAAAGAATACAACAAAGCCGCTTCTTTCCGAAAAATTCTGCAAGCCACACTACAAGATCCACGTGTCATTATTATTAAACTGGCTGACCGCTATCACAACATGACCACCTTGGATGCACTACGTCCCGACAAACGTGCGCGTATTGCCCAAGAAACGTTTGATATTTTTGTCCCGATGGCACGTATTGTTGGTATGAATGAGATGGGCGATAACCTCGAGCATCTGTGTTATCAAAACCTTGACCTCGACATGTATAACAATGTCCAAGAAGCCCTCCTGCAAACCAAACCCAAACGCTGTGAATATCAAAGCAAATGGGAAAATAATCTCACTGAGCTGTTAAAAACCCATCAAATCTCGGGTCGCATTAAAAAGAAAAATAACAATATCGAACTATTACGCCACTTTGTTAAAAATGATATTGATCTACATGAACTCACGCATAGTCACGCCTTTGAAATTATTCTAAATAGCATTGCTGACTGTGACCGCTTAGCCGATGTGTTGCGAGAGAGTTTTCAAGTTTTACACTTTGCAGACCATATTCGTAAACCCCTCCCAGGTGGTAACCAATCACTGCTACTACGCTTAAAAGGTGAAAACACAACCTTATCAGTCACCATTCAAACCGAGCTGATGCGTAAAGCGGCGCGTTTTGGTGTAGTACTGGGCGACAGTGCTCCACAAGCTTGCCGCTCTGCGATTCAAGCCTCGATGCAGAACTTGAATGTCTTGATCGATGGAGCCTGTGCTAAAACCACTTTTAGCGAACTGCTCGATTATTTACACCAAGAGAAAATTTGGGTGTATACCCCACAAGGTCATCTACACGAGTTACCGCAAGGGGCAACGGTAGTCGACTTTGCATATTCTGCCAGCTTATTTTTAGGTAACCATGCGGTAGGTGCGAAAATCAATGGGGAAACTAAACCACTTTCTACGCCATTACACAGTGGTCAGGTGATTGAAATTATTACTGATGTTTTGGCCACCCCAAACCCTGATTGGCTCAGCTTCGTCAATACGCAAAAAGCCCGTCGTGCCTTACAAAATATATTGCGTGAACAAGACATCGAAGAACAACGCCTCGTTGGACAGCAAGCTTTAAATCGCGCTTTAAAGCTCTTCAATGTATCCATTAAAGATTTAACCGAATCAGATTGGTTAGAGCTTTTACAATGGCGACATATCGAAAGTAAAGACCAATTATTCGAGCAAATTGCCGTGGGCGATTTACTGCCGCAGTTGGTCGCGAATCATTTGTTTGCGCATGATCAAAGTGCACAGGAATCTGACCGACTCATTCAAGGTACTGAAGGTGTCGATGTCAAATACGCACATTGCTGTAACCCCGTGTTGGGTGATCCAATTCAAGGGCATTTATCACGCCGCGGTCTGATTGTCCATCGTGCGCGTTGTCACAACCTCCTGCATGAACAACATCTGCACCCTGAAAACATCATGCCTTTGCAGTGGACTAATGAGAATGAAGAAGAAATTAGTTTCACTGCATATTTATTGATTAACATGGCCATGGATGACGAACAAATTTCCGACCTGATTTATCAATGCCGTAAAGAAAAAGTTGGGGTTGAAATGGTGCGTAATCAAGACGATAAGACTTATGTCAATGTTGTGGTGCACAACCGTAAGCAAATTGCAAAAATTATTCGCGATCTACGCATGCATTTTGGCTTCCCGCGTATCAGTCGACTGGCTCAACCAGTGAGCATTACGGAAACATCGATTGCGAGTTAATTGTTTAAATCCACACCTTTTAATGCCAATCTAGGCTATGATTGATGGTGAATATAATAGGAGAACACGATGTCCCGCCAAGTAATTCATACTGAAAATGCCCCTGCTGCGATCGGCACTTATTCGCAAGCAATCTTAGTTGGCAATACACTTTACCTTTCTGGTCAGATCGGTTTAGACCCATACAGTATGGAATTGGTTGAAGGCATTGAAGCACAAATTCGCCGTGTGTTTGATAATTTAAAAGCCGTCTGCGAAGCCGCTGGTGGAACACTGGCCGATATCGCGAAGTTAAATATTTTCTTAACCGACCTTTCAAACTTCCAGCTGGTCAACCAAATTATGGGCGAATATTTCGCACAGCCTTACCCTGCACGCGCTGCACTCGGTGTGGCTAGTCTACCCAAAAATGCATTGGTGGAGATGGACGGTATTGTGATTATTAATCAATAAGTTATATTTTTTAAGAAAAAGCCACCGATTGAGTGGCTTTTTTTCATCCAAAATCTCAATAAAGACAACCAACATTTCAAATGATTTTTATTGACAAACGATAACAATTATCAATAATATCACTTATCTTATTTCTTTCATGTGACTTGCTGAAATGTACGTGTGCTTATGCCGTGGTATTACAGATCAAGATATTAAAGACGCTGTTGAAAATGGTGCGGGCAGTTATCGCGAAGTTCGCGAGATGCTGGACCTCGGAACATGCTGTGGTCGCTGTGCACCGGAAGCACGCTCAATCATCAGCGCTGAAGTCTCTGCCATTGCCTCACGCTTAGCCATTGCTGCCTAGGTATTTGATTCATTTTTTAGAATAACCATAATTATAAACTTACTCTTTGTGAGTAGCTCCTCCCCCGCTTATGACTCTAGGCGGGTTTTCTTTTTAAATATCTAAAAATAAGATTTCCACCCCGCATGCTTTTGATTGCGATTTTCATTTGCTGTTCTATAAATTACTCGCCAAAATCCACTTTGTTGTTTAAGATATTTCTCATAAGTTATTGATATTATTTTTAAGCCGCAGTTTGAATGGAGCTTTCTCATGAAAGGCAATCGTGATGTAATTAATCAGTTAAATCAGGTGCTTTATCATCATTTAACTGCCATTAACCAAAATTTCCTACACTCTCGCATGTTTAATGACTGGGGGATTGAACAACTCGGTTCAGCTGAATATAAAGAGTCAATCCGTCAAATGAAGCATGCTGACAAAATCATTGAGCGCATTCTTTTTTTAGAAGGTCTACCAAACCTACAACACTTGGGTAAACTCTACATCGGTCAACACACAGTTGAAGTTCTTAACTGTGATGTCCGTAAAGTCAAAGAGAATATTGAATCCATTCAAGCCGCTATCAAGCTTGCAGAAGCACAATTAGACTACGTTACTCGTGACCTTGTTCAAGAGATTTTAGAAAAAGAAGAAGAGTGGCTAGACTGGACGACTACACAACTTGCTTTGGTTGAGACCGTCGGTTTAGAAAATTATATTCAGAGTCAAATTTAAGACTTTTCTATTATTTAAAAAAAACCTGCATATGCAGGTTTTTTATGGTTTTGGGTTTACTTCCAAGGTCGAAGATCGACTATCTTCACTACTTCACCTTTGTCTTTATTGATTAAAACAACCATTGGTACACCATAGGTTTCTAAAGGTATCCATGCCGTTGCCTCTGGATATGCCTTAATTTTCTGTTGTACAACAATAACTGAATTCCATCGATTAAGTTCAGACAAAGCATAAGCTTTCATTTTCATCTGCTCATTGACTTGCTCAAGTGGAATATAGCGTTCTGGATATTGCGCCAAAGAAATGCCATTTAGCATAGCTCCCATTTGCTCTATTTTCTGTTCTTGCAGGTTGGCCGCTTGCTTTACACCCACATATTCAGCTTGTAGCCAAGTTGGCTGTTGATATTGTGGCTGGGCTTGTTTGATACGTTCTACTTTTATTTCATTATTACGTACTAGCTCAAATCGGTCATAATTAAAAGCAATCCATGCCGGTCTCGCTTGAGCAATACTATACACCCCATAAATCAGCGCTATAATTTGTATTAGAATAATAATACTCAGATCCATTTTTAAGGTTTTTTTGCCTTCTTTATAGACCAACAAACCCAATAACGGCCCTAAAATTACATCAATGACTAATAGCATTAAAAAAATATGCGTCACACCGACTGCAGTTGCAAGTGGTGAAGGGTACCAAACAAAAAATACAAAACCCATCACAAGTAACGCGATAATCAAAGAAATGAATAAATGACCTATAAAAAATTTAATTCGACTTTTCATTTTAAACTATTGGATTTTAAAATCTAATCTTAAACATAATTGATAAATATATCTAATTTTTTTCAATTGACACTTTATGTCAGTTAATACTATTTTTTACCAACCAAATATGTTAAAAAAACTACAACTCATTGATTTGTATAAATGTTTAAAATGGAACACTTTTTGCTTGAAATAAAAATAAAGTATAATTTTGGAATTGATATGCAAAAAGGCTTTACGCTCATTGAGTTGATAATAGTTGTAGCGATCATTGGTATCCTTTCAGCCTTCGCAATTTCAGGATATTTCTATTTCACCCTTAAAAGTAGGTTAAATACTGCATTTTACGAGATTTCATCTGTAAAACCAGCCTACGAAATTCTAATAACACAAAGTGCTCCAACCACTATTACACATAGTGACCTCAATATAAAATCAGAGACAGCATTATGCTATATCGACATTAATGTACCCAATGCTAATGAAGCATCAACCAAAGTTTTAAGCTGTAATCTAAAAAACAAGTCTGCATTACAAGCGAATGCAGAAATATATTTAACGCGTTCAGCAATGGGGCAATACGAATGTAAAACTATGGGAATACCAAACTATCTTCACCCAAAGGATTGTAAATAAGCCTTAGGGATCTTGCTGTTTTAAATATTGATAAATTAACATTTTAGTTTGATCATATTGCTGCTGACCTTGAACAGCCTGACCGCTGGATAACAATGTCACCACACCACCCTGATCATCTACAACCACTAAAGAACTCATCCCAAGTAAAGTCCCATCTCTAAAATATACTTTTAAGCTTTCCTTATCTTGTTGATAAGGAAACATGGCATAACCATAACAATCTCGTAACTTTGTTATGTCACATGTTAACTCGGGTTGACTCAATATATTAAGTTGTGGTTTTTTTATCATACTTGTGACTTGAATAGCCAACGCACTAGCACTACCAGATAATCCCGCTGAAGAGGCCAAAGCAGGGAAATCAAATGCTTTATAGATATCTCCATATCCCGTTAAAGAGGTTTCAACATACAAGTATTTTGCCTCATCTACTTTTCTTTGATTATCTAAAAACTGTATCCCATCCCGTGCTAACCCATATTTTTTTTCTATTAAATCGCGATAACGCCTATGTTCTTGCTGTGCAATAGCCTCACCTAATAAACAATAACCTAAGTTTGAATAGCTGTAAGTTGTATTCGGATCAAAAGTGAGTTTCTCCTGTGCAAGTCGTTCTAATGAGGACGGACAAAAAGGTGTTTGCCCTGACTTAAACATTTCGTCGCCCATCAAACCTGTACGGTTAAAACCAGCACGATGCAACAGTAAATCCCCTACTGTAATCTGAGAAATGCGCGCATCCTGCGGTGTAGGTATAGGCGGCAATAATTTTAAGATAGGTGTATCGAGCTGGAATTTTTGTTGTTTAATGAAATCTAATACAGCATCACCAGTCCATAACTTAGAGACACTTGCATAACGAAAACGAGTCTCTGCCGTTACTTTTTCTGAAAATAGAGGCACTCCCAAGTAACCACTTTCACAGTGGGATAATTGCCCTTGTGGAGACATATATGCAATTTGTATATTCGGCGCACGATGCAATACGGTTGTATGTTCTAAAACTTGTTTTAACCAAATTGGACTACCATCTGTACATTGCAATGCAGTTTGTTCTAATTTTGCCTGTATAGGGTAGAATTTAAGGCGTAACTTGTTTCGCTCAATCACATTGACATAGTAATAACCACTGATAATCGCAATTAAAAATAGAAATAGAACAATAAATAGCTCTGATAACTTAATTTTTCTGTCCATTATTCCCCCTAAAAAGAAACCTCCCGAAGGAGGTTTCAAATCTAAAATCAATCAGCATTATCTATAGCTGATTATCAGTCATCAGTATTACCGCCACCTAACGTACCACTACAACCCGCAGGTTTAAATTTCTCTTCTGTAATATCCGTACCACAAGTCCAGTTACCACCATCAGCATTTGCAGCACGTGACCATACAACTTGCTTACTACGAATTGCAGCACTTGCTGAAGTACCAAATGTACCCGTAATCGTACCTGCACCCGTAGTGCCTGTAAATGCTAAAGTAGGTTGACCTGCTGCACCACCACCAGGAACTGCACCTTCTTCAGCACCACCTTCTTCAGCACCAAGTAAGCTAGAGGTCGGGATATTAAAATCGCATTCTGTTCCATCTGTTAAACATAAATCTACCAAGGTACGAAGATTCCCCAACTCACCCACAACACGAGTTACTTGAGTCTTTGTTACATAGTTCTGGTATTGAGGAATCGCAATCGCAGCCAAAATACCGATAATTGCAACAACGATCATTAATTCGATAAGGGTGAAACCCTTTTGAACTGATTTCATAACATTCTCCACAAATGTTTTGTTAATTTTTTATAAGCTTTTTAAGCTACTTTGTAATTAGCATGTATTATGCCAACTTTTATTATATTTATTTTCAAATAAAAAACAGCACTTTATTTCACTATTTAAAAATTAATTTTTGATCATTGTGTTTTTATGTAAAAAACTGACAAATATTGTCAGTTTACCTCTTTCTAGTTCAATATAATTGGCGAATTGCTCAATTCATCAGCTTTGTCTTCTATTTTATTGGCATAGAATTGATCCAAAATAGTCCCAATTTCTGTAACGGCATCGACTAAAGCCTGCCGATACTGCTGCTGTGACATTTTTTCAATAATACATTGACAAACCTCATCCCACACCTGTTGTGTTGTGGCTTCCTGTATCCCTCGATCGATGACAATCTCGACTTTTCGTTCACACAAATTTAAGTAAAGTAAAATACCGCTATTCAGCTCGGTATCCCACACACCCAGCTCAGAAAAAAGTTGTTTCGCACGTCCACGAGTATCTAGATAGTAGGCTTCTCGTGCGGGCATATGCCCTTCAATCACCACTTGAATTTCTCCAACATGGCCTTGTTCAGCAGCAGCTACCGCTTGCGCAATCACATGTTGATCTTGCTGATTTAAAAAGCGTTTACTCGCTGGCATATGCAGTAAATGCTTTAACCAACGCTTGAAACTCGGTTGTACGACATCATCTAGCTTTGGTTTTGTGACGATTTCCGTCGCTTCAGTTGTTGTTACCATGATCCTGATGCTCCTCCGCCGCCGAAGCCGCCGCCCCCGCCACTATATCCACCCCCACCAAAACCACCGCCACCACGACCTCCGCGCCCACCTCCTCCGCCAGAAGAGAGAAAGAGCTGAAAAATTGTTTGGGCTAAGGTCGTGATGAGTAAAAAGAAAATCCCACCACCAATCAGTAAACTGGTGACTAAACCTGCTCCATTCACCAAGCCTGCCACGGTTCCTGCAACTGCAGCCGTCGAGGCACTTAAACGTTTACCCACCACAAATGAGCCAATTGCGCCAGCAATTAAGATAAATAAAGCAGTACTCAACGTTTTACTTTTGGCTTCCTGCTCTCGAATAGCTTGATCTTGGCGTTCTTGTAGTTCTTGCGCCGCTTGGGCTGCAACTTCAGGATCAAGATTTAAAATCCGTTCAATTTCAGAAAGCCCTGCATTGATCCCTTGAGCATACTGAGCTTGCTTAAAATACGGTGTGATTTGTTGGTTAATAATGCGATTCGCAATAATGTCAGGAATGACTCCTTCTAGCCCATAGCCTGTCAGAATCTGCATACGCCGGTCATTAACGGCAATTGCGATCAGCAAACCGTTGTCCTGCTTTTCTGAACCGAGCTGCCATTGATCTGCAATACGCATGGCAAAACCAAAAATATCCTCTTGACCTGTGGTCGGGACAATCACCACGCCTATTTGGGCTTTTCCTGCGTCATGCAAGGCACGGATTTTTTGGCCAATGGCTTGCTTATCTTCAGCACTTAAAATATGTGCTTGATCGATCACTGGTTCATTTAAGGTTGGTAACACCCGTATCGATTCACCTTCTGCCATATCATTAGCAACGGGTGGTTGTGACACGGCATCAGCATTGGTAGAGCTGACATTATTAGAACTCGCTGCTTGCTGACCTTGAATAATTTTTCCAGCAACGACTGTTTCCGCAGCACCATCTGTCGCTGTAGCAACCTCTGCCCATGTTAACGAACTTAAACACAACAGTCCTGATAAAATGAATGCAAGCACCCATTTATATGAAAAGCGTACGAACTGCTGCTGTCCTATCATTCATTCACCCTATGGTTACGATTACTTTAAGTCACCGCTAGTTAAATGACACCGTTGGTGCTTTTTGCGCGCTTTGCTCCGCACTAAAGTTCGGTTTGGTATCCATCCCAATCACCTTCGCAGTCATGACTTGTGGGAACTGACGTGCATAGGAATTAAAGTCTTGCACCGTGCTAATGTAGCGATTACGTGCCACAGCAATGCGGTTTTCGGTGCCTTCGAGTTGAACCTGTAAATCACGAAATTGCTCATTGGCTTTTAAGTCTGGATAGTTTTCTGAGACCGCAATTAAACGCGACAAAGCACCGGTCATTTGCGCCTGTGCTTCTTGATATTTTTGGAATAATGCAGGGTCTTCTAATACTTCTTTATCGACTTTTAAACCCGCCACATTAGCACGAGCCTGTGTGACTTCGGTTAGGACTTGCTCTTCATGCTTAGCATATCCCTTCACCACATTAACCAAGTTCGGCACCAAATCTGCGCGGCGCTGATATTGGTTTTGTACTTCTGACCAAGCAGCTGTAACCGCCTCATCTTTAACCTGTAAGGTATTATAACCACAGCCCGATAGCGTTAACGTGCTCGCAAGGGTAACAACGACAGCAGTTTTTTTCATAAAATTCATTCAGCTATCCTCTTTCTTTTGTATTTACTGCAATAACCTGATTGTAAACACATTTGATTAGCCTTTTGTTGCTTTTAGTTAAAGTAGCTAAAAGTGAAAAGACCGAGTGATCTTCACTCGGTCTTTATTGCTCATTTCTTATACTTAACATTAAACAACCACGTGCAACTCCTGCTGAAAACCTTCTAGTTGATAGTCGTCTACCAAACGGGTTTTCCAGTATTTCAACAGTTGGTTGTAATCAATATCTGAGGGATGAAAGTTGGTTTTATAATACGACAAATATTCAGGCAGCAATTGCACAAACATCTTCGCCAGTAAATACAACCCAAAGAGATTTCCACCCAATTTCGGCATACTCTTTTTACGGTCTTGTAAAAATAAACGGCTGGCTGAATAAAAAGTTAAACTGGCAAAGCCTGTTGTTACACTGCGCATAATTAAACGGCGAATCTTGTCATCACCATAGACATCTTGATAAACATCGAACGCAACCGCGCGATGCTCAATTTCTTCAATGGCATGCCACACCCAGAGTTTCACTGCATCATCATCCAAGGTACTCAATACCTCAGGATGCCTTAAGATATAGCCTCCTAGAAGTGCGGTAAAATGCTCAAAAGCGCAGGTGATTGCGAGCTGAATTTTAGGATGCAGATTTTTCACATAATTATCTTTACGTGCCAACCATGCCTGAAAACGGTCGAGATTATAATCATCACGGCGCCATGCAGCATTAAATGCCGTGTGTGCTTGAGAATGCATCGCCTCTTGACCAATAAATGCCGCAATCTGCGCTTGAAGATTTTCATCCTTCACTTGGTCACGTACATTGCGCACGCTATGCACAAAGAACTGCTCACCTATGGGAAAAGTCGAAGAGAGTGCCGTCAGCAAATGCGACATGACTGGTGAATTGGCAAAATAATGCCGGCGAATGGTTTTAGGGTTGAATTGCAAACGTCGAATCGTAATACCCTGGGCTTTTGGACGATGTTGATATAGTTTTTCTGTCGTCACTTGAGTCATGTCCATTTCCTAACATTTAACCGAGCGATCTTCAGTATCTGAATTTAGAGGCCGTTGACATATGGCAAAAATGCTTAGTGCATTTGCAAATTCGTCCATTTTTATCTGACTCACCACCTGATCTCTTTCGATTTATCCCGATCCACCTCTTTCATATCATCTCAGGCAAATAGTGATCATAAAAAACCCGCCGAAGCGGGTTTTTGTATTGAACGATTTAGATTAAATGTCTAAATAATCCAAAATACCTTCAGCCGCTTGACGACCTTCCCAAATCGCTGTGACAACAAGGTCTGAACCACGAACCATATCACCACCCGCAAAGATTTTCGGGTTTGAGGTTTGGAATTTATAGGTTTGCTGTTCAGCCGCAACCACACGACCTGAACCATCAAGGTTAATATTCACATTCGTAAACCACTCCGCAGGGCTGGTACGGAAACCAAAAGCCAATAACACCGCATCTGCAGGTAAAATTTCTTCTGAACCCGGAATTGGTTCTGGACTGCGACGACCACGACTATCCGGCTCGCCAAGTTGAGTCGTAACCACTTTCACACCCGTGACTTTGCCATTTTCACCGACGATTTCAATCGGTTGACGGTTAAACAAGAAGTTCACCCCTTCTTCTTTGGCATTTTGCACTTCACGACGTGAACCCGGCATGTTTTCTTCGTCACGACGGTATGCACAGCTCACTACTTCTGCACCCTGACGAATCGAAGTACGGTTACAGTCCATTGCAGTGTCACCACCGCCAAGAACAATCACCTTTTTGCCTTCAACACTGATGTACTCACTTGGGTCTTTTTCCCAGCCTTGAGTACGATTAACATTGGCAATCAAGAAATCAAGTGCATCATAAACACCGTTTAAATCTTCACCTGCGAAGCCACCTTTCATGTAGGTATAAGTACCCATACCCATGAACACCGCATCATACTCTGTAAGTAGTTGATCGATGGTGACATCTGTACCAATTTCAGTATTTAAACGGAACTCTACGCCCATGCCAGTGAAGATTTCACGGCGACGCTTCATTACATCTTTTTCCATTTTAAATTCTGGAATACCAAAGGTCAGTAGACCACCAATTTCAGGGCGTTTGTCGAATACAACAGGTTTAACCCCGCTACGCACCAAAATATCAGCACAACCTAGACCCGCAGGGCCTGCACCAATAATCGCGACTTTTTTATCTGTCCACTTTACTGAAGACATATCTGGACGCCAGCCCAGTGCAAACGCGGTGTCATTGATATATTTTTCAGCATTACCAATCGTTACTGCACCAAAACCATCGTTTAAAGTACAAGCCCCTTCACATAAACGGTCTTGTGGACAAACACGACCACATACTTCTGGCAGTGTGTTGGTTTGGTGACACAGCTCTGCTGCTTGGAAAATACGGCCTTCAGCAATCAACTTTAACCAGTTTGGAATATAGTTATGTACTGGACATTTCCATTCACAATATGGGTTACCACACTCTAAACAGCGGTGGGTCTGATTTGCTACCACTTCCGCTGTAAAAGGTTTATAAATTTCCACAAACTCTGCTTTGCGGACATGAATCTCTTTTTTCTCTGGATCTTGGCGTGCTACATCCAGAAATTGAAAGTCATTGTTTAGGCGCTCTGCCATGTCTCTCTCCGTGGGTAGGTGCAGCCCGTTTATCTATCGTCTGCACCTGCCTATGTATCAGCAGTAGTGGAATTATTGTGGATCAGCTTGAGTGGTTTTCAACAAGGTCTGTAAATTGGCTGCTTTCGGTTTTACCAACCAGAATTTACGACTGTAGAAGTCAAACTCATTACGGATCTTGTATGCCCAAGCACTACCAGTTTCTGCAATGTGTTCATCCAAGATTCGGCTTAAGAACTCTTTATGTTCTTCCATCGATTCAGTCGAAATACGATTCAGCTCAATCAGTTCGTGGTTGTAATGATCAACGAAGTCATTATCCAAATCAAGAACGTAGGCGAAACCACCTGTCATCCCTGCACCGAAGTTATGACCCACTTTACCAAGTACAGTCACAATACCACCCGTCATATATTCACAGCAGTGATCGCCCGCACCTTCAATTACAGCGAAAGCACCCGAGTTACGTACTGCAAAGCGCTCACCTGCTGTACCTGCCGCGAACAATTTACCGCCCGTTGCACCGTATAAACAAGTGTTACCAATAATCGCAGTTTCTTGGGTTTGGAAAGGCGAACCTTTTGGAGGGAAGATCGATACGCGACCACCCGCCATACCTTTACCCACGTAGTCGTTCGCATCACCTTCAAGTTTAATATGAAGACCACCTGCGTTCCATACACCTAATGATTGACCCGCTGTACCGACCAAGTTCATTTTTACTGGATGCGCTTCCATGCTGAGGTTGCCATAACGACGCGCAATCTCACCCGAAATACGTGCACCAATTGAACGATCACAGTTACCAATGCTGAAGTGATATTCACCCGTTGTTCCTGCTTCAATCGCTGGCAACATTTCAGCCACCATTTTCTCAGCAAGCAAGCCTTTATCGAACGGTGCATTACCTTCAACTTCACAGTACTGTGCCTTACCTTGCGCAGAAGGATGTGACTCCAGGAGTGCACTCAAATCAAGGTGCGCGTGTTTCTCCGTTTCACCTGGAAGCATTTCAAGCAAGTCTGTACGACCAATCAAGTCTTTCACGCTTGCAACACCCAATGCTGCCAACCATTCACGTGTTTCTTCAGCAATAAATGTGAAGAAGTTAATGAGCATTTGTGGCTCGCCAATATAGTGTTCTTGACGTAGATGATCTTGTTGCGTTGCTACACCCGTTGCACAGTTGTTGAGGTGACAAATACGTAAGTATTTACAACCTAAAGCAATCATTGGCGTAGAACCAAAGCCAAAACTTTCAGCACCTAAAATGGCCGCTTTAACCACATCTAGGCCTGTTTTCAAACCACCATCGGTTTGAACACGAACTTTACCACGCAAGTCATTCACACGAAGTGCTTGATGCGCTTCAGAAAGACCCAACTCCCAAGGCGAACCTGCATGGTGAATTGAAGACAATGGAGAGGCTGCTGTACCACCGTCATAACCTGAAATGGTAATGAAGTCAGCATAGGCTTTTGCCACACCTGCAGCAATCGTTCCTACACCCGGCTCAGACACCAGTTTCACTGAAACCATCGCCTGAGGATTGACTTGTTTTAAGTCAAAAATCAATTGTGATAAATCTTCAATCGAGTAAATGTCATGGTGCGGTGGCGGAGAAATTAAGGTCACTCCCGGCACCGAATAACGTAAACGTGCAATTAAGCCATTCACTTTACCACCTGGTAATTGACCACCTTCACCCGGTTTAGCCCCTTGCGCTACTTTAATCTGCAAGACTTCAGCAGAGGTTAAATACGCAGGTGTTACACCAAAACGACCTGATGCAATCTGTTTGATTTTCGAGTTACGAATGGTGCCATAACGCGCTGGATCTTCACCGCCCTCACCAGAGTTTGAACGGCCGCCAATGGTGTTCATCGCAATCGCAATCGCCTCATGCGCTTCAGGAGACAATGCACCTAAAGACATGCCAGCAGAGTCAAAGCGCGGTAAAATCGCTTCTACAGACTCCACTTGATCTAGAGCAATCGAGTTATCTGTTTTTAACTTTAATAGGTCACGAATTGTTGCCACTGGACGGTTATTCACCAGCTCAGCATATTCTTTAAAGTCTACATATTGACCAGAACGCACTGATTTATGCAAAGCATTGATCACATCTGGGTTGAATGCATGGTATTCCTTGTCGAAGACAAATTTCAGCAAACCACCTTGGTCGATTGGTTTACGTGTTTTCCATGCAGTATCGGCCAATTTCTTTTGGTCATTTTCAAGGTCAATAAAGGTTGCACCTTTGATACGGCTCGGTACACCCGTGAAGCATTTTGAAACCACTTCTTCAGACAGACCCACCGCTTCAAACAACTGACCACCACGGTAAGAGGCAACCGTAGAAATCCCCATTTTTGAAAGGACTTTTAACAAGCCTTTTTCAATGCCTTTACGGAAATTCACTTGCGCTTGGATTGGGTCACCCAATAGCTCACCTTTGGCAACCAAGTCATTAATCACATCATAAGCAAGGTAAGGATAAATCGCAGTTGCACCAAAACCGAGAATAACCGCAAATTGGTGCGGATCACGTGCCAGTGCCGTTTCAACAATAATGTTGGCATCAGTACGTAAACCGACATTAATCAGGTAGTGATGCACTGCACCAGTTGCCATCAATGCATTGGCAGGCAAGAAACCTTGACGAATTTTCTTATCAGACAGCACCAATAAGGTTTTGCCGTCACGAATCGCTTGCGCTGCTTCTTCACAGATACGCACAATTGCAGCTTCTAGACCTTCATCTTCCGCATAATTTAAATCGATATCTGCAATTTCATAACCCTTACGACCCAACGTACGGATTTGATGCATTTTTGAATTTGACAACACTGGGCTTGAAATGATCAAACGATCCGCATGCTCAGGGCTTTGTTCAAAAACGTTTTGCTCACGGCCTAAACACGTTTCCAATGACATCACAATCGATTCACGTAATGGGTCGATTGGTGGGTTAGTGACCTGAGCAAACTGTTGACGGAAGTAATCCGACACATGACGTACTTGGCGCGACAAAACCGCCATTGGTGTATCATCACCCATTGAACCCACTGCTTCCTGACCGCTTTCAGCGATTGGACGAAGCAATTGATCACGCTCTTCAAAGGTCACCATAAACATTTTTTGTGATGCTTTAAGGTCGTCGCCTTTTAAGCCTTGATCACATAAATATTCTTCAAGCTCTGGACTACCTTGTACACGAACAGAGTTTTCACGTAACCATTCACGGTAAGGACGCATTTTTTTCAAATGCGTGCTGACATCTTTAGTGTCGAGCATTTTACCTGTGAAGGTATCAATCACTAGAATTTGACCTGGACCGACACGACCTTTAGAGATCACATCTTCAGGCTCGTAGCCCCATACACCAATTTCAGACGCCAGTGTGATGTAACCATTTTTGGTAATCACCCAACGTGCTGGACGTAAACCATTACGGTCCAACATACAAATTGCATGACGACCATCTTGAATCACGAGACCTGCAGGACCATCCCACGCTTCCATATGCTTCGAGTTAAACTCATAGAATGCGCGTAAATCGGCATCTAAAGTTTCCACGTTCTGCCATGCTGGCGGAACCAACATACGCAATGCACGGAACAAGTCCATACCGCCGCCCACAAGAATTTCAAGCATGTTATCTAAGCTTGAAGAATCCGAGCCAGTACGGTTCACGATTGGATTGAGCTCAGTTAAACCAGGCAATAATGGGTTTTCAAACTTTGGCGTACGCGCCATAGCCCAGTTACGGTTCGCAGTAATGGTATTAATTTCACCATTGTGTGCAAGATAACGGAATGGCTGAGCCAAAGGCCAACGCGGCAAAGTATTGGTCGAGAAACGTTGGTGGAACACCACAATATGTGACTCAAGACGTGGATCTGCCAAGTCTGTATAAAAATCAGCAATCGCTTCAGGCATCATCAAGCCTTTATAGCTAATCACTGTTGAACATAGTGTAGTTACATAAAATGATGAGTCATTGCTGAGCTGCTGTTCCGCACGGCGGCGTGCCAAGAAGAGTTTACGGTTAAACTCAACTTCAGACACCCCCATTGGGCAGTTCACTATAATTTGTTCAAATGCAGGAAGTGACTGCATCGCAATCGAACCCAAAGCATCGTTATTGGTCGGGATCACACGCCACGCCAATACTCGACAGCCTTCAGATTCAATTTCTTTACTTAGAATTTGTTTTGCATGTGCTGCAATTGCTGGATCGAGGCTTAAAAACACCGTGCCGACAGCAAAAACTTCACTGAGTGTAATATCACTGAGTTTTTTCGCTTCTTCGCGGAAAAACTGTTTTGGCATTGCCAAGAGTAAACCGCAACCATCCCCTGTCTTACCATCTGCAGCAATACCACCGCGGTGGGTCATACAGCTCAGACTGTGCATAGCAGTCTTGACAAGATCATGGCTTGCATCACCCTGCATATGGGCGATTAAACCAAAACCACAGTTATCTTTAAACTCATCCGGTTGGTATAAACCTTGAGCGGGAGCTACAGTATTAGGCGATGGCATGTGCATAGCGTACCCTTCTTTCTACAGGCCCTGTCGGGCGTCTAACAATCTAATTACTTCTTGCCGATTCGTTCAATTGACTCATATTCAGATTCTGATTGAAGTACAGCATTTTTTCTTCACACCCAAGATAGACTGATTTTCGTCTTTATGCATGTCTTAATTGAAAAAATGTATGCAGCAGTCACGCACTTTTTTAAGGCACTTGGCCGCTACTATTTCGCTCATAAATCGAATCTTTTTTGCGCCAAAACAGTGACATCAACTCAATTCATGCACCATTAAAGCAAGTTTTATGCCAATTATTTATTTTGTGTGTTAAGCGCTTTAGTTTTATTAGGTTTGTGCTTTTTACGTAAAAATTTAGTTCGAGGACAATCCATTTATTGCACTATATTTGTGCGTATATGGAATTTACATTTTTTGATGCGCCATAATGAACCAATTTTAATTAAATGGGTCGGTCACTTCAGGTTCATTTGTTTTATTTTGTGGCGCATTCTCTACGGTCGTTTGTGACTTTTGCACATCAACCACGTTTCCATCCGCATCACGACGAGTAACCGTTGTCGATGTTGTGGATTGTTTATTTTGTGCAACTGCTGCACGTGCTGCTTGTTGACGCGCAGCAAGCGTGGCTTCATCAATCACGGGGACAGCGGCTGGTTTCAACTGCACAGCATAGAGCTTATTGCTAAGTCCAAGTTCATCAGAACCTAGATCATTGACATATTCAGCATAACTTTCAATTTTTTCAACTTTGGGTTGCACCGACTTCGGCAACGTCAGTTTTAAATCAACCAATGCCTTTTGCGCCTCATTGGCATTTTTGTATACGCCATAGATCAACACATATTGCTCAATTTGGTTTTCACCCGTCAGCCTTAGGTAACTAAAAGCTTGACGATCAGATTGCCTCTGTAAAAAACGCTTAATAATCGCTTCTTCTGAGACTCTAAACAGTTCAATTGTATTGTTCTTTTTATTTTCCTGGATAAATTTGGTACCGCGGAATTCAGCTTCATGCTGCGCAATGGCCACCACACGTGTCGTCATATCCAAAGGTTTTACTTCATCGAGGAATGAGCCTAAATGTGCGGTTGTTGCGACTTTTTCTGGCTGAATTTGCAACTCAACTTCGGATTCAGCTTTTTTTTCAACTTCAACCACAGCCTCTTGATCCGTAATAGCCCAAAAGACTAAAGCGCCAAACAAGCATACCCCTCCGAATGCAAGCCAAATATAATTTTGCTTTGTCTGCCACTGGGTTCGAAGGGTTGTTGCCATAATAAAGTTATGCCTGTTCTTGGTTGGCTAAAATCGCCTGTTTCATCAATTCTACATCAAATGTTTTGGTAATGATGGCCTGCCCTACCGCTTGCATCAAAACCAAACGCAGTTGCCCGTTCAAGACTTTTTTATCATGAGCCATATATGCCAAAAAGTCATCGAGGGGAATCTGCGGACATACTATCGGTAAATTCGCGCGTTGAATGATATTTTTTGTACGTACCAAATCTTCTGCACTGATCCATCCCATACGCTGCGATAGATCTGCTGCCATCACCATACCTGTTGCCACTGCTTCACCATGGAGCCATTCACCATAACCCAGATAAGATTCAATCGCATGTCCAAAAGTATGCCCAAGATTCAATAACGCACGCTCGCCTTGTTCTTTTTCATCATTGGCAACAATACGCGCTTTATGGGCACAAGAACGATACACAGCTTCAGCCAGTGCAGCTTCATCCCCCTGCACCAAAGCATCTATATGTTGTTCCAACCAAGTGAGAAAGTCAGTATCACCCAAGAGTGCGTACTTAATCACTTCTGCCAAACCTGCGGATAACTCACGTGGTGGCAACGTTTTAAGTTGAGACATATCCGCCAAGACCACTTGCGGTTGCTGAAAAGCCCCGATCATATTTTTACCCAGTGGATGATTAATCCCTGTTTTACCACCGACACTCGAATCAACCTGTGAAAGAAGTGTCGTTGGCACCTGAATAAAATAGACCCCACGCTGGAAGCATGCGGAAGCAAAGCCCGCCATATCCCCAATCACGCCACCGCCTAAAGCTAAAACCGTACAATCACGGTTGAAACCTGACGCTAACAATGCATCAAAAATCAGGTTGAGGTGCTCAATATTCTTATATTTTTCGCCATCGGGCAAAATACAGGTTGCAACTGTTTTTCCCAACGCTTCAATTGCTGTGACATAACGACCTAAATACAAAGGCGCGACTGTTTCATTACTCACAATCATCACTTGGCGACCATAAATATACGGCTCAAGTAAAGCGTTCGGATCTAATTCACTACCAATAAAGATCGGGTAACGGCGTTCGCCAAGTTCAACATATAGGGTTTGCATGGGTTCAATCACTTCAAAGCTGAATCAAAATTACTTTACAAGAATCAAGTTTAAGATACGCTGCGCAAGATCACGTGCAGCCCCTTGATTGGTCTCGATAATATAATGGGCAACTTCACGATATAAAGGATCTCGAACGCTGAGTAAATCACTTAACTTTTGTTCAGGATTCTCCACTTGAAGTAGTGGTCTATTTTTATCACGATAGGTTCGCTGTAGTTGAATCTCTACAGGAGTATAAAGATAAACAACGATACCTCGTTGTTTGAGAAATGCGCGATTTGGAGCCTGAGTCACCGCCCCACCACCTGTGGCCAAGACCAAGTTGGGTCGAGAGGTTAACTCATCGATTACAACCGTTTCACGACTACGAAACCCAAGCTCTCCCTCTTTTTCAAAGATCCATGGAATCGTTGCCCCTGTTTTACGCTCAATTTCATGATCGCTATCAAGAAACTCACGACATAACAGTTCAGCTAAATGTCGTCCTACCGTTGTTTTTCCAGCCCCCATAGGCCCTACCAAATAAATATTTGGTAGGGTTTCAAACTCTTTGCTTGGCAAGGAGTCACCTTTTAGATTTGTTCAAATTGAAAATATATTAATGATTTCTTGAAACACTGTCATTAACAATTCGTGGTGTCACAAAAATCAGCAACTCAGTTTGCATAGTCGTTTTGGTATTATTCTTAAATAAATTACCAACTACGGGTAAATCACCTAAGAATGGTACTTTTTGATAGTCATTACGTTTGACATCATCAAAAATACCACCCAATACAACAGTCTCACCATCATCAACTAAGACATTAGTTTGTAATTCACTGGTGTCAATTGCAATACCATCATTGGTGATATCACCAATCGAGTCTTTCTCAACCATGAGCGCCATTTGAACTTTACCATCCGGGGTAATGCTTGGAGTCACTTCTAACTTTAAGTTAGCCGCACGGAACTCGGTTTTTAAGCCTTCTGTCGCACTCCAAGTTTGATAAGGAATCTCTGTACCACGCAAGATATAGGCTTTCTGTTTATCGCCAGTAAGTACTTTAGGTGCTGATAACACTTCACCATGACCATCCGCTTGAAGTGCGCTTAACTCAAGGTTCAACATATAATCTGAAATTTTCAATAAGCCAAAATTAAATGTACCAGCAGTGTTTGTTGCTAAATCCACACCCAAATCAAAACTTGGCTGGAAATCCCCACCCCATACTGGGCTATTGCCTAGCTTCTTCGCACTCCACTTAATCCCCAACTCTCGAGAAAAATCTGTTGATGCTGTGACAATACGAGCTTCAACCATCACTTGTTTCACTGCAACATCAAGCAAGTCAATCATGCGACGAATCTTGTCAATATTTTGCTGCGTATCATTAATAATGAGCGTATTGGTACGCGAATCAGAAACTGCACTACCACGAGCACTCAATAAACTTTCCAAAGCCAATGATTCTGAACCCGCTGTCCGGTTCGACTCACTTCCTTTACTATCACGAGAGTCCTCCAACAACTTCAGTACATCCGCCGATTTTGCATAACTCAATTGAATGTAATCGGTTTGAATAGGGGAAAGCTTAATACTTTGTGCGATGGCTTTGGCTTCATCTTCCTCAGATTTGATCAGTTCAGCTACAGGTGCAATCCAAATTACATTACCATTACGTCGCTTATCCAAGTTCTTGGTTTTCATAATGATATCAAGCGCCTGATCCCACGGAACATCTTTAAGGCGCAAGGTAATATTGCCTTGTACGGTGTCAGAAGCCACCATGTTAATGCCTGTAAAATCAGCTAAGAGCTGTAATACACGTCGCACTTCAATATCTTGAAAATCTAAAGAAATCTTTTTGCCTGTATAAGCACTTGGTGCTTTAGGCTTCATTGGATTTTTATCTTCAGGACGCTTTAAACTAATCGTGAGCTTATCTTCCGCCTGATAAGCCATATATTCAAAACTGCCATTCGATTGGATCGTGATTAGGCCGTTACTGCCATCATTTTGTGCATCAATGGTCGATACAGGCGTGGCAAAATCATTCACATTGAGACGGCGTGATAAATGTGCAGGAATTTTATTCCCCAAAACGCGCACCACAATTTTACTGCCTTGTTGTTTCACATCGACAGGGGTATTGCTACCTTTTAAATCAATGACAACTTGGCCTTCACCATCTGAACCGCGTTGGAATCCAATATTTGAAATGCCTTGCTCTGAACGCGCCGCAGCAACAGGTGTTGCTACCGCTGGGTTCGCTGAGTTAATTTTCAGAATAAAGGTATTACCTTCAACACGTGTAGTAAATGCACCGGCATCAGCCAAATTTACAGTTAAACGTGAACGCTGCGCATCTGAAGTTACATCTACTGTACTTGCTTCAGCCGTTGCCACCGCAATACTGCCTTGTTTTAAGCTCTGCTGTGCTTTATCAAAATCCAGAACCAAACGTGATGGCTGTTCCAATTGATAGGCTTGCGGCTGTGGTGGCAAACCGTTGAACATGACACGAATTTCTGTTCCCTGTCCCGGAATCTGCATCGGCACAATATTCGTAATACTGACTTGCGCACTTGCAGCCTGCATCACCGCCATTGCAATTACGCCCATTGAAAACTGACGGAACATATGGTTCATCGTATTGCCATCCCCAAATATAAAATCTTTAGCACTATTTTTCATTTTTATTCCTTTTCCTTTCTTAAGGCGCCGGCCCAATTAATACTAGGCTTCTCGGGCGCTCGACATAGCCCTCACGCCCATCCGGAATAATTTCAACCAAATCAATCTGTGTGGCAGTGATATTAATCACACGACCATGATTCATCCCCAAATAACTACCACGCTGCACGCGTTCAATTTCACCATCAGGTGTTTGAATCAATACCAAAATTTGCCCATTTTGCCCGCGCATGCTGCCTTTCATGTTAAGCGATTCAATCGCATAACTTTCCAAAGGTTGTAATTGACGAGATAAGTTTGGATAGACACGTTTCCCAGCCATAATCTTCAGTTCAGCCGCTAACGAGCTTGGCATGAACGGGCTCTTTAATTGATGCGCAGCATAATTAAAAGTCGGGACAGGTGGAAAATCTGGCGCAGGTTCAATCGGCAATGGTGGCTGATTACGAATTTCAGCCATTTGCATATTGACCGCATCAATACGCGAATCACAACCGACAAGGAATAGTCCAATGCAGAGACTAAGCATGAGATTTTGATATTTCATTACTGAGTTCCTCCTGCATCTGCCTTAGCTGTATCTTCCACACCAGTAGCAGCTGTCGCGCCGACATAACGGTAGGTTTTTGCTTTGACACTGTATGAAATTTGCGGAATATCCGTCTTTTTCTCATTGTTACTTGATGCTGAAATATCGAAGTCATGCAAGGTCACAATACGCGGCAAAGCTGCAATCCCACTAACAAATGAACCAAAGGAGTGATAATCACCCGTCGCTTCAATGGAAATTGGCTGTTCGATAAAGAACTCTTGGCGAATTTCTGGCTCTAAACGAATATTTTTAAACTTTAATCCAGAATTTACGCCGCTCACGTTAATGTCTTCAACCAAACCCGGAATTTCAGTTTCTTTCGGCAACTGTTCTAACTGCTGATTGAAATTCGCTTCCATTTCTTGCAATTGCGCTTGATATTGCTGCAAGTTACGTAGTTTTGAGTCTTTTTCGCGAAACTCATTCAGTAAATTTTGTTCTTGTGCATGTGCATTTGAAATCGCATCAAGCTGCGGCTTAATCACGACAAAATAACCCAATGCCCCGATCACTAAAATGATAAAGATCCAACAAGTCAATTTGACTGAAAAGGGCCAACTACCGTAATTGTTGGGATCCAAAGTGTTGAACTGTTGAAAAAACTTATCAACCGTCATTTTTTTCTTGGTTACAGCATGGTTTTCTGATGTTAATTCTTCAAATTCGTCGCGACTCATTGTGCTGCCCCCGCTGTTGAATTATTAACTGTGCTTGCTGCTTCAGGTGTGGTCGCATCAAGCACTACTGGCTGTGCAATCTCATCTAAATCTGCCGTGACCACAAATGTGCCATAGGTTTCTTCAACACGTGGCACGATGGAACTTGGTGCTTTATCTTTTTTCTCTTCAGTAACCAAGAATGAATTCATAAAGGCATTGCGATACCACGCCGATGCTTCGAGATTACGTAAGAATTCCGCAACTGTATTCGGGCTTTCCGCTTTACCTTCAATGGTAAATTTATCACCTGTACGCACAAACTTAGTAATGTACATATTACTCGGTGTAACACGTACCATTTCATCGACCAAACGCACAGCCACAGGGCGTTGACCTTGCAAACCTTGGATCAACTTCATCCGTTCAACAATCGCATTGCGCTGCTCTTGCAGACCTTCCAATGACTTTAATTGGACATCTAAGTTTTGATTGGTACTCACCACCAACTGATTGGCTTGCTCTTGATCTTCAAGCTTTTGACTGTAAAAGAACCAAGCCAAAGCAACAGCTAAAACCCCAACTAATGCAGCCCCAACACAATAGGCAATAAATTCTTTTTTTCGTTTCTCTCTTAACGCATCACGCCAAGGGAGTAGGTTTATTTTTGCCATTAATCAAAACTCCTCAATGCCAATCCACATGCCACCATGAGTGATGAAGCATCATTTTCAATTTTTTTAATGTCGATTTGTGGAGAAAAGCCCATCTGTAAAAATGGGTTGGCAATGGTGACCCGATAACCTAATTTTTGTTGTAATAACTTCGCCAGTCCTGGAATATTGGCATTCCCCCCTGCCAATAAAATATGGTCGATCTCATTAAATTGAGAGGACGAAAAGAAGAACTGCAAAGAACGTGCTGCTTGTTGCACCACAGCTTCAAGAAAAGGTTCAAGGACTTCAATATCATAGTCGTCAGGCAGGGTACGGCTTTTTTTGGCACGTCCAGCTTCTTCAAAAGACAAACCATAACGGTTTTGAATTTCTTGCGTCAGTTGTTTACCCCCGAAAACCTGCTCACGCGTATAAATGACTTTATTATTTTGCATGACGGACAAAGTGGTCATGGTGTGACCGATGTCCAGAATCCCAACAGTATTTACGCCCATTGGAAGCGTATCTGAAAAGACTTTGAATGCATTTTCAATGGCGAAACTTTCAACATCGGCAATCTTAGGCGTTAAACCGCCCAACTCCAATGCTTCGGCACGTGCCTCTACATTTTCAATGCGGGTTGCAACGAGGAGTACATTGACACGATTGGGATTGGCTAAACGATCTGGAAGGACTTCAAAGTCCAAACTCGCTTCATCTAATGGGAATGGAATATATTGCTCAGCATCATCACGAATCTGAATTTCACGTTCGTCATCGTTCATATCGGCATCCATTTCAATGATTTTAGTAATCACCATAGACGTCGGAACTGCCAGTGCTACGTCTGTCGATTGAACATTGGCCAAATTTACCGCACGCTCAAGGGCATCACCAACTGCTTCTGGATTCAATATATTTTTTTCGACCACACTTCCTTCTGGTAATGGGACTAGTGCATAGCTCTCCACCCAATACCGATTGTTTTTAACAGAAAGTTCCAATACCTTAACAGAAGTCGAACTAATATCTACTCCTATTAACCCCTTACTTGGCTTACGATATAACCTGAGCACAGTATCATTCCTATTATTTTTTTATCCCCAAAAAAAGTAACCCACTAATTAGTCCGCGTCTATAATTTTATACGGATACAATAACTCATCTAACATTCCGTATGTGTACAGGATATACTGACCGCTAATTAGTTTGCCATTAGCTCTTATTAAAACTTACTTGTTATGAAAAAGCTATCTTGTTCGGGCCGTGTTCATCCATTTTTTTTGATCATTATTATAATGTTGGTCTCAATTCCAATGGGTTTTTATGGCATGTATCTCTATATTGCCCCATCTTTGCCGCAAATGACAACTCTAAAAAAGGCGCCATTACTAAAACCTTTACAAGTTTATAGTGCGGATAACCAACTCATTTCGGAATACGGTGGCAAGCTATCTGTACCCGTAGATTACGATCAGATCCCACAAAGTTTTATTCATGCCTTTTTAGCGGCGGAAGATTCTTCTTTTTTTGAGCATAGTGGTATCAGTTTTAAAGGTTTAGGACGTGCAGTCAGTGAAAGTATTACTGGCTCCAACGTCCAAACGGGTGGCTCGACCATCACCATGCAAGTGGCCAAAAACTATTATCTTAGTCCCGAGCGTACGTTAAAACGTAAGTTGACTGAGGTTTTTCTAGCACGAAAAATTGAACAAAATTTGACGAAAGAGGAAATCTTAACCCTCTATGTCAACAAGATTTTCTTGGGTAAAAATGCCTACGGTATCGCAGCGGCAGCTAAAATCTACTACAACAAAAGCTTAGATGAACTCAGCATTGCGCAAATGGCAATGATTGCTGGTCTGCCTAAAGCGCCGTCTAAATACAATCCAGTGGTCAACCCCGAACGTGCTTTAGAACGTCGTAACTGGATTTTGGGTCGCATGCTCCAGCTAGGCTATATCAATCAAAGTCAATATGAAAAAGGCATTGCGGAACCAATTAATCTTGATATGCCTGACCGCGGGGTAAGCAACCGATTTCCCTATATCGGTGAAATGGTCCGCAGCGAACTGATTGAAAAGTTCGGCGAGCATGCGATTGACTCTGGTTATAAAGTCTACACCACCATCAACAGCGAACGCCAAGCCTATGCCGAACAAGCGGTACAAGATGGTTTAGAAGCCTATGACCGTCGTCATGGTTGGCGTGGTGCGGAAGCCCATGACAAACCCTTAAGTAGCTTTAGTGCTTTTGCCAATACCTTCCCTGCCGAAGTTACCCGTGTGAATCAAAATAGTTTTGATACCTTAATGCAAGATGGCTCAACGGTAACCGTGCCATGGTCTGGTATGTCTTGGACACGTCCTTATCGCAATGCGAATGCGGTAGGCGGTGCACCATCAAGAGCATCTCAAATTGTTAAAGTAAAAGACATTGTACGTCTGCGCCCCAATGACAACAAAACCTCATGGGCTTTGGTGCAACTGCCTAAAGTTCAAGGCCAGCTGATTGCACTTAACCCAAACAATGGCGCTGTAGAAGCATTGGTTGGTGGTTATAATTTTTATCAATCTAAATTTAACCGAACCACACAAGGCTGGCGCCAACCAGGTTCGATTATTAAACCTTTTGTCTATGCACTCGCTTTAGAGCGCGGTATGACACCGTATAGCATGGTCAATGACAGCCCGATCACCATTGGAAAATGGTCACCGCGTAATGCCGATGGTCGCTATTTAGGCATGATTCCCCTGCGTCGTGCACTCTATTTATCGCGTAACACCGTGTCAGTTCGACTCCTGCAAACCGTGGGCATTGAACGTACACGTCAATTGTTCATGGACTTCGGCTTAACCGATGAACAGATTCCGCGTAACTACACCATTGCACTCGGAACACCTCAGGTTTTACCAATTCAAATGGCTACTGGATACTCAGCCTTTGCCAATGGCGGTTATCGTATTCAACCACACTTCATCAATCGGATTGAAGATGCCTATGGCAAGGTCATTTATCAGAACAACCCTGAATATGCATGTATCAGTTGTATCTCTCAACAAGAATCAAATCCTCAGTCTGCTGACACCATCACGCCTGATGATGAAGTAATTGAAGTCACCAACCAAGAGCTGAACCCTGCTGAAAAATCGGCAAATCCTGTTGAGATCAACAGTGACTATCGTCAAGCGCAACGTATTTTAAAATCCAGTTCTGCTTATGATATGGCGAATATTTTAAAAGACGTGATTCAACATGGTACAGGCCGTGCTGCGCTACGTATTGGACGAGATGACTTGGGCGGAAAAACAGGAACCACCAATGATGCAAAAGATGCTTGGTTTGCTGGCTTTAATGGCAAATTGGTGACCGTAGCGTGGGTCGGTTTCGACCAACCAACGACTTTAGGACGCCGCGAATACGGCGGTGTGGCTGCTCTCCCGATATGGACAGACTTTATGGCCAAAGCCTTACAAGGCACGCCTTCGGCTTGGGTTCAATTCGACGCTAAAGCCAAAGCGCCGATTCAACGCCATCAGAAAGAAGCACCTCAAAGCAACTTAGGCCCAACCCCACCTTTGGCGCAGCCGTTGTATCGCCCTGCACCGGTGGTGGTTCCACGTGCTCCTGAGCGTGACTTTGATGATTTGCCTAGTGAGGAGGAAACATTGGTTCCAAAGAACAGCACCCCACCCACCATGCAAGCACCCAAAGAACAACCAAAACCTAAATCGGATGCGCTCGATCATTTGATTGATCAAGTCCAATAAGAAGAGCCCGCATCTGCGGGCTCTTTTATACTTATGCTTTTTTCTGAAACAGTAAAACTTGATACTGTGCTTGTAAGTCAAAAGCTGCTTGCGACTCTAAAGCTTCGCGGCGCTCCTGTTTCGCCTTATAGGCATAAGGAGTCATCGCAATCAGATTTTGTAAGTCCTGCTGATTAAGCTTAAGTTCAGCATCGACGACATCATCACTTACCAAATCAAACGCATCACTCAACTGTTCTACAAATTTGCTTGGTTCATGCGGTTTAACTTCTTCAAACAAGGCCTCACGCATTGCATATAAATGCTGAGGCGCAGGCGTCACCACCAACAAATATCCTTGCGGCTTGAGCACCCTTAAAATTTCCTGTTTTGGAATCGGGCTAAATAAACTACTACACAGATCAATCGATTGATCTAAAACGGGTAAAGTTGCCCCAGTACCCACCACCCAAGTAATGTTTTTATTGATTTTCGCAGCCACTTGCACTGCAGCTTTTGCAATATCCACACCGAGGCATTGCAGTACTTCAGCCTGCATCGCATCTGTGTAATAGCCTTCACCACAGCCGATATCGATTAAATTTTCAATACGTAACTCACGCACCTTATTTACCACCGCTTGCTGTAAAGGCGCGTAATGACCTGCACTTAAGAAGGCACGGCGGGCTTGTACCGACTCAGGCGTATCCCCCGGATTTTTGCTGTGCTTATGTTGAACGACATGCAGATTGACATAGCCTTGTTTCGCCACATCATAACTATGTGAATTCGCACAGCGCCATGTTCTTTCGTTTAAAGTTAAAGCCTCACGACACACAGGACACATGAGCAGATTCATTATTTTCTCCAAGACATTACCTCAGGCATAAAAAAAGCCGGCAAATGCCGACTCTTTTCATACTTTTGCTTAGCGCAATTTTAAGGTCATTAGCCCTAAAACTACCAGCATAATTGTGATAATCCAAAAACGAATCACCACTTGGGTTTCACGCCAGCCTTTTTTCTCATAATGATGATGTAATGGCGCCATCAAGAACACGCGTTTATTGCGCATTCTGAGGGAGCCAATTTGCAAGAAGACTGAAATCGCTTCGACCAAAAACACACCAGCCATAATGGCAAAGACAATTTCCTGACGAACCATGACCGCAATTGTACCGAGCATTGCGCCCAATGATAATGCACCCACATCGCCCATGAAGACCTGTGCAGGGTGTGCATTAAACCAAAGGAAGGCCAAACCTGCGCCAATCATAGCTGCACAAATCACCACCAATTCAGAGGAAAATCGTACATAAGGAATATGTAAATAATTGGCAAAACGGACATCACCAGCCAGATATGCAAATACACCTAGACCTGCAGCAACCAGTACCACAGGCATAATCGCTAAACCGTCCAAACCATCGGTCAGGTTCACGGCATTTGATGCACCATTAATCACCAAATAGGTGAAAATGATAAAACCAATACCCAGCGGAATCACCGACAAAGGAATACTTAAATCTTTAAAAAACGGAATCAGCAGATCCAGCATATTTGCGGTATGTACAGGATTGGTCTGTTGCTGTGCAATTACATATAGTGCAATACCAGCACCCAGTGACGCAAGCGAGGTCCAAAAGAACTTTTTACGGGCAGGTAAGCCTGCATTGTCTTTATAGCGAATCTTGATCCAGTCATCGGCCCAACCCACTGCACCAAAAATTACCATCACTGCCAAGACAATCCATACATAAGGGTTGGATAAGTCTGCCCACAACAGTGTGGAGATACCAATTGAGAGTAAGATCAACACCCCACCCATGGTTGGCGTACCCATTTTTTTTGCATGATTTTCAGGAGCATATGAACTCACGGCTTGACCATATTTGAGTGCTTGCAACTTGCGAATCATCACAGGACCGAGCACTAGACCAATGGTCAGTGCGGTTAAAACACTGAGCAAGGAACGCAATGTTAAATAACGAACCACCTGAAACGAGCTATGGTAGCCCGCCAGTTGTTCAAATAACCATAACAACATTTAGAGTTTCTCCATCAAATCAGCCATCAACGTTTCCATATGGGTATAACGAGAACCTTTAAACAGGAAACTCATAGACTGGGGTTGATGTGTTTCAATTAAACTGAGTAAGAACGGCAAAGCCTGCTCTTGATTCAAAAAAGCCTGCATTTTTTTGCCATATTGGGTGCTGCGTGCACCTTCTTGTGCCGCAGGTGCAAATTCACCGACAGCCACTACGAAGTTCAGCCCTTTCACTGAGACCAAATCACGCCCCAGCATATAGTGCTGCTGTGCAGCAGAGCTACCTAGCTCACCGATATCACCCATCACCATCACCCGAACCCCCTCTTGCTGTGCAAGCACTTCAGCAGCGGCACGCATAGAAGTTGGGTTGGCATTATAGGTATCATCAATCAACAAATGACGGCCTTGTTGAATAAAGTTCAAACGCCCTTTTGCACCGACCGCTTGCTCAAGGCCAAGCACGATATCATCCAAGCTAATACCAATCGCTAAAGCAAAAGCTGCCGCAGCGGTTGCATTTTGAACATTATGCTCCCCAGCAAATGGTAAATTCACCTGACGCACGCCTTGCGGGGTATTCAACTTAAACGTTGCCGATTGTGCCTGTAACTCAATCTCAGTGGCAAAGATTTCACCACCCGCACCAAAGCTGAGCACCTGTTCAGTTTGCACTGCTTGGCGAATGCTATCAGCGAAATCATCGGCTGCAGGAACAATAGATGTGCCATTTGGGGCAATGTGCGCGTAAATCTCAGACTTAGCACGGCAGATGCCATCACGTCCACCAAACTCACCCAAGTGTGCTGTACCAATATTGATAATGCCTGCAACCAAGGGTTGGACCAAATTCGAAGTATAGTCAATTTCACCTTGGTGGCTTGCACCCAACTCCATCACTGCATATTGATGCTCAGGACGTAATTCCAATAACATGACTGGCACACCCAAGTCGTTATTCAGATTGCCACGGGTCACCAACGTTGGTGCTATACGTGACAAAATACTGCCTAACATTTCTTTGGTGGTGGTTTTACCACTACTCCCCGTCAGCGCAATCACTTTTAGCTGTGGGTTTTGTGCACGATGATAAGCCCCCAGTTGTCCCAATGCCAAACGTGTATCAGGCACCACCAACTGACAAATTTCCGCTTCAATAGGCTGGCTCACAATGGCCACTTGGCACCCTTGTTCAGCAACTTGCGTAATAAAAGTATGTGCATCAAAACGTTCGCCTTTGAGTGCCAAGAAAGCATCTCCTGCTTCTGCATCACGCGAATCCGTCAAAATACGCTTAATTTCAGTATTTGGCGCTTGATCATTTAGCCAATAACCTTGGGTGGCTTCGAGTAACTGTGCGGCGGTCCATGACACTAAAGGCACTGTGCTGGTTGTTGAGGTATGCATACGACTTCCTTAGCGTGCAGGATAAGCAGAATCAGTAGTGTGGTGCTGTGCATCAATCGCGGATTGCACTTCGACGACATCGTCAAACCAATGCCGAACACCCTCTATTTCTTGATAGTTTTCATGACCTTTGCCGGCAATCACGACAATATCACCCGCTTGGGCCTGTTGAATGGCAAATTTAATCGCTCCACGACGATCATGGATTTCATGAACCACACGGTTTGAGAAATCAACACCCGCTTTCATATCGGCAAAAATTTGCTCGGGATTTTCTCTACGTGGGTTATCTGAAGTCAACAACACCACATCTGCTCCGTTTAATGCTGCTTGGGTCATGAGTGGGCGTTTGCCACGGTCGCGGTCTCCACCACAGCCAAATACTGCCCAGAGTTGCTGTTCCACATGGCGCTTCAACGTGCTTAAGACTTGAACCAAAGCATCAGGCGTATGCGCATAATCGACCACAAACAAACGCGCATCATCACGAATCACTTGCATACGACCTGGTGCACCCTTGAGCTGTGCTGTCGTAGCAACCACATCGGCTAAATCAAAACCCGCTTGTTCAACCATAATTAAACTTGCGACCAAATTTTCAATATTAAAATGGCCCAATAATGGGTTCTGTACCTGATATTCGGCCTGTGCCATACACAGGCTAAAGTTCGCACCCGTCAGGCTATATTGAATATTCTTCACCTGATAGTCTGCAGGCTGCGTGGTTGAATAGGTTAAAATTTTCGGTTGGGCTGGATTATTTTGTGCCGCTTGAATCATGACTCCAGCATGCTCATCATCCAGATTGATGACTGCAACTTTCAATGATGGAAATTGAAACAAGTGAGATTTAGCTTCGGCATAAGCCTCAAGCGTGCCATGGTAGTCCAAATGGTCACGACTTAAGTTACTATATGCAGCAATTTCAATTTCACTGCCCGCTAAACGACCTTGTTCCAAACCATGCGAAGAGGCTTCAATAGATGCAAATTCAGCCCCATGTTTGGCATAGCTATGTAGTGCATTTTGTAAGTGCAGCGCATCTAAGGTGGTATGCGACGATGCTTCTAAATTGGGTAAAATGCCATTACCTGTCGTGCCCATCACAGCACAAGACTGACCTTGCAACATCAACAGCTCAGCAACCAAACGAGAAATCGTGGTTTTACCATTGGTTCCTGTCACCGCTAAAATACGAGCAGGCTGTACTTGGCTAGTGGCCAACAAAAATTGCTTTTGCCAGCCCCCCATCAAGTGGCGTACATTCGGCACCACAATACTGTTTTCAAGCCCAAGCTCAGTTTCACTCACCACCGCTAAAGCCCCTTTGTCCAAGGCTATTTGTGCAAACTGCACTGTTTTTTCAGGTTGTGAAAGTGATGTCAGCGCAATAAAAATTTGCCCTGCATGTACTTTACGACTATCAAGAACAAAACCTTGAAACGGCTGTGCCATCCATTCAGCGCTTAAGTTAGCGGTGTAGAGTTGTTGAAATGTAATGGACATTCATCACCTATCTCTTGATTACAGGAGCATCTAAAGGTTTATCTAAAGGCACGTTCATTAAACGTAAGGATTCTTGCATAACACGGGCAAATACAGGCGCAGACACCGTACCACCATAGTAGGTCCCTTGCGGGTTTTCGACCACAACCACCATCGCTAAACGCGGGTCGCTAACGGGTGCTACACCAGCAAAAAGTGCACGATATTCATTGGTTGAGTAGCCTTTACGGTCCGCACGCAACTTATGTGCGGTTCCTGTTTTACCACCCACACGGTAACCCGGAATAGTCGCACGAGTCGCGGTACCACCTGGTAAGGTTGCCGTTTCCATCATCAACAAAACTTGATCCGCAATTTTTGGATCAATCATTTGCTCACCACGCGGCGGCGCATCTAACTTATACAAACTCAAAGGCATTTTCACACCTTTGTTAGCCAACATGGCATAAGCATCCACCATTTGCAGCACAGTCGCATTTAAGCCATAGCCATATGCCATGGTCGCGACTTCCGATACATTCCATTTACTTGGTGGAAGAATTAAACCACCACTTTCACCCGGGAATTTAACCGCAGAACGCTGACCAAAACCAAGACGTTTATAAAAAGTCGGTAAAGTTGCATAAGGGAGAGACAAGGCAATTTTAGCCACACCCACGTTAGAGGATTTTTGAATAATCCCACCTAAAGTCAGTGGACCATAGTTATGTGTATCTCGAATGGTATGGTTACCGACTCGCATCGAACCCGGAGTGGTATTAACCACAGTATTCGGCATATATTTGCCGCTTTCCAAAGCCATTGAAATGGTCAAAGGCTTCATGGTTGAACCCGGCTCGAAAGAGTCAACCGCACCACGGTTACGCATGGCATCTTTATTGGACAAACTATTTTTATCGTTCGGGTTATAGGACGGCCACGACGCCATCGCTAAAATTTCACCCGTTTTCACATCGACCGCAATCGCTGTTGCAGAACGCGCGTTATTGGCTACACCCGCAGCAGTCAGTTCACGGTACATAATGTACTGAAGGCGCGAATCAATACTGAGCGTAATATTTTCGCCCGGCTCAACTTCTTTAACCACCTCGGCATCTTTAAAACGATTGCCCTTTTTATCTCGAACAATTTGCTGCTCACCATCAATACCCGACAGGCGTTGATTCAGCTGCATTTCTAAACCTTCAATGCCCGAACCTTCACTGTTGGTCAAACCAATAATTTGCGCATTCGGTTGTGGCTGCGGATAGTAACGTTTGTAGTTCTTTTCGGTATACACCCCTTGGAACTCACGTTTTGCAATCAGTTCGGCTTGCTGAGGTGGTACTTCTTTTTTCAAGACCAAGTAACGCGAACGCGGACGTTCATTCAACTTCCGCTTCAGTTCTGCACGATCCATGCCCACGGCATCAGCCAGTTCATCCAGATTTAAGTTTTTGTCTGGTAATTGGCGCTTCAGTTTACGATTGTGTGGATCTTTGGCTAATTCAGCAGTAATCTCATCAAACAGCTTTTTATTATCAAAATAATCACGTGGATCAATCACCACTTTCATAATCGGCGTACTGATCGCCAAAGGCACACCATGACGGTCATAAATCACACCGCGCATGGCCTTAATTTTTTCAGTTCTTAAAATATTGGCATTGGCTTTATTTTGCAAAAATTCGGTATTGATGACCTGTACGTAAAAAGCACGTCCAACCAAAGCAATAAAGCAGGCTAAAACCACCGCCCACATGAGATAAAAGCGCCACATTTCAACCTGTAGAGCCGATTTTTCAGTCACCGCTTGCTGTTTTTTACGAGTGGGTTTACGCTTTTCTACCATGTTACAGCGGCCTTATTTTTTGTCTTCTGAAGTCGTGGGTAAAGAAATCACTACGGTTTGCGCCGCAGGTGGTGAATACATCCGTAGTTGCGTCACCGCGCGCGTTCCAATTTGTGCAGTTGCGCCAAAGGTTTGCTGTTCAATCAGCAAACGGCCCCACTCTGCATTTAAATCATCACGCTCACGCATAAAAGAGCTCATTTCGCGATAGTCATGACGGTATCCAAACACTTGGAACACCACCATCATGGCACTGATAAACACCAGCACCAATAAAATGACATAGGCAATCAGCTTCTTAAACTTTAACTTTGTTGGAATTTTTTCAACGACTTCAGTTTTCATTATTCGCCTTTAAGTGCTAAGCGCTCTGCAACTCTAAGCCATGCACTACGTGAACGTGGATTGGCTTTAACCTCGGCATCACTTGCTTTCACACGTGAAACTTTCTTTAAACGACGTGTATCTGGTCGTTGTTGTGGCATACCCCAACCCATATCCTCCTCAAGTGTCGACTCTTTTTGAATAAATTGTTTAATTAATCGATCTTCTAAGGAATGGAAGCTAATCACAGCCAAGCGACCATTCGGTTTTAATACTTCTACCGCTTGCGGTAGGAAAACTTCAATATCTTCTAATTCTTTATTAATGGCAATACGAATTGCTTGGAAAGTTCGTGTTGCAGCATGTTTATTTTTTTCCCATTTAGGGTGTGCCACTTTCACAATTTCAGCCAACTGCGCGGTCGTTTCAATCAACCCAGCCGCTTTAATGGCTTTGGCAATACGACGGCTATAACGCTCTTCACCATATTGGAAAATAATATTGGCTAACGCTTCTTCCTCAATATTGACCAACCATTGCGCTGCGGTTGGACCTTTTGAATTGTCCATACGCATATCCAGTGGTCCATCTTTCATAAAACTAAAGCCACGCTCCGCCTGATCAAGCTGCGGTGAAGACACGCCCAAATCGGCCATGACACCATCGACCAAGCCAATGCCGCGTACTTCTAACTCATGTTTAAGGTCAGCAAAGCTGGCATGGATAATTTTAAAACGTGGATCTTCTTGTTCTAAAATCGCGGCTGTTTCCAGTGCTTGTGGGTCTTTATCAAAACCATAGACACGTGCATTTTCATCCAGCTTAGACAACAGCAAACGCGTATGTCCGCCACGACCAAACGTCCCGTCAATGAAAATCCCTGTATTGCGATCTGCTACCAAAGCATCAACAGTTTCGTGAAGTAATACAGAAATATGCGACATAAAGACTCAATATGATCGGAAGGAAAAATGTAACTGCACATTATTACCTTGTTTTAACAAAGCTCCAAACGACTTTTTGTAGGGAAATATTACTTTTCATAGACAAAACCGTTTTTAAACGGCATTCATTATCAAAAAAACCTCCCAAGGGAGGCTTTTTAAGCAGTAGCTGAAATAATTAACTGGATTATTTACGGCTATTATAGATTTGGTCGAAGGTCGCCCCATTCACAAAGTGGGTCTTTTGAGCATTAGCCCAACCACCAAACACTTCATCAATGGTGAAGGTTTTTAAAGGTGGAAATTGCGCTTTATATTTTTCTAGAATTGCAGCATTACGTGGACGATAGAAGTGTTTCGCCGCCATTTCCTGACCCAGTGGTGAATATAAATAGTTGATATAACCCTGTGCTAACCACTTGTTGCCATTTTTAGCCACGGTCTTATCCACGATTGCCACCGAAGGCTCGGTTAAAATCGAGATCGATGGATAAACAATATCGAACTGATTTTTACCTAAAGTTTTCTGTGTGACTAAGGCTTCATTTTCCCAAGTCAACAACACATCACCAATGCGACGTTCTGCAAAGGTAGTCATAGACGCCCGTGCCGCAGAGTCCATCACTTTCACGTTATGGTACATTTTACCCACGAATTCTTTGGCTTTGGCATCATTACCACCAGGTTGTTTCAGTGCATAACCCCAAGCAGACAGATACACCCAACGCGGTAGACCGCCTGTTTTAGGATTAGGCGTAATAATTTGTACACCCGGTTTGGTTAAATCAGACCAATCCTTAATTTTTTTCGGGTTGCCTTTGCGTACCATGAACACAATGGTCGATGTATAAGGTGCAGAGTTATTTGGAAACTCTTTTTGCCAACCCGGCTGGATTTGACCCGATTTAACAATTTCTTCAATGTCATTGGCTAAGGCCAAGGTCACCACATCCCCTTTTAGACCATCCACGACCGAACGGGCTTGTTTACCTGAACCCCCATGTGACTGTTTAAAATCGACCGTTTGTCCTGTACGACTTTGCCAATAAGCACCAAAGGATTTATTGAACTCATCGTAAAATTCACGTGTTGCATCATAGGATACATTGAGCATAGTACGGTCAGCCGCTTGAGCTGATGTCATACTGAATGTTAGACCTGTTGCCACTACGGCAGCAGCCCAGAGAGATTTCAAATGCGTTTTCATGGCGTATTAAATTAAATATCAAGAATTATGCTAAATATATGAAACAAAATCATAAATCGCAATTCACTTTTGTTTTTTAAATACTCGTTATTTTAGAACCACTGAGACTTAATGAATTGTTTTTATTTAAAATAATAGCAAACACTTTACTTATTCTTATTATATACATTTTTATGCTTAAAATATAATAAAAGTGGATATGCACATATCCACTTTGATGTCCGAACGTGATCGCGTCAAACCACAGCACGTTTATTTTTCAGTATAAATCTGATCAAAGATCGCACCATTTACAAAGTGAGTTTTCTGCGCTTTGGCCCACCCTCCAAAGACATCATTAATATTAAAGGTTTTTTGCTTTGGAAACTGAGCAAGGTATTTGGTCGCCACTTGTTTATTTCGTGGACGGAAGAAATGCTTCGCCGCCAACTCCTGACCTTTTGGCGAATACAGATAGTTTAAATAGCCCTTGGCCAAATTTCGATTGCCATTTTTATCCACGGTTTTGTCTACAATCGCAACTGACGGCTCTGCTAAAATCGAAATAGAAGGATAAATAATATCGTATTTGTCTTTACCTAGGCCTTGAGTTGCCAGTAAGGCTTCATTTTCCCAAGACAACAACACATCACCTATGCTTCGTTCAGCAAACGTGGTCAATGAACCTCGCGCGCCTGAATCAAGGACTTTGACATTTTGATAAAGTTTTTTCACCAATTCTTTGGCTTTAGCATCATTACCTCCCGGTTGTTTTAACGCATAACCCCAAGCCGATAAATAGATCCAACGCGGCGCACCGCCTGTTTTTGGATTTGGGGTAATGATCTCAACCCCCGGTTTGGTTAAATCATTCCAGTCTTTAATTTGTTTCGGATTACCCTTACGAACTAAAAAAACAATAGTTGAAGTATAAGGTGCAGAATTATTTGGAAATTCTTTTTGCCAGTTTTTATCAATTTGTCCAGTATTCACAATTTCATCAATATCATTAGCCAAGGCCAAGGTCACCACATCTGCTTGTAGACCCGTTGCAACGGCACGTGCTTGCTTGCCCGATCCACCATGTGACTGTTTAAAGTTGACCTCCTGCCCAGTTTTACTTTTCCAATACTGTCCAAAGGCTTGGTTATATTCTTGATAAAACTCACGGGTTGGGTCATAAGACACATTTAAAAAATCTTTTGCCGCATAAGCACTGGCTGCAAAGCCCCCAAGTAATACTAAAATAGATGTCGCTAATATTTTTTTCATTGCTTTATACTCGAACTGAATTTGCTCACTATATAAACAACAAAAAATCAACACAATCATCTAGTTATAATTAATTATGGCTTTTATATCTGATAAAAAGATATCTCTAAAAGGACTATTTTGTGCACTTTTAAGGATAAGCCCATATCTATCCTCCACAGATCAAGCTCAAAATCTCCATGCTATCTCCACAGTTATTTGGTACAAAAAGCCAAATGATTTATATTTGATGTTTAAATGTCAATTTAGCCCAAATTTGTTTATAATTTTGTAAATTGTGTGACACAGTTCTACTTTTTTATTTGTAAAATCGGTTAAATTGAAACTAGATTACCAATGACTTTAATAAAAATCTGTTCCAATACCATGTTGAGAGGGGGAAAAGGACATGAAAGCAACATTTTTACATACCGTTACGTTGAGTATCGGCTTGGCTTGTTTTAGCCAACTGGGACATAGTGCAGCCATTCAAAGCAATGACAAAGCGACGATGCCCACTGAGAAAACATCGTTGATTGAAAAAGCGCTCAGCCAACAAAAAGGCAGTGATAGAACTACGATGACGGATACTGATTTAAAAATCATGACCTCGATCAAAGTTGCACCGACACAAAATTTCTTTGCTACACAAAACCAGCGCTTTAGCCGTTTTGTGCAATCATTGTTCCTCTAAACTAAAAATAAGCAACAGCGTCATAACCTCTCTCAAGTTATGACATTTGCACATAAAAGCCTGATCACTGAATGTTGAATTAAGCATTAAGTGGTCGGGCTTTTTCGTTATAATAGACCTCAATTTACATTCTGAATCATAATTGGCTATGACTGTTCGTACTCGTATTGCACCCTCTCCAACTGGCTTCCCGCATGTGGGCACAGCGTATATTGCGTTATTTAACTTATGCTATGCCAAGCAACATGGTGGTGAATTTATTCTGCGGATTGAAGATACCGACCAACTTCGTTCGACTCCTGAATCTGAAAAAATGATTTTAGATTCATTGCGTTGGTTAGGACTGAATTGGTCTGAAGGTCCAGACATTGGTGGGCCACATGCGCCATATCGTCAGTCTGAACGCATGCATATTTATAAGCAATATGCACTGGATTTGGTTGAAAAAGGTCATGCATTCTACTGCTTTGCAACGAGCGAAGAGTTGGATCAAATGCGTGCAGAACAACAAGCCCGTGGTGAAACACCAAAGTACGATGGTCGTGGTTTAAAATTATCTGCTGAAGAAGTCCAAAGTCGCCTTGCTGCAGGTGAGCCACACGTGATTCGTATGAAAGTGCCCGAAGAAGGTATTTGTACAGTCAATGACTTACTGCGCGGGGAAGTGGAAATTCCTTGGGTACAAGTGGACATGCAAGTTTTGCTTAAAACCGATGGTTTACCGACCTATCACCTTGCCAATGTAGTCGATGACCATTTGATGCAAATCACCCACGTTTTCCGTGGCGAAGAATGGTTGCCTTCTGCACCTAAACATCAGTTGCTGTATCAATACTTTGGTTGGGAAATGCCTGTACTGGGTCATATGCCATTACTACGTAACCCAGACAAATCAAAACTGTCGAAACGTAAAAACCCAACCTCTATTAACTACTACAAAAATATTGGTGTCTTGCCTGAAGCCTTGTTGAATTACTTAGGCCGTATGGGCTGGTCGATGCCAGATGAACGCGAAAAATTCACATTGGCCGAGATGATTGAACACTTTGACATTCAACGTGTATCCCTCGGTGGTCCAATTTTTGATGTAGAAAAATTGAATTGGCTCAATGGTCAATGGATCAAAGGCTTAAGCCCTGCTGAACTGTTAGATACTTTATTGGCATGGAAAGCAGATCGTAAGATGCTCGAAGACATCGCAGCAGCGATTCAACCTCGTATTAACTTACTTTCAGAAGCGGTGAATTGGTCTGCGCATTACTTTAACCAATTCCCAAGCTTGACTAAAGAACAGTTTGAAAGCAAGAAACTGAGCGAAGAACAAGTTCGTCAAAGTCTGCAATTTGCGATTTGGCGTTTGGAAAACATGTTCACATGGAACAATGACACTGTAAGTCAAACCTTGATGGACTTAGCCAGCCAAATGGAAATTAAGCTCCGTGACTTTATGCCAGCGTTCTTTATTGCGATTGCCGGTTCAACCGCTTCGACCCCTGTGATGCAAACCATGGTCACCATTGGCCCCGACTTAACCTTCGCGCGCTTACGTCATGCCCTTGAAATTGTGGGTGGTCCAAGCAAAAAAGAGGCAAAAGTTTGGGAAAAACTCAATGAAAGTCTAAAATTGCCGAAAAATGACGCAGTTGATGAAGCTTAATTGATTTTTTAGTTGACGCATGGGCGTTATATCCCTAATATAGCGCTCACACAGAGAGACGGTGTTAACCACTCAACGTGATGCCTCAATAAGTCCCTATCGTCTAGAGGCCTAGGACATCGCCCTTTCACGGCGGTAACCGGGGTTCGAATCCCCGTAGGGACGCCATATTTAAGATGGCAACATCTGGTAAAAAACCCAAGCATTATGACTTGGGTTTTTTATTACCTCAAATTTACCAGCACTTCACTACCATGCTTTTTTGGCTTTCCGCTCCAATCCGATTAGAATACGGCATAGATTCAAATTTTGGAGTTGTAATGCAATATCGTTGTCCTCAATGTCAAAGCCCAAAAATTATGCCCGTTGCTCAAGCAGGGGCTCCAGCCACACGCCCTGTCGTGCCTAAAAGTCTGGTTTTTTTGGTTCCAGCCATTTTTGTATTATTACTTTTGGTACTCATTAGCATCGCAATGTGGCTGTTCGGGGATGGCGCTGGCTCAACACTACAAATTGCAACAGTTGTGGTTTTCATCGTATGTGTAATTGCAGGCTTCCTATTTTACCGCGACCTTCCTGATTTTAAGATTTCAATGCAAGGCTTCATGCAGTCTCAGAAAAAATGGAAATGCCGCGAGTGCGACCATGAGTGGGAAATCTAAGTTTTAACTTAGAACCCGCATCCAAAAAGGGAGTCTATGTACTCCCTTTTATCTGCTCAAAGAATAAATAATAATTATTATCACTTGTTAGTTTTTCTCGATATAATCAAAAACCTCATCTTACGAAATATTTTTAGGCCTGGTCTCTATGAAAAACGCTCTACTCTGCGCACTCTTGTTCTGTTCAGTGGCTCAAGCACATGAACCCTACGTCGCTCCACTGGCGTATCACACTGAAAATACCCAAGTCCCTGTATTGAGCGCCTATGCGGAACAAGCCTTTCATCCTGAATATGCCCTAACAGATATTTCATTCAGCGTTTTCCAACCAAACCAAACACAGACTAAGATTCAAGCACAGAAGCACTTAGAATCTGCAACTGCATTTGATCTTAAGCTACCAGAAAAAGGCACCTATACCATTTTTGCCAAGACCTCATATCCAATTGAATATGTACAACATAATCGTCAATGGAAAATCTTTGCTGATGTCGCAGCAGATAAAGTCCCTGCCCTAAGCGAGCGTGACTATGTCATTCCAAGTGACTTTAAAGGCAAAGTTCCAAGTAAGGTCTCTACGGTTCGCGAATGGAGCATTCAAAGCTATGTGAGCAAAGACAGCACTTCACCTGTTGCTGTAACACCAGCCCCAATTCAAGTCAACTTCAAAACCCATCCAAACCAAATCACGGTGCAACAACCTGTACAACTGCAAATTACTCAAGCAGGTAAACCTCTTGCACATGCAGAACTCATGGTTCGCGCTCAAGGTGAGCTTGAGCAGCAAGCGAAAAGCACACCTGTCGATGCACAAGGCCATGCCACACTCACGTTTGCACAAGCTGGGCAATACCTGATTGAAGTGAGCGAAAAAGTCGATGCCAAAGCAAAACCTAAAAATCAGTATTACACCATTATCAGCGTACAAGTGAATGCCCCTAAAACGCCTTAAGCGGCAATTGCTAAGCATAAAAAAACCAGCCCGAAGGCTGGTTTTTTAATTGAATTAACGGAAGTATTAACCGCCAATTTTCTTGTATTTGGTCCGTTTTTGAACTGCAGCATCACCCAAACGCGCTAAACGATAGGCTTCATACTCAGCATAGTTACCTTCGTAGAATTCAGGCTGTTCGTTCTCAAACGACAAAATATGCGTTGCAATACGGTCAAGGAACCAACGGTCGTGCGACACCACCATTACCGTACCAGGGAATACAAGAATCGCATCCTCAAGCGCACGTAATGTTTCAATATCCAAGTCGTTCGATGGCTCATCCAGTAAGATCACGTTTGCGCCCATTTGCAGGATTTTCGCAAGTTGTAAACGGTTACGCTCACCACCTGACAACTCACCTACACGCTTCTGCTGGTCTTGACCTTTAAAGTTAAAGCGACCGATATAAGCACGTGATGCAATTTCATAATCGCCAATTCTTAAGATATCCAAACCGCCAGAAACTTCTTCCCAAACGGTTTTGTTGTTATCTAAGGTGTCACGAATCTGACCCACATACGCTACTTTAACCGACTCACCCAAAGTCACCGTACCTGTATCTGGCTGTTGTTCACCAGTCATCATACGGAACAGTGTGGTTTTACCCGCACCGTTTGGACCCACGATACCCACAATTGCTGTAGGCGGTACGGTAAAGCTCAGGTTTTCGTACAGTACGCGACCATCAAATGATTTGCTGATGCCTTCCACTTCTACTACTTTATTACCTAGACGTGGGCCAGGTGGAATATAGATTTCAGAAGTTTCGTTACGCTGTTGGAATTCGCGTGAGTTAAGCTCTTCAAAACGCTCCATACGCGCTTTGTTTTTCTTTTGCTGACCTTTCGCATTTGAACGAACCCATTCAAGTTCTTTCTTCAAAGCTTTAGCAAAAGACTCTTCTTGCTTGTTCTCTTGCTCTAGACGCGCATTCTTTTGCTCTAACCAAGAAGAATAGTTGCCTTGATACGGAATACCCATACCGCGGTCAAGCTCAAGAATCCATTCCGCCACGTTATCCAAGAAATAACGGTCGTGCGTAATCGCCACAATCGTGCCGGCAAAGTCTTTCAAGAAACGTTCTAACCAAGACACAGATTCTGCATCCAAGTGGTTCGTTGGTTCGTCTAGAAGTAACATGTCTGGCTTAGATAAAAGCAAACGACACAATGCAACACGACGGCGTTCACCACCTGAAAGCAAGCTTACATCCGCATCCCAAGCTGGTAGATTCAAGGCAGCTGCAGCTTGATCCATTTGGTTGCTAAGGTTATGCGCATCCCATGAATGGATAATCGCTTCAAGTTTTTCTTGCTCTTTTGCCAATGCATCAAAGTCTGCATCTTCTGCTGCATATTCAGCAAATACTTCGTCCAAACGTGCCAAAGCATCCAATGGTTCACGTAAACCATCTTCTACGTTTCCACGGACATCTTTATTTGGATCAAGTGGCGGCTCTTGTTCTAGGTAACCAATTTTGATACCCGGTTGCGCACGCGCTTCACCAGAGAAATCTTTGTCTACGCCCGCCATAATACGAAGCAAGGTCGATTTACCTGCACCGTTTAAACCAAGTACACCAATTTTTGCACCCGGGAAAAATGACAAAGAGATGTCTTTTAAGATTTCGCGCTTAGGCGGAACCATCTTAGACACTCGGTTCATCGTATAAATATATTGGGCCACGTAGGACTCCTCAATAGAAAAACCAAAAAATCGCAAGAAGCGAAAAAATATTTGCGGGCATTATACGATGAATACGTTGAAAAAATAAGGTATGAAACCGATCTTCAATGCAATGTTACAACTTTCAGCACGGTTGTTTTTTAAACGCCCTCTTTATCTCACTTTTCCGCAGACAAGGAGCTGCTCGCAGCCCATCTTTATGAATTTTTTAGATAAATATTCATTATTTTCACACTTTCACTCATATTAATTGATGGTAGACTGTGCAATATTTAACTCACGCAGATGAAGTCCCATGACCTATAAAGATGAAACTTTGGCTATCCATGCTGGTTATAGCCCCGAAGCCACCACCAAAGCTGTGGCCGTACCGATTTATCAAACCACGTCTTATGCCTTTGATAATACGCAACATGGTGCGGATTTATTTGACCTAAAAGTCCAAGGCAATATTTATACCCGAATTATGAACCCGACCACTGCGGTGCTAGAACAACGTTTAGCCGCACTCGAAGGAGGCATTGGCGCGTTGGCCTTAGCCTCTGGCATGGCAGCCATTGCTTATGCCATTCAAACCATTACCGAAGCAGGGGACAACATTGCTTCTGTTTCGACCTTGTACGGTGGCACCTATAACCTGTTTGCCCACACTCTACCGAAACAAGGCATCGAAGTGCGTTTCTTTGATTATCAAGATCCAGAAGCCCTACGCGGTTTAATTGATGAAAAAACCAAATTGGTCTTTGTTGAATCGATTGGCAATCCACTCGGCAACATCATTGACCTAGAAGCGATTGCCAAAATCGCGCATGAATATGGCGTGCCTGTGGTTGTCGATAATACTGTCGCAACTCCTGCGCTGCTGAAACCCTTTGAATATGGGGCAGATATTGTGGTGCATTCCTTAACCAAATATATTGGCGGGCATGGTAACTCGATTGGCGGTGCGATTGTCGACAGCGGTAAATTCCCTTGGGGCAAATATCCCGAACGTTTTAAAGTGCTGAATACACCAGACCCAAGCTATCACGGCGTGAACTATGTCGAAGCTCTAGGCGAAGCAGCTTATATCGCGCGTGCCCGCGTGGTGCCATTACGCAATACTGGCGCTGCGATTAGTCCTTTAAGCGTGTTCTTAATTCTCCAAGGCTTAGAAACACTGAACCTGCGTATGGAGCGTCATACTGAAAATGCACAGAAAGTCGCAGAATATTTACAAGCCCATCCCAAAGTGAAATGGGTCAACTATGCCGGGCTGAAAGATCACCCTCAGCATGGCTTGGCGCAAAAATATGTCAAAGGTCAGCCTTCGGCAATTTTATCCTTTGGGGTACAAGATGGCCGTGAAGGTGGCACCCGCTTTATTGATGCTCTGCAACTCTTCACTCGCTTGGTCAATATTGGCGATGCCAAAAGTCTAGCGTGCCACCCCGCCACCACCACACATCGCCAACTGAATGAAGCAGAATTAAAGTCTGCTGGAGTAAGTCTTGATATGGTGCGTTTATCTGTAGGTATTGAACATATTGATGATTTGATTGCAGATTTAGAGCAGGCCTTGGCTCAAGTCTAAAATACAGACTGCTAAACTTAAAACCTCAATCACATGATTGAGGTTTTTTATACGCTTGTCTTTTATATTTATAGCCCTTTCACTTCACTTGAATTCGTGGTAAAAACAAGTAATTAGAACAAATAAAATAGAGCTTTTACTCTAAAATTATTTATTATTTCAATAACTTATGCCGTGATATTTTTAAGCAGTTTAGGTATTATACCGTGAAGGAAAGCAGCTACATTTCTTCGAAAATGCAGCCTAAATAATCGAATACAAAAACAGCCATAACCCTCAAATATTTGACTTAGATCAGGAATGATAACGTGAATTCAAGAATAGATAGACTTTTTAAAGAACGCGTAAATGGAAAAACCGTCTTAATTACAGGCGCTTCAAGTGGTATTGGTTTAACCGTTGCACACAAACTGGCTGACGCAGGAGCGCACGTCCTTTTAGTTTCGCGCACCAAAGAAACACTAGACGAAGTTAAAGCAGAAATCGAAGCCAAAGGTGGTTCAGCCTCTGTTTTTCCATGTGACCTAAATGATTTAGACTCGATTGATGAAGTCTCTAAGCAGATTTTAGCTTCAGTCGATCATATTGATATTTTAATTAATAACGCAGGTCGTTCGATCCGCCGTGCTGTACATGAGTCAGCGGAACGCTTCCACGACTTTGAACGTACCATGCAGCTCAACTACTTTGGTGCTGTACGTTTAGTCATGAACATCCTGCCACAAATGATGATTCGTCGTGATGGGCATATTATTAACATTAGCTCGATTGGCGTATTGGCAAATGCCACTCGTTTCTCGGCTTATGTGGCGTCTAAAGCCGCATTAGATGCATTCAGTCGCTGTCTTTCTGCTGAAGTGCATTCACATAAAATTGCGATTACTTCGGTGTATATGCCTTTGGTACGCACCCCGATGATTGCGCCGACGAAAATTTATAAATACGTCCCTACTCTTTCGCCTGAACAAGCAGCAGATCTGGTTGCTTATGCGATTGTGAAACGTCCGAAGAAGGTCGCAACTAACTTAGGTCGTTTGGCATCGATTACTTATTCAATTGCACCAGACATCAACAATAAGCTCATGTCGATTGGTTATAACTTATTCCCAAGTTCTACCGCGTCTGTGGGTGAACAGCAAAAACTCAACTGGGTACAAAAAGCGTATGCACGCTTATTCCCAGGTGAACACTGGTAAGTTTTCTTACAATTTACCCAACCTTTGATTAAAGGTTGGGTAGCTAAATTTTTTACAACTCTTTTATAGTTATTAATATTCGCTTAAGAAAAAAAGCCCATCATAAAAGCAATTATAAAAGGGGAAAAGAAATGCAGGCACTTTATTTATTCAAGCTTTTTTGCTTCATCTTTGCTGCAATCACTGCTTTTAATCTGTATACAGAACTTACTCTTTCTCATATTTCAATCTGGCAAGTGCTGATTCATGGCGGTTTGCTGATGATTTTGCTCGAATTTGGCTTTAAGAGCCAACGCGCACCGCAACAGCCTACCCCACTGACGAGTGAAATACGCTCGCTAGAAACAGAAACCGAGCCAACCTCACAACCCTCAAGCATGTATAGCAATATTTTTTCAAAAATAGGTTTAGTCTCCATTTTTTCCAGCCTAATTGCACAAAGCCTAATCAGTTAAGGCACATGTCTTTTTTTGTGGACAAAAGATAAAGACGACGTGCCCCTTCTACTTTTTGTGTTATAAACAGCCGTCTTTTTTTATTTTGTGAATTTATGCGCGCTTTTACTTTCGTACTGCAATATGTGTGTATCGCTTTTGCGATTTATCTCTGCTACCGAGTAGGCAGTAGCCTGTATTTACAAGATTTTGTGATGATGGATATCGTGGCCAATGTCGGGACGATTCTAATCTGTATCGATCTTGCTGTTTTCCTGTGGCATAGCCGCAGTACACAAGCCATAAGCCTCAAAGATTATGCCACTCGACTGGAACAACCCGCTCCAACTTTTGTCAAAGTTTGCCGAAAGCTTGGGCACTTTGGCATTATGCTGATTATCACCAGTTGGATCGTGCCAATCATCAACGGATAAAAATAACCATAAAAAAAACCTCCCACTTGGGAGGTTTTTTTATTCAAATCTTAAAGATTATTTCGAACCTTTAATCCCTGCTTGAAGTAACAACGCACCTAAACCGCCAATTTTATTTTCTTGAGGTTTAGCCGTTTGCGGCTTCTTATTTGTTTGAGCACGCTCGCCTTGCGGACGTGCTTGTTGTGGACGTTTGCCTTGTGGTTTACGTTCCGTACGTTCTGCATTTTCACGACGCGGTTGACGTGGAGCTTTAGGCGCTTCAGCACCTTCAGGGCGCATCGATAAATTCACACGATTACGTTCAGCATCTACTGTGAGTACACGTACTTGTACAATTTGCCCCGGCTTCACCACCTTATGCGGATCTGCAACAAATTCATTCGCCAACTCTGAAATATGGACTAAACCGTCCTGGTGTACGCCCACATCCACAAAAGCACCGAAGTTCGTCACATTGGTCACGACACCTTCAAGCTGCATGCCTTCAGTCAATTGCGCAACTTCCGTAATGTCTTCACGGAATTTTGCTGTGCGGAACTCTGGACGCGGATCACGACCTGGTTTTTCCAGTTCAGACAGTACATCTTGAATGGTCGGTAGACCAAATTTCTCATCTGCAAATTCTTCAGCATTCACTTGGCGAATGATTTCAGAGTTACCAATGATGTCATTCACTGTCGTCGCTTTCGCTTCAACAATTTTACCAACCAGCGCATAAGACTCTGGGTGAACAGCAGAAGCATCCAACGGCTCTGAACCATCTTGAATACGCAAGAAACCTGCCGCTTGTTCAAAAGTACGCTCGCCTAAACGCGGTACTTTTTTCAAATCTTGGCGGTTGTCAAAACGGCCATTTTCTTTACGAAAATCGACAATTTGCTGTGCAATCGACTTATTCAAACCTGCGATATAACCCAAAATAGCAGATGATGCAGTATTAACATCCACACCTACCGAGTTCACACAGTCTTCAACGACCGCTTCAAGGGTTTTCGCTAAACCAGTTTGGTTCACATCATGCTGGTACTGACCTACACCAATCGATTTTGGATCGATTTTCACCAGTTCAGCCAATGGGTCTTGTAAACGACGCGCAATCGACACTGCACCACGAATCGACACATCTAACTCTGGTAACTCCGCAGAAGCCAATTCAGACGCTGAATAAACCGATGCACCCGCTTCTGATACAGAAACACGTGTCAGTTTTAAATCGCTGTTCGCAGCCATCATTTCAGCCACAACGCTTTCTGTTTCACGGCTTGCTGTACCATTGCCAATGGCAATCAGGTCAACATTGAACTCGCGGCATAAACGGGCAAGTTCTGCAATTGAACCGACCTTATCGTCTTTGGGTGCAAATGGATAAATCGTGCTATGTGCAAGTACATCACCCGATGCATTTACCACAGCCAATTTCACCCCTGTACGGATGCCAGGGTCCACACCTAAGGTTGTACGTGCGCCCGCGGGTGCAGACAACAACAAATGACGTAAGTTTTCAGCGAAAACATCCATTGCTTCAGATTCAGCTGCAAGACGTTTTTCGGTGAGCAACGAATGTTCGATGCTTGGACGAACCTTGCCTAACCAGAACAATTTAGCCGTTTGTTTTAAATAGTCTTGACGTGCTTGCGGCTGTGCAGTTTCAAGGCTGTATTCAGTTTCAATACGCGCCAATGGTGCATCATCTTCGCCATCAACTTTTAAACCTAAAACGTTTTCTTGACGACCACGTAACATAGCCAATAAACGGTGTGACGGGACTTTATTTAAATTTTCAGAAAAGTCGAAGTAATCGCGGAATTTTTTGCCAACTTCTTTTTTCTCATCACTTGCCACTAAACTTTTTAAAGTGGCTGTTTTTGCAAACGTGGCCTTAAGTTCAGTTGTCAGTGCAATGTTCTGCGCCCAGTCATCAATTAGAATATGTTGAATCGCATCCAACTGACTTTCTAGATCTGGGTAATCTTCATGGCTAAAGCCTGCCAATGCTTCAGCTGGATCAACCGCTTCTGTAAAGATTCTCTCTGCAATCGGGCCTAAGCCTGCTTCTTTAGCTTTAAATGATTTACTGGTCCGTTTTGGACGGTACGGTGCGTAAATTTCTTCTAAGGCATTTTTAGTTTCAGCAGCATTTACACGTGCCAATAAATCATCAGACAATTTGTCTTGTTCTTTTAATGATTCGATTACCTTTTCGCGACGTTCAAATAAGTCACGTAAATAAGCCAAACGTGTATCGAGCTGACGTAACTGCGCATCATCTAAGCCTTGCGTGACTTCTTTACGGTAACGCGCAATAAATGGAACGCTAGCACCTTCATCAATCAACTTGATGGCAGCCTCGATTTGATTTGGACGTACGGCAATTTCTTTTGCCAACTGCTGAACTAAGTCAGTCATCGTATGTGATCCCACAAGGATATGTACTAAAAGCCATGATTATAAAGACCAAGACTATAAAATCCACAACTGTTTTTATTAATTTAATGGCTTAAATGTGACATATTTCAGGCAAATTTCATAAATCCATCTTATTTTCAGGGTTAAATCTTATTTTTAGGTATTCTTTGCCATTTTTTTCTATGGGCTAAGATGTATACATTTGGTATCTATGTCTTGATTTTACCTGCAATATTTGTTGCTTTAGAGCATAGTAAAGACATACAAATGAGTCGTATACTCAAGACTATCCCGACTTTTGTTTACGATGACAATAAAGAATAAAGGAGCACTTCAATGAGTTTAGTTGTACCTGCTGAAAAAACAGATGCTGTACATAGCGATGCCGATCGCGTTGAACGCATTTTAGTGGTAGATGACGATGTGCGTTTACGTACGCTACTCCAACGCTTTTTAGAAGATAAAGGCTTTGTGGTGAAAACAGCGCATGATGCAACCCAAATGGATCGTCTCTTACAGCGCGAACTGTTTTCACTGATTGTGCTCGACTTCATGCTCCCTGTTGAAGATGGCTTAAGTATCTGCCGTCGTCTACGCCAATCCAATATTGATACTCCTATTATTATGCTTACCGCTCGTGGCAGTGATTCAGACCGTATTGCAGGTCTAGAAGCGGGTGCAGATGACTACTTACCGAAACCATTTAATCCAAATGAGTTGTTAGCACGTATTCGCGCGGTACTGCGCCGCCAAGTGCGTGAAGTTCCAGGCGCACCAAGCCAACAAATGGAAGTGGTCAGCTTTGGGCCATGGTCACTTGATTTATCAACACGTACCTTAACGCGCGAAGGTCAAGTCGTAACCCTAACTACAGGTGAGTTTGCGGTCCTGAAAGCCTTGGTACAACATCCACGTGAGCCTTTGACTCGCGACAAATTGATGAACCTTGCGCGTGGCCGTGAATGGGGAGCAATGGAACGTTCGATTGATGTTCAAGTATCGCGCCTACGTCGCCTTGTGGAAGAAAACCCTGCTCGTGCACGTTATATTCAAACGGTTTGGGGTGTAGGTTATGTGTTCGTTCCAGACGGCGCGGAATAATAAGCTCTAATAATGTAAACGTTCACCGAACTTATTGTCCCTAAAAGCCATTCGCTGCTGTTTGAGCCAATTTTACTTTCAAGGCTCGTCAACTTTATTGCGAGTTCAGCGAATGGCAAAAGTTTGGTTACGTTACTTTTTAAAAAGTAACAGAATGAGCTCCTTCTATTACTGATAAAAACGGTAAGACTCTGCTGTATCTTTCAGTAATATTGATAAAAAATAGTCCACAGGAAGCTGGCGTGAAACTCGAACCCATCGACCCTCAAAAGTTTACAGATTACGAAGCGTATTCAGAACGGAAACGCACACGTTGGGAACGCTTTTTAGATAAAATCAAGCCGCGCTCTGCTGCCATGCGTACCACCGTACTGGTACTCTTCATTGTATTTTTCAGTTTATTTATGTCCTTGTGGTTCTTTTGGCGCACCTTATATCTTCCAGAAATCCAACAACATGCTCGTTATCTTGCTGTTGAAATAGAAATTCTCAACAACCCCGATTTACGGATTTATCATCAAAATACTGAAGTCGATGTCGATGACTGGCTAAGAAGCCGCGTCGGGATTGAATACGTCACCGATCCCAAAGAATATCCCAATGTCAAAGATAAGGTCATCGCCGAATTCTTTACCAACCAAATTGAAGCTAAGCTGGCCAAAGAATTAAAAGTCGAACATGCCACGGTGTATTTTCAGTTTAAACCTAGCCCGCGCATTTGGATTCAAACCCCTGAAATGAACGGCAACTGGGTCCGCGAACCACTGAAAACCTATGCCAACTACAGCCCTGAATTAATTTTCGGCTGGCTACTTGGCGTCCCCTTGATTGCAGCAGCCATTATTTTAACCTTGGTTCGTCAGCTCAATCGCCCGCTGCGTCGTCTGCAAAATGCCGCCAACAGTTATAGTAAAACAGGCACAGCGCCGTATTTAGAAACCAATCACGGCCCTCAAGAAATTCGTGAGGTTAACCAAGCGTTTAACCACATGATTTACACCCTAGATCAGACTGAACGTGACCGTCGGATTATGTTGGCGGGGATTTCACATGACTTACGCACCCCTCTGACCCGTATTCGACTCAGTGCGGAAATGATGCCCGATGATGATTTTTTAAAAGAAGGACTGATTTATGACGTTGAAGATATGGACGCGATCTTAAATCAGTTCATTTCCTATATGCGTGACGGCTCGGATGAGGAAATCCAAGACACCGATTTAAATATGCTGTTACAAGAATTGGTGGTGCAATTCAAACCGCTGGATATTCGTTTTGAACCTGCTGAATTACCGATTATTCAGGCACGTAGTCTGTCTCTTAAACGCCTGATTGGTAACTTGATTAATAATTCAAAACGCTACGGTGCTGAGCCGATTGAACTTTCCGCAACAGTGGAAAATGAACATATTTTAATTAGCGTAGCAGACCATGGTGAAGGCATTCCTGACGATCAAATTGAAGAGCTCATGCAACCTTTTGTACGTGGCAATGAAGCCAGAACAGTCCAAGGCAGTGGTTTAGGTCTCGCCATTGTGAAACGCATTGTTGACATTCACCAAGGTCAACTCAGCATTCATAATCGGGAACAAGGCGGACTTGAAGCAATTATTTCGCTGCCTCTTCATCACAATCAAGATGTTGAAATTTCCAGCAATAACCCACTCGAAAAATTAAAGCAAACCTTGGTTGAGCATTTTTAAACTTTGTACAATAGTTGATCAAACGATTTTGTTCAACTATTCAACAATTTAATTTTACCAAATATATTTCAAACACTTACAAATCATCAGAATCCCTTATACCCACATTTTTTCAAAAAATTAGACCTTAGCCTAACAGGTATGCACAATGTCGTTCTTGATCGGTACAATCGGTGCCAGATCCAGAATATTAACGAGAGTAAACCATGTCTTTAGATCGTATCCGTTTAGCTTCACTTCACGATAAAGTCATCAGTGCGGAAGAAGCGTCTGCTTTTATTGAAGATGGCATGACTGTAGGTATGAGTGGCTTCACTCGTGCTGGCGAAGCGAAAGCTGTACCTTTGGCATTGGTTAAACGTGCACACACAAATCCTTTAAAAATCACACTAATTACTGGTGCTTCTTTAGGTAATGACCTAGACAAACAATTGACTGAAGCCGGTGTATTGGCACGTCGTTTACCGTTCCAAGTGGACAACACTTTACGTAAAGCAATCAACAATGGCGAAGTGATGTTCATTGACCAACACTTGTCTGAAACTGTTGAGCAAATGCGTAACCTTCAGTTGAAAAAGCCAGATGTAGCGATCATTGAAGCAGTTGCGATCACTGAAGATGGTGGCATCATTCCAACAACCTCGGTAGGCAACTCTGCAAGTTTTGCAATTTTCGCAGAAAAAGTGATTGTTGAAATCAACACCAACTTAAGCCCTGCATTTGAAGGCTTACACGATATTTACATCCCAACTTACCGTCCAACCCGTCAACCAATTCCATTGACTCAAGTGGATGAGCGTATTGGTACGCACGCGATCAATATTGATCCTGCAAAAATCGTAGGTATCGTCATCAACAACGACTTGCATGACTCTCCATCAACGGTAACTGCGCCAGACGATGAAACTCAAGGCATTGCAGATCACTTAATCGCATTCTTTGAAAAAGAAGTAGCTGAAGAGCGTCTACCGAAAAACTTAGGCCCACTACAAGCAGGGATTGGCTCAATTGCCAATGCTGTACTTACAGGCCTTAAAGATTCAAACTTCGAAGACCTCGTCATGTACTCAGAAGTGCTGCAAGACTGTACTTTCGAATTGATTGATGCAGGTAAAATGAAGTTTGCTTCAGGTTCATCAATTACCCTTTCTGCAAAATACGGCGAGAAAGTATTTAATAACCTTGAAGCGTACAAAGATAAATTGGTTTTACGTCCGCAAGAAATTTCGAACCACCCTGAATTGGTTCGTCGTTTAGGTATTATCGGCATCAACACTGCACTTGAATTTGACATTTACGGTAACGTGAACTCAACTCACGTTTGCGGTACGAAAATGATGAACGGTATTGGTGGTTCAGGCGACTTCGCACGTAATGCACACTTGGCGATCTTCGTGACTAAATCAATTGCGAAAGGTGGCGACATTTCTTCAATCGTACCATTTGCATCGCACATCGACCATGCTGAACACGATGTTGACATTCTGGTAACAGAACAAGGTTTGGCAGATCTTCGTGGTTTAGCACCGCGTGAGCGTGCTCGTGCGATTATCGACAACTGTGCACACCCAATGTACCGTGATGCATTAAATGATTACTTTGATCGTTCATGTGCAAAAGGTGGTCATACACCTCACCTTCTACGTGAAGCGTTGTCTTGGCATTCTAACTTTGAAGAAACAGGCCACATGCTTCCTGTTCAAGCAGAAGCAAAATCTGCTTAATTTAAAGTTTAAAAAAACGCCCTCTTGGGCGTTTTTTTATGTCTGATGAAAAGTGTAATAAAACACTTATCAAAATAAAAAAACTCAATTAATCTAAAGGCATCCAAAAAATAAAAATGCCAAGCTCATGTTCATTATTCGCCCCTATCTCGAAACAGATTTAGAAGATGTCATTGCACTTTGGGAGGTATGCGACCTCACTCGCCCTTGGAACAACCCTGAAATTGATATTTTTAGAAAAACCGCACAAAAAGATGGTTTATTTTTATTGGCGGTTAAAGATGAACAACTCATCGCCACGTTGATGGGTGGTTATGATGGCCATCGCGGCTGGATTAATTATTTGGCGGTACATCCACACTTTCAACGCAATGGAGTCGCAACTGCACTCATACAGCAGCTCGAGAAGCGCCTGATTGCGTTAGGTTGCCCCAAACTACAACTGCTTGTACGTAAAGAAAATATCGACGTGCAAAGCTTCTATGAGCAACTGGGCTATGAGGAAATCGAAGTCGTGTGCTTTGGTAAACGTCTGATTGCCGATTAAGCTCAGACACTCAATGCGCCGATACAGGTAGACGACCCAATCTTAAAAAAATTGGAAATTTAAGCTCAAAGAGTTGGTTCGCGTGATCATCCAACGCAAAGAATGCTTTGAACTCAAATAAGGGGTCATCTGAATTTTTCGCTCGATAATGTTTCAGTGCAGACCATGTGTTTAAATAATCCAACAATTGAGCAGCAGACCATTGAAATGACATCGACAATTCAGACGTCGCTATTTCTTCAAAGGGAAAAGGAATGGTTTGATAGGCCTCGTCGATATAACGACGTTCGGCGTCCCAATAGCCTTTCAGAGTCTTAAAATAAAGTCGTTCAATACAGCCCTGTAACTCAGGTTGCTGCAGCTGAATTAAACCATAGCCAATCACAGCCAAAATGCCTTCAGGTCGTAAAGTTCGCCAAACTTCTGCATAAAAACCATCAAAATCAAACCAATGAATGGCTTGAGCCACCGTGATTAAATCAAAACTCTGCTCGGCAAAACTGGTGTGCTCTGCGGATTGGACCTGATAACTGACATTTTCAAAATAAGGTGCATATTGTAACTGATGAGCACTGATATCTGTCGCCACCACGGCATCAAAATGCGGCGCCAACAATTGAGTCAATTGCCCCGATCCTGCACCACAATCCCACGCAAATTGAGGAGTCACCACATGCTTGAGTATTTCTTGAATCAAACTCGCTGGATAACTCGGCCGTGCGAGTTGATAAAGCTGACTTCCCGATGAAAAGCGGTCTTTCATAAGCCATTCTCAGTCTTATTTTTGACTCAAAATTAGCACATTCTCCAAGAGCCAAAGCATAATTTTGTCCAACACCTTATACAATCCTACTTTTCATGAGACAAAAAAAAGCCCCAAACATTGTTTGAGACTTTTTTAAATATGGTGGCGAGACCCAGGATCGAACTGGGGACACACGGATTTTCAATCCGTT
>RCUQ01000038.1_pt1 | contig 173297 bp, 155 predicted proteins | sample 2166351 | NCBI WGS metagenome assembly RCUQ01 (sample SAMN09932597, study PRJNA488358) | compost metagenome | feature: garden; material: soil; isolation source: compost soil in acetonitrile-enriched culture | place: Germany: Experimental Botanical Garden Goettingen | collected 2016-01-27 | reverse complement strand
AGCGTATCCTCACCGTAGGGGTGACTGCTCGAAAGACCGGAGTCCGCCTCTTCGGCTTCCTTTCCGACCTCTCGTTCGCTCACCTCAACCATTTGCCGCTACCCTCAATATTCGGGCTACATCCAACTCAGCAAGCTACCCCGTGAACGGGTACAGCTGATTCAGGGTTTTCGGGGATTTGGTTTTGGGGTAATGTTTGAATGTTTGCTAAGAAGCAGCCCGACGAATGTGTCCCGATGGGGCTATTGTTCGAGAGGGTGTGGTACATGCTTTGGGCCGTATAGCTGAAGGTGTGCCCCCGTCGCTTGTTTTAGGGTAATGGACGACTTGAGTTACTGGCTTTGGAATTCTTCTTTTTGGTCTCAAGCCGATCCAAAGCTTGTTTAGCTGATTCAAGACTGTGAGATTCCGCTAGAGTCTTTAGACCATCCCTCGCTGCAAAGTATAGAAACGGATATTTTATTCCAATATCTGCGATGGCAGAAATAGCAGCATTTTGTTGAGCGAATCCTATTGGTTTTACAAACATACTTGCCTCATCAATTTTATTGTGAATGGTTTTTGGGTTTGACATGTCTTCTTTTGTAATGAAATCTCGATCAAAAAGAAGTTCTATTGTCTTCTCTGATAGTTGCGCTTCTCCTCGCGCATTGGCTATTGACATTAGCTCACTAAACGACTTTGAAATTCTAATGTCATTTTCGATTTCGCTGCTAAATTTTAATCGAGATTCTGCTTTCCAGCTTATAAAAAGAGTCGTAACAGTTGAAAACATGCTAGTAATAGCAGCAACTGCGCTAGCAATTGCTGCTACCATAGTTACATTGACTAATGGTACTAGCTGTTTGATAGAGTTTGTTAGGTTGTAAATCGAATCAGTTGTGTCTCCCATGCCAGTCCTTTCAATCACAATTCCAAATCGAACTTACCTTGTTCTGAAAATTTACTGAAGGTCACCTGATTTCTGGTCACTGTTATGCCCGTGGGAACGCTACTTTTTGTGACACCCTTATACGACCAGCGAAAATTTTTCTTGATCTAATTTGGAAGGTTGTTTACCAAGACATTTTAAAGCAGTAGTTTACCCATCCGAACTGACGCCTGAAGCCATAGTTATTCAAGGCCATCAGTCACTGTCCTAGGTGAAGGTGAAGTCGTGTTTGAATAGGCTGTCTATGGAGAGAATCAGCTGGTTCCCGATTGAGTAGATCGCTTGCATGATCGAGCCTTCGGGTTCGCCTTCCCCGGGACCGTAGCGCTTGATTTCAATGCCCTTAGCCCTGGAAAGAGCGAGACGTAGTAGTTCATCGCATACTCGGCGTTGTCTTGAAACAAGAGAAGTGGTTCGACGGGAACGCTCAACGTCAATCTACCTACTATGGTTGGGGCATATCCGAGGATGCGACTCGTATAGATGTGGGGGCGTTTTTCCAGGATTGCTCTCGGGGCCAGGGAAACGGAACCTGATCAAAGTGGTAGCGGAATGAAGTCCTGATTGTCACGATAAGGAAGGGCTATTCGCCCTGATAGCCAGTCGGCCTTGGCCTGTTCGATTCGCTCCTTGCTGGATGCCACGAAGTTCCACCAGATATGACGGGGGCCGATGTGTTCGCCGCCGAGCAGCATGACGGTGGTGGGTTCCAGGGCCGTGAGGACGGGTGAGGCTTCGGAGGCGAAGACGAGCAACTGGCCTCGGGTGTAGGCTTGGCCCGTGATCTCGACCCGACCGTTGACGATGTAGGCGGCGCGCTCGGGGTAGTCGCTCGGAATGGGCGTCTTTGCGCCAGTTTGAAGCTCGACGTGGAGGTAGAACAAAGGCGAGTGCGTCCGGACTGGAGCCGAGAGGCCGAAGGCAGAGCCTGCAATCAGGCGGCTGAAGGTGCCGGAATCCTCGAAGGTCGGAAGGGCGGAGGTTGGGTGGTGGGCGAAGCCGGGGTCGCATTCTTCGTCCTCGGTGGGAAGTGCTACCCAGGCTTGTAGCAGTTCGAGCGTGCCGCCGGTTTGCTGGAACGCGCCTTCGAGGCGCTCTGAGTGGCTGACACCCTTGCCTGCGATCATCCAGTTCACGTCGCCAGGACGAAGCATCTGCTCGGCGCCGGTACTGTCGCGGTGCATCATCTCGCCGCTCAAGAGGTAACTCACGGTCGAGAGGCCGATATGCGGATGTGCGAGGACGTCCATCCGGGTATCGATGCCCGAGGGGACCTGGACCGGGCCCGCGTGATCCAGGAAGGTGAACGGCCCGACCATGCGCAATTCACGGTAGGGCAGCACGCGGGCGACCTCGTAGGCCCCGATATCGGCCTTGCGGGCCTGGATGATGCGGTTGAGCATCGGCACGGTTTCGCTCATCGTTCCTTCTCCTAGTCGGTCGCGTGGGGCTGCGGGGTGCCGTCTGGGGCGGTGGGGGTGGAGGCCCAGGCGCGGATGGCGTCCATGGCGGGTCGTAGGGCTTCGCCGCGCGGGGTGAGGCGGTAGGTCACGGCCAAGGGGGGGCCAGGGTTGACTTCGCGGGCGACGAGGCCGCAGTCGGTCAGCTCGGTCAGGCGCTCATCGAGCATTCGCTTGGAAATCTGGGGGATTGCCCGTGCGAGCTCGTTGAATCGGGCCGGCCGCTGCAGGAGCAAGTCGATGATCGGCCCCATCCAGCGCTTGCCCAGCATGCGGAAGGCGGCTTCGGTGTGTTGGCAAGCTTGAAGGTCGAATCGGCGCATACGGTAGTTTTACCCTACTAGGTTACTATTGACAACCGGGTTGGCCGAATGTTTGGATGGGGGCAATAGGGGCTTAATAGTTCCATGGTAGTCATGGGGATTGAGTGTCCCGATTTCCCGACGGAGAATTCTGAATGAGCATCGAGATCTCGCCGCCGCTTCCCACGCTCAACGCCAATATAGGCGCCGGATTCTCGGCGAACCGGATCGTGGCGGCGCAGGTGGCGGGTCTCGTGCAGCCGGTGATGGGGATGGATCATTTCCTGATGAGCGACGTCACGTTCGCCCCCCATCCGCATGCGGGCTTCTCGGCGGTCTCGTACGTCTTCGAGAACTCGCCGGGGGCGATTCGCAACCGGGACTCTTTGGGAAATGACTTCGAGATGGGGCCCGGTGGGCTCATCTGGACCCAGGCCGCCCGGGGAGTCGTTCACGATGAGCGGCCGGCCCAGGTGGGAACGGCGGTGCATGGGGTTCAGGTCTTCGTGAACCTCAGCGCCAAGAACAAGGGCGTCACTCCGCGGGTCTTCCGGCTCGAGGGCAGCGACGTGCCGGTCTGGCGGGACGAGCATGGCGATCGCCTCCGCGTCGTCGTCGGCCAGTACGGCGGCCTGAAGTCCCCCGTCGTGCCCGTGGAGCCGTTCAACCTCTTTGACATCACGCTCGAGCGCAAGATTGACCTGGAGCTGGAAGCGGGCTGGAATACCGTCCTATACGTCCTCACGGGCGAGGTCGAGATCTCGGCTGAGGGAACGTCGAGCCGCGTGGCGGGTGGGCAGGCGATCGCCCTCCGCGGAGAGGGCACGGCCGCGCTTACGGCGGTTTCGCCGGCTCATGTGCTGCTCTTGGCGGGCATCATTTTCGACGAGCCGGTGGTCTCGTACGGCCCCTTCATCATGAACACCGAGGCGCAGGTTCAAGAAGCGGTCCATCGCTTCCAGCAAGGCGGCATGGGCCACCTGGAGCCGCTGCCCTAGGGATTCTCCCGATCTTTTGGCCTTGCTCGCTTTGTGGTACCGTGAAGTTGCGACGGCTGATTCGTTGTCATGACGAAGTTACCGACCTGACTTAGGGTGCGAGGCCAGAACAGATGAGCGTCATGCAGATCGCCAACTTGTTCAACACCGCCGGCGTCGCGATTGTCGCGCTGCTGTCGGTCGTTTTCAGCTTTCGCTACCCGACGCCCTTCTTTCGAATCTGGACGGCGGCGTACACGCTCTTCTTCTTGGTGGTCGGCCTCGAGATGGTCCAGGTGATGGGCGAGCGGTCGTTGCCGCTCTCCTACGTCCAGTGCCTGCTCTTTGCCTCCTCGGCCTGGTGCTTCTTCCAGACCGCTAACGTCCTGACCGGGCGCTTCACGCGCAACTTGCCGGTTGCCATCGGCGTGATTGCGGCCTTCGCCTTGAGCCTCTTCCTCTTGCTGAAGGGCGTGCCGTACATGTACGCGGTCGAGCCGGTCTTTCTGGTCACCGGGATCACGATCTTCGGGCTGGGCTTGCTCTTCTTGCGCCGCCCCATGGCCACCCCCAAGGCCAAGGGCGTACCCTGGCTCGGCTGGCCGTTGATCCTCTTCGCGCTCTGGCCGCATGCCTTTCCGTACGCGCTCTTCTCGATGAGCCCCTTGAGCCTGCTGGGTTACTGGGTTTGCGGTGTGCTCAACATCCTCGTCGGGGTCGGCATGGTGATTTACCTGCTCGACGACAGCTGGAGCCGCTTCATCTACGAGCAAGAGAGGCAGAACCGCCTCAAGCGGGAATTTCTTTCGGTCGTGAGCCACGAGCTTCGCACGCCGCTCTCGTCGGTGCTCGGCTTCTCGGAGTTCCTGGAGGACGAGCTGGCCGGCCCGCTCAATGACGACCAGAAGACCTTCGTCGCGCATATCCAGGACGGGACCCGGCGGCTGCAGCGGCTGGTGGACGACCTTCTGGACTTCTCAGCGCTGGAGGGAGGGAGCCTCAAGCTGGAGCGCCGGAACGTGGACGTGCGGGAGCGGATCGCGTCGGCCCTGGAGAGCATGCGCCCGCAGGCCCAGAAGGCGGGAATCACGCTGGAGGAGGCTTTGCCCTCGCGGCCGATTCCCATGGTGCTCGACCCGGGCCGCCTCGAGCAGGTGCTGATCAATCTGGTGAGCAACGCCATCAAGTTCACTCCCTCCGGCGGCAAAATCACGGTGACCATTAGCTCCCTGCCCCAGGAGCTGCGGGTCGAGGTCCGGGATTCCGGTATCGGGATTCCCGCAGAGCTGATTCCGCGGGTCTTCGACCGGTTCTTCCAGGTGGATTCCACCAACACGCGCGAGCGCAACGGCGTGGGCTTGGGACTCGCCATCTCGAAGGCCATCGTCGAGGCGCACGGGGGGCGGATCGGCTGCTTCAGCCAAGAGGGCAGGGGCAGCACGTTCTGGTTCTCGCTGCCGCTGTCGGGGGCTTCCGACTCGCGTCTCGCCGAGGTGCACGCCTGAGCCCTTGGCCGAAGCGATGCCCGGGTCCGTGCACCATGGGCTGGCTGCTTTGCCCGCCCTCCGCTAGCATGGGGTGGCGTCCCATGGGTCGTTTTTGGGGTGCCGGCGAGTCCGGATGGAGCGAGGCCGGAGGGAAGAGGAGAGTCACGATGAGACGACTTGCACTGGCCTTGGGCGGCCTCTTGAGCCTGGGGCTCGTGGGTTGCCAGGATCTCAACGCCTTCGATTCCAATCAGCAAAAGCCGCGCCAGGGGAATCCGGAGGTGCGCTGGGTCTCCGAGCCCACCGAGATCCTGGATCTCCAGGGGCCGGTGACGACCCAGGTGGGGACGCCGGTGGAGCTGACGGTTCAGGTGGTGATCGGCAGCAGTTCGTGCAACCGGGTGGGCGAGGTCTTCGTGGACGTGGACGACGCGGCCCGGAAAGTCACGGTCCGGGCCACGCGCCTGACGGCGCAGGCGGATGAGCCGATTCCCTGCACGGACGATTACGGCTGGACGGCCAAGAAGGTCGATTTCACGCCGGCGGCGACGGGAACCTACCTTGTCGTGGCGCAGGGCTTCAAGCCGGGGGGCCTCGCGCCTGGCGATCGCCAACCGCAGGGCGAACTGGGCATCGTCGTCACGGCTGAGTGAATCGCCTCACTCGCCCGGGGGCCGCGACGGCGGCGAAGGGTCTGGGGCTCGCGGTCGTTCTGGGGCTGGCGATCGCCTTCTGGTGGCGCTTTCACCACCTCATCGACCTCGATGCCCTGCGCGCGGCGCTATCCAGCCTGGGGCCATGGGCTCCCGCCGGTCTGGTCGCGCTCTTCGTCGTCCAGCAACTGATCCCGGTCTTTCCGAACTTCCTCTTGGTCGCCCTTGCAGGCCTGCTCTTCGGCTTGCCATGGGGCGTGGCCTGGGCTTGGCTCGGGATCGTGGCCTCGGCGGCCGTCCTCTACGCCCTCGGGACCCGCTGGGGGCGGCGCCTCATCGGAGGCATGGTCGGAGACGAGCACCTCCTCATGGCCGAGACCCTCATGCTTCGCCGCGGCGCCTGGGCCGTCCTCGCCATCCGGATGATTCCCGTCCTGCCGTCTTATCTGGTCAGCTACCTCGCGGGGATCGTGCGCATCCCCTTCGGCGTTTACCTCGTGGGCACGGCCATCGGGGTCCTGCCCGGAACCGTTCTCTACGCCCTCTTGGGAGAACGCATCACCCGCCCCTCCGATCCTTGGTTCTGGGCGGCCCTCTTGGGCCTTGCAGCCCTCTCGGGCCTCGCCTTCACCATCGATTCGCGGGTCAAGCGCGAGACCGAGCTTTAGCCCGCCACGATTCGCATTTGATCTCTTGTGACTTCCGCTTGGTTAAGGTAAGTTGGTTTCTGTTTCACTTAACGACTTGTAACTCAAAAATGTAAAGAAGGAGTGACGGGTCGAGGATGAGCTGGCCCCCGCAGTCGGCAGCGCTTGCTGCAGAGGTGGCCGCCGAGACGGCGGCCGAGGAGGTTCTCCCCCGTGATACAGATTGAAGGCTTGACCCTCCGCGCCCCCGTTGGCCCGGAAGACGAGGATGTCCTGACCCCCGAGGCGTTGTCCTTCGTGCATCGCTTGTCGAAGCGCTTCGAGGCCGACCGCAAGGCCTTGCTCGAAGCCCGCGATCGCCGGCAGGAGCGCCTGCGTACCGGCGAATTCCCGGAATTCCTGTCGGAGACGGCCGACGTCCGCCGCTCGCATTGGTCGGTGGCCGATGCCCCCAAGGACCTCATGGACCGCCGCGTGGAGATCACGGGGCCCACGGACCGCAAGATGATGATCAACGCCCTCAACTCGGGTGCCAAGGTCTTCATGGCGGACCTCGAGGACTCGACCTCCCCCACCTGGCGCAACGTCATCGACGGGCAGCGCAACCTCATGGAGGCCGTCCGCCGGACGCTTCGCCTGGACACCCCCTCCAAGGTCTATGCCATGAAGCCCGAGTCCGCCACTCTGGTCGTCCGGCCTCGCGGCTGGCACCTGGTGGAGAAGCACCTGCTGATCGACGGCAACCCCGTCTCGGCCAGTCTCTTCGACTTCGGGCTCTACTTCTTCCACAACGCCCACGAGCTGATCCGCCGGGGCTCGGGGCCCTACTTCTACCTGCCCAAGCTGGAGAGCCACCTGGAGGCGCGCCTCTGGAACGCGGTCTTCAATGCGGCGCAGGACGAGATGGGCATCCCCCGCGGAACGATCCGGGCGACGGTCCTGATCGAGACGATCCTCGCGGCCTTCGAGATGGATGAAATCCTCTACGAGCTGAAAGACCATGCGTCCGGCCTCAACGCAGGACGCTGGGACTACATCTTCAGCCTGATCAAGAAGTTCTCGCACCGGCCCGACTTCGTCCTGCCGGACCGCGCGCAGGTGACGATGACCGTGCCCTTCATGGCGGCCTACGCGGACCTGTTGGTGAAGACCTGCCACCGACGCGGCGCGCATGCGCTCGGCGGGATGGCGGCTTTCATTCCCAGCCGCAAGGATCCCAAGATCAACGAGATGGCCATCTCCCGCGTGCGCGAGGACAAGGTCCGCGAGGCCAAGCTCGGCTTCGACGGCACCTGGGTGGCGCATCCGGACCTCGTTCCCGTCGCCTTGCGCGAGTTCGACGCCATGCTGGGTCAAGCACCCCACCAAAAGCAGATCCGGCGCGACGAGACTAAGATCGAGGCGCGTCATTTGCTGGACCTGGCGATCGCCGGAGCCCAAGTGACCGAGACGGGGCTGCGCAACAACCTGAGCGTGACGCTCCAGTACCTTTCTTCCTGGCTGAGCGGCACGGGAGCGGTGGCCATCTTCAACCTGATGGAGGACGCGGCGACCGCCGAGATCGCCCGCGCCCAGATCTGGCAGTGGATCCGCCATGGCGTGAGGCTTCAAGACGGCCGTGCGGTGACGCCCGAGCTATATCGCAAGCTGCGGGACTCCGAACTGGAGAAGCTCCCGCCTTCCCCCCGCCTCAAGGAGGCGGCCGCCCTCTTGGACCAGCTCGTCGAGTCCAAGGAGTTCATCGACTTCCTGACGATCCCCGCCTACGACGCGCTCTTGGGGTGAGCGCCCGTTTCACGGTTCCCGTCTTTACGAAGGAGTGACAGCCTGATGGCCAACGACATGAAATCCCAGGTGACGACCCTTTCGCGCACTTGGGCCGACGATGCCCGCTGGAAGGGAATCCAGCGCGACTATACCGCCGAGGACGTGGTGAAGCTTCGCCCCTCGCTGATGGTGGAGCACACCATGGCGAAGGCCGCCTCCGAGCGCCTCTGGAAGCTGCTGACTACCCAGAACCTCGTCAATACCTTCGGGGCCCTGACCGGGGCTCAGGCGGTCCAGATGGTGAAGGGGGGCCTCCAGGCCATCTACTTGAGCGGCTGGCAGGTGGCCGCCGACAATAACATGGCGGGCCAGACCTACCCCGACCAGAGCCTCTATCCCTCCAACTCGGTGCCGATGGCCGTCAAGCGCCTCAACAACGCCCTGATGCGCGCCGACCAGATTCACCGCCTGGAGGGCAATGCCGATATCCACTGGTACGCGCCCATCGTGGCGGATGCCGAGGCTGGCTTCGGCGGGCCGCTCCACGCCTTCGAGCTCATGAAGGGCATGATCGAGGCGGGAGCCGGCGGTGTTCACTTCGAGGATCAGCTCGCCAGCGAGAAGAAATGCGGTCACCTGGGCGGCAAGGTTCTGGTGCCCACGTCGCAGTTCATCCGGACCCTCCAGGGCGCTCGCCTCGCCGCGGACGTCATGGGAGTCCCCACGGTGATCATCGCCCGGACGGACGCCCTCAACGCCACCCTGCTGACCAGCGACGTGGACGAGCGCGACCGCGCCTTCATCACCGGCGAGCGCACCCCCGAGGGTTACTTCCGGGTCAAGGACGGCATGGAGCCGACCATCATCCGGGCGCTCTCGTACGCCCCCTACGCGGACGTGCTCTGGTTCGAGACCAGCAAGCCCGACCTGCGGGAGGCCAAGGTCTTCGCGGATGCCATCCACGCCCAGTTCCCCGGCAAGATCCTGGCCTACAACTGCTCGCCGTCCTTCAACTGGAAGAAGCACCTCGACGACAAGCAAATTGCCCGCTTCCAGGAAGAGCTCAGTGCCATGGGCTACAAGTTCCAGTTCATCACGCTGGCGGGTTGGCACCTCATCAACCTGCACACGTTCGACCTGGCCCAGCAGTACCGCAAGAAGGGCATGACGGCTTACGTCGACCTGCAGGAGCGGGAGTTCGCCTCCGAGCCCCAGGGCTACACGGCGACCCGGCACCAGCGTGAGGTCGGCACCTCGTACTTCGACCAGGTGCTGATGGCCATCACGGCGGGGCAGGCCTCGACCGCAGCCCTCAAGGGCTCGACGGAAAGCGCTCAGTTCCGCCGCTAGGACCATGACTTCGTTGCTTCAGGGCAGCTTCGCTGCCTTACGCAACAGCCGCGGGCGCTAATCGCCAAGTTCGTGGCATCGGGAGGGTCCCCTCGGGGGCCCTCCTTCGCGTTTTCGGTTGGTGCCGCGTTAGCCCGCGTGGTCGGGAAGCTCGGGCTGGTCGAGGATCACCTCGATCTCGCGCGACTCGTCCTTGCCCAGGTCGATGACCCAGAGCGAGCGGGTGAAGTGGCCGTCGGAGACGGTCAGGTGGTGCTGGCCGAGGTCGAGGTTCTCGAAGTCCCAGGTGCCCTTGGCATCCGTGAGGCCCGTCAGGCGGGTGTCCAGGGTGGCCGTGGCGTTGGGAACGGATTCGCCCGAGCGGTAGCGCAGCTTGACCTTCAGGCGGCCGGCGGCGGTCTTCTGGGGTTGCAGACCCTGGAAGATCGCATAGGCCGCCTCGCGGGTCTGGGCCGGCAGGAGCGCGCCCTCGTAGCGGTTCAGCGGGCCGGGCACGATCGTGACGGACGGGCAGGCGGGATGGATGAGCGCATAGCTGGCATAGGGCTTCGTCTGGCCCTTGGCGCCGAGCGCGCGTTCCAGGGCCAGCCGGATGGTGTCCGAGAGCTGCTTGCCCTTGGTGCTCGACGGGTAATGCTCGACGCGGAAGTCGTCCTCGCCCTCGGAGTTGAGCGCGACCGTCAAGAAGAGGGTGGCGCCTGCCTCGTTGGCCACGCGAACCCGCTGGATCTCACTCACCATGTCGTCGCGGTCGCGCGTGAGGACGACCTTGGCGCCGGCCTCCTCAAGGTACTCGCGAAGCGCGTCGGCGATTTGCCAGTTGAGGGCCGAGGCCTGGTAGGCCCGGTCCGAGACGGGGCCGCGCTCGTCGCCGCCGCCCGCCGGGTTGAGGACGATGACCTGGTCGAGGAAGGCGCCGTCGTGGACGGGCTCCATCTGGAGGTCGATGAAGGCCTTCTGACGCAGGCTGTAGGCGAGAGGCTTGTAGCCGGGGCGCTCGACCCGAAGCTCGGTAAGCTTCGCGGGAACATCCGTGAACCAGAAGGTGCCGTCCTCGTTGGAGGTGGCGGTGAAGCGCTGCTCGGCACCGATGGCCACGACCCGGGCGCCGGAGAGGACCTTGCCGTCCTTGCTGGTGACGTAGCCCATGAGGGCAGGCTTGGGCGCGGTCGATACGGTGACGGAGACGGTGGCATGGGCGACCGTGGCGCTCACCGAGACGGTCTTGGCCATCTTGGGATCGAGGTTTTCGAGGTAATTGACGGACTTCCCGCCTTGGGTGGTGCTGATGGGGCGGGTGAACTGGCCGGAGGTGGCTTTCCAGGTCACGGGGGTGCCGTCGGCCACCGGGTTGCCGTTGACGTCCTCAAAGCGGGCGACGAGGGGCATGCGGCCGTTCTGGGGCGGGGCGCCCAGGGGGTTGGCGAGGGTGGCGCGGACGGCGGGGTTGTTGACGGTGATGAGGGCTTCGGCCTTGGGGGCGGAGTTGCCCTTCACGTTGCGGAAGCTCAGGGTGACGACGTGGCTGCCGTTGGGAAGCGGCTCGGTGGGCTGGTGAATGACCGCGCCGGTGACCGCATCGTAGCTGACGGGTAGCTTCTTGTCGTTGAGGGTCATGGTGATGGAGGCGGGCGCCACCGGGGAGCCGTCGCCGTCGAGCTGCGCCACGATCACCGGGCGGGCGGGATCCGAGCCCTCCTGCTTGGCGAAGGTCTTCACCGTGGGGCGGCCGTTCTTGAAGTACTCGGAGATGCCCAGGAAGTAGGATTGGGCTTCGAGGAGGACGGCTGCCTTGCTGCCGAGCTTGCGCTCGACGTCCGGGTGGCTGATGTACGAGGCTTCGCCGAGGATGGCGGGAGCCTTCGAGTAGCGCAGGACGAAGTAGTTGCCGGGGGCGAGGCGCTCCTTGGGCATGGCGAGGTTGCGAATCAGGCGACGGTGGATGGCAGCGCCGACCTCGTAGGACGGCCCCGCGTCGTCCATCTTGTAGTAGGTCTGGGTCTCGTCGAGCTGGTTCTTGGGTTCGAGGGTCGCGTTATGGTGAATCGAGACGAAGAGGTCGGGATCCTTGGCGTTCGAGAAGGTGACCCGGTCGGGGAGGCTCATGTCCTTGTCGGTGTCGCGGGTCAGGAGGACCTCGGCTCCGGCCTGCCGCAGCAGCTTCGCGAGCTCCAAGGTGACGGCGAGGTTGACGTCTTTTTCTTTAAGGCCGCCGGGGCCCACCGCTCCGGGCTCTTTGCCCCCGTGTCCCGCGTCGAGCACGATGCGCCGGCCTTTGAGGCCCTGCCAGTCGGCGGCGGGAAGCGCGTCTTGAAGCGCGTCGTAGGTGACGCCGTCGGCGCGGGCGACGTGGGCGCAGCCGCTGAGGGCGGCGGCGAGAAAAATCATGAGCAGGCGGTTTCGGGGCACGCGTAAATCCTCAAGTGCAATCGCGTCGCGGATGAGGGTTGTATACCCGGCGAGCGCCGCGGAATCAACGCCGCGACGTGGCGGGGCCTCAAGCCTGCGGCATGGCGGCGATCAGGTGGCTCTGCAGCTCGGTGAGGGAGATCTTCTCTTCGCGGCCCCAGGGGTTGGAGACGTCGACCATGCCGGATTCGGCGTCGTAGCCGGTGACGAGCATGTAGTGGGGGGCCGTGCTCTTCACGCCCTGATTCTCCACGTTGTAGTTGACGAGGATCGGCACCTCGCATCCGGGGCCGGCCTTCTCAAGGGCTTCCCGGAAGGTTCGGCTGACGCGATCGCTCATGATCGAGAAGTCGATTTTGTGGTCGCCGCCCGTCAGGGCCTCGGCCAGGTTGACCATCTCGTTGGGCAAGAGGCCGGGGATGTCGAGGTCGACCGGTCCCAGCTTGACCTTGCGGGTGTCGTTGACGTTGCTGTAATCGAACTTGCCGTTCGCGTACTCCATCAAGGAGGATTGGAAGAGGCGATCGCCAAGCGTGCGGCCGTCTTCAGGGCGGTCGTTCCAGTCCGCCTCGCGCCGGATCGTGTCGCCGTTCTGGAGTTGGACGGAGCCTTCGGGGGAGGCGAGGCCGGCTGCGAGCCGCACGTACTCGGAAGGCTGCTGTCGGGCAAGCATGAGCTGGCCCGTGGTCGGTCCGCAGGTATTTTGCTGCCGCTGGCTGATGGTGATGGGATCGTCGACGTTGGCGATCACGTCGGCGAGCAGGGCCTTGCGGTCGATGCCCTCGGCGAGGGGCTGCTTAGCGAGGTCGGAGAGGTTCGCGAGCAGGCTCTTGCCGGCCGCGAGGTCCTTGTCGCCGGGCAGGCGGCCATCCAGCAGGAGTTCGCGCAGCGTCAAGCGGGTGGCGGGATCCGCCTCGACCTGGGAGGCGACGGCGGTGTAGGCCTCGCGATCCTGGGGGGTCAGCTTCTTTAGGGCTTCCTTCTCTTCGGCTTCGGTCTCGCGCAGGCGGGTGCCGGCGGCCGAGGGCCCCGTCGCCTCGGGCTTGCGAACGACGTTCGTCTCGAACTTCTCGAAGAAGCCGTTGGTGAACTTGTTGAGCTGGTCGCCGGCCCAGTCGACGAAGTCCGAGGCGGCTTTGCGCATCTTGCTGAAGACATTGCCGAAGAAGCCCTTCACGGACTCGTAGGCGGCTTCGAGGGCGCCGGGGCTCTCGGCGGGCGCTTGCTGAGCGTCGAGCAGGCGGGCGAGCTCCTCGAAGCTGGCATCGGTGTCGATCTGGCCGGAATTGCCGGCCGCCGCCTCGTAGGCCCGGCTCAAGGCGTCGCGCTGGCGCTCGTCGGCGCTCTGGTAGCGCGTGGACTTGTTGAACTCCGTGCGATCGAGCTTGCCATCCTTGTTGGTATCGAGGCGTTTGAGTTCGTCGACCTTGGGAGGCGACTCGGCTCCGGCGGTCTGACGCTGGAGCGGGAGCTGATCCGTGGCGGCTTTCGAGACTCTCATCGGCGATCTCCCGGGCAACAAGACGGCGACGTGTGCATGTATTATGCCCAGCTCCGCGGGCAAACTGGCGTCCGCATGCCGAATTGGCTCGAAAGATCGATAAATCGTCCTATAAGAGCGATATTTTCTCCAGTCAGTCTTGCAAGCGCTTGTGATACCGTATAGCCTCAGAGTCGCGATTCTGTCTAAAGCGGGGACTGGCCTGCTTCTAAAAGGTTGCTCCCTCCTCTTAGTGGCGTGGGGCGTCGCGTTGATGGCGGCAGGATGTCTGGGATCGGCCTGGAATCACGCAGGTTGCTGAACCACTATCGTTTGATGGTCAATCATTCCATCGTGACGCAATGTCCGTTGCCGCGGTGACGAGGAGGCTCGATGCATTCTTCACGATATATGGCCTTTCCCTTGACGCTCTCGCTGACCGCCTGCGCCGCTCCGGGCAGCCCGGCTCCCGTCCGCACCTTCAGCGCCGGTGAGGCACGCCTCCTGGGCGCGATCTCGGCTCAGGCCCGCGTCTTGATCAGCGTGAAGGACGAGCGACAGGAGTCTTATCAGGTGCAGGCAGGCGGAGCCCAGACGGTTCGCTTGACCCTGAGCAATGCGGCCAGGGGCATCAACACCGATAATACGGATGCACGCTTCGTGAAGGACTTCGTCCTGACGGTTCAGGATCAGACCGTTACGGCTTTCAACGGCCTACGTCCCGAGGCGGGCTACGAGCTCGGAGTGGAGTGGCGCGAAGACGCCACCCTGATGGGAGCTGGCCGTGCGGGGGATTTCACGCTGATCGCCGGGCAGACGACCATGGTGAATGTCGTCATCAACAAGCACGGGATGATCGCCCTCACCTACTCCCATGTCGGAAATCCGCTCATGAACAAGCTCGTCGTCCTGGGCGACACGGTCCGCTTCGGGACCGGCTTCTCGGGAGTCTCGCCCTCGGCCATCGCCCTGGTCAAGACCTTCCAGGTCATCCTCGGTCCTGAGCTCTTCACGGACAACCAGCCGCGAGTCCTGACCAAGTCGGTCATGCAGCTCTCCGACTTCTCCGAGTTCGAGTGGAATACCGCCGTGACGGATCTCAGCGGCCCCTGGGGAGCGGGGGCTGCCTCCTTGAACTACAAGGCCTTGAACGCCCCGGTTCCCACGAACCTGACCTTCCAGCTCCTGGACCCTAACGGCAAGCTGATCGGTGAATCGGAGATCTCCGTACAAGTCGTCAGCGGGGCGGGGCTGGGCGTGACCCTCCACTTGCCTCAGGCCAGCTAGCCTCATACGCCATCGTGGCCCCAAAAAACCCTCTAGCCCCTCCCCGTTAGGTGACGACGCCGTAGAAGCACTTCAGGTAGTTGGTTTCGGGGGCCGCGGGGAGGACCGGGTGATCCATGCCCGCCCCGCGTAGGTCCACTTGCCGCAGGCGGCGCCCGGAGTCGTTGGCGGCGTCCTGAATGACCGAGACGAAGGTCTCGGCGTCCATGTGATGCGAGCAGGAGGCGCTGACGAGCATGCCTCCGGGGCGCAGCATCCGGATGGCCCGGAGGTTGATCTCCTTGTAGCCGCGGATGGCGCCGGGGATCGATTCCTTGCTCTTGGTGAAGGCCGGCGGGTCCAGGATGATCAGGTCGTAGACTTCCTTGGCCTTCTCTTGCTCGCGCAGGAAGTCGAAGGCATTGGCGGTGACCCAGCGGCAGTGCTCCGCGACGCCGTTCAGCTTGGCGTTGGCCTCGCCTTGGGCGATCGCCTCGGCGGAGATATCGACGCTAACCACTTCGGAGGCGCCGCCGAGGGCGGCGGCCATCGTGAATCCCCCGTTGTAGCTGAAGGTGTTGAGGACGCGGCGGCCCTTGGCCAGCTCGCCGACCCGCAGGCGGTTCGGGCGCTGATCGAGGAAGAATCCGGTCTTCTGGCCGTTCGGGATGTCGACGTGGAGCTTGTAAGAACCCTCGTGGATGATGAGGTTCTCCGGGGGAGCCGCGCCCCAGAGGACGCCCTTGCGCTCTTCGAGGCCTTCCAGGCGGCGAACCGAGACGTCGGAGCGCTCGAAGACGCCCTTGGGCTTCAAGAGGTCGACCAGGGTCTCGAGGATCAGGTCCTTGCGGACCTCGATGCCCATCGAAAGAATCTGCACCGAGAGGTAGTCGCCGTAGCGATCGACGACGAGACCTGGCAGGCCGTCGGCCTCCGAGTGCACGAGCCGGTAGGAATCCGTGCCGGTGACGTACTCCTGGCGGATGGCGACGGCTTCCTCGAGGCGCTTGCGCCAGAAGGCGTCGTCGATGGTCTCCTCCTGGCGGGTGAGCAGCCGGACCAGGATGTTGGAGTTCGGGTTGACGGTGCCGAGGCCAACGAACTTGCCCTTGGCGTCCTTGACTTGGACGACTTCACCAGGCTGCTCCTGGCCCGAAATCTTCTGAACCTCGCCGGCAAAGACCCAGGGGTGGCCGGAGCGGATGCGATGCGTTCGCTGGGGCTTCAGGACGAGCGATTTCATAGCGTGCCTTCCAGGGTGTTGAACACGATTCCCGCGGGAACCTTGGGGGCGAAGTCCGTGGAGTGGGCGGGCAAGAGTTCGCCGGCCTGAGCCAGGTCCCAGATCTGCTCCGGGGGCGTGGGGTTCATGAAGAACGCCAGCGGATAGCGGCCCGAGCCCAGGCCCATGAGGGCCTCACGGAGGTCGGAGGTCTTGGCGATCGCCTCTTTGTCCGCCGCGTCGACGTCTCTCATGCCGAGCATGCGCTCGAGGATGATGGCACGAAGGCGCGAAACGTCGAGACGCTTCCATGCGTCGGAATGCTTGCCGGGGATCGGCACGCCCTCGTGCATCGTGAGAATGTAGAAATGGGGCTCTCCCGCCCTCACCATGCCGATTCGGGTCTTGCGCTCGGCGGCTTCCGACAGGTCATAAAGCCCTTCCTCGAGTTCGGCAACCTCGGGGATCGGCCCAGAGAGCGTTTTTTCCCCCACGATGAAGGAGGCATCCAGCTGGGCGAGGAAGTCCTTGGGGAGCGTCCCCACGGGGGCAGAACCCTCGGGCGTCGGATTGACCAAGAGGTGCTGGGGCTGGATTTGCAGGCCCGGATCCTCGACGTCGACGAGCAGCATGAGCGTGTAGTTCCAGGCTTCGTCGCCGGTCCAGCCGGGAGTCTGGGCGCGCATCTCGTCGCGGTAGGCGAGGGCGGCGGCATAGCGGTGATGGCCGTCGGCAAGGACCAGGGGGCTCTCGGCCAGCTCGTGCTGGATGCTCTCCAGCGCCTGCGGGTCGTTCACGTACCAGAGGTGGGTTTCTGTGCCGGAGTCGTCCGTGATGTCCACCAGGGGCATGGCCTCGTCGGTAAGGTCGAAGAAGAGCTCGGCGAGCATCTGGTGGGGGTCCCGGTAGAGGGCCATGATGGGGCTGATGTTGGCCTTGGTGGCTCTGAGGAGTTGGAGGCGGTCTTCAACCGAGGCGTGGAGGGTCCCCTCATGAGGCAGGATGACCTTGCTCTCGAGGTCTTCGAGCTTGACGACCGCGAAGAAGCCGCGGCGGACCCCGTTAGGATGGGCCTGCTCGAGGAGATAGAAGCCGGGCACGGAGTCGCGCCGCAGGACGCCCTGGTCGCGCCAGCCGCGCCAGAAGTCTCCTGCGCGGACGTTGCGGTTCTCGACGGCGTCGTCTTCGGGCTGATCTTGGCCGAACTCCATGCGCACGGCGTTGAGGGGATTCCTCAGGTGGAGCCGCAGTTGCAAGTCCGTGGAGAGGGCATCGTAGGGGGGGCTGAGCACCTCGTTGAGCCGAGGGACGCGGGAGTGGACGTAGCGCAGGGCGCGGAACGGTTTGACGACAGCCATGAGAGCCTCATAAGGGGGGACGCCCTATCTTAGCATGCTGCTCGCCCCCTTTCAGGGGCGTTCCTCGTCATTCCCGCGCAGGCGGGAATCCAGTCCCCGGGTCGGGGGATGCTCACTGGACTCCCGCTTCCGCGGGAGTGACGGGAGAGCGCGCGGGAGTGACGGAGGGGGAGAGCGGGAGTGACGGAGGTAGGACGGGAGAAAGGACAAGGCCGGGCTCCAGCGGCCCGGCCTTCTTTTTTCTGATCGCTCAGAACAGTTCTAGGATAGCCTTGAGGGAAAGGTCCGGGCTTCGGTCATGCTGCATCGAAACCTTGGTCAAGGATCGGCCGCTTCACCCATGGATCCCACGGAGGATCAGAGCCCCCGGCGAATGATGCGCTCGGCGCCGAGGGGGATGGGCGTGGCCTTGGCCTTGCTGGCAAGGACGCTGAGGATCTCGGCTTCCATCTGCTGGCAGCGCGCCTCCCAGCAATGGGTCTGGGCGCGCTTGATGCGCTCGACGGATTCGCGAACCGACGGCGCGAGGGCCTGGTCGAGGGCCGCGAGGAAGGCATGCCGGTCGGAAGCCGCATGGGCCATGCCCTCGAGGTCGGCCAGGGGGGCGAAGTCGGTCATGACCACGGACTTGCCGGCGGCCAGGTACTCGTTGACCTTGAGCGGATAGATATGGCGGGTCTGTTCGGAGTAGACGAAGGGGATGGTCGCGACGTCGAAGGCCTTGAGGTAGCCGGGCATGGCCGAGCGCGGCCGCAAGCCCAGGAAGTGGCAGTTTGGGAGGCAAATCGCGTCGATTTCGGCCTGGCGGCTGGGAGCCACGGGACCGATCGCTACGAAGGACCAGTCCGGGCGCGCCTTGGCGAGCCATTGCCAGAGCTCGGCGTCGAAGCGTTCCTCGAGGTTGCCGGCAAAGCCGATGATCGGCCGAGGCAGGCGGGCGATGTCCGTGGGCACGACGGTCTCGGGGTGGACGGCCTGGTTGAAGAGCTCGAAGTCCACGCCGTTGGGCACCATCAAGCAGCGCCCGCTATGCGGAGCCTTGCCCTCGTAGAGGGCGGGACTCGAGGTGAAGGTGAGGTCGGCCTTGCTCAGGAGCCTGCGCTCGATCCGGCCTGCATGCGGGGAGATGCCCGGCAAGGCCGTGATTTCGTCGGTGCAATGGTAGACCAGAAGCTGCTCGTCGAGCGCGCCGATCGCCCCCTCGCTCATCAGGACGTCGAAGGAAATCCAGAGGATCGGCTCGTGGAGGGAGAGTGCTTCCGCGACGCGCCTCAGCCCCCACCGTAGCGCCAACTGGTTGAGCTGGTAGACCGGCTCGAAGAGGAGGCGGGGCTTGAGCTGCCCCATCGGAAGCACCGGCGGCGGCGTCCAGACCCAGAGCTGGCTGGAGACTTGGCGCGGATTGTCCTCACCCCGCCATGCCCGGAGCTTGCGCCGGAACCGCTCCTCGCCGCGAGCGCGCCACGCGTCCAAAGGATTGGCCGACGCGTCCACGAAGAGCACCCGATTGCGCTTCGCCAGCTCTCGCATCAGGTGGTGCCGACTCGATTGGAACGGATGCTCCCAGTCCATGACCGAGATGCAAACCACGTCATGGCCGACCAAGCGCATAGAGCACCCTCCTTTGCTCCCAGTCTAGCCAGGGGAGCACGGTGTGGCTTGTCTATCATCGCTAAGCTGCGTCGTCGCCTCGCCAAGCGAGCGACCCTCTGCTACCATGGAGGCTTGGCCCACCCCTTGATTCTGCGGATTGGACCCTGATGCGCGACGTCGCCCTGCACGGTGAGCACTGGCGAACCTGCTTTGCCCTCCTTCCCAAGGTCTCCCGGACCTTCGCCCTCTCCATCTCCCTGCTCACCCCCCCCATGCGCCATGCGGTCTGCTTAGGCTACCTGCTCTGCCGCCTGGTGGACACCTTCGAGGACGCCGAGACCTTATCCACCCCGCAGAAAGCCGCCTCCATCCATGCCCTTCAGGCCTTCGTCGCCGGAAGGGCCCAGCCTGAGCCCGACTGGACTCAAAGGGCCGCTCAGGCGCTCGGCCACGGCGCGAGTGCCTCCGACCTCGAACTTCTCGACCGCCTCGACGCCGTCCTCGCGGCCCTATTCAGCTTGCCGCTGCGCGATCGCCAGGCCGTCGAGCGCTGCTTCCAGGAAATGGCCACCGGCATGGTCGAAATGCAAGAAGTCCTCGATCGGGATGCCCAGGGGCTTCGGGTGCTGTCGACGTTGGAGAGTTTGGGGCGTTACTGCCATTACGTCGCAGGAATCGTCGGGACGCTGCTCACCGAGCTCTTCTACCTGAATTCGGACGCCCTCACCAAGGACCGTTACTTCGATCTGCTCGCCCGCTCCGAGGCCTTCGGTCAGTACTTGCAGAAGATCAACATCCTCAAGGATATTCCCGGCGACCATGCCAAGGGCTGGTGCTTCATCCCGCACGCGGCCATCCAGGCCGCGGGGCTGCTTCCCGAGGCCCTCTTGAACGGCGAGGCCGCCCAGCGCGTGAGGGCGATCGCCCCCGTCATGCGCGACGTGCTCGATCACCTCGGCGCGGCCTGGCAATACCTGACCTTGGTGCCCACGCAGGAGCGGGAGTATCGGTTGTTCCTGGGATATAGCTTCTTCTTCGGAGTGAAGACCCTCGTGCTGGGCTTGCGAGAGCCGGATCGGTCGTTTGAGGGCGATCGCCCCCTCAAGATTGGCCGGCTCGACGTCGCCGCCATCATCGCCAAGGTCAATGCCCTAGTCGACGATCCGAAGGGGCTGGCGACCTATCTTCACGCGCTCCTCGACGAGGCGCGCCGCGACCTCGACCCTCGCTGGCCGTCTTCGGTCGCATCCACCCTCACGGGGCTGCTGGGGAGTGTTCAGCCCGCTCCTGTAGCCCGCTAACAGCCCCAGTCGTCACTCCCGCGCAAGCGGGAGTCCAGCCTGGATTCCCGCTTGCGCGGGAATGACGTTGGCCTCAGCCGACCGGCTGGCGCCGGCGGGCCTCCATGTGGACCAAGAGTAGCGAGACGTCCGAGGGCGTCACGCCCCCGACCCGCGAGGCCTGGCCCAGCGTCCGCGGCCGGATGCGGGTCAGCTTGTCCTGGGACTCGCGCGACAGCCCCTTGATGGCATAGTAGTCGAGATCCTCGGGCAGGGCCTTTTCCTCGAAGCGCCGGACCCGATCGATCTGGTCCTGCTGGCGCGAGATGTAGCCCGCGTACTTCACTCCGATCGCCACTTGCTCGCGCACCTCGGGATCCTCGTCTCGGCCGCCCAGTTGCCAGACCACTTCGGCGGGCACCGGAGGGCGCCGCAAGAGGTCGATCAAGAAGACCGTCCTGTCGATGGGAGTGCTGCCCGCTGCTTCCAGAGCCTGGTTGTTCTCGGCGGTCGGCTGGACCTTGGTGACCTCCAACCAGCGCGTCGCGGCTTCCATCGCCTCCCGCTTCCGGCAGAACGTCTCCCAGCGGGCATCGTCGATCAAGCCCAGTTCGCGACCCAGCGGGGTGAGGCGAAGGTCGGAGTTCCCATGACGAAGGGTCAGGCGGTGCTCGGAGCGCGAGGTGAGCATCCGGTAGGGTTCCTGGATCTCCTTGGTGACCAGGTCGTCGATCAGCACGCCGATATAGGAGTCCTGGCGCGGGAAGACCACCTGTTCCTGGCCACGGACATACCGGGCCGCGTTCAACCCGGCCACCAGCCCTTGGGCCGCCGCTTCCTCGTAGCCCGAGGTGCCGTTGATCTGGCCCGCGGTGAAGAGGCCCGGGACCCGCTTGGTTTGAAGCGTTGGGTGGAGCTGGGTGGCGGGGAGGTAGTCGTACTCGACCGCGTAGCCGGGCTTGAGCATCGTGACGTTGCGCAGGCCCGGCATGGTGCGGAGCATCGCGAGTTGGACGTCTTCGGGGAGGCTGCTCGACATGCCCTGGACGTACCACTGATCGGTGTCGAGCCCTTCGGGTTCCAGAAAGACCGGGTGAAAGTCCTTGTCCGGGAAGCGGAAGACCTTGTCCTCGATGCTGGGGCAGTAGCGCGGGCCGACGCCCTCGATCATGCCGGTGAACATCGGGGAGCGGTCGAGCCCGGACTTGATCACCTCGTGGGTCTCGGGATTGGTCTGCGTGAGGTAGCAGGGCACCTGCGGGATCGGCTTCTCCGGCGGCAAGAACGAGAAGTGCAGGCCGCGATCCTCGCCGGGAGCGAGTGCGACCTCGTCGAAGGCGATGCTACGGCCGTCGATGCGGGCCGGGGTGCCGGTCTTGAGGCGGCCGGTCGCGAAGCCCATCTGAACGAGGCTGTCGGTGAGGGTCATGGCGGGAGCTTCGCCGGCGCGTCCCCCCGGCGAGCAGGAGAGGCCGGTGAAGAGCTTGCCGCGCAGGAAGGTCCCGGTGGTCAGGACGGCGGCGCCGGCGGCGATCGTGGAGCCGTCGGCGCAGTGCAGGAGCATGCCGCCGTTGGGCGTGGGCTCCATGCCTTCGACCAGGGCCTCGTGGATGGTCAGGTTCGCCTGGTGGGCGAGCACGTCCTGCATGGCGAGCGCGTACTGCTTCTTGTCGGATTGGGCGCGTAGGGCCTGGACAGCGGGACCCTTGGACGAGTTGAGGACCTTGATCTGGATGGCGGTGCGGTCGGTGACCCGGGCCATCTCGCCTCCGAGGGCGTCGATCTCACGGACCAGGTTGCCCTTGGCGGGGCCGCCGATGGCGGGGTTGCACGGCATCGAAGCGATGGTCTCGCGCGAACCGGTGACCATGAGCGTGCGGCAGCCGAGGCGCGCCGCCGCGAGGGCCGCCTCGCAACCCGCGTGTCCTCCCCCGATCACGACCACATCCCAGCGATCTGCCGCCGTCACTGCGTTCCTCTCCTCCATCCGGGTCCTCTCTCAAGCTCAATGGCGCATGCCCCGTCAAGCATTATATCTCCCCGCGGTTTCCGGCTAAAGAGGCCGCTGGCCGGGAGGGGCCCGCAAACAAAAGAAACAGGCCCCTCGCAAGAGGGACCTGTCATGCTACCGGATGTTGGACTTTCGGATTAAAGAGCCAGAGATCGCTTGCTCTCGGCAATTTTTGTTTAAGTCCTCACCACGTAGGCTTACCTTTGACCGTTAGTACACCATAGCCTTCTTAAGAACCACCTTTCTATTAAAACGAACGAATGCCGTCTTAGAAAGGTCCTCCTTTCGGGTGCAGAACGGATCGACACTTTACAACGGGCGAAAATTCAAAGGTGGGGCCGGCTCATACGTGGTTGAGCGCTGTTTGGCCGCACTACCGGTGATTTCGCTCCAAGAAGGATATACCCAGCAAAACCGGATTTAGATGGTGATCGGCGCCACGAATTCGAAATTTTTTTAGGATCGGCTCAGCGACTGGCTTTGAGCCGCGTTGACAAGCGGAGAGGGATCCCTTAGAGTGAAGTCGGGAAATCAGACTAATTTGGTCGGGTTTTCCGCCGGGGCGCCCGGCCAGGGCGCCGTCCCCGATGATGCGTGACCTTCGCCCCGATGATTTACCTCGACCACCACGCCACCACCCCCGTGGACCCCCGGGTCCTCGACGCGATGCTTCCGTATTTCACCCGCCTCTACGGGAACGCCGCCAGCCGCAATCACGCCTTCGGCTGGGCTGCCGAGGAAGCCGTCGAGCAGGCGCGAAGCCAGGTGGCCCGAATTCTGGGCGCCACCGCCAAGGAAATCGTCTTCACCTCCGGGGCCACCGAGTCCATCAACCTGGCCCTCAAGGGCGCCGCCGAGGTCTATGCGGCCAAGGGTAAGCACCTCATCACCTCGGCCGTCGAGCACAAGGCCACCCTCGATACCTGCGCCTACCTCGAATCCCAGGGCTTCCGCGTGACCGTCCTGGGGGTCGACCCATACGGACGCGTCCGCCCCGAGGAGCTCGAAGCCGCCCTCACTCCGGAGACCATTCTCGTCTCATTGATCCATGGCAATAACGAGGTCGGCACCCTTCACGACCTGGCGACGCTCGGCGCCATCTGCCGCGCGCATGGCGCGCTCTTCCATGTGGATGCCGCCCAGACCGTGGGCAAGGTGCCGATCGACGTCGAGGCCATGCGCATCGACCTGCTCTCGATCTCGGGCCATAAGCTCTACGCCCCCAAGGGCGTCGGGGCGCTCTACGTCCGGCGAAAGAACCCGCGCGTCCGCCTGGCGCCCCAGATGCACGGTGGCGGCCACGAGCGCGGCCTGCGCTCGGGAACCCTCAACGTTCCGGGCATCGTCGGCCTCGGCAAGGCCTGCGAGGTCGCCATGGGCGAGATGGCCGAGGAAGCCGCCCGGGTCGGAGGGCTTCGCGATCGCCTCTTCGAGGGCCTTACTTCCGCCCTTCCCGGCGTCGCCCTCAACGGGCATCCGACTGAGCGCCTGCCCGGCAACCTCAACGTCTCCTTTGAAGGCGTCGCCGGAGAGAATCTCATGAGCGGCCTCACAGGGATCGCGGTCTCCTCGGGCTCGGCCTGCACCTCGGCGAGCCTCGAGCCCTCGCACGTCCTTACCGCCATGGGGATCCCCGATGACTTGATTCACGGCTCGATTCGCTTCGGCCTCGGCCGCGGCACGACCGAGGCCGAGATCGACCGGACCCTATCGACCGTCATCGAGCAGGTCCGCAAGGTCCGCGCGGCTTCCCCGCTTCCGAGCACGCCCTAGCTCAGACCCTCGGGCCTGCGCTTTAGAAAGGATCCCCCATGCCTAGCACTCCCTTCCACGACGCTGAAAAGCTCATCGGGGCGACCTTCGGAGAGTTCTCCGGCTGGCAGATGCCCCGGCACTTCGCTTCCCTCGAATCGGAAGTGGCGAGCGCCCGCCAGCACGGGGGCATCGTCGATCTTTCCAACTGGAGCAAGCTCAAGATCAGCGGAGCGGACGCCGCCGACTTCCTCCACAACTACACGACCCATAACATCAAGGCGCTCGCCGAGGGCCAGGGCCTCCAGACGGCCGTGACCACCTGGAAGGGCACCATGCTCGACCATGTCTTCCTCTATCGCCTCGACGACGGCCTGCGCATGATCGGCCACCCGGAGACCGCTCCCCTGATCAATCACGCGCTCCAGAAGTACCTCTTCGGCGTGGATGTGGAGATCGAAGACGTCACCCAGGACCGCGCCATGCTCTACGTCTTCGGCCCCCACGCCGCGGCGATCCTGGAAGCGGCCGGCGACGAGCTGCTCGGGGAGCTTCCGATGCACGGCTTCAAGCTGGTCAGCCTCGACGGCTCCGACTCCATGGTCGCCCGCACCTGGCCCCTGGGCGGCGACGGCTTCATGGTCCTGATCCCCGCCGAGCAGGCCGTCGACGCCTTCAAGGCCATCCGCACGGCGGCCGAGGCCTACAAGGCTCCGTTCATCGGCATGGAGGCTTTCGAGATCCTGCGGATCGAGGGGGGCATGCCGTCCTATCCCCAGGAAATCAACGACGAGCGCAATCCCTGGGAAGTGCGCCTCGCCGACTCAGTCTCGATGAACAAGGGCTGCTACCTCGGCCAAGAGGTCGTCGCACGGCTGGCCAACTACCAGAAAGTCCAGCGCCACCTGGTGGGCCTCAGCCTGTCGCAGCCGGTGGAAGCGGGTCTTTCGCTGATCGACGACGACGGCAAAGCCGTCGGGCTCGTCACCAGCGTGGCCTTCGCCCCGGACGCCACCCAGCCCATGGCCCTGGGCTTCGTCAAGACGGCCTGGGCCGAAGCGGGCCGCAAGCTGCGGGTCGCTTCGGGCGAGAAACCTGTGGAAGCCGAGGTTCGCGACTTGCCCTTCTGGCAGGACCTGGCCGGCGGCGGCGTCACCCCGCGTCACGGCTAGCCGCGGCGCCGCGGGCGCTATTTGCCTTGCTCTCACCTTGATTCGAACCCCGGCCGGGGCTAAGATCCCATCAAGACAGAGAGAGGGGGCTGCCCATGGCGGATGTCTTCTGCGAAGTCTGTGAAAAACGGCTCCCCATCGAGACGACCTATCGTGCGGCCGACTTCATGGGGCAAACGTACTTCTTCTGCTCGCTTGAAGACCAGGAGAAGTTCATCGCCAATCCGGATCCGTTCATCAAGCGGGACAAGCAAACGCAGCAGCAGATTTCGGGAAAACTCGAACGTTAGCAGCAACGATCCTCGAAGGCTCCGACCGAGAGGCCGGAGCCTTCGCGTTTTTCGGAAGGAAACCCATGAAACATCGTATCGTCTGGTTCAAAGGCCTGGTCGCAGGAGCTCCCGTCGACGGGGGCGCGCGCGAGGAGGACTCGCTCAAGGCCTGGGATCTGGCCGAGGCCTTCCGCCTCGAGTCCGGAATCAACCTCGAGGCCTTCGTACCGATCGTGGACGCGCTGGAAGAGGTCGAGACCGAAGAGATTCCCGAGCCTGCCCGCGCCCTGGAGGTCATCTCGGTCGAGCGCCTTCAGGTGGTTCGCGGCGAGACCTACAAGATCAAGGATCGCTACGGCATGCCGCGCGAGATCCAGGGGGCGGAAGTGGCGGAGTGGCTGGAAGGCTACCGTGAGCTCTGGCAGCAGGGCTTCCTCATCGTGAGGACGGGGGCCTAGGCGAAACGACCCGTTCGAGTTCCTGCTTCGCGGCGGGGCTGAGAGGCAGGAACCGGACGCCCAGGTGCACGCGATCCGACATGGCTTTGGTGCAGGACGCCACGATGCCGGGAAGCCAGATGGGTCGTGCGCTTTCGGCCGATTCGAGCGCGAGGAAGATGGGCGTCCCGGCGGCGAGCGGGCGATAGTAGGCGACCTTGGCGCCGCCCATGCTCAGGTCCTCGACGCGCCCCGGCACGGGATCCTCGTCGAGCGCGAGTGCGATGCGCGCGGGGATCCCGACGGCCAGGCGCGCATGCAGCCGTGGGAAGAGCTGCTTGACGATTCGGGGGCTTCCGGGACGGGCAAGGTCGAGGACGCCTTCTCCCTGGCCCAGGTGGACGATGGGCAACTCGGGGGTGTGGCCCTGACGGATGACATGGGCGACCTGTCCGGTGCTGAGCTGAAGCAGCGTCTGATTGGGATACGGGATGATCACGCGCCGGAAGGCCTCGACGACCTGCGGGTCGAAGGCCTCGCCGGACTGGCCGAGGATTTCCCGGTACGCCTCACCGGGCAAGCGTCGACTCCGGTAGGGGCGGTCGGTGGTCATGGTCTCGTAGGCGTCGGCCACGCTCAGGATGCGCGCGACGAGCGGAATCTTGGTTTTCTTGAGGCCCCGGGGGTAGCCCTTGCCATCCCAGCGCTCGTGGTGCGCATGGACCGCCGCGATGACCTCGGAGCCGAGTCCCAGGGCGTGCGCGCGCTGCCCCAAGAGGGCGTCGACTCCGAATTCCACGTGCCGTTCGAGCACCCGGCGCTCGGCTGACGAGAGTTGATCGGTCTTGCTCAAGAGCTTCTGGTCCAGCCAGTACTTGCCGATGTCGTGAAGCAAGGCGGCCTGGCCCAGGGCGTAGAGCTGCTGATCGGTGCGGTTCATCGCGAGGCCGATCAGGATGGCGAACATCGTCACGTTGACGGGGTGGGTGGTCTCTCCGCCGCCGTAGAGCCGCAAGGCGGGGTAGTTGTCGAGGTCCAGGCGCTTGAGGCGCTTGATCATCGTCTTGACGAGGTCCATGACCGGGACCATGGACGTACTTGCGGGGCCTTCCGGGACCAGCATGTCTTCGAGTCCCTTGTCGAAGGCCTGCTGGAGCTCGCTGGCCGGATTCGGGGAACCGGCGGCCGGAGCCAGGGGGCGCGGCAGTGAGGCGGCCCCTGTGGCGGGTCCTGCGGGCAGGCAGCTCAAGGTCTCGGCTTCGAGGCCCAGCTTGCGGATGCGGTTGACCAGGTGCTCGGTGAGGACCGCGCCGGCGGGGAGGAAGATCTGCCCCGAGACCGGGTGGCGGAGCGGGCGCTTCAGGGTTTGGCCGCTGCGCAGGAGGTCGAGGGGGACGAGGCTGTCCTCGGAGTTACTCAACATGTGTGTGGCTCATCAGGCGAGTCGAATTCTAGCGGACGCTTGGCGTCGGCATGAGGACGGGACCGGGTTTCGTCAGCCAGCGGCGGGCGAATTCCTCGGCAGGGACGGGCTTGCCGGGCCAGAACTCCTGGAGCGTGTCGCAGCCGGCCTCGAGGAGCTGCACCAAGGCCGCTTCTCTCGCTCAGACGTTGTTTCCGCGTCGTGCCGCCCAGCGTCAGGATTAGATGGGCCGAGGGGCGCGTGGCAAAGCGGGCGTACAAGCGTTGCTGCCATCATGGTAGTGGGATCATCGTGAAGAGAAGAGGGGGATTTTCCCTGTTTGGATTAGGGGGAAATCCCTAAACATACGGATGCGCGTGTGTTCGTAGTTCAGGCATGCGCTCAGGGACTGGATTGTAGTCGTACGAGGCCCCTGCTTTGGCCAGGGGTGCGGATCTTGAAAGGTGAGGGAGTCGAGAAGCAGGCTAAAGGAGGCCGACGGAATTGCAGACGATGACCGCCTGCGTGCGGTTGCTGACCTTGAGCTTCTCGTAGATGCGGGTCAGGTGGTTCTGGACGGTCTTCTCGCTCAGGTAGAGCCGGGTGGCGATTTCGCGGTTCTCGAGGCCTTCGGCGACGAGCTTCATGATTTCGGTTTCGCGCGGGGAGAGGGACTCCACGTTGGCCGGGGTGCTCCCGCGCGGGGCGGGGGCCGGAAGCGAGGCCGCACGGCGCGCCAAGGCCCGCTCGATGACATGGTTGAGGTGTTGGAGGTCGTTCAGCGGCTTTTCGAGGAAGTCGAAGGCGCGGCCTTCCCGCAGGGCGGCGATCGCGTCCTGCATGGTGCCTTGGCCGGTCAAGAAGATGACCATGATGGTCGGATCCAGGGCTTTGAGCATGGCGAGCAATTGGAGGCCCGTGAGACCTGGCATGTTCAGGTCGGTAACGACCAGGTCGAAGCTCGTCTGCTTCGCCATGGCGATGGCCTTCATGCCGTCCGAGGCGGTCCTCACCTCGTAGCCGGACATGGTCAGCCACTCGTCGAGCACGTCGAGCGTATCCGCATCGTTATCGACGAGCATGACCCGGGCGGTCGTCGCTTGCAACGTTGAAGGTCTCCTGTGGGACGCCTCCCTGGAACCGGAAAGGGTTACAGGGTTCTAAAGATATAGTGAAGGTATTGGGTAAAGTATACCTGATGTTGGTAAGAATAGCCTAGCGCCCGCGCCTGCTGCGAAGCGCCTGCGGCTCGAGGTTGGCAAGGCGAGCGTGAGCCTCGCGCAACTCGAGGGCTGGACCGTAGCCTGGCCTGCTCGGGCGAGGAGGGGGCGCTCATGGCAGAGGAAGCGCCCTCGCGTTTCGTGCGTCGATGAGGGCGGTATCGAGTTCGGTGATGAGGCGGGCGATCGCCGCATGATCGCCGCGCTCGGCAGATCCCTCGAGGTCTCGCCCGATCAGGGTCAGCGTCTCGAAGCCGTAGGAGCTTCCCGAGCCCGCCAAGCGATGCCCGATATCCTTTGCCGCCGAGAGGTCGGCCTGGCGGTAGGCGTCTCGAAGCGCGGCGAGGTCGTTCGCGCGCTTCGCGAGGTAGCCGGGAATGAGCCGCTGCACGGCCGCGTTGAAGGCGGCTTCGTCGGGGTCCAAGGGGTCCATCACGCCACCTCCGTGAGGGGGGGAGAGCATCGTGGAGCGGGGCGATTCACCAGGCGGGAAAGCTTCGATCGGGATGGCGAAGTGCCCATGGGATCCTTCCTGGCGAGAGGGCAAGGCCATCGTTCCATGTACCCGCTCTTCCGGCGGCAAAACGGGAGCGGGCGGGCGCGATTACCGGTAAGCCTCACTCCCGAGAGGCGATCGAGCATTTCCTTCTCCCTTCCCTCGCCTCAAGTCTCGCTTGGCTGAGCCGAGGGCCGCAAAGACGCCAATCGGCCTTGGCTTTCGAGGGAGGGTTGTGGCGTTCGACCGAGGCTTGGAGCAATGAAGCGACGATTGCAGACGTTTGACCACATGACTAGACTGCTGACAGCAGAGCAAGAGCGAGCCCTTGAACAGCAGGCCGAGCGCCTGCTCTGGTGCGGGCTCCCTGCTGAGGAGGAAAAGCATGCAAAAGGTCCTGCGTTACGGATCCCTCGGTCTTGCCGCGACGCTCATCATTTCGGCCTGCGCTCCCGCGGTGACCACGCCTCCGACCGACGAGTCGTATAAGAGCGTTCCCCCGTCGCCGGCCACAGGCCAGGCGTTCGCGGACGACTTCGCTCCGGCGTTCCCAAGCGACGTAACGCCCTTGCAACTGGCTCCTAAGGCTCCTCAGCCCCCCCTTTCCGTCAAGGATCAGAGGCTCGTCCTTCCGACCGGAGCCAACGTCTCGCTGGATCAGCTTGACGAGGATCTTCCTCCCTCGATTCCCCAGGGTGAAGCCGGCGATTGGCTGAGCCCCATGCCGGGCGCCATTGCCGAGGGCTATGGACAGCCCCTTCCGGGTGGCCCGGGCGGCATCGGTCCGGGTCCCGTCGGTCCGGGTGGCTTTGGTCCGGATGGCTTCGGGCCGGGTTTCGGACCGGGTGGCTTCGGCCCGGGTCCCATCGGTCCGGACTTCTTCGGGCCTGGTGGCTTCGGGGCATTTCCCGGCGTCTTCCCCGATTTGCTGACCTACAATGCCCTCGCCCGGTGCTTGTTCTATCCCTACAAGAGCTTCTGGGTTCCGTATTTGCTGGTTGGCGACTGTTACTTTCCGTACGCCTACTCCCCGTTCTACGATGACGCCCTGAGCGGCTGTTACGCCTATCCGCTCTTCTACGACGACGGCGACCTCTGTTACCCGTACACCTTCTTGTCGTCGCGCTATCGCTACGGCTACGCGGACTGGGAGTACAACTGGCCGAGCTACCGCTCGAAGCATAACCGTCGCTACGACGACGACTTCCGGCGCTACCGGAGCCGCTGGGGATCGCGAGAATTCCAGGGTTGGCTGGATAACCGCCGGCGCGATCACAAGCAAGACAACTGGCGGGATCGGGCCCGCGAGCATCGCCGCGACAACCGCCCGGCTTACCATGACGGCAAGCGTCCCGGCAATTCGCAGGGCAATCCGCAAGGGAACCGGCCCGATCGTCCGGATCGGGATCACCGGAACGACCGCGACCGGAAAGACCGTGACCAGCGGAACGATCGGGATCGCGACCCTCGGAATGTTCGTCCCGATCGTCAAAATCGCCCGGATTACCAGCAGGGCCAGCGTCCTGACCGGAACCCGGCCGTGGGACCTGGCCAGCGGCCGGGTGTCGGACCTGGCCAGTACCCGGGCGTCGGGCAAGGGGCGGTTCGAGAGGATCGCCGGGGAAATGGCCGTCAGTCCGCGGACGATGGGAGAGGCCGCTCGAATCGCGGAGGCGAACAGGTCGAGCGGGATCGCGCCCAGCGCCCGGAGCGACAAGTGCGTAACGATCGCGGCGAGGGTCAGAGCGTGAGGCGTGGCGGCCAGCAGCAGGCCCGCCAGAATGACGCTCGCGGAAGACAGCAGCAAGTCCGCCGTAACGAGTCCCGAGGCGGCCAGAAGCAGGGCCGTGGCCAAGGTGGCCGGATGAGGCCGGCGGGCATGGAGATGCCGGAGGATGAAGGCGCTGAAGAGTAGGACCTAACGGCAGAACCCTAGGCGCTAGTTCGGCTGAAGGCGCTCATCCAGTGCCTTCAGCATCCGCTTCAGAGCCACGTTCCGGTAGCTATGGGTGACCATGCGCTCGATCTCTTCCCAGGCAAAGCCTCGGTCGAGTTGCAGGGTCACCCAGCCGTGTTGGCCGATGTAGGCCGTCCGCTCGATTCGGGGATCCTCGAGGCAGAGCGGCTGGTCATGCAGGGGCATCTTCACCGAGAGCGTGGGATCGGACGGATCGGTTCCCACGATGAGGAAGGGCTTCTTCCCCGCGCGGTAAGCCGGGTGCGGAGGCTCGAAGTTCATGGTGTAGGCTTCGACTTCCGGCAAGGTCCGGCAAAGGGCATCCAGCTGATTGGCGAACGACGTCAGGTCGAGCATCGGGCAACCCTCTTCAGTAGGTCTCGGCATGCCAGCGATGCGTCTTTTTGAGCTGAGGCAGCAGCGCCTCCCAATCGACTCCATGCTGGTGAGCCATGGCGGCGAAGGCTTCTTCGACGCCTTTTTCCATGCCCTTGATGCCACAGATGTAGACGACGGCTTGCTTGTCGGCCAAGAGGGGCCAGAGGGCGTCTCCGTGCTCGGCCAGGCGGTGCTGGACGTAAACCCGCTTGCCGTCCGGGGTTTGCTGCTCGCGACTGATGGCGAGGCTCAGCTTGAGGGCGCCGGACTCCGCGAGCGGGCGGATCTCCTCGGAGTAGAGGATCTCGGGGGTGGTGGGCACTCCGAAGAAAAGCCAGGCCTCGGTCGGGGACTGCTTGGCGACGAGCTGCTCCCAGAAGGCCCGGAAGGGCGCGATGCCCGTGCCGGTGGCGATCATGATGAGCGGAATGCTCGGATCCTCGGGCAAGAGGAAGGTGCGCCCGATCGGGCCGGTGGTCTGGATTTGCGCGCCGAGCGGTAGGTCGCAGAGGTAGTTGGTGGCGACGCCCCGGCGCTCTTCGCCGGTCTCGGGATCGGTGTAGTAGACCCGCTTCACGCAGAACGAGACGGTATCGCCCTGGCCGTCATCCCCCGTCCGCTTGGAAGCGACCGAGTAGAGGCGCAGCTGGTGGGGCTTGCCGGCCTCGTTCATGCCCGGGGGAATCACACCGATGCTCTGGCCTTCCAGGTAGCGGAAGGACGATTCCGCGGGGTAGCGCAGGACCAGGTGCTGGACGTCGCTGGGATGGCCCTCCGGGGTGAGGTGGGCCTTCGAGACCAGGGTCATGGCGAGAGGCGCCTGGGGCCGAAAAAGGTTGATGGGAATGTCGCGCTTGGCCTGGGGCGGGTTCTTCGTCGTATCCATCGAGGCACCTCCTGAACGACATGACGCTTTCTCCTTAAGCCTGAGGGGCGCCCCGGGTTTTGTCAAACTCCCGCGCCCCGCCTTGCGTCTTGGGCGATCGCCTGCGAGCATGGATCCAGAAAGGACGGAAGCCATGCCCAAAGCGATTCTCTCTCCCCTCCGGGTCCGTTACGCCGAGACCGATGCCCAGCAGGTGGTCTACCACGCGAATTACCTGGTCTACTTCGAGGTGGGCCGAGGAGACTTCCTGCGTGCGGTCGGAGTCGATTACAACGCGATGGAAGCCTCGGGAGCCTTCGTGGTGGTGGTCGAGGCCAACGTTCGCTACCATTCCCCCGCCCGCTACGACGATGAGCTGGTGGTGCATACCTGGCTCGACGAGGTCCGCACCCGCAGCATGCGCTTCGGCTACAAGCTGACCCGGGGAACGGGCGAGGCCGAGACGATCCTCGCCTCGGGCTGGACGGCGCATGTGGTGGTCAACCGCGAGGGCCGGCCGATTCCCATTCCGGAGGCGCTGCGTCAGGCGATCGCCGACGCGGGACTCGCCCCGGAGGGGCGCGCCCCCGAGGCTCCCAAGGCCGAGTTCAAGGGAGACGCCGTCATCTCCCCGCAGGCTTAGCGCGCTTCGCCTTTCCCCCCTTGCCCAAGCGCGAGGGGGGATTTCGCTTGGCGGGCTGGGCGGCCGGCTTCGCCGCCATCTGCTTGAGTGCGACGACCTCCTCGGGGCTGAGATCCCGCCAGGCTCCGGGCGGCAGGTCGCCCAGCATGACCGAGCCCAAGGCGACGCGGTAGATGCGCAGGGTGGGGTAGCCGACGGCAGCCGTCATCCGGCGGATCTGGCGGTTTCGTCCTTCGCGCAGGCGGATTTCGAGCCAGGCGGTGGGCACGTTCTTGCGGAAGCGCACGGGCACGGGCCGTTTGGGAAGGTCGGGCTCGGCGTCCAGCAGGCGCACCTCGGCGGGCCGGGTCATCACGCCCTGGATGGTGACGCCCTGCCGCAGGCGCTGGAGGGCGGCCTCGTCCGGGATGCGCTCGACCTGGACGAGGTAGGTCTTGGCATGTTCGTAGCGGGGATCCGTGAGCCGGTGGGCCAGGGGACCGTCATCGGTGAGGATCAGCAGGCCCTCGGAGTCCTGATCGAGCCGTCCGACGGGATAGACGCCGGGGATCGGCACGTAGCCCTTCAGGGTTTTGGCGGGGTCGTCGCCCGAGAACTGGGACTGCACGTCGTAGGGTTTGTTCAGCATCAGGTAGCGCATGGGGTCATGCTAGGCGATCGCCGTTGTTTCAGCCAGCCTTTATCTCGCATGGGCTGAATGCTACCCCTCCAGCGACAGCCTCAGTTACCTGCTTGCTTCGCAGGCATTGACGTGGGCAGCCAGTTTCACAAGCTGGCCATTGTGGACGATCGAGGAAAGCTCGTCGGGAAGGTCGCCAAGATTGACGAGGATGCGGAAGGTTACGAGCGTCTAAGGAAACTGCTTCCGCCCCCTGAAGAAACTCAAGTCGGGATGGAGGCCACGGGGCACTATTGGCGCAACCTCTGCCTTACCTTGCTGGAGTGGGGCTACTCCGTGGCGGAGATCACCCCTTCTCGCACCCGCCGCTTCGCCGATGGGGAACCTGGTGCGGACCAAGACCGACGCCGTGGATGCTCAGGTCATCGCCCGCTTCGTCCATGAGAAGCAGCCTCCGTGCTTCGTCTTACCGAGTGACCTTCACGCCGAGATCAAGGAGCTCAGCCGCCAGCGGGGCAGACTCCAGGTAGACCTGGGAGCTGTTCGCAATAGCCTACACCGGATGCTGGACCTTGTCTTTCCGGAGTTTCCGACCCTGGTCTCGGATCCGACGAGCGATCGCGCTCTCAAGCTTTTGAAGCTCTATCCCACCGCCCGCAGGATGGCCCGGAAAGAGCCCGAGGAATTGGCCCGGGTGCAGTATGACGGCCGCCACACGATCGGGCTGGAACTCGCCGAGAAACCCGTGACCCTGGCCAAGAAGAGCGTGTCCCAGCACCACGGGATGGCGCACGAGTTGAACGTTCGGCAGTTGATCGCGCAGGCGGAACTCTTGAAAGCGCAGATCGAGGAGATCGAACAGTTGCTATCCGAAGCCCTGGACGATGACGAGATAGGGCGTCTCTTACGGACGATTCCTGGCGTGGGGGACGTGACGGCAGCCGTTCTAATCGGGGAACTGGGTGACTTCTCGCTATTCCCGTCCGTCGAGAAGTTGGTAGCCTACGTCGGGGTTCGCTGGCCTGAGCCACTCAGGGAAGCGAACCCCCAGCCATGCCCCAATGTGCAAGGTGGGGTCGCGCACCTTGCGCCATGCTCTTTATCTGGCAGCCTTGAGCGCTACCCGCTTCAATCCCGTCATCCGGGCCTTCTACCAGCGGCTTGTCGCCGCAGGGAAGCCCAAGAAGCTTGCACTCGGGGCCTGCATGCGCAAGCTCTTGCACATCCTTTACTCCGTCGCCACAAAGGGCAAGCCCTTCGTGCCACAACTAGAGACACAAAGGGCTTGACTGAGCATCACGGCATCTTAGTTTAGGGCTATGGCTGCGATCATGTCCGCCCAAGCCGTCTCCCGTCCGAAGCGAGTTTTTCGAAAATCACCTTTCAAGAAGGTACTCATATCACTTGCCTTTTGGCGAGGGGGGAGAAAAATCGAAAGGCCTTGAAGGGCGTTCTTCCCGGCATCAGCCTCTTGCACCACTGCGGCATGGTAGGCCTTTCGGACGTCTACCGCCGCTGCACGGATACTCGGCTCCTCTACCCGCTGAATGATCTCCGTGGTAAAGCGCCACATATCCCTCATGTTGGCATACCGGGGAATGTCACCGGTACCGGAACCGGGGCCGGTCAAGAGCGGCACGGCGTCATAGGCAGCGCGTATGCGGTCACCGTGCTGCGGCAACCCAGCGATAAGCGCCTTGGCAAAGCGATCGAGTGAGAGCTGAAGTTGGTGCGTCTTGTCGAGGTCGACGACTGCAATCGCCGCGTATCCGGTGTATCCAATGGGGCCCTTGGTCGTGGCATTCGCAGTTTTGGCCAGATCCTTCGCGACGGCAAGCGGATCATGGGGTTTCTCGCCGACCAACTTGTCGAAAAGGGCGCTCAGGCCGATGGTTGATTGCTGGTTAACGTGGATGGGGAGCTCCGAGGCGATCGCATAACGAACGGCTCCCCTGAGCTCCACCATCGTTTCGACATTGCCCATCAGGCAACTTAGGAAGTTCACTAAATCGATCGGTCGATCTTGGGTAGCGGCATGGAAGGCAGTTCCGACTTCATGCAAGGGTGTCTTATCCTCATACGCGAGGTTGGCAGGCAAGGCTGCGCCCTTGGGATCCGTTTGATGGTCATCATTGCCCATTCCATAGACACCTTCACCATGGGCAAAGACCTGAAGGTAGCGTCGAGGAGCGGGGTGTGCCTTGAAGGCCCAGCTCATCACCTCGGCAAAGACCCGCGGATTGTTCGATTGCACTTCGGTCACGCCAGGCGCGACGAGAGACGTTGCGGCGCTTAGACGTTTAGGATCCCGATCGGCGCGAAATGAGTAGAGGAGGGTATCGCCGACTCCCTTCTCGTCATGAAAGGCGAGGTTGAAAACCGTATCAGATGCTTGGTCATCGATGGCTGCCAGAATGTCCTTGGCCCCTGGGTTCGCGAAGATGCCGTTGTCGCCTCCAGAGATGACTTGATCGTCTCCCATGATATACAGCAGCTTCACGGCCTCCGGGGCTGGTGCATGCCGCTGCAGCGGGAATTGGGGCTTTACTTTAAAGCCTCGATACGCAGAGCCACCCAGGTTGGAGGAAGCAAAGACCGATTCTTCGGATGACGTGCCCGTATTCCCACCGGGGTTTGCAACACCGCAGCCCACAGTTAGAGCGCAAAGGGATAGAAGCAAAGCAATCCGGGCGCGCATAGCCAATCAATACCTCCCTTGCCGATCTCAAGCTGTTAACTCGTTATCGAGGATGTGCGGTGTGATCTTCTTAATTCCGAGCAAAGATCGAGGTAAAATTCCGCTAAGCAGGTCGATCAGAATCCTGAAGCCTGCTCGTTGGATAATATTCACCTTTTGCGATGACGTCTGACCCATGCAAGCGGGCTTCAAATTCCGTGCGTAGGTGCTTACTTCCTGCTCCCGCGGCGTGCGTCGTCCTATCGAAACAGCCACGGGTGCTAGGAGAAGTTGCGGCACCGCACGGTTTGAGGTGGGAGAAACGCGCCGGAGGCCATCCCCTTGGGGACGGCCTCCGGGCTTTTTTTGCGGTTAGAGCGCGACTTCCGCGGGGGCGTCCACCGCCGCCATGCGGGTCGTCGGACCTTCCTTGTGCAGGAACTTCCGCCGGTACCAGTTCTGGAAGTCGTCCATGAGCGAGAAGCCCACGGGCACGACGATCAGGGTCAGCAGGGTCGAGGTGATGAGACCGCCGACCACGACCACGGCCATGGGGTAGCGGAACTCGGCGCCGGCGCCGATGCCGGCCGCCATCGGCAGCATGCCCATGACCATCGCGGCGGTGGTCATGAGGATCGGCCGCAGCCGGACCGGGCAGGCCTCGAGCAGGGCTTCCATGGTGGGGCGGCCCTGGTCCTTCAGCTGGAGGGTGAAGTCGACCACCAGGATGGCGTTCTTGGTGACGATACCCATCAGCATGATCACGCCGATCATGGCCATCATGCCGAGCTCCGACTGGGTCACCAAGAGCGCGAGGAACGCGCCGGCGATGGACAGCGGGAGCGAGAACATGATGGTGAAGGGGTGGATGAAGCTCTCGAACTGGACGGCCAGGATGATGTAGACGAAGACGATGGCCAGCCCCAGCGCCTGGAGGAGGCCCGTGAAGGCGTCCGCCATCTGCTCGGCCTCGCCGCCCTGGACGAACGCGATGCTCTCAGGGAGATCGAGCTCCTTCTTGAGCTGCTCGACGACGCCGAAGGCCTCGCCGGTCGAGGCGCCGGGCATGAGGTTGGAGAGCACGTTCACGACGCGCTCGCGATCCTCGCGCCGGATGGTCGAGACGCCGGAGCCGACCTGCTCGGTGACCACGGCCGAGACCGGGACCAGGCTACGGTTGCCGGGCACGGAGAGGGCCTTGATCGCCGTCAGGCTCTGGCGGGAGTCGGGAGCGACCTGCAAACGGATGTCCAGTTCGTCGTCGCCCTGGATCATGGTGCCCACGACCTCGCCGGTGGTGGCGATCCGGAGGGTGTTGGCCAGGGCCGCCGAAGAGACGCCCTCGGCCGCCGCGCGGGCGCGGTCGATCTGGAGCTGGACTTCCGGACGGTTCAGGGCGAGCGAGGTGTCGACGTCGGCGAAGAGGTCCGAGCGGCTGCGTAGCAGGTCGGCCATCTTCTCGCCGTAGACGCGTAGTTCCTCGAGGTTGGATCCGCGCAGCGAGATGTTGATCGGGGTGTTCATCTCGCTGGCGCCGCCGATCATGCCGGAGAGCATGACCTTGGCACGGATGCCGGGAATGGCGCCGATCTCGTTGCGGACCTTCTCGGCCAGCTCGACGTCCTTGATGTTGCGTTTGCCCTTGTCCACGAGGATGACGCCCAGGGTGGCGAAGTCGACTTCCTCGCGGCCGCCGATGGTGGTGAAGACGTTCTCCACCTCGGGATGCTGCTTGATGACGTCGACGACCCGCTTGGACATCACGCCGGTCTCCTCCAGGGTCGCGCCCTTGGGGAGCTGGACCTTGAGGTGGAACTCACCCCGGTCCGCCGACGTCATGAAGGTCTTGGGGATGAAGGGGACCAGCGCCATGCCGAAGACGAAGGAGGCCACGGCGATGCCCATCACCTTCCAGCGGTTCTTCAGCGACCACTCCAGGACCTTGCGGTACGGCTTGGCGAGCGGGAAGGAGTGCTCGGCGTCCGCGCTCATGCCGCCCTTGCCCTTCGAGACCTTGAGGAAGCGCGCCGAGATCATCGGGGTGATGGTTCGGGCGACCAAGAGGGAGAAGAGGACGGCGAATGCGACCGTGAGGCCGAATTCCTTGAAGAACTGACCGATCATGCCCGTCATGAAGGCGACGGGCACGAAGACCGCCACGATCGTGAGGGTACAGGCGGTAACCGCCAGCTGGATCTCGCCAGTGGCGTTGATGGCGGCGCGCAGGGGCGGCTCGCCCTTCTCCATGTGCCGGTAGATGTTCTCGAGGTCCACGACCGCGTCGTCGACCACGATGCCGACCACCAGGGTGAGCGCCAGGGTGGTGAGCATGTTGAACGAGAAGCCCATGAGCTGCATCGTCCAGAACGTGGCGATCATCGAGATGGGGATGGCCATGCCGCCGATCAAGGTGGCGCGCCAGTTCCGGAGGAAGGCGAAGAGGATCGCGACCGCCAGCAGGCCGCCGATGATCAGGTGCTCCCAGACCGAATGGTTGGATTCCTTGATGAACTTGGAGGAGTCCTGGACGGTGGTGAACGTCGCGCCCGGAGGCAGGGTCGCCTCGAGCTTCTTGAATTCCTTCTGGATGTTGTCGACCACCGCGACGGTGTTCGCCCCGGACTGCTTGAAGATGTTGAACATGACCGCGGGCTGGTTGTTCACGAAGCCCAGCGACCGGGGATCCGCGATCGATTGCCAGACCTTGCCGAGGTCCCCCATGCGCACGCGGGCGCCGGAGGGCGTGGCGACCTGGAAGTTGGCGATGTCCGAGACGGTCTGGAACTTACCCATCGCGCGAAGCGACAGCTCCTGGCCGTTCTCGGTGATGCGGCCGCCGGGTAGGTTCATGCCGTCGGCCTTGAGGGTCTGGTAGAGGCCCGCCACGGAGAGCCCGTAGGTCTTGAGGCGGGTGGGGTCGAGGTCGATGTGGATCTCGCGGACCCGGCCGCCGAGGAGGTCCACCGAGCCGACGCCGTTGATGCGCTCGAGCTTGGGCTTGAGCACGTCCTCGACGTAATCGGTGAGCTCCATCGGAGTCTGGGGGCCGTTGATGGCAAACGCCGCGATGGGGGCGCTGGCCGGGTCGAACAAGAGGATGCTCGGCTCGACGATCCCCTCGGGCAGCGTGCCGCGGATCATCGAGACCTTCTCGCGGACGTCCTGCGAGGCGACCTTGTTGTCGATCTCGAGGTCGAACTGGGCCACGACCGTCGAGACTCCCTCGTTGGAGTAGGAGTGGATCGTGTCGAGCCCGTTGACCGAGGAGATGGCCTCCTCGATCGGCTTGGAGAGCAGCTCCTCGACCTCGGCGGGGGCGGCGCCCGGATAGACCGTGGAGACCACGACTACCGGAAAGTCCACGTCGGGGAAGAGGTCCATGCTGATCTTGCTGAAGCCCATCATCCCCAGGATGATGAGCAGGGTCATCAGCATGGTGGTGGTGACGGGGCGGCGAATGAAGAGTTCGGAGAAGTTCATAGGTTATCTCCGTACGATGGTGGAGCCATCCTTGAGGAAGGCGCCCCCTTCGATCACGACCGGTGCGCCGACGCTGAGACCGTCGAGGACCTCGACCTTGGCTCCGTTACGGATGCCGGTCTGGATGTTGACTCGCTTGGCCTTGCCTTCGTCCTCCAGGTAGACGAAGGCCTGGATGCCGTCGTTCTGGATCGCGGTGGTGGGGACCAAGAGGCTCTCGCGGCTCTGGGTCTGGATGGTGCCGCTGACGAACATGCCGACCTTGAGGGGACCGCCCTTGCCCAGGTCGATCTTGGCCTTGATCTGGCGGGTCTGCGGGTCGACCGAGGGGCTGACCTCGCGGATCTTGCCATTGAAGACCTGGCCGGGGAAGGCGGCGGATTCCACCTTGACCGGAGCGCCGACCTTGAGCGACGCCAGCTCCTGCTCGGGAACGTTGACCTGCAACTCGAGCGGGCCCGATCCGGCGATGGTGAAGAGCGGGCTCGAGGGCATGGCCATGACGCCGATCTCGGCCGAACGGTCGATCACGATGCCATCGATGGGCGAGGTGACGGTGGCGTTCTGCTGCTGGGTCTCGATCAGACGGATGGCCGCCTTGATCTGCTTGACCTGTGCTTCGGAGACCTTGGTCTGGGTCTGGGCTTGCTCGTACTGCTGCTGGCTGATCGCGCCCTGGTCGACCAGGGTCCGCATGCGGTCGAGATTACTTTGGGCGTTAGATAGGTTCGCCTGAGCGGTCAAGAGGGAGGCCTTCTGCTGCTGCATCTGCCATTCCATCTCGGGGCTCTCGATCATGGCCAGCTTCTGGCCCGTCTTCACGGCCGAGCCTTCGTCCACCAGGACCGATAGCACCCGCCCGGTCATCTTGGGCAGGATCTTGACTTCCGAGCGGGCGGCAATGGTGCCTTCGACCACCAGCGGTCGAGCGATCTTGCCCGTCTCGGCGGTGGCAACGGCGACCGAGATGCCCTGCTCTTGGGCCTTAGGGGCGTCGGTAGGTTTGGACTCTCCCTTTTGGCAACCGGCCATGCCGATCACCAGCATCGGGACGAGACCCCAAGCGACACGCTTCACGACTCGCTTCCTTTCTTGGCTAACACGGTTTGGAGCTCCAGACCGAGGGCCTGAGTCACCCGCAACTCCGCGGCTTGAACATCATACTGAGCTTGCACCAAGTTGCTTTGCGCCTGGGCAAGAGAGGTCTGGGCGTCGATCACTTCGAGCCCAGTGCCCATTCCGGCCTGGAACCGGACCTGGGCGAGACGGTAGCCTTCGGCGGCCACCGCGATGCCTTGTTGGGCGATCGCCACCCGATCGACGGCCTCGGCCCGTGCCGAGAGGGCGTTCTGGATATCGAGGCCCACCTGGCGGCGAACCGATTCCAGCTGTTGCTCGTCCTTGGCCAGATCGGCCTCGGCCTGCGCGATCTTGGCCCGGGTCTGGTTGCCGTTCAAGAGCGTCCAGCTCATCGAGGCGCCCAGCAGGTAGTAGCTCGTCGATCCCGGCTGGGACGAGAGCTGTCCGATTCCCGACACGGTGGGCAGGTACGCCCGGCTCTGGAGGGTTACGGTGGTCTCGCTCATCTCGCGCTTCAGCTCGATCTGCTGGACCTCCAACCGGTTGGCGATCGCCGACTCGTAAGTGGCGGCGCTCACCTGCGCACGCGGCAGGGTCAGGGTCGGATCCAGCTTCGCGTTCATGGCCGAGACGCCAAGCGCGGTGCCGAGCGACAAGCGGGCCAGCTCGACGCGGTTCTGTGCCTGCGAGAACTGCCCCTGGGTGTTCGCGAGCTGGGTCTGCGCCTGAAGCACCTCGAAACGGGTGCCGATGCCGCTGCGCTCACGAATTTGCGCCTGCTCGACGTGGGCGCGGGACTGCTCCAGAGCCACGCGGGAAACCTCCAAGAGACTCTCGGCCCGGAGGACTCCCAGGTAGGCGTTGGCGGCCTCGAACTGGGCGCGCCGACGCGCGCTGACGATGTCGATGCGGGCCAGATCCCGGGTGGAATCGGCGATCTTGAGGCCGTCCTGGGTCCGGAACGCGTCGAAGAGCACCTGGTTGGCGCTGAGCTGAACCTGGGCCATGGTGCTGCCACCGCCCATGCCAAGGCCACCCATGCCGAGGCCTCCGAGACCTCCCAGGCCTCCGAGTCCGCCCATGCCGCCCATGCCGAGGCCTCCCATGCCGAGGCTGCTCATTCCGAGCGAGCTTCCGCCGCCGCTGCCGAGCATGTTGAAGCTGTAGGCGCTGGTGGTGAGGCTAAGCTGGGGGAACGCGCCGCCCGTGACTTCGCTGACGCGGGCTTCGGCCCCGGCGAGGCCGAACTCCGCGGAGCGGACCGTAGGAGCGTTTTGTTCGGCGATCTGGATGGCCTCGCTCAGGGTCAAGCGGGTGACGTCCTGGGCGGCGGCGGTCCCGGCGGGGACGAGCGCGACTCCGAGCGGGCTCAGGCAAAGAGCACCTGATAAAACCAGGCATGTTTCGACCTTTGGCCGCCGGGGGCGGCTTGGAGGAACAGTTTTATCAGACGCTCTAAGCGCCGTGAGGCCCGCGATGAGGTTCCGTCGGATCATTGACGCTCCTCCGTCCGCTCGGGGCGGTAGGTGATCCCCAGACCCCAGACGTCCGTGGTCTCACGGAAGTCGCCGCGGCGCCACATCTGGTTGGTGTAGCCCAGCTCCGCCCGGACGTTGGGGGTGAAGCGGTAGCCCACGCCCAGCTTGAGGTCGATGCGCTGGCCGGAGGTGATGGGGGCGGGGGCGTCTTCCACGGAGGTGGCGGTCCAGGGGTAGTAGGCGCCTTCGCCCAGGATGTCGAAGCGGCCCAGCGTGACGATGGCCGGAACGGTGAGGCCGAAGCCCCGGCGGGTGTGGGTGTAGTCCATCACGGTGCCGGAGTAAGGAACGCCGTTGTTATTGGGCGTGACGTTGGTCTGGAAGACCGAGAGGCTGGGGCCGACTTCGAAGAGCTCGTTGCCGAAGACCATGCCGCCGCGCACCTTGACGTCCGTGACCTCGGGGGTGGCGACCGACGAGGTGGTCGGGGAGTTGGGCAGGTCCATGGGGGCCTTGTAGCGGGAGCCCTCGAGGCCGATCAGGGCGTTGCCGCGGCGCAGCTGCCCATGGCCGTAGAGTGCGTTGTCGACCCAACCTTCGACGGCCTGCCCACCTTGGCTGAGGCGCGGGTTGAGCAGCTGGTAGGAGGCGCCGACCTGGGTGTCCAGGAGCGGGATCTGGGGAGCGACGCGCGCCGGAACGACGGATGTGTAGGTCGGCTGGTAGGTCGGGATGGGATCGAGCTTGATCGGGCGAGCGGCAAGGCCGTCGACCGTTGCGACCTTGGACTGGTAGCCGACGGCGCTGACCTCGACGGAGCGCTGGCCGTTGGGGTCCAGCGTGATCGTGAAGCGGCCCTGATCGTCGGTGAAGGCGGTGGCCAGCGAGCCTTGCTGCTGGACGAAGACCTTTGCGAGGGCCTGGCCCTTGTCGTTGACGACGCGCCCGGTGACCCGGGTCTGAGCCGCGGCCGGGGCCTGGATCAGGATCGGGCTGGCGATCGCCGCGAGGATGAGGGCGGTGGGGAGGTGACGGTTGACGTGCATGATGACTCTATCCTTACTGCATCCGCGCTAGAGCTGGACATCGACCACTTGGGTCTTGCTGCGGTCGAGGACGAAGGTGAAACGCTGCTTGCCGTTCAGGTCCGGATCGAAGCCTCCCGTCTGGGGAACGGGGGCGATGAGGCCGGTTGCCGGTGCCGGGGCCTTCGACATGGGAATGGCGGTCGAGCCGAAGAGGATCTTCATGCTCGAGGCGGCCTTCATCTCCGGGGTCAGGGTGGCCTCCGGGAAGTTCAGGGTCATGGCGCCCGTGGTGGGGTTGACCTGCAGGGTCGCCGGGACCGTCGGGACGTTGCCTTGGGTGGCGGGGTTGGCGATCAGCGAGGCCTGGGAGTCGCAGCCCGCCAGGAGCCCTGCGGAGGCCAGGGCGCCCGCGATGAGGATCGGTGCAATGCGTTTCATGAGTTCTTCGCTTTCTCAGTAGTCTTGGCGTCTGCGGGGACACCCCCCACCTCCCGTGTGAGGCGTTCCCCCACGGAGAGGTAGGTCTGGTGGTAGATGATGCGGACCAACTCCTGGCCGAGATCGCTGAGGATCTTGACCTGGGAAGCTTGCTGATGGGTGGGGATCCGCGGAGCGAGCTTGTCGTAGTAGTAGCGGTATTGGAGTTCGATGAGGCGGACGGTCATCTCGCAGGTTTCCTGGAGATCCTCGGGCTCGACCCCGAAGCGGGAGAGCTCATGGAAGATCTCGGCGACCCGCAGGCCGTCCTCGTCGAAGCACGGCTCGCCCGCTTGAGGGCCGCATTCGACCATGACGGGGTGGAGGGCGCCTGCGTGCTCGAGGGCCTCGATCGCCTGGGGCGAGAGGCCGGTGCGGGCCGCGAGCGCTTGGCGCGTCAGGGGCTCGAAGCTGGGATCGTAGCGAAGCGGGCGGTAGAAATGCTCGTTGAACTCGGCGATCGCCGCCAGTTCCTCGACGGACTCGACCGACTGGCAAAGCTTGCGGATCTTGGACAGCGGCATGTAGCGCTGGGTCTGAAGGCGCTTGATGATCCGGATCCGGCTGAGGTCTTCTTCAGTGAAGACGCGATGCCCCCCGGGAGTCCGGCGTGACGAAATCAACCCCATCTTCTCCCAGAAGCGCAGGGTGGATTCGGTCACGTCGCAGTCGGGCGAGAGGAGGCGTACGACTTCGCCGATGGAATAGGTAGTCTCGGCCATGGAACCTAAAGTTGAAGTGGAAGTTCAGACTTGTTCACGCTAGCATCGCGACCAGGCAACGTCAAGTGCCTGATCCGGGCGTCGAGCGGCTAGCGCCGGTCTTCAGCTTCATGGAGGGGCAATACCTTCTTAGCCTACGGGAGGACTGTTTCGGTTTTTTTTCGGGACTGAAAGAAATCGCCGCCGGCCCTCAGGGCTGGCGGCGAAAGCGGGATCAGGCCGCTTGTTCCTTGGCTTGGCCTCTCAGCATGAGCAGGGTAGCCACTCCGGCGATAAGGGCCAGAGCCGAGGCGTAGAAGGGAAGCGAGACCTGCATGGTGTACAAGACCCCCGCCAGCAGGGGGCCCAGGACCCGGGCCAAGCTGTCGAACGAGCTCATCAGGCCCAGCGCGGCGCCTTGAGCGGAGCCGGCGCCTTTGGAGATGGCGCTGGAGATGGCGGGGCGCTGGACGCCGTGGGCGATGCCCATGACGGCGAGGATGCAGGCGAAGGCGAAGGCCGAGGCGGAGGTCGCGCTCACCGAGACCATGGTAAGGGCCATCAGGCCGAGGCCGCCGACGAGCACCAGGCGTTCCCCGGTTTGCTTGATGAGCCTTCCGACCAGGCCTCCCTGGACCAGGGCCGAGACCAAGCCCATGACGGCGAGCAGCATGCCGACCGTGCGGGCGCTCGACGTGGAGTCGAGGACGAGGCGGTCCTGCACGAAGAGCGCGAAGACGGTCTCGAAGCCGGCGAAGGCGAAGGTGGAGAGGAAGGTGACCGCGAGAATGCCCCAGGCGGTGGCCGGGGTGGCTTTGAGGTTCTGGAGGAAGCTCGTCCGCTCCGGCGGGGCCGCCTGGCGGGGCAAGGATTCCGGCAGCATCGCGAAGGTCAGGAGGGCTGCCAGGAGGGCGATCGCCGAGGCCGCGTAGAACGGGGTCGACAGGCCGTAATGTCCGAGCCAGCCGCCAATCGCGGGTCCGAAGACCATGCCGAGGCCCATGGCGGCTCCGACCACGCCCATGCCCTTGGCGCGGTTCTCCTCGGTGGTCACGTCGGAGACGGTGGCGAAGGCCGCCGGCAGGACCGCCGCCGAGAGCAAGCCGCCCAGGGTCCGGGCTGCCAGGAGGCCCGTCAGGCTGTTGGCGAGGCCAAACCAGAGGAACGAGATCGCGTAGCCCAGGAGACCGAGGATCAGGAAGGGTTTGCGGCCGTAGCGATCCGAGAGCCGTCCCCAGAAGGGGGCGATCAGGAACTGCGCGAGCGAGTAAGAGGCCATCATGGCGCCGATGAAGACGGCGTCGCCATGAAGCGTGCGGGCGTAATAGGGCATGGCGGGAATCACCACGCCGAAGCCCATCATCACGGTGAAGATCGCGATGAAAAGGACGAAGAGCGGCTTACGAGACACGGGAACTCCTGATGCATCGATCCACAGGCGCGGCGCGGCTGCGGAGGCTTGAAAAAAGGCGTCCTCACCCTAACAAAGATCCGAAGGGGCGTCAAATCGACGTGGCTCGCCATCCAAAACTCGGGAAAGCAAGCGATTGGGTGGGGTGCGATATTTCGCCGGGGAGTGCTAAGATGGAAGAAGTAGAGTGGAGGCCCCGTGTCCAAGGTCAAGCATCAGGTTTCATCCGGCGGAGTCATTTTTCGCCAGCACAACGGCAAAGTCGAGATCGGTCTCATCGCCCTGCGGGGGGGACGCATCTGGGCCCTGCCGAAGGGACGTCTCGAAGAAGGGGAGACCCTCGAACAGGCGGCCTGTCGTGAGGTCATGGAAGAAACGGGCCTGATCGGGGAGGTCCTTCGCCGGATCGGCGAGATCTCCTACTGGTTCTACGCCAAGGAAGAGGGCGTCAAGATTCACAAGACGGTCCACTTTTTCCTGATTCGCCACTTGCGCGGCGAAACGTCCAACGACTCCTGGGAAGTGGACGAGGCGCGCTGGTGGCCTCTCGACGAGGCCCTCAAGGTCCTGACCTACAAGTCCGAGCGCGAAACCGTCGAGCGTGGCGCCGAGATGATCCGGGAGCTGGGGGCCATGCCCCTGGGCGGAATGCCGGCGGACGAGGCCGAGCCTCCCGCGGCGCCGGATCCCGCGAAGCGGATTCCCTAGCCCGTCCTTGCCTCAGGACCGCTTCGCTTGACTAACCTCAAGCCGCGGGCGCTAACTCCCTTTTAATCAAGCTTCGAGCAAACCCCCACCCAAGAGCAGGTCCCCCTGGTAGAAGGCGGCGACCTGTCCTGGCGTGATGGCGAAGATCGGCTCCTCGAACTCGAGCATGACGCGGCCGTCCGCTTGCGGGGTCAGGCGGGCCGGCATGGCCTTGGAGCGGTAGCGCACCTGCGCCTCGACCGCGATCGGCTCCGAGGGGGCCGCGATCGACACCCAGCGGACGTCCCGGACGGTGGCGGCTCGCTCATGCACGGCGTCGAGCGGGCCCACGACCACGGTGTTGGTGGCTGCCTCGACCCTGACCACGTAGAGGGGATACGGGTGCGCGATCCCGAGCCCGCGGCGCTGGCCGACCGTGTAGTAGGCGATGCCCTGGTGCCGGCCGAGGACGGAACCCTCGACGTCGACGATGGGCCCCGGCTCCAGCTGCGAGCCGATGCGATCTTCGAGGAACTTGCGGGTATCTCCGGCGGCGAAGCAGATGTCCTGGCTATCGGGCTTGCGGGAGACCTCGAGGCCAATCTCCTGGGCGATCGCCCGGACCTGCTCCTTGGTCAATTCTCCGAGCGGAAAGAGGCAGCGTTCGAGCTGATCCTGGCGTAGCCGGTAAAGCATGTACGACTGATCCTTGGTGGGATCGAGGCCGCGCAACAGCTGCCAGCGCCCGGTCTCGGCATCGAAGCGATTCCGGGTGTAGTGGCCCGAGGCGATGGCCTCGACCTCGTAGCGCCAGGCAGCCTCCTCGAAGAGCTCCTCGAATCGGACCTCGGAATTGCAGATGGTGCAGACGTTCGGCGTGATGCCCTGCTTGTAGCCTTCGGTGAAGGCGTCGATGACCTTTTCCTTGAAGGACTGGAGGACGTCGATCGTGTGGTAGGGGAAGCCGAGCTGCTTGGCGATGCGGGCGGCGTCGAAGACGGACTTCATGTCGCAGCAGCGCGATTCGGGGAAGTTGAGGGAGGTGACTCCCACCAGGTCGTACCCCTTGGATTGCAGTAGATAGGCGGCCACCCCGGAGTCGACACCCCCGGAGAGGGCCATCGCCACGCGCGTGGGCATGGATTCTCCCCCTTTCACTGGAAAGGACCAGTTTACCGCGCCTCGGCGCAACGCGAAAGGGCCGCCGGGAGTTCCCGACGGCCCTGGGAATGGGGGGTTACCACCACCAGGAGTACGGCCAGAAGGACGTGCCGTAGTTATAGAAGAACGGCCAGTAGGTGTACGAGGCGAAGGGGTAGGTGTACGGGTAGTAGTAGCCGAGGTTGTAGTAGTAGGGGAAGTAGAAGTTACTGAAGGGGAAGTAGGAGAAGCTCGAGAAGCGGTTGAAGAAGAGGCTCCGGCCGAAGAAGCCCCGGCCGAACCCGAAGCCTCGGCCCCACCCGAAGCCGCGACCCCAGCCGATGCCCCGGCCCCACCACTGCTGGACGGTCGGCTCGCTGCCCGTCGTGACGACCCGATTGGGGTCGATCTTGACGAGCATCTTGGCGGCATCGGCTTCCGAGATGCGCGACGGCAAGTGCTGACGGATTTCGTCGATGCTCATGGCCTTGCCGTTGACCATGATCTGCCGTTCGCCGGCAACGAGGTTATCCGGAGCCGTGACGCCGCCCGAGCCGCTCTGGGCCTGCGGGATCACCGCAGGAGCTTGGGTCGAGGTGCTGGGCATGTTCTGCGCGCAGCCGAGAGTACCGCCGAGGACCCCGGCCGTTACGGCCAGACCAAGCCATCGAGTCGCTTTCATGCGGTCTTTACCTCCCTTAGACGTCGCCGACGAAGGTGGGGCCCGGCGTCGGGTTCTGCCTTCGCGACGCGCTTTCGAATATGGTTCATAGGCTACTCTGCCCTTGAGCTTGGGGCAACGCTTTCTCTGCTGGCCGAAACGACCCAGGGGCGGGAGGGTGGGACCCCTGCCGTCTCGGAGAAGACGGGCTTGAGCGGGGGCACAGGGCTTAGAGGTCGAGCGGTCTACTTGGGCGTTCGGACCAAAAAACCTGGTCGGAATGGCGAAGGAGCGAAAAAAGGGCACGGCGTTCCCCCTCGGGGAACGCCGTGCCGCGTGCAGGAGAGGGGCTACAGTGCTTACCAGCAGTACGAGAAGGGGTAGAGTCCGCCGCCAAAGCCGTACAAGTACGGGGCGTAGCTCAGGCCGCCATAGGGGTAGATGTACGGGTAGTAGTAGGCGCCGATGGGGTAGTAGGGGAAGTAGTAGCCACCCAGGCCGAGGTAGTTGAAGCCTCCGAGGCCACAGCCCAGGCCGCCTCCCCAGCCGCCCCAGCCGCCGCCCCAGCCGCCCCAGCCGCCGCCGAATCCGAAGCCGCGACCGAAGCCACGACCGAAGCCGAATCCGAAGCCGCGGCCAAAGCCACGTCCGAATCCGAAGCCGCGACCGAAGCGACCAAATCTCTGCTGCGTCTCCATGGACTTCACGTCGACGAGCTTGGAGTCGTCGAGCTTGACGAGCATCTTGCTCGCGTCGGCCGCCGAGATCCGGGCGGGCAGCATCTTGCGGACCTCTTCAAAGGTCATCGCCTGGCCGTTCACCATGATCTGGCGATCGTTTTTCAGGAGTTGGTCCGGCGCCAGGCTGCCTTCGATGATGGACGTGGCCTTCGGAATGTCCGTGGTCTGCGTCGTGCTGGCGCTTGGAACTGCCGACGAACATCCGAATGCCGTTCCCACCATGGCGGCGCTGAGCGCCAAGCCCAAGGACTTCGTCATCTTCATCGAGGTCTTCCCTCCTCTTTGATGGTTCACCGAATCCCCCGATGGGATTTGGTGACGACGCGGTGTCGATGGGTTAAAACTACCCTGACCGGGTTTCGATGACAACGCTCCCTTCGCTGTCCGAGAGCTCGCTCTGGTGGAGAGACCAACCCTCGCCTTCTCGGGCGAGAGGGCAGCTGGGAGCCCGTAACGGCGAGGGTTCGGGTAAGCGTTGAAAAAGCGGGCACCAAGAACTTTGGCGGGCATGCCCAGAAGGCGCAAAAAAAGGGGCACGGCGTTCCGTTCGGAACGCCGTGCCGCCTTTCAGGCGTTAGGCTTAGTACCAGTAGGAGTAGGGGTAGTAGTAGCCGGCATAGGGATAGATGTACGGGTAGTAGGTGTACGAGGCGTAGGGGTAGGTGTAGGGGTAGTAGTAGCTCCCGAAATTGTAGTACGGGAAGAAGACGTTACGGTGGCGGAAGAACCGGAAGCGGCCGAATCCCCGACCGAATCCGCGGCCGAAGCCACGGCCGAAGCCCCGCACGAATCCCCGTCCGAAACCCCGGCCGAAACCCCGGCCGAAGCCGGGACCGAATCCCCGACCGAAGCCCCGGCTGAATCCGCGACCGAATCCGCGGCCGAAGCGCTGCTGGAGTTCCTGGCTGCTCGGCTCGATGATCTTGGAGGGGTCGAGCTCGACGAGCAGCTTGGCGGCATCGGCCTCGGAAATCCGCGCCGGCAGCTCCTTGCGGATCTGTTCGAAGTCCATCGTCTGGTTACCGACCATGATCTGGCGGTCGTTAAGGATGAACTGATCAGGGGGCACCATGCCTTCCGTGAGGTTTTGGGGCTGGGGAGCAGCGTCTGGGACGCTGGCGCTCGGGATGGCCGGGGCGCAGCCCAGGGCCGTGCCGACCAAGGCAGTGCTCATCGCCAAGCTCAAATATCGATTCACCTTCATCAGAGGGGTCCCTCCTTTTGCGAACCGTCGCCTGACTTGACGACGGCGGTGTGATCGCAGGTCAGAGGCTACTCCCCTCTCGGGAGCAAGGCAATGCTCCCTCTCCCGGCCCAATCCCCTTGCCCCGGGCCGGGAGAGAACCTCGCTCGGATGCGCGTACTGCCCTCATGACGGGCCCATGGCCATCGACGGAACGAGGCGGCGTTCTCACGTGCACAAAAAAACTTGGGCGCTTTCACCAAGCGTTCAAGCGGCCTACCGGCTAGACTCGCGGCATGAACGCGTTGCGATGGGATCTCAGCCCCTCCGAGGCGATCGCCCTCCAGCGCGAGCTGGCCGCGCGCGTCCGCTGCGAGGACGACTTTGCCCCGCCGCGCTGGATCGCCGGGGTGGACGTCTCGACCTCGCGTGGCTCGGAGGAGGGCTACGCGGCGATCGTGGTTCTGCGCCTGCCCGAGCTGGAGATCGTGGAGGTCGCCGAGGCGCGCATGCCCATGCCCATGCCTTATATCCCGGGGCTCTTATCCTTCCGGGAGGTTCCCGTGGCCTTGGCCGCCTACGCCCGCCTCACGGTCGAACCCGACCTGATCCTCGTCGACGGGCAGGGGCGCGCCCATCCCCGGCGCTTCGGGATCGCCTGTCACCTGGGAGTCCTCCTGGACAAGCCCACGATCGGCTGCGCGAAGTCCATCTTGGTAGGCACCCACGACGCCCTACCCCCCGAACGCGGAAGCACGGCTCCCCTCGTCCACCGCCAAGAGGTGGTCGGGGTCGCCGTGCGTACCAAGACCAAGGTCAATCCGGTCTTCGTCTCATGCGGGCATCGGATCTCCCTGGAGACCGCCGTCCGCTGGGTCCTCGACTGCGCCCGGGGCTATCGCCTGCCGGAGCCGACCCGCCAAGCGCACCTGGCCTCCAACGCCTTCCGCATCAGGACCTCGGCAGCCAACCCCCCCTCTGACGATGCTCCTCCTGCGGGCTGAGACCTTCCACCGGCCTCCCCGCCTCGCGGAGTCGCCCCGCGTCCTGCTGGATCAAGAGCTTCATGCGGGCCAGATCGTCGTCCATCTCATGCTTGGGATCCGTCCCGAAGAGCGTCGCCAAAGCATGCCCCAAGACCCCGGCCGGCGGGCGGTAGCTGAGCTGGATATGCAGGCGCGTGCTGCCGTCGGGATTCGCTTGAAGGTGGATCGCCCCCGTATTGCCGACGGTCGAGCCCGGCACGCTGCGCCAGCTGATCAGCGAGTTCGGCACCAACCGGGTCGTCTCGGCCTCCCATTCGACGGGTATCCCCGCAGGCCCGCTCACCACCCAGTGCGAACGTCCTTCGCCCAGGTTCCGGACCTCCCGGATATGGCGCATGAAGCGCGGGAAGTTCTCGGGCCGGTTCCAGAACGCGTAGACCTGATCGATCGGGGCGTTCACCGTGAGCGTCTTCTGGAGGGTGATGCCCTTTCCCTCGGGGCCCCAGCCGAGGAGGTCGCGTAGCGTGCGGTTGGCGATCGCCCGACTCAGGAGCCCCGCCCCCGCGAGGCCGAGTCCCATTCCCACCCAGCCTCCGCGGACGAGCCCCCCGAGCAAGAGTCCCCCGCCTCCAAGACCTGCGACCAGGCGGGTGGCCGGCGACCAGTAGGGTTGCTGCTGATCACGATCCGCGACGGCCCGCTCGCGGCCCCCCCGCAAACGGGGAATGTCCGCCCGCTCATGGCGCTCGAGCCGGTCTTCGATCGCGACCACTCCCGGCACCCGCCGGATCGCGTCGAGCAAGCTCCCGGCCTCCTCCGCCAGGATAGGCCCCGCCAGCACGACCCGGCCCCGCTGGGCGCCGGCCTGGACGGCATGCGGATGCGAGCAATGCCTTCCCAGTTTGGCGCGCACCCGGCCGACCAGGACCGGGTCATCGACGGCTTCGCCGCGAAGGCGCGAGGACGTCGTCGCCACCCATCCCATGGTCCGGTTGCCCAGGTCCCGCCGCGCCACGTCGAGGCCGTTTTGGCTCACGTGCGAGAGGTGGATCGCCTTGTCCCGCAGCAGCGCCCTGCGGCGCCTGCCGCGATCCGAATCGGTCAGGTACGTCAGACCCGCACCGATCCCCAGTCCACCCAGCATCGCCAAGGCCTTGTTCATGCCGATTCCTCCCCAAAAGCAGGCCTCCCCCTGAGAGCGCTCGGTCGCTAGCCGTTCTCTCTTTCCGCCAGACGCCTGCTAACCTACGAGCGTTTCCAGGGCTCCTTAACATGTGTTAATAACTCCTGGGGCGGCGCAAGGGCGGCTTGCCTCGACGCCCCAGCGGGTCGCGTGAGACCGGGGGCGGAAGGGACGGGAGGGATGCGCGTTGCTCAAGGACATCAACCGTTTCAAGATGTTTCCGGAAGCCCTGATCGCCTATCAAGGCCATTCGCTCCTGATCACGGGAGTCCACGGCGGGATTCGCCAGGGCATCGATGGCTTCTACTTTCATCAGACCCGCTTCGTGCAGCGCATGGACCTCACGGTGGACGGCCAACCGCTCCGCTTCGTCTCGGCCAATCCGGTCGATCCCTACTCCTTCATCTCGTACTACCTGGCGCCCTCCCCCGCGGGAGCCAAGGCCGGTCCCCCGCCGGAAGGCGGGGGTGAGATCGTCGAGAAGGCGATCGCGCTCCAGCTCAACGGCTACGTCGGAAACGGCCTCCATGCCGACGTCTACCTGACCAACCACGCCCTCGTCCCCACCGAGATCACGCTGCTTTGGGACTTCGCCGCCGATTTCGCCGATCTCACCGAAGCGCTGGAAGGCCGGCGCCTCCAAGAGGCTCCGGTTCGCGTCAGCTGGCATGCGGAAGGCCCCGAACGCGAGCTGAGGCTTCGCTACGAGCATCCCGAGCTCGACCACGAGACGCGCGTCAGCTTTCCTTTGGTGCAGGGTTCGCCGAGCTGGGACGGAGGCAAGGTCTGCTACCGGCTGCGCTTGGAGCCCCAGATGCCCCTCAAGTTCTGCGTGAAGGTGCACCCGGTCTTCTGCGGCACGCGCCACGATCCCATCTACGAGTGCGACTCCTTCCGCTCGCGGGAAACCGCCTGGGATCGGGCCCGCGAGGCCTGGGTCCGGGAGACCCCCCGCCTCCAGGCCTCTTCGCCGATGGTCCAGGACGCCTGGGAAAGGGCGGTCTCGGATCTCGGCACGCTCTCCCTCTTCGACGGCAAAGGCCCCGAAATTTACACGCCGGCGGCCGGCATCCCCATGTACCAGGCGCTCTTCGGCCGCGATACCTTGACCACGGCCTGGCAATCCGGCTTCGTCAGCCGCCTCATGCTGCGCGGTACCCTGGAGACCATCGCCGACTGGCTCGGAAGAGAGCGAAACGACCGTTACGACGAGCAGCCCGGCCGGGTCATCCACCAGCACCAGCTCAGCCCCCTCGCCTTGCTGGGCAAAACCCCCTTCCTGCACTATTACGGGGACTACGCGGGGCCGGGCCTGTTCTTGATCGGTCTCGGCTGGGACTTCATGCTCACGGGCGATCGCGACTTCCAACGCCGCATGAAGCCGTACGCCCTGCGCGTCCTCGACTGGATGGACCGCGAGGGGGATCGCGACGGCGACGGCTTCTACGAGTACGAGACCCGGGCCGGGGACTGGGGCACCAAGAACCAAGGCTGGAAGGACTCCGGCCAAGCCATCCTCTACCCCGACGGCGCCTGCGTCCCCAACCCCATCGCCACCGTCGAGATCCAGGGCTACTACTTCGTCGCCAAGCAACTCATGGGACAGACCTTCGTCGCCATGGGAGAGGTCGCCCGAGGCCTCGAGTTGATTCGCCATGCCGAGGCCCTCAAGGAACGCTTCAACCAGGCGTTCTGGCTCCCGGAGGGCGCGCTGGCCCTGGCCCTCGACCCTGAGAAACGCCAGGTCGCCACCATCGCCTCCAACATGGGCCATTGCCTCGCCTGCGGCATCGTCGACCAGGACAAGGCGGCCGCCATCGCCGGTCGCCTGATGGCCCCCGACATGTTCACGGGCTGGGGCATCCGCACCCTCTCCAGCCTTCACCCCGCCTACAACCCCTTCGCCTACCACCTGGGCTCGGTCTGGCCCTCGGAGAATGGGTCCATCGCCTTCGGTTTCAAGCGCTACGGCCTCAACTCGCTGGTGCATGACCTGGCCCGGGGCCTCTTCGAGGCGACCTTGATCTTCGATGAGAGCCGCCTGCCCGAAGCCATCGGCGGGCATCCGCGCAACCGCATCCACCCCCACCCCGGCATCTACCCCAATTCCAACGCCCCCCAGGCCTGGTCCGCCAGCGCCATCCCCATGCTGATCCAGGCCTTCCTGGGCCTGCGCGTCTACGCTCCCCTCAACGCCCTCCTCATCGACCCCTGCCTGCCGGAGTGGCTGAGCGAGCTGACCCTCCATGAGATCCCCGTCGGCGAGTCGCGCCTCAGCCTCGCCTTCAAGCGCGACGCCTCAGGAGCGACCGACACCCACATCCTCGCGTCCCGGGGGAACCCTCACGTGCTCCGCCAGCCGCCCGCCAACCACCTCTCGGCCGGTCTCTTCCACCGGCTGGGCGATCTCGTCGAGTCCCTGCTCCCCCGCTAGCAGAAAGGAGCGCGCCATGACGCGTCCCCTTCCCGATCAGGTCGTGGTGATCACCGGAGCCTCGAGCGCCATCGGCCGCGAGACGGCCCGCCTCATGGCCCGCCAGGGAGCCCGCGCAAGGCGCTAACCCGTCTCCGGCTCGGGACATCAGGAGGTCGAATGATCCTTTCACATTCCGACGCAGAGCGGCGCCGGTCTTCCGTGCGGGACTTCCTCGCCGGAGGACGCCCGCTCACGCTGATCGCGCTCCCGGGGGAGGACCTGAGGGATCGGATGCGCCGGGAGGTCCTGGCGGGGCTCGCCGATCCCCGAGGACCGACTATCCCACCGGCCTACCTCTACGATGCCAGAGGCTCGGAGCTCTACGAGCAGATCACGGCGCTTCCCGAGTACTACCCGACCCGGACGGAGGCACGCTTGCTCACCCAGGTAGCGCCGCTTCTGGCCGAGCGCTTGGCCATTCGGCAACTCGTGGAGCTGGGGAGCGGCTCTTCGGCAAAGACGCGCTTACTCCTGGATGCCTTCGAGGTAGGCCGGCGAGGCCTCACCTACGTCCCGATCGACATCAGCCGCGAGCTCCTGGGCCTTACGGCTGAGCAGCTGGTCGAGGCGTACCCGGGGATGCGGGTCTTGGCGATCGCGGCACCTTTCGACGAGGCGGTCGCCTTGCTTCCGCCTTGCGAGCACCGGCTCGTGCTCTTTCTCGGCGGAACCCTGGGCAACTTCCCCCAAAAGCAGCAAGAGGCCTTCTTCAGGGGGCTGCACGCGGCCATGACCCCCGGCAACCACTTGCTCCTGGGTTTCGACCGCCGGGCCCATGCCGGCAAGCCCGTCTCGATCCTGCATGCCGCCTACAATGACGCGCAGGGAGTGACCTCGCAGTTCAACGAGAACCTCTTGATCCGGCTGAACCGGGAGCTGGGGGCGGATTTCGATGCGGCACGCTGGCGCCATCGGGCGACCTACGAGGTTCCGGCGCATCAAATCGCCATGGTCCTGGAATCCCAAGGGGATCAGGAGGTGCGCGTGGCGGGGAGGGCCTTTCGTTTTCGCGCGGGCGAGGGAATCCTCACCGAGGTTTCCCGGAAGTTCGATCCCGAGGAGCTGGCCCTTTGGCTGGCCGAGCGGGGGTTCGCGCGGCAGGCATGCTGGACGGATGCCGAGGAGACTTACGGGCTCATGCTCTTGCGCCGGGAAGGCTGATCAGGCGGGAGATCAGGCGGGAGAGACGCAGCGGAAGGTGGCGTAGGCGTAGGGATAGGTCCTGTAGAACCAATTGCGGAACGAGCCGCGCAGCAGCTTGGCGTCGGTGACCCAGGAGCCTCCCTTGAGGACGACATGCTTGCCGTCGAAGAAGTCGGCCGAGTAATGAGGGTACCGGGCATCCGGCATGAAGCCCTCGAAGGGGGCGAACGGGCTCGAGGTCCATTCCCAGCCGTTTCCGAGCAGGTCTAGGACGCCGAAGGGGCTGGATCCTTGTGGAAAGGATCCGACCGGCAGGGGAGAGAGGCGCTGGAAGTCGAAATTGCCGTGCGCAGGCCCCGGAGCGTCCCAGCCCCAGGGGTAGGGGCGATCGAGGTCGTCTCCGAAGGCGGCGCGGTGCCATTCGGCCTCGGTGGGGAGGTGTTTACGCGTGAAGCGCGCATAGGCGCTCGCTTCGGCGTGACTGACCAGGACGGGCCAGTCGAGCGGCAGAGGGTTCGTCTCGAAAAGGTCCCGGAAGGCCCATGCCGATCCCTGGGCGAGCCAGAAGGGCGGGTGCGTGAGGCCTTGCTGGCATCGCCATGCCCAGGCCTCGGGTTCCCAGAGCTCGGGGCGCTGGTAGCCGCCGGCCTCGACGAAGTCCAGGAATTGCCCGTTGGTGCAAGGCGTGGCGTCGATCTGGAAGGCGGGAACGGAGACCTCATGGCAGGGGCTTTCGTTGTCCCAGGTGAAGGGGCCGTCCGACGCTCGGGCGCCGAGGCGGGCGCGGCCTTCGGGAACCGCGACGCGGCCTCTTCGGTCGACAGGTGAGGGGATCGGAGGAGCCGTTTCCTGGGGGCGCTTGAGGGCGGCCGGGAGCTGATGGATCAAGTAGAGAAGGGTCTCGTGATGCATCAGTTCGTGTTCGAGCAGGATATGCAGGACGCGCCCGCCCTGGAGCCACGGGTGGGGCGGACGGTCGGGGTCGAAGTTCGCGAGGAAGCGGTCGAGGCGGGCGGCGACTTCTTGCTTGTAGGCCTGGATCGCGGCTCGGGAGGGCCAAGCGGAGGGCTCGGGAGCGAGGCTCGCGGCCTCGGGATCGATCCCGCGCGCGAAGCGGGCGTCGAAGTCCGGGTTGAAACTGGGCACGCCCAGGGTCTTGCGAAAGAGGGTATTCCAGTTGAAGGCCGCGAGGTGTCCGTCGTAGAAGACGAACGGGTGGCGCAGCGGGATGGGACGCGCGAGGTAGGCCTCGGGCTCGAGCAGCGCGAAGAGGCTTTCGGTTCTGGCGCGCGCCCGGCGGAAGGCCGGGGCGAAGGGAAACGGCTCGGCAAGCGTCATCGGGCACCTCCGCATCCACCCTACTCCGCGTCCGGCCCCCCGCACCATGGGCGGAAAGACGAAAAAAGGGGGGGTAACCCTCTAGTGCGATCCGTAGTTCCCGCGGATGCTAAGACCAGGGGTTTCCGCCACGATAAAGGGGAACGGAACGGAGAATGAGCCCTCGTTGGCCCCCACGCCGGGTCGATCGGGGCGGGGACTGCGTCTTTTCTGGACTTTGGGGTAAGTGAGATTGGGATATTTGTCCCTTTCAGCCTCTCTCCGCCGGACGATATACTGTGACCAAGGGGCTTTTTGTCGTCGATTTAGGGGAAATCACCATGCGGCAAGGTTTCAGCGATTGGCTGTCAAGCGTTCCACAGCAGGTGAACGACGCGCTGCGCAACGCCTCGGATTGGCTTTCCGACGGGCAAACCCCCGAGCAGAAGCCGTCCCGCGGTGGACGCAAGCAGGCGCCGGTCTTCCATGAGGTGGCCAAATCCGCCGCTCCAGAATCCCTGGAGGCCGTGCTTCGTGACTCCGCCCAGCGCTCCGCCGCTTTGCGGGACGTCCTCACGCGGACCTTCGGGGAGCGCGTCCCCGCGGACTTCAACTTGGAAGCCCTGATGCCGCTCGCGGCCTCCCCCAAGTCCTTCACCCTCCTCACCGAGCTCTTCTCGCTCTTGAGCCGCAAGGGCTGTCCCTGCGCGTCCGAGCTCTTGGCCGGCTGGGGAGCCATGGCCTCCTCGAACCGCCTTCTGGCCTCGCTCGAACAGCTCATCGACCTCGTCGCTCCCAAGGGGGACGAGGACTGGGGCCGCCTCTACGCCTTGCTCCATGCCAGCTGGGGCCGCCCGTCCTTCGAGCGGATCTTCCAGCTCGCCGACGGGCTTGCGCCCTTGCAGCGATCGCTCTCGCTGGATTCCCTCGAGATGCTTTCCCAGAGCCTTCCCAACTCCCAATCCTGCGAGTGTTTCCTCCAGGCCATCCGGGCCTTCCGGGCCAGCGACAAGCTCTCCTGGGACGAGCTCGATGCGGTGGTCGTGAAGTTCGCCCGTGACGAGGAATCGGCCGCCACCATCGGCGAGATCGGGGAGCTTCTCACCCAGCGGGGCCGGGAAGGCTACCGCAGCACGGATCTCGACTTCATCTTCAGCGAGCTTGCGACTCGCACCGCGGTCAAACGCTACCTCCAGGCCTTCAAGATCCTCGACGAGCACCAGATCCGCTTCGACGAGTTCGATTCCTTCGTGACCTCCTTCGCACGCCATTCCGAGGATATCGAATGGCTGAACGAGGCGGTCCAGGGCTTGCAGGAAGCCGGCCGTGTCGTCACGCGCCTGACCCTGGTCCAGCTTCGCGAATGGGCGACGACGACCGCCGCCTTGAAGCGCTACGTCCGCGGCGTGCGCGCCTTCGTCGACTCGGGCTTGACGGGCGAGCAAGTGGATCAGTTCCTGCTTCCCCACATGGAATCCGAGGCCAACGCCGCCGTCGCGTCCATGATCGGCGAGCTGGGCAATCGGGTCTTCGAGGGGCGCTTGACCCTTGAAAAAGCCCAGGCCCTCATGGAGGCCCTGCCGGAGCGTGCCTCGGTGAAGCGCTACGAGCAGGCGGTCCAGCTGATGCGCGAAGCCGGCATGCGCCAGGCCGACGTCGAGGTCATGGCCCCAGAATTCGCCAAGACCGCCGACGACGCCATCTGGCTCGAGGCCTTCGTGCGCAACTCCGCCGAGCTTTCTCGTGCCGTCGAGCGTCTCGAGCTCTTCCACATCCGGGAGCGCTGCCCCGAGGTCACCCATATCTACCGCTACTTCCGCCTGCGTAAGCACCTCGACGAGTTCACCCAGATCGCCCAGGCCGAGTTCGAGGACATCGCCTTCAGCGCGGTGCTCGACGAGGAGCAGTCCCTGGCCTACCTGATGGAGACCCTCGCGGACTGGGGCCGGCAAGCGGAGTGTACGGTGGCCGACATCCGCCGCCTCATGGGGGCCTTCCCGGGGCGCGCCGGCGTGCAGCGCTACAAGACGGCCATCCAGAACTTCCAGGGCTCCTGGCTCGGCCTCGACTACATGGCCATCTCGTTGGCCACCTCTGACCAGCGCGCCTCCATCATGGCCATGGTCGGCAAGAGCCTGGGAGCCCGACAACTCAACGACGTCGATCGCAACCCGGCCCTCGCCCAGATGATCGAACAAGTGATCGCCAAGACGGAGCACGGCAACGGCTTCGACGAACCCCGCGCGTAAGGCCGGAATCCAGGGTATACAAGCCGTCAAGTGGCCATCCGGGTCAGGGTGGCGAGGAGTGAAAGGAAAGCCTATGTCGACTTCCACCGGTCTCGACTTCATCCGAGCCTTCGGGCAGGCTGCCGAGCAGGTCCTGCAGGAGGTGCTCAGCGAGACCCCGACCCGCGGCGCGCCGACCTTCCAGATGGGACCGACCATCCCGCTGCAGGAGGTCAACGTGCAGGTGGGCATCACCGGAGATCTCACGGGACACGTGAACTTCGGGATGAACATGTACACGGCCAAGGCGATCGCCGGCATCATGATGATGGAAGAGGTCCAGGAACTCGACGAGATGGCCATCTCCGCCCTCTCGGAACTCGCCAACATGATCGCCGGAAATGCCCGCACCTTCCTCAATCAGCTGGTCGGCTTCTCGGACATCACTCCCCCCTCGGTCCTCATGGGCGCCTCGATCAGCGGCACCTGGGCCCATGTCCGCGCCATGAGCATCCCTCTCGCCCTCGGGGCGGGCACCATTCACCTGACGGTCGGCATCCGCGCAAAGGAGAGCAAGTAATGAGCATCCGGGTCCTCATCGTCGACGACGCGCCGTTCATGCGGAAAAACCTCGCCAAGATCATCTCCGAGAACGGCTGGGAGGTCGCAGGCGAGGCCGGGAACGGCCGGGAAGCGATCGAGCAGTTCGCCGCGGTCAAGCCCGACGTCGTCACGATGGACATCACGATGCCCGAAATGGACGGCATCGCCGCCGTCAAGGCCATCGTGGGCTCCGACCCCAAGGCCCGCGTCGTCATGTGCTCGGCCGTCGGCCAGCAGGACATGATCGTCGAGGCGGTCCGCTCGGGCGCCAAGGACTTCATCGTCAAGCCCTTCCAGAAGGAGCGCGTCATCGCCGCTATCGAAGGAGCCATGTCCAAGTGAGTCTCGAGTTCGACGCCGAAGATTTCCAGGCCTTCCTCGAAGAAGCCCGCAGCCACCTCGACACCCTCGAGCAGGGTCTCCTGACCCTCGAAGACATGGTCGGCGAGGCCCTCGACATCGAGTTGCTCAACGAGATGTTCCGGGGCGCGCATTCCATCAAGGGTGCCGCCGGCATGCTCGGCCTCAAGACCGTGGCGGCCCTCACCCACCAGATGGAGAACCTGCTGGGCGCCATCCGCGCCGGCAAGCATACCCTCACTCCTCGCGGAGTCGAGGTCCTCTTCGAATCGGTGGACGCCCTCGGAACCCTTCTCGTCGAACTCGGCGGCGGCACCGTCGGCAACGGCCTCGACATCACCCCCACCGTCCAGGCCCTCAAGGAGATCCTCGAGGGAGAGCACGCACCGGCCGCCTCCTCGACCGATGATCCCCCTTACGCCTTCGATGCCGCCTACATGGCGGGCATGAGCCCCAAACACCGTGCCCTGCTGGACCGCCTCGACGCCGAGTCGCGCTTCCTGTATGAAGTCCAGCTCGACCTCGCGGACTGTCGCTGGGGCGACGAAACCCTCGACCACGCCGTCATGGAGAAGCTTTACTCCCTGGGCGAAGTTATCGCCCTGCTTTCGGACCCCGCGATCCCGGCGCATGCCCCGGGAGCCGGCCCTTTCCCGGTGAAGGGAACGGCTCTCTTCGTGACCACGGCCGAGCCGGCCATCTTGGGGATCTTGCTTCCCTTCTCTAGCGACCAGATTGCGGTGGTTCATGCTCCGGGAGCCGCACCTGCGCCCGCTCCTGAGTCCCCTGCGGCTCCGGCCTCCCCGGCAGCCCAGGATAGCCCCGCACCCCAGGATTCCGCGCCCGCAGCGCCTGCGGCTTCGGCCCCTGCGTCGCCTGCGGCCACGGCATCGGTTGCCGCGTCGACCGTCCCCGCCGCCAAGGACACGTCCGCGGTCAAGAAGGCCGCCGCCCAACAGAGCATTCGCGTCGACGTCGAGCGCCTGGACCTCCTCATGGAGGTCGTCGGAGAGCTGGTCATCGGCAATACCCGCCTCGCCCAGCTGGGCTCCGAGCTGGAGAATCGCTACGACCGCGAACCTCTGGTCGGCACGCTCAATGAGACCATCGCTCAAGTGGCGCGCCTGATGAGCGAGCTCCAGCTCACGGTCATGCGCGTCCGCATGATTCCGGTCGAGCGGGTCTTCAGCAAGTTCCCCCGCCTGATCCGCGACCTGGCCAAGTCCATGAACAAGGAGATCCGGCTCGAGATCTTCGGCCAGGACACCGAGCTCGACAAGACCGTCGTCGAGGAGCTCGAGGATCCCTTGGTCCACCTCCTGCGCAACGCCGCCGACCACGGCGTCGAGACCCCCGACGTCCGCGAGGCCAACGGCAAGTCCCGCATCGGCACGATTCGCCTGGGCGCCCACCGGGAAGGCAACCACATCGTCATCAGCATCGCGGACGACGGCGGCGGCATCAACCCCGAGAAGATCCTCGCCAAGGCCCGCAAGATGGGGATCGCGACGGTCGACGGCACCTACACCGACATGGACGCCCTCCAGTTCATCTTCCATCCGGGCTTCAGCACGGCCGAGAAGGTGACGGACGTCTCGGGGCGCGGCGTCGGCATGGACGTCGTCAACCAGAACATCCGCAAGATCAAGGGCACCATCCAGGTGGTCTCCAAGGTCGGCGAGGGTTCGAAGTTCATCATCAAGCTGCCGTTGACCCTGGCCATCACCAAGGCCCTCTTGATCAAGGCGGGCGGCGATTTCTTCGCCATTCCGCTCGACGCGGTCAAGGAGTCCATCCGTGTCGCCAACTCGGATATCAAGACCGTGAACCAGCGGGAGGTGATCCAGCTTCGCGACCGGGTGGTGCCCCTGTTCCGCCTGACCCATGCCTTCGGCCTCAAGCCCGAACCGCGCGCCAGCCGGTACTCGCCGGTGGTCATCGTGGGCGGCGATAACAAGCAGATCGGCCTCGTGGTCGATTCGCTCGAAGGCGAGCAGGACGTCGTCATCAAGTCCATGGGCGACTACCTGGGCGAGATTCGTGGCGTGGCCGGTGCGACGATCCTGGGAGATGGCCGCGTGGCCCTGATCCTGGATATCGCGACCTTGATCGACGAGGGAGAGGGCAAGGATCGCCATGAAGCCGGGGCTTACCACGCCGTTTGACGAAGTGGCGTTCCAGGCGATTCGGGATTGGCTCTACCAGGAAACGGCCCTGGCCTATCCCGAGAGCAAGCGAACCTTCATGGAGCGCCGCCTGGCGGATCTGGCTCAGGAATGGGGCGCCGAGGACCTCGGCGCCCTCTGGCGCAAGTGCCAGACCTCCGAGACCGTGAAGGCCAGCGTCATCGACGCCCTGACCATCAATGAGACCAGCTTCTTCCGGATGCCGGCCCATTTTGCGACCCTGGCCGAGCTCATGCCCGATCTGGCCGCCGGCAAGCGTGCGGGCATCCTGGATCGGCCGAAGCTCCGCCTCTGGAGTGCGGCCTGCTCCACGGGGGAAGAGCCTTACTCGATGGCCATGACGGTGCTGGCCCAGCAGGATCGAGGGTTCACGGCGGAGATCCTGGCCACGGATCTTTGCACGCAGGCGCTCGCCAAGGCGCGTGCGGCGAGTTATAGTGATTGGCGGCTGGAAAACCTGCCGTCGGGCTATCGCGAGGCCTACTTCGAGGAGGATGCGGGAGGTCTGCGGATCGCCCCTCGCGTCCGGGAACTGGTGCGTTTCCAGCCTCACAACCTTAAAGCGCCGCCCCCCGTGGGGCCGTGGGACGTGATCTTCTGCCGAAACGTCATGATCTACTTCGACAATCCGTTCCGCGCCGAGCTTTTACAGCGTCTCCACGATGCGCTGGTGCCCGGTGGCGTGCTCTTCGTCGGGGAGGGTGAGACGCTTCACCTGGTGCCCCATGCGTTCGAAACTCATCCCCGTGCCGGAGCGGTGGTCTACCGGCGGCCGTCAAAGGAGTAAGTCATGGAAATCTCGCGTGGCGAGTTGCTGCAGCTGAGGGACGTCATCCAGGGCTACTCCGGGATTCGCCTCGAAGAGAGCAAGCTGGAGTTCCTCAAGGACCGCTTGGTCCCCGTGGCCCGGGCCCATGGGGCCTCCTCCATGGCGGAGTTCAGCCAGATGCTCCTGCGGGAGATGGCCTTCGGTACCCCGAAGGGCTGGAACGACCTCTTGCCCTTGGTCACCATCAACGAGACGTATTTCTTCCGGGAGATGAACCAGCTCGAGCTCTTCAAGAACGAGCTCCTTCCCGAGATCATGCGGCGCAAGACCTCGCGCACGCTGAGGATCCTCAGCGCTCCTTGCTCTTCGGGGGAAGAACCGTATACCATTGCCATGTTGATGGACGAGGCCTCGGTTTCGCTTGCCGGTTGGCAGGTGGAAATCTGGGGAGTCGACATCGACGGCCCGGTCATTCAGAAGGCTCAGACCGGACTCTACCCGCGCTCGGCGTTCCGGGCCACGGACGGCAAGTACCTCTCGAAGTACTTCACTCCGGAAGGAGAGCTGTTCCGGGTGGGGCCCAAGCTGGCGGGACGGGTGAAATTCAAACAGGGTAACCTGTTCGAGATGGCGAAGTGGCCGGGGTTCTCGTCGTTCGACGTGATCTTCTGCCGGAACATGCTCATCTACTTCGATAAACCGACCCAGAAGCGCATGATCGAGATCTTCCACCGGGCGATGCTTCCCGGCGGTTATCTCTTGATCGGCCACTCGGAGTCGCTCTTGTCCCTGGAGGTGGACTTCATGCTGAAATCCAACAAGCAAGCCATCTACTACGAGGCGGTCGACGCGTCGCGGAAACTCGGCCATGTCTAGGCCCATCAAGGTTCTGGTGGTGGACGACTCGCCCTTCATGCGGCGGGCCATCACCCGGATGATCACCTCGGAGCCGGGTATCGAGATCATCGGCCAGGCGACTAATGGGGCGGAGGCGATCGCCCTGATCACCGAGCTGCGCCCCGACGTCGTCACCATGGACATCGAGATGCCGGTGATGGACGGCTTGACGGCCTTGAAGCGCATCATGACCGAGCGCCCCCTGCCGGTCATCATGATGAGCACGCTCACGCAGACCGGTTCGTCGGCGACCTTGCAGGCGCTGGAGCTGGGGGCGTTCGATTTCGTTCCCAAGCCCGAGTCCTCCATGCTCGACGTCTTCTCGGTCCAGCACGAACTGACCTCCAAGATCAAGGAGGCGAGCCGCCCGCGTCGGACCGGCCCACTGCCTCCCTTGCCGACGCCGAGCGCGGCTCCCGCCAAGATCGGCGAGCCCCGGGCTTCCCAGCGGATCGACCTCATTGCCATCGGTATCTCTACGGGAGGGCCGCCAGCCCTCCAGGCCGTCTTGCCGCAGCTTCCCTCGGATCTTCCCGTGCCGGTTCTGGTGGTCCAGCACATGCCTCCGGGCTTCACGCGCTCCTTGGCTGAGCGTCTCGACAAGCTCTCCGGCGTGCGGGTCAAGGAGGCCGAGCAGGGCGAGAAGCTGGAGGCCGCAACGGTCTACATCGCGCCGGCCGGCTGGCATCTCACCCTGAAGTCGGATTCGCGCGGAACGTTCGTCCAGCTCATCGATTCGTCGGATTCCAAGACCTGGCACAAGCCCTCGGTGGACGTGATGATGGCCTCGGTGGCCATGACGTACGGCTCGCGGGCCCTGGGCCTGATCATGACGGGCATGGGCAATGACGGGACGGCCGGAGCCGGCGCCATGAAGCGTGCAGGCGCGCCCATCTGGGCCCAGGACGAGGAGTCTTGCGTGGTTTACGGGATGCCGCGGGCCGTCTTCGAGGCGGGAGTCGTCGACAAGGTGCTGCCCTTGCCGCGAATCGCCACGGAGCTCGCGCGCATCTTCCGGCCCAACTAGTCGCGAGGCAAACCATGGCTTCCATGCGTCCCCTGGGCCGGCACGGCGAGCGCGTCAGCGCCATCGGCCTCGATGCCTATCTCCCGGGCATGGTCCCGGATCCCCGCGAGACCGTCCGCATGATTCAGGCGGCCATCGAGGGCGGCATCACCTTCATGGGCAATTCCTGGGATTACCAATCGGGTGAGTCCGAGCGCCGGATGGGCGAGGCGCTGCGTGGAGGTTACCGTGACCGGGTTTTCCTGTCGACCCGGATCGACGGGCAGACCCGCAAGGCGGCGATCGCCCAGATGGACCAAAGCCTATCGCGCCTCCAGACCGACCATCTCGATCTCTTGATGCTCAACGAGATCATCCGCCCCGAGGACCCCGAGCGTGTCTTCGGGCCCGGCGGCGCCATGGATGCCCTGGCGGAGGCCCGCGAGGCGGGGAAGATCCGTTATATCGGCTTCAGCGGCCACAAGGATCCCGCCATCCACCTCGCCATGCTGGACATGGGCTTTCCCTTCGATGCCGTCCAGATGCCCCTGAACCTCCTCGACGCCCAGTTCCGCTCCTTCGAAAAACAGGTGCTTCCCGTCCTGACCGAGCGGGGCATCGGAGTCCTGGGCATGAAGCCGCTGGCCGGGGGCAAGCTTCTGGAAACCGGCCGCCTCAAGGCGCCGGACGCCCTGCGCTACGTCATGTCGCTGCCGACCTCCTCGGTGCTCATGGGCTGGCCGGCCATGGAGGACGTCGTGCAGGCGACGCGCCTCCTGGCCGAGTTCGAGCCCATGGAGCCCGATGAAGCCGAGTTCTTCCTCCGGAAGGTCGCGGACCTGGCTCAGGACGGCAGCTTCGAAGCCTACAAGACGACGGATGCCCAAGATGGGACCGTTCGGCACCCGGAGTGGCTGACGGCGATCGATTGACGCATCCCGTCCTTCCGTTGCGTGGTGCCATCCGCGCGGAGACGCTCTAAACTCCTAACGCAAGAGACGCGAACGCGTATGCGAAAGGAGTACGACCATGCTTGCATTGGCGGATCGCTGGTGGGTACCGACTCTACGCGGGGTGGCGGCCATCGCCTTCGGATTTCTCGCCATCCTTTGGCCCGGCTTGGCGCTGATGACCTTGGTGGTCTTGTTCGGCATCTTCGCCCTCGCCGATGGCATCATCGCCCTGGCGGGCCTGGGGCGTACGCAGACGGGGCCGCGGGCCGTGCCCTGGGGCTTGCAACTGCTGGTGGGCGTCGTCGGCGTGCTGGCAGGACTCTTGACCTTCGTCTACCCGGGCATCACCAGCGTGGTCCTTCTCACCTTCATCGCGGCCTATGCGATCGTGGTCGGCATCTCGCAGATCGTCGCGGCCGTCCGGCAGCGCAAGCAATCCGGGGCGTTCGCCCTGGGCGCGGCGGGCGTGTTGTTGACGCTTTTCGGCGTGCTGGTGGCCGCACGGCCCGCGGTCGGAGCCGTGACCATCGCGTGGCTGATCGGCATCTTCGCGATCGCCGCGGGAGTCGCCCTCATGTCCATGGGCTTTACGCTCCGGCAGGTCAAGACGGCTGAGCCGCGGCTGGTGGCCACGATGCTGCCCGAAGAGGAGCGGGCGAAGATCGAGAGGTAATCCAAAAGCCCCGGAGCGTTCGCTCCGGGGCTTTGATTTTGGCGGCGCTTAGAAGAGCGCGTTCACCGAACTCTTGGCGGCGCTCAACAGGGGCTCGGCGCCGGGGAAGACGGCGAGCAGGTTGAACGAGCCGATGCCCGCCCAGAGGATGGCGACCACGCAGATGGTGGCGGCCAACCGGGTCAGGTTGAGGCCCGAAACGCCGGTCCAATCGGTCTTGGGCTCCTTCATGTACATCGTGACCACGACCCGGAGGTAGTAGTAGACGCTCAGGATGGAGTTGAGGATACCGATGATGGCGAGCCAGGCGTAACCCTGCTGGATCGTGGCGGTGAAGAGGTAGTACTTCCCGAAGAATCCAGCGGTGGGGGGCAGACCGATCAGCGAGAACATGCAGACCGCGATGGCCAGGGCAATCCAGGGGTACTTCTGGGCGACGCCCGCGTAGTCCTCGATGTTGACCAGCTTCTCGCCCTGTTTGGAGAGGAACGAGATGCAGGCGAAGACGCCGAGGTTGGTGAGCGAGTAGGCGACCAGGTAGTAGAGGATGGCGCTGCCGGCGGGGTTGTCGGCGCTCGGCGAGAGCGCGACGAGGCCCATGAGCAGGTAGCCGGTGTGGGCGATGCTCGAGTAGGCCAACATGCGCTTGATGTTGGGCTGCACGAAGGCCAGGAGGTTACCGGTGAACATGGTGATCACGGCGAGGGCCGCGAGCACCTGGACCCACTCGGCCTTGGCGGGCATGAAGCCCGTCTGGAGGACGCGCAGGAAGAAGGCGAACGAGGCGGCCTTGACCGCGGTGGCCATGAAGCCGGTGACGGGAGCCGGGGCGCCTTCGTAGACGTCGGGCGTCCACGAGTGGAAGGGAGCCGCGGCGACCTTGAAGGCCAGGCCGATGAGGCTGAGGCCCATCCCGATGACGAACAGGGGCATCATGGCGCCGCCGCCGGCGGTCAGCCAGTCGGCGATGCCGGTGAGCTGGGCGGTGCCAGTGGCACCGTAGATCATGGCGATGCCGTAGAGGAGGATGCCCGAGGAGAAGGCGCCCAGGAAGAAGTACTTGAGGATGGCTTCGTTCGAGCGCAGGGACCAGCGGCGGAAGCCCGCGAGGACGTAGACCGCAATGGACATGATCTCGACGCCGAGGAAGAGCGAGATCAGGTGGGTTCCGCCCGCCAACACGACCATGCCGGAGAGCGAGAGGAACATGAGGGCGTAGAACTCCTCATGACCCATCTGCTCGCGAGGCAGGTAGTAGGTGGTGACCAGGGTGGTGATGGCCGCGCAGGCCAGGAAGAGCAGCGTGAAGTAGTGGGCGTAGGCATCCATGGCGAAGAGGCCATGGAAGATGGGCTCGTTGGACGGCCCCGCTGCCAGCTGAGCGATCGAGACCCCGGCGGTGAGCACGAGGGCGACGAACGAGATCCAGCCCATGTAGAGGCCCTTCTTATCCGCCGGGAGGGCGGGGGCGATCAGGGGCAGGAAGAGCCCGAAGACCACCAGCATCAACAGGGGCAGGATCTGAACGAGTTGGTTGAGATCAAATGACATGAGGTCTCCTCCCTAGTGCCCGTGATCATGGGCCGCGGGGGTTTCGCCCTCGGGCTCATGCGCGGCCGATTCCAGGTGGGAGTCCTGGGCCACAGGCGTTGCGGGGGTAGCAGGGGCCTTGGCTTCCTGGGTCGCGGCGAAGCCGGTCTCCGCCAGGAAGGCCTGGACCGAGGGTTCGACCTTGGACAGCACCGACTGGGGGTAGACGCCGGTCCAGAGGATGGCCGCGGCCAGGGGCAGGATGATGGCGGCTTCCCGGAGGCTGAGGTCCTTGAAGCCCTGGTTCTCGGGGCGGGTGATCTCGCCGAAGAAGACGCGGGAAACCAGCCAGAGCATGTAGCACGCGCTCCAGATGACGCCGGTCGTGGCGATCACGCCGAAGAAGTTGCTCGCGCCGTAGGCGCCCAGCAGCATCATGAACTCGCCGATGAAGCCGTTGAGGCCGGGCAGACCCACCGAAGCCATCGTCACGAAGATGAAGGCCACGGTCAGGAAGGGAGCGGCCTTCGCGATACCGCCGAACTGGGCGATCTCGGTGGTGCCGCGACGCTCGGCGAGCATCATGACCAGGAGGAAGAGGGCGCCGGTCGCCAGGGCGTGCGCCATGAAGTAGAACACCGAGCCCGTGATTCCGAAGGAGTTGAGGGCGAAGATGCCAAGCACGATGACCGACATGTGCGAGAGCGACGAGTAGGCGATGAGACGTTTGGCGTCGGTCTGCACGAGGGCGATCCAGGCTCCGTAGATCAGGCCGACCACGGCGAGCCCCATGATGATGGGAGCCGCGATCTTGGTGGCCTCGGGGAACATCGGGATCAGGAAGCGCAGGAAGCCGTAGGCACCGATCTTGGCCATGACCGCCGAGAGCATGAAGGTCGCGGGGGTCGGGGCCTGGGTGTAGGCGTCCGGCAGCCAGGAGTGAAGCGGCCAGACGGGCGTCTTGATGGCGAAGGCCAGGAAGAACGCGCCGAAGAGCAGCCACATCTCGGTGGGCGAGTACGAAAGGGCGTAAAGCGAGGGGATGTCGAAGGTCCAGGTGCCGTTCAGGGCGTGGTGCTTGAAGTAGACGTAGAGGATCGCCAGGAACATCAGCAAGGAGCCGACGAGGGTGTAGACGACGAACTTGACCGTGGCGAAGACCCGGCGCTCGCCGCCCCAGATGCCGATCATGAAGAACATCGGCAGGAGCATGACTTCCCAGAAGACGTAGAACAGGAAGAGGTCACGGGCGACGACGGCGCCCAGCATGCCGCTCGCGAGGAGCAGCATGCAGGCGTAGTAGCCGCGCAGCTTGGTCTGGATCCGGTTCCAGGAGGCGAGGATCGCCACCGGGGTGAGGACCAGGGTGAGCATGGCGATCAGCAGCGAGAGGCCGTCGACGCCGATGTGGTAGGTGATGCCGAGGGTGGGCAGCCAGGCCGCCTTTTCGGCGAACTGGAACCCGGCCTCGGGCTGGAAACCGAACCAAAGGCCGAGTCCCAGCGCCAGGTTGAGAAGGCTGGCGCCGAGGGCCCAGATTTTGATCACCTGTTTCCGGTCGGACGGAATGAGCAGCATGCCCAAGCTCGCCAGGGCCGGAAGCAGGATGAGAATCGAGAGTAGGTGGCTCATCGGTGCATCCTTACTTCGCGAGGTGGAGGAAGTAGTACAAGAGGATCGCGAACATGCCGAGGACCATCAGGTACGCGTAGGAGCGGACCATGCCGGTCTGGATCACGCGGACGGCGTTGGAGAGGCCCGCGTAGGCCTTGGGCGTGTTGTTGACCACGTAGTCGAGGCCTTCCTCGTCCACGCCCTTCCGGAGGAAGCCGGAGAGCTTGAGGATGGGCTCGATGACGACGGCCTGGATCATCTCGTCGACGTAGTACTTGTCCCAGAGGATCTCCCACCAGAGGGCCTTGGTCGGCTCGGTGGCGGGGGCCGGCTTGGCGTAGCGCAGGTAGGCGAAGACGATGCCGACCAGAGCGACGCCGATGGCCACGGCCATGAGGAAGTAATCCATGGTGGCCGAGGGGTGGAACATGTGCGCCTCGCCGTGCGCGGCGACCTTCAGGGCGGGCTCGAGCCAGGAGGCGAAGAGATCCGTCGGGAGGAAGCCGAAGCTGAGGACCTTGGGCACGTTCAGGAAGCCGACCACGACCGTCCCGAGGGCGAGCGCCATCAGGGGGAAGGTCATGACCAGGGGCGATTCATGGGCATGGTCGTGGATGTGCTGGTCCCGCGGCTTGCCGTGGAACGTCAGGAAGAACATCCGGAACATGTAGAACGCGGTGAGGCCCGAGGTGACGAGCGCGATCGCGTAGATGCCGTAGAGCCAGGTCTGGTAGTGACCGGCGATGAAGGCGTTGGTGAGGATGGCTTCCTTCGAGAAGAAGCCGGCCAGGGGCGGCAGACCGGCGATCGCCAGGGTGCCGATCCCCATGGTGGCCCAGGTGATGGGCATCTTGGCCTTCAGGCCGCCCATCTTCCAGATGTCCTGTTCCTCATGGCAGGCGTGGATGACCGAGCCCGAGCCGAGGAAGAGGAGGGCCTTGAAGAAGGCGTGGGTGAAGACGTGGAACATGCCCACGGCGAAGATGGCCGCGCCGGCGCCGGCGACGATGTTCTCGAAGTACGCGCCGAGGCCGACGCCGATGAACATGTAGCCGAGCTGGGAGACGGTCGAGTACGCCAGGACCTTCTTGATGTCCGACTGGGCGATGGCGATGGTGGCGGCGAAGATCGCCGTCAGGGCGCCGACCGAGGCGACCACCAGGCCCGCGGAGGGGCTGATGGCGAAGAGGAAGCCCATGCGGGCGACCATGTAGATACCGGCCGTGACCATCGTCGCGGCGTGGATCAGGGCCGAAACCGGGGTGGGACCCGCCATCGCGTCGGCAAGCCAGACGTGAAGGGGGAACTGCGCCGACTTACCCATCGCGCCCACGAAGAGCAGCAAGGCCGCGGCGGTGGCCGCGTAGGGGGTGAAGAGGGCCGCTTGCTGCTTCATGCCCGCGAAGTCCAAGGTGGCCGTGCCATGGTCGAGCAGGAAGAAGAAGATGAAGAACATGCCGAGCAGGAAGCCGAAGTCTCCCACGCGGTTGGCGATGAAGGCCTTGTTCCCGGCGTTCGCCTTGGCGATATCCGTGAACCAGAAGCCGATCAGCAGGTACGAGCAGAGGCCGACGCCTTCCCAGCCCACGAACATGAGGGGGAGCGAGGAGCCGAGCACGAGGACGAGCATCGAGAACATGAAGAGGTTCAGGTACGCGAAGTAGCGGCTGAAGCCCCGGTCATGGCTCATGTAGCCCACCGAGTAGAGGTGGATCAGCGTTCCGATGCCCGTGACCATGAGGATCATCATGGCCGAGAGCGGATCCAGCAGGAAGGAGACGTCGATCTGCAGGGGGCCGACGTGGATCCACGGGAAGACGGTCTGGGTGAGCGCCCGCTCGGCCTCGGGCAGGGCCCGAAGCTGGAAGAAGAGGACGCAGCTTACCAGGAACGAGGCGAGAGGACCGGCGACGGCGAGTGCCGAGACGAGTCCCTTGGGCGCGCCCTGGCCTTTATGGGCGAAGAAGAGGGTCATGAGCCCGATCAGCGTTGCGGTGAGCAACGGGAAGAGCGGGATCAGACCGATCAATGGCGAGGTATGTTCCATGGCGCGGTCTATTCCTTCATCAGCTTGAAGTCGTCGACGTTCAACGACTCCTTGTTCTTGAACAGGAGGATCACGATGGCCAGGCCGATCGCGGCCTCAGCGGCGGCGACGGCGATCACCAGGAAGGTGTAGATCTGGCCGTCGAGCTGCCCGAGGAAGCGCGCGAAGGTCACGAAGCTCAGGTTCACCGCGTTCAGGATCAACTCGATCGAGAGGAAGACGATGAACAGGTTCTTCCGGCTCAGGACGCCCGCGACGCCGATGGCGAAGAGGAGCGCGCTCACGAAGAGGAAATGGGTCATGGTGAGCATGGGAGCCTCCTAGAGTCGCCGCTTCGCGAGGATCACCACTCCGACCAGGGCGACGGTCAGGAGGACGGCGACGGACTCGAAAGCGAAGAGGTAGTTGGTGTAGAGGAACTTGCCCAGGACCTCGATGGTGCCGAAGTCGGCGGGCACGGGGGTATTGGCGAGCGTCTGGTCTCCGGGCAGCTTGCCGAGGACGGCCAAGAAGATCAGGAGGACCGGGGTGATCGCCGCCAACGCGAGGGAGACCGACTTGCCGACGTTCTCGTTGACGGGCAGGTCGGAGTCCTGGACGTTGAGCAGCATGATGACGAAGACCACCAGGGCCATGATGGCGCCCGCGTAGACCAGGATCTGGAGGATCGCGAGCAGGGGCGCCGAGAGGAGGGCGTAGAGGCCCGCCAGGCCGATGAAGGTCGCGACGAGCGAGAGGGCCGCCGGCAGGGGATGCCGGCGGGTGATGGTCACGACAGCCCCGCCGACGGCAACCAACGAAAGGATGCCGAAGAGGACGAGCTGGAGACCGGTTTGAAAGGACGTGGGTTCCATTCTGTCGGGGCTCCTACTTCTGCTGCATGGACTTGGGCAAGGCGGGTTCGACGGCCATCAGCTCTTCCTTCGAAATGACGAAGTCCTGGCGGGTGAAGTCGGCGATGGTGTACTGACCCGAGTCCATCCGGATGGCGTCCACCGGGCAGGCCTCGACGCACATGCCGCAGAAGACGCACTTCAGCAGGTCGATGTCGAAGGACTTGGGGGCCTTCTCGACCGTGTTATCTCCCACGTCCTCGGCGACGATGTGGATGCAGTCGGCGGGGCAAGCGGTCGCGCACATGAAGCAGGCGACGCAGCGAACCGTGTCATCCTCGCGCTTGGTGAGGCGGTGCTTGCCGCGGTAGCCCGCGGGCATGTCCTTGGTCTGTTCCGGATATTGAAGCGTCTCGATCCGGCTGGGCCGGACGAGGTTCGCCAGGAAGTGGCGGATGGTGATCCCCATTCCCTTGACAATCGCGATCAGGTAAACCCTTTCGGCCCAACCGCGTTGAGGACGAGCGACTTTCATAAGGCCCCCTTACAGGCGCTGCACGAGGACCAAGCCAATCCCGGTGATCAGGATGTTGGCGAGGGCCAGGGGCAGCAGCTTTTTCCAACCCAGGTCCATCACTTGGTCGTAGCGGAAGCGCGGAAGCGTCCAGCGGACCCAGATGAAGACGAAGGCGATGAACATGACTTTGGCCATGAAGATGCCGAACTGCGCGAGCATCGCGAAGACCGCACCTCCCCAGGCGGGAAGCGGGACGGCCGTGAAGACGCCGAGCGCCGCGGCGCAGAGCACGGCCAGGCCTCCGGTGATGACGGCGAGCCAGAGTCCTTCCTGGTCCCGGATGTCTCCGAACTGCCCCTGCATGTCGCGGTACCACTTGAAGAGGCGCGCGGTCGTGAGCGTGAGGAGCACGACGCCGAGGCCCAGCGTGATCTGGATCAGCAGCGGGGCATGGGCGATCAGGGCTTCGGTGGGCAGATAGGGCACCTGCCAGCCACCCAGGAACAGGGTGGTGATCATGCCGGCCGAGACCAAGATGGCCGCGTACTCGCCGAGGAAGATCAGGGCGAACTTCATCGAGGAGTACTCGGTGTGGAAGCCCGCGACGAGCGCGCTTTCGTCCTCGACCATGTCGAAGGGGTTGCGGTTGGTCTCGGCGAAGGCCGCCACCAGGAAGATGATGAAGCCGATGGGCTGGAGGAAGATGCCCCAGGCCGGGATCGGCAGGGTCACGCCCAGCACCTCGAGCATCCGGCCCTGCTGCACGACCATCTCGTTGAGCTGGAGGGTGCCGAAGGTCATGAGGATACCGATGATGGAGAGGCCCATGGGGATCTCGTAGGAGATCATCTGGGCGGTGGAGCGGATCGAGCCCAAGAGCGAGTACTTGGTGTTACTCGCCCAGCCGGCCAAAACGATGCCGTAGACCGACAGCGAGGCCAGGGCGAAGAACCACAGGATACCCGCGTTCAGCGAGAGCGCCTGCATCGGGATGGCCGACTCGCCAATCACCAGGGTATCGGCCCAGGGCACGATGGCGAAGGTCGAGAAGGCGACCGTGACGATGATGAACGGCGCCAGGTAGAAGTAGAACTTGTTGACCTTCCCGGGGGTGAGGTCTTCCTTGAAGAGCAGCTTCACGGCGTCCGCCAGGAAGAAGACCATGCCCGCGAGGCGGAAGGGGCCGATATGGGCGCGGTTCGGGCCGGTCCGGTCCTGGATCAGGGCCGAGACCTTACGCTCGAAGTAGATCAGGATGGGCACGGGGCCGAGGATCAACAGGAGCGCCACGACGGCGCGGAGGATGATGATGGTGATGTCGAGTGCCGTATTGCCGGTCATCATGTCCTCCTAGCGGCCCGCCGCGACGGGGGCGGCACCGGCCCCGACGGGGAGCTTGAGCCCATGCTCGGGCAGCGCGTAGAACGTCTGGCCGGCGAGGGCGGGGTAGGTCTTACCGAGGTCTTCCCAGATCTGCTCCATGTCGTCGTAGCCGAACGACTTGCCCAGACGGGAGGCGACCATGCCGACGGCTTCCCAGGCGGGAAGGATGTCGCCGGAGGGATCGAACGCGCGCATGATCTTCTGGAGCACGCCGTCCTCCTGGACGAACGAGCCGTAGGTCTCGGCATGCATCGCGACCGGAAGGGTCACGCCGGCCTTGCGGGCACCCTCGGTGTCGTGGGTGGCGAAGAAGACGGTCGTGGGCACCTTGGCGAGGGCTTCCTGCCAGGAGGCGTCGCCTTCGGTCATGAGGTCCGTGTTGACCATGACGAGCATGCGGATGTTGCCGGCGGCCAATTCGGCCTTCAGCGAGTCGGCATTGTCGTTGTAGCCGAGGAACTGGATGCCCGTGCGGTTCGGGGTCTTGTCGGCGCGGCGCAGGAAGTCGTCGTGGCTGCCGTCCGGGGTGAGGGCGAGCGCCCAGACCTTGGAGGTGCCGATGACTTCGCGAGCCAGGCGGTTGACGAGGAAGTTGTCCTCGATCGTGGCGTGGGGCGAGCCCACGACGGCGACCGACTCGGCTCCGTAGAGCTCGACGATGCTCTTGAGCTTGGTGAGCATGGCGTCGATGGCCGTACCGTAGGCGGCCTCGCGACCCTCGATGAGGGCCGAGCGCAGGCGGTTCTCGTTGATCGCCTTGTAGCTCATCCGGCCTTCGTCACACATCCAGTAGGTGTTGACCTGCGGGTTCTCCCGCGGGCGGTAGCGGTACGCGACGCCGTCCTTGTGGTCGACGGTGATCGCGCAGCCCTTGGAGCAGCCGGTGCAGACGGACTTGGCCGACTGCAGGAACCAGACGCGCTGCTTGAAGCGGAAGTCCTTGGAGGTCAAGGCTCCGACCGGGCAGAGGTCCACGACGTTGGTCGCGTAGGGGTTATCCAGCTCCATGCCGGGGAAGGTTTCGATGGCGGAGTGGTCGCCGCGGTTGGCCACGACGAGTTCGCCGGTCTTGGTGACCGCGTCGGTGAAGCGGACGCAGCGCTGGCAAAGGATGCAGCGCTCCTGGTCGAGCATGATGTTGGGGCCGAGATCGACGGCCTTCTCCTTCTCGACCTTGGGGGCCATGGAGCGGTTTTCGTACTGACCGTACTCCATGTAGTAGTCCTGGAGACGGCACTCGCCGGCCTGGTCGCAGATGGGGCAGTCGATGGGGTGGTTCAGGAGCAGGAACTCCTGGACGCCCTTGCGCATCTTCTCGACGGCGGGGGTGTCGGTCTTGACGACCATCCCTTCCTTGACGAAGGTGTTGCAGGCGATCTGGGGACCGCGCGCGCCCTCGACTTCGGTCAGGCACATGCGGCAGTTGCCGTCGATGGGCAGACCGGGGTGGTAACAGTAGTGGGGAATGGTCACCCCGACCGATTCGGCGGCCTGGACGAGGTTGAGGCCGTCTGCGACCTCGACCTCCTGGCCATTTAGCGTAATCTTAGGCATTTCTGGTCATTCCTCGCTAGGCGCCGGCGCCGGCCGGAACTTTGGCCTGCTTCGATGGGCAACCCCGATGCTCGAAGTGCGCGATGAACTCGTCGCGGAACTTCTTGACGTACGAGCGGGTGGGCATGGTCGCGGCGGCGGCAAGGGCACAGATGGTCTTGCCTTCCATGTTGTCCGCGATGTCGAGGATCGTATCGAGATCCTCAGGCGTGCCGCGGCCCGATTCGATGCGGCGAACCATGTTGTAGAGCCAGCCCGTGCCCTCACGGCAGGGCGTGCACTGTCCGCAGGATTCGTGGGCGTAGAAGTGGGTGAGGTCCTCGAGCAAGTCGACCATGCAGGTCTGGTCGTCGATGACGATCATCCCGCCGGAGCCGGCCATGGAGCCGAGGGCGGCGATCGCCTCGGGATCCAGGGTCACGCCCATGGCTTCTTCCGCCGTCAGGATCGGGCAGGACGAGCCGCCGGGAATCACGGCCTTGAGCTTCCGACCCTTCCAGACGCCACCCAGGTGATTCTCGAGGAAGTCCTTGAAGGGAAGGCCCATCTCGATCTCGAAGACGCCGGGGTTGTTGATGTGGCCCGAAACGCTCATCAGGCGGGTGCCCTTGGCCTTCTCGGTGCCCATCGCGGCGTAGGTGGTGGCGCCGTTGGCGATGATCCAGGGCACGGTGGCGATGGTCTCGACGTTGTTGACCACCGTCGGCGACTGGAACAAGCCGTGGGTCGCGGGGAAGGGGGGCTTCAGACGGGGCTGGCCCTTCTTGCCTTCCAGCGACTCCAGGAGGGCGGTTTCCTCGCCGCAGATGTACGCGCCCGCTCCGCGGTGCGTGCTGAGGTGCAGCTTGTAGCCGGTGCCGAAGATGTTGTCGCCGAGGTAGCCCTTCTCGTAGGCCTGCTTGATGGCGTCATCCAGGTGGATCCGCTGCTGGTTGAACTCGCCGCGGAGGTAGATGTAGGCCTGGTGCGCGCCGATCGCGAACGACGAGATGATCACGCCCTCGATCAACGAATGGGGATCGCGCTCGAGGATCTTGCGGTCCTTGAAGGTGCCGGGCTCGGACTCGTCCGAGTTGACGACCAGGTACTTGGGCTTGGGGGAGTCCTTGGGGATGAAGCTCCACTTCATGCCGGCCGGGAAGCCCGCGCCGCCACGGCCGCGCAGGCCGGAGGCCTTGACTTCCTCGATGATGGCCGCGGTGTCCATGCCCAGCGCCTTACGGGCGGCCTGGTAGCCTCCGTGTTGCTCGTAAACCGAGAGTTCCGACGCGTTGGGGACGTCGAAGAGGCGGGAAACGACTTTCTGGAACGCCATCTTAGAGCCTCCTCTCGCCGGCGGCGGTGAAACTGGCCAGCTGGGTGCGGGTGCCCCACGGCTTGTCGCGAAGCTCGCCGATCAGGGTGTCCAGCTTCTCCTCGGTCAGGTTCTCGACGTAGACGTCGTTGTCGACCTGCATCATCGGGGAGGTGTCGCAGGAGCCCAGGCACTCGGCGGCACGCACGGTGAACTTGCCGTCGGCCGTGGTCTGGCCGGGCTCGATGCCGAGCTTGTCGCACAAGGAGCGCAGGGTCTCGCGGCCGCCGGTCAGGCAGCAGCTGACCGAGGTGCAGACCTCGAGCAGGTGCTCGCCGGGCTTCTCGGTGAGGAACATGGTGTAGAAGGTGGCCACGCCAAGGACGTGCGCGGGCGTCACGCCGATGCGTTGGGCGACGTAGCGCATCACGTCGGGCGAGAGCCAGCCCCACTCTTCCTGGGCCAGCCAGAGGGTGGGAAGCAGCGCCGCCTGGCGCTGGTCTTCGGGGTAACGGGCGACGAGTTCCTGGAACTGCGCCTCGGTCTTTTCGCTGAATGCAAGCATCTTGTGATTATCCTCTAGCGGTCCAGCTCGCCGGCGATGATGTTGAGCGAAGCGAGGGTGATCGCCGCGTCGGAGATCATGTAACCCTCGATCATCTCGGGGAAAGCCGCGTAGTTAAGGAAGCAGGGCGGACGCACCCGGACGCGGTACGGGTAACCGGAACCGTCCGAGGTGATGTAGAAGCCGAGCTCGCCGTTGGCCGCCTCGGTGGCGTCGTAGATCTCGCCGGCGGGCACCCGGGTTCCCTCGAAGATCAGCTTGAAGTGGTTGATCAGACCTTCGATGTTCTGGTAGGTGTCCTGCTTCTCGGGAAGCTTGACCCGCTTGTCGTCGGTCCAGATGGGACCGCCGGGCAGGTTCTTGATGGCCTGGCGGATGATCTTGGCCGACTCGCGGACCTCGTAGAACCGGACGAAGATCCGGTCCCAGGTATCGCCCTTGGTTCCGACGGGGACCTCGAAGTCGAAGGTGTCGTAGTAGTAGTAGGGCTGCGCCTTGCGGATGTCGAAGTCGACGCCCGACGCGCGCAGGGTGGGGCCGGTGAAGCCGTACGAGATGGCGTCCTCGGCCGAGACCACGCAGACTCCCTCGGTGCGGTCCATGACGATCCGGTTCTTGCCGACCAGCTTCTCGACCTCGTCGACGGCGTCCTCGATCGCCTTGACGACGTGGAGGATGTCCTTCTCGCAGCCGTCGTAGAAGTCGCGGTAAAGGCCGCCGACGCGGGTGTACGAGTTGGTCAGGCGGGCGCCGGTCAGCTTGTCCAGGACGTCGTAGACCTTCTCGCGCTGGTTGAAGACGTACCAGAGGTTCGTCAGCGCGCCCATGTCGACGAACTGGGGCCCGATGCAGACCAGGTGGTCGATCATGCGCGACAGCTCGCCAACGATCACGCGGATGAACTTGGTCCGATCCGGGACCTCGATGTCCAGCATCCGCTCCACGGCCTTGACGTAGCCGATGTTGTTGAGGATCGCCGAGCAGTAGTTCAGACGGTCGGTGTAGGGGATGACCTTGTTGTAGGTCTTGTGCTCGACCGACTTCTCGAATCCACGGTGCAGGTAGCCGATCTCGCCGACGGCGGCCTTGATGGTCTCGCCGTCGAGGGCCATGAGCGCCCGCAGCGTGCCGTGGGTGGCCGGGTGAGAGGGACCGAAGTTCAGGAACATCAGCTCGGTGTGGAGGTCCTGGTAGAAGTCCTCCGGGCCCGGCACCGTGCCCGTCAATTCGGGCTCGGCCGGAGCCGTCATCTTGATTTCATCAGCAGCTTTCATGCTTGCCCTCTCTTTATCGAAGGCCCTTGGCCTTCAAACGCTTCTCCATCTCGTCCATCAGGCTGTCGACCGAGCCGAGGGGCTGGCGCTTGCGCATGGGGTAGTCCTTGCGCAGCGGGTGGCCGACGAACTCCTGGTGGTTCAGGATGCGCTTGAGGTTGGGGTGGTTCTTGAACTTCAGCCCGTACTGGTCGAAGACTTCGCGTTCCATCCAGTCGGCGGACTTCCAGAGCGGGCAGGCCGTCTCGATCTCCTCGTTCGCGTTGGCGAAGACCTTCAGGCGGACCCGGTGGTTCTTCGAGAGCGAGTAGAGGTGGTAGGCCACGCCGAAACGGGCGGGCTGAGCCTTCGGGTAGGTCAGGTAGTCGACCGCCGAGAGGTCCATGAGGAAGTTGAACGCGAGGTCCGGATCGTTCTTGCAGAACTCCAGCACCCGGGAGATGGCTTCCCGCTTAATAACGGCCGTGTCGTCCCCCCTCCAGGAAGAGGTGGAGACGACGTCGCCGGGAAAGCGCTGCTTCAGTTTGGTAAGGACAGGACTCATTTCCGACATCTTTTACGCTCTCTTCAATACCGAGTCTTTGCCGATGACGTCGTTCTGAAGCTTCATGACCGCTTCCATGACCGCCTCGGGCCGCGGGGGGCAGCCGGCGATGTAGACGTCCACCGGGATGATCTCGTCGATGCCCTGAACGGTGCAGTAGTCGTCGTAGAAGCCACCCGAGCTGGCGCAGGCTCCCATGGCGATGACCCACTTGGGTTCCGGCATCTGGTCGTAGATCTGCTTGAGGATGGGGGCCTGCTTGTAGGTGATGGTGCCGGCCACGAGCAGAAGATCCGCCTGACGCGGGCTGAAGCGCACCATCTCCGCGCCGAAGCGCGACAGGTCGAAGGCGCTCGACATCAGGCCCATGACCTCGATGCCGCAGCACGCGGTGCCGTAGGTGAACGGCCACATCGAGTTCTTGCGCCCCCAGTTGAGGACCTCATCGAGCGTCGTGGTGATGATCGATTCACCCAGAGCTGCTTCTACTCCCATTTCAGGGCTCCCCTCTTCACGATGTAGATGTAACCGGAAAACAGAATGCCGAGGAAGACCATCATCTCCACCAGGCCGAACAGGCCGAGAGCCTTGAAGTTCACGGCCCAGGGGTAGAGGAAGACGGCCTCAATATCGAAGATGACGAACAAGATGGCAACCAAGTAGAACTTGACCGAGAAGCGCTCGCGGGCCGTGCCGACGGAGAACTTGGGCCGGATACCGGACTCGTAAGGCTCCAGCTTGGTCTCCGTATGCTTGCTGGGACCCAGCTTCGGCGACACGAACAGGACGAGCGCCGGGACCAGCATGGCAAGGCCCACGACGACCATGAGGGCGATGGTGGTATTAGTGTCGAGCATAGTGTTCACGCTCTCACCCCGGGGTTCGGCCCCAATCCCCGCGGGCGTGGGCGATCTCCTCCTTTGCGGCTCCGCATGGTGGTGGTCAACAGGATCCTCGAGCCGGCTGGGGCCTCAAGATGGCTTGGATCCAATCATATCCCGCTCATTCTATCATAAGGGTTCAGACAACCTGCCCTTTTGCGGGGGGATCCCCAAGGATTTCGGTGAACTTTGGTTAACTTTTGGCGAACAATTGGGAATGATTCTCAAGTGACGTCATGACGCGGTTCCTGGCTGGGTTGCAAGCAAGGGTTGCGGGACGCTTTCGGATGGAAAAGCCGCGGGCGCTGACGGAAAGGCCGTGAGGGTTAGCGCCAGAACGGCCAGCGAGAACGCTTCAACGGGGCACCCCCCAGGCCCGCGAGATCCGCCTTCGCGATCCCCTTCGCCTGGACGAGCACCTTGAAGCCTTCCCCCATGCTCCGGGGATCGGCCAGCTTCGATAGGGGGGCGCTCGCGAGATCCGCTTCCAGCGGGGATTTGCCCTTGCGCAAGGCCTGGATCTCCGCGTCGAGGCCGAGGTGCTTCAGCACGTCGCCCTGCGGCAAGAGGCCGAGGGTCGTGAGCCCGCCGCGCTCGCCGGCCCGAGCGAGGGCTGTGAAGTCCACGTCGTAGGTCAGATCCTGCTCGCCGGGGCGGGCGTACGGATCCGCGACGAGCATATGCCGGAAGTAGCCGCGCACCGTGCCCTGGGGGCGGCGCGGCGAGTAGACTTCGCGGGCCACGTCCCCGTAGTCCACGGTGATCACGGTCCCTTCGCGCAGACGGGGGGCGATCGCCTCCATCGCATCCCGTGCAGCCAGGGAAACCTCGACCCGCTGGCCGTCCCGCAGGCTCAGGCCGTCGGCGTCGATCTCGGCCGCGAGCCGCGGATCGCTCGGGGGCACGAGGACCTCTTCGAGCCGATCTCCATTGACCCGGATCGCGATCTCGCGAAGGCCCTCGGTGGTTTGCTCCAGCCGGTGGCACGGCAGCGCGTCGAAGAACTCGTTGCTGAAGATCACGCCCCGGACGCTCTCGGGGGCGATCGCCGCGATCGTCTCCTCCCAGCGGACCTTCGCGGACCAGCGGGCGAGCCGCGCGGCCTGGGCCTCGCGCAGGCTGGCGCTGCGCTCCATGAGCGTGTAAGACAGCGCCTTGAAGAAGCGGGGGTGACGCTCGGCCTCGGCGAGGACGCTCGCGGCGAACTGGCCCGCGCCGGGGCCCAGCTCGATCACGTCGAAGCGCTTGGGCGAGCCGAGGCGCGTCCAGATCTGGACGAACTGTCGGGCGAAGAGCTTGCCGAAAGAGGGGCTCAGGCTGGGGCTGGTGGCGAAATCCCCCTTCGCGCCGACGGCTTCCAGGCGGGCGTAGTAGCCGGCCGTGGGGTGGAAGAGCGCGAGGTCCATGTAGGTGCTGAACGACACCCAGTCACGCTCGCCGGCGGCCTCGCGCAGGGCCTGGCGCAGCACATGCGCCGAGCCCCCCGCAGGCTCACGCCGATTCCCCCCAGGGGGGCGGCGGGCATCGTCGGAGGGCTCGGGACGCGGGACTCTCATCGGGGGCTAGATGCGGAGCGTCTGGTTCTGGCTCTTGTAGGGGGGGATCTTCTTGACCAGCTCGGCGACTTGCTGCTGGGTGCAGAAGCCGTGCTCGCTGAGGGTGAAGCCCAGGAGGCGACCGGATTTGCGCATCAGGACGAGCGCGCAGCGAAGCTGCTCGACGGAGATGAACTTCTGCTTGAGGAGGAAGTACGCCATCGAGACGTCCCGGTGGCCCATCGCGAGGAAGGACTCGATGTCCTCCTCGGAGGCCACGCCCCGGTCCACGAGTTCCTGCGCGAGGTTGCGGTCCTTGCGGGCGGCGATCGCGTCGCGGACCTCCTGGAGGGCCGAGTGGCTGATCAGGCCTTGCCGGACGACGATCTCGCCGAGGTCGAACCAGGCCACGATCTCCTGGAGGAGGGTGGCGGGGTTGGCTTCCTTGGTGATCAGGGCGCGTTGCACGGTCGCGAGGACCTGGGAGCTCTCGAAGGGCTTGACCAGGTAGTCGCGGGCGCCGGCGAGCAAGCACTCCTTGATCGTGGATTCTTGGCCGACCGCCGAGCACATGATGGCCTTGGCGCCCGGATGGGCGGCGAGAATGGCGCTGAGGGCGGCTCGGCCGTCCATCTCGGGCATGGTCACGTCCAGGGTGATCAGATCGGGGAGCAGCTCCCCGTAGAGGCGGACGGCATCCTTGCCGTTGCTCGCCTCACCGACCACCTCGTGGCCTGCTCCGGTCAACGTGTCCCGAAGCATCGTCCGCATGAAGCCCGCGTCGTCCGTGACCAGAATCCGTGCCATGGGGTCCCCCTAGGAATTGCGATCGAGCCACAGGAGCCCGATCATGGTCTTGGCGTCGAAGATCCGGCCGTCCCGGACCATGGCGAGCGCTTCGTCGAAGGTGACTTCCACCGTCTCGACGAACTCGTCCTCGTCGAGGGCGGCCGTGGTCGGAGTCAGGCCCGTCGCCTTGTACAAGGTGATGCGCTCGGTCGTGTAGCCAGGGGCCACCACGAACTCGGTGAGCTTTTCCATGTGCTCGGCCTTGAGGCCGGTTTCCTCGGCCAGCTCGCGCATGCAGGTCGCTTCGGGCTGCTCGCCCAGCTCGAGCTTGCCCGCGGGAAGCTCGAGGGTGATCCGGTTGATGGGATAGCGGAACTGCCGGACCAGCACGACCTTGCCGTCCTCGGTCATGGGCACCACGGCGACCGCGCCGGGATGCTCCACGATTTCGCGCTGGGCCGTCTCGCCGTTCGGCAGGGCGACGGTGTCGACGCGGACCTTGACCAGATTGCCTCGGAAAGCGGCTTCTTGGGTGAGGCCCCGCTCGCGGAGGTGGGTAAATTCTTCCGTTGTCACGATCTTCCTCCCCGTTCAGGGATGCAGGGATGGGGATGTCCCTATTCTAACCCATGTCTGCCCCGAGGCTCCACCGAAATGCTCAGTTTCGCCCCGAGAAATCGCCGGGTCGCCAGCAGGGAGTCCCGCTCTTCGTCGCTCAGGCGGTCGGATTTCAACCAACGATCCACTTTTTCCCGATCTACCCGCAGCACCCGATCCAAAATGCCCAACTTCGCGAGCGCCTCTCGGACTTCCTCGGAGTGGAACTCCCAGGATTCCCGCCGGTGGGCGAGGATGCCCCCGTCCGGAATCGGCAGCTCCAGAGCCCCGGTCTCCTCGAAGTACAGTTCGAGCGTCCTACGAAGCTCTTTGTACTCTTCTTGGAGGCCGGACAAGAGCGTCTGGACCTGGCGATAGCGCATGCCGATCTGGGTGATCCGCTCGAACTGGGCCGTGTGCCAGGAGCGCTTCTGGCGCCTCAGCTCCCAGAGCGTGGGGAAGATGCTTGCGAGGGCCTCGGCGTCCACCAGGGCGCGGTGAAGGTCTCGCGCCGGCTCGTCGAGCAACTCCAGGAGCCGTTCGAGGCTGGGTTTCCGCTCGGAGGGAAAGACCTCCTTGCCCATGTCGAGCGTGTCGATCACGGCCACGTCGGGCACGGGAAGGCCCAAGAGGGCGGCGTTATGCTGGAGGAAGTTGACGTCGAAGAGGGCGTTATGGGCCACCCAAGGGGCGTCGCCCGCCCAAGCGAAGAAGCGGGGGAGCACCTCGGCGATCGCCGGGGCGTCCGCGACCATGGCCGGGGTGATCCCGTGGATCGCGATATTCTCTTCCCGCATGGGAGTCTCGGGGTCGACCAAGGCCTGGAATTTGTCTGCGATCGCGCCGTCGACCAGCTTGACGGCCCCGATCTCGAGGATCCGATCGAGCTTGTAATCCAGCCCGGTGGTCTCGAGATCGAGCACGACGAAGGTCCCGGAGAGCGGATTCTCCGGGACGCGGGTTTCCGTCGGGAGCAAGCCTAGAGAACCTGTCCCTTGGGCTTGGTCGACTTGGTCGGGGGCTTCACCTCGGGCTTCGCCTCGGGCGCGCTGGGCTTGGCCTCAGGGGCCTCGGACTTGCTGCCCGTGGCAGGCGGCTCGTCGTCGGACTCGAGCGGCTCACCGGCCTTGAACTCGATCGGCGCCAGCGAGGCGGCGGAGGCCCAGGGGGCGCTCGGCACGGCGGTCAGCTCGTAGGGAGTACCTTCGGCGACCTTGATGGCCGAGAACGACGCGCGGTACTTCTTGCCCTTGGTCAGGATCGGCAGGGTCTCGTGGCTCGGCATGGCCAGGACGGTGCCGCTGGTCCAGCCTTCCCAGACGGTCTGGGCGTCCTCGCCGACCGATTCGATGCGCAGGCGATAGACCGACGCGTTCGCCGCGCCGCGCCAGGTGGCGCCGAAGGCCAGCTCATCAGGCTGGAACTCAGGCTTGGCGGGAAGATCCGGCAAGGCGAGCTCGAGCTTGAGGTCGGAGTCCGCGAGCTTGTGCTGGTGGGAGTAAGCCGTGTTGCCGTCTTCATCCAACCCCGTCGCGATCAAGTGGTAGGTCTGGCCTTCCTCGAGAGGCGGCAGCGAGAAGCGGAAATGCCCATCCTTGTCCGGAGTGCGGGTGATGAGCGGGATCTCGGCCTCGCCTTCCACGAGCAGAACGTGGACCTGGCGGGGCTTGAGCTCCTTGCTGGGCGAGGTGACCTTGCCGCTGAGGATCACGGGCGAGGTGACGGCCCGCAGGGTCAAGGTGGGGCTGGGAGTGAGCTTCTCCTTGCCGAGGGCGATGGGCACCTCGCGCTGGAGCGCCCAGGCGATGATGTCGGAGCCCTCGGAAAGGTAGGCGGCGACGGGGATCTTGCCGGTGCGGAGATCCTTGAAGTCGAACTTGCCGTCCCCGCCCACGGTCATGGCGTCGCCGAGGGTCTTGCCGGGGGTGAAGCCGGCCACCACGCGGGCACCGGACGCCGGCTTATCGGCGGCCGTCTTGACCTGACCGGTCATGGCGTGTCCCGCCTTGGGGGAAAGGGGCGCGAGCTCGAAGTGAAGCTGGGCAGGCCGCACGCCGATGGTGGTCACCGGCTGATAGCCGGGCGCAAAGGCCGTGATCTGGTACTGGCCGGGCAGGAGGTCCTTGACCTCGAACTGCCCCTTATCGTCGACGCCGAGCTTGACGGGCTTCGGAGGCGCGGTGGGGGCCGGAGTCGGCGCCGCGGAGGCAGAAGCCGATTCCGCGCCCATCGGGGGAGCCATGGAGCCGGAGGCCATCGGCAGCGGAGCCGTGCTGGGTGCGTCGGGAAGGGCCTGAAGCAGGATGGTCGCCTTGGCGATGGCGTCGCCGGTGCGCGAATCCGCGACCGAGCCATGCACCGTCACCTTTTCGGTCGCCTGGCGTGCGGCAGCCGACTCGGGGTTGGTGTTGGCCGGCGCACCCAGCGGGGGATTTACCGAACCGGGGCTGGCGGGATTATTGCCGGAGCATCCGGAAAGCATCAAGGCTCCAGCCAAAAAGGCCGTTTGCCAACGTCGTGAACCCATTCAATGGCCTCCCACTTGGTCGTTAGGGAATTTTCGCCCCCTTGGAGGGACGATCGCGCGTCGACTCCGGTTCGGAGGATGCGGGCGAGTCGCCGCCCGGGAGTCGTTGCGACGCGACCATTCTACCGGATCCGAAAGCTCGGGGCAAACCGAGAGAAAGGAGGGCTTAGCGAGCCGCCGCCAGCTTTGCGCTCTGCTTGACTTCGGTCAGTTGCGTGTTGGCAATCCGCAAGGGCTCCGGCAGACGATAGCCCTGGCAGGTCTGGCGGATGACGGCCGTCGCCGTCTCGCGGCTGATCCGGTGGCCGGTCGAGATGAACAAGGGGGCCACGCGGTTCTTGGAGCGGAAGACGGTGCCGATGATCTCGGACTGCCAGACCAGCGCGGACTCGGAGCCGGCGTTGACCTCGGGCTCGATGAACGTGCCCACGGGCGAGGATTTGCAGCAGCCGATGCTCGGGATGTCCAGGATCACGCCGACATGAGACGCCACGCCGAGCCCCTTGGGGTGGGTGATACCGGGGCCGTCGACCACGATCAGGTCGGGCTTCACCGACAAGGCCTCGAGCGCCGTCACGATGCCGGGGACCTCGCGGAAGCTCAGGAGGTCGGGGATGAAGGGGAACTTCGTCTGGTACTCGATCACCTGGCGATCCAGGACGGCGAGGTCCGGAAAGCTCAGCGCGGAGACCGCAATGGTCATGGTGTCGTTGAAGCGGCTGTGGGCGATCGCCACGCCAGCCACCACCCGGATCTCATCAAGTGCATCCTGGGTCACGACCGCAGCCTGCAGCTCGGTCTGGACCTGCTGGGCCTCGTAGGGGGCGAGTTCCCAGCGATGGGGATGGTGCAGCTCGAGTTTCAAGGAACCTGGTCTCCTGGCGTCGACCGCCGTGCAGGCGGCTGGAAAAGGGCGTCGGCACTATTCTATACCCTAGCCTGTCTATTCCAACGGCGGCTTAATAATACTTATTGGCGACTAGCGAAGCACTCAACCCTCGAGTTCGCAGAGCACCCGCTCGGCGTAGTCATGGCAGCTGACCACCACCTCGCCGGTGATGCTCAGATCGTGAGTTCGCGCCCCCTTGGCCAGTGCCCGATCCACCGCGTCGCGCACCGCATAGGCCGCGTCCTCCCGCCCGAACGCGTACTTGAGCATCAACCCCCCCGCCAGGATTGCGCTCGTCGGGTTCGCGAATCCCTTGCCGACCAGTGTCGGGGCGGTGCCGTGGCTTGGCGAGTAGACTCCTCCCGTGCGCTCCCCGAAAAAGGCCGATGGGTGCAGGGCGAAGGTCCCGGATAGGGCGGCCGCCTGAACGCTCAGCAAGTCCCCCGTCGTGCTATCCGCCAGGAGCACGTCGAAGCGTTGGGGATGCCAGGTCAGCTCCAGGACGCACGTATCCGTGTCCATCGCCTCGAAACGGACGTCCGGATACTCCGTGGCGACCTCGCTGCAGACCCGCCGCCAGAGTTCCCCCGTCTCCAAGAGCTTGCTCCAGTCCGCCAGCACCACCTGCTTGCGACGCGACTGGGCCGCCTCGAACGCCACTCGTGCCACCCGTTGCACCTCGCCGCGCGTATAGGATTCGGTGTTGATGGCTTCCATGCGGTCGTCTTCGGTGGTGATGCCCCGCGGCTGACCGTAGTAAAGGCCCGCAGCGGCGTCCCGGATGACCACGATATCGACGTTTTGGATGACCTCGGCCTTGAGCGGGGAGCGCTGGATCAAGGCCGGGAAGATGCGGACCGGACGGATGTTGGCGTAGACCCTGAGCCAGGAGTGAAGCTCGTGGGTCGCGTAGCGCGGTGAGGCTGTGGCGCTAGGATGCGAGCCCACTCCCGACCCGACCGGCCCGAGGAAGACCGCGTCGGAATTGCGGCAAAGGTGGATGGTCTCGAGCGGCAGGACCGTTCGCGAGGACTCCAGGGCAGACTGGCCGATCAGGCCCTCGGTGAACTCCAGCGTGAAATCGTCCTTGCGGGAGGCCGCCTCGAGGACGCGCACGGCCGCACGCATGACCTCCGGCCCGATGCCGTCGCCAGGCAAGAGCGCCACTCGGTATCGCTGCATGGGAGCCCCCTTCGAGCGTTCCGAAAGTCCCGCCCGGAGCATAGGCCCCAGCCGTGCCGGGGCGCAATCGCCGGTCGTTCCTCATCGCAACGACGATCAAGGATTCAAGCGGATCAGCAGAAAATCATCGTCCTCGTCGAAGGCTTTTCCCGCGATCAGCAGTTTGCCGCTCGCCAGTCGGGTGACCGAAAAGGCCTCTCCGCTCGGCACGGCCGAGACCAGGCTCAGCGAGCCGGCCTTGCCGAAATCCGCCACCGGCTTCCCCTGGGCGCCCAGCTTCACGACCGCCACCGATTTCGCATCCTTGCCGACCGCGACGAGGCTGCCGTCCGGCAGCACGACCAGGGAGTTGAGCTGATGCTCAGGGAACTTGACCTGGCCCGCGTCCCCGAAGTCCGGGTCCACCGCGCCGTCCGCCAGGTAGGCATGGACCAGGCTGCCGCCGGCCAAGACGATGCGGCCATCCGAGCGGAGGGCGATCGCCTTCACCGCGTTGCCCTCGCCCAGGTTCCGCTTGACCAGCCCGTTGTTGCCGAAACCCGTGTCGAGGCTGCCGTCGGCCTTGAGCCGGCAGAGGACGACGTTATCCTGGTCGGTCTTGCCGGCCACGAGGACCTTGCCATCCGCGAGGACGGCGATCGCCTTGGCGTCATCCCAGTCCGAGCCCCAATCGATCCGCGCCAGACCGCTCTCGCCCCAGTTGTGATCCAGCGTCCCATTGGCGTGGAAACGGGCGACGAGCGTGTCGGGGGTGAAGAGGTTGGTGTCCCGGCCAGCCAAAAGTAGCTTTCCGTCCGTTTGCTGGGCCATCGCGTTCCCGAAAGCCGTGTTGAGCCCCGCCACCCCGTGGCCCGAAGCTCCGAAGCTCGTATCCAGCTTGCCGGCAGTCGTGTGTCGGGTCAAAAGCAGATCGCTGCTGCCGCCGCTATTGGCCGTCCATCCCCCGCTCACGAGCTTGCCGTCCGCCTGGATCGCCAGGGCATAGGCGGAGCTGGTGACCGATTTGGTGCTCAGGGCCAAGCCTTCCGTGCCGAAGCTCGTATCGACCTTGCCGTCGGCGGTGTAGCGCACGAGCGCGGTCTGGGTGAGCGCCGAGGTGCCCGAGGTGCCGGCCAGGACGATCTTGCCGTCGGGCTGGACCGCGATGGCGTAGGCCAGGTCGTCCTTGTCCGGCTGGAGGTCGGTGGTGACGAGGCCATGCTCGCCGAAAGCCCCGTCGAGCTGGTCGACCGTCGTGGCACTCTCGTCGGGCCCGGTTCCGGAGTTCGGGGAGCTCCCCGGCACCTGGCAAGCGGCCAGGGACAAGGTGGCCGCGCCAAGCACGGCCAAGGTGAAGCGGGAACGCGGATGCGGACGGGGCATGGTTTCCTCCCTTGTTCGGTCGATCGCCGCTGGAAGTATCCCATGCCCTCCCCCTCACGACAAGGAGCCCCCCGAAGGAGGCTCCTGAGGCGGGTTTCTTTAGCTGACGACGGCCTTCTTCGGCGGCCGGCCGCGCCGCTTGGGCGCGGGCTCGGCGGCGGCCAGCACGGAGACCCGTTCCGAGGCTTCGAGGATCCGTGCGAGGAAGCGGCCTGTGTGGGATCCGGCATGCGCGGCCACCGTCTCGGGCGGGCCCGCGACCACCAGGGTGCCTCCGCGATCGCCCCCCTCGGGGCCCAGGTCGATCAGCCAGTCGGCGGTCTTGATGACGTCGAGGTTATGCTCGATGCAGAGCACCGTGTTGCCGCCGTCCACCAGGCGCGAGAGCACGCCCAGCAGCTTCTCCACGTCGTAGAAGTGGAGGCCCGTGGTAGGTTCGTCGAGCAGGTAGAGCGTCCGGCCGGTCGAGCGCCGCGAGAGCTCGGTGGCCAGCTTGACCCGCTGCGCCTCGCCGCCCGAAAGGGTGGTGGCGGGCTGACCCAAGGTGACGTACTCCAGGCCCACGTCCGAAAGCGTCTGAAGCTTCGTCTTGGCCCGGGGAATCGCATGGAAGAACTCCAGTGCCTCGGCGACCGTCATGGCGAGCACGTCGGCGATGGACTTGCCCTTGTACTTGACCTCGAGGGTCTCGCGGTTGTAGCGCTTGCCCTTGCAGACGTCACAGGGGACGTAGACGTCCGGCAGGAAGTGCATCTCGATGACGTTCATGCCCTCGCCGTGGCAAGCCTCGCAGCGGCCTCCCTTGACGTTGAACGAGAAGCGGCCGGGCAGATAGCCCCGAGCCTTCGCCTCGTTGGTGACGGCAAAGGTATCGCGGATGATGTCGAAGAGCCCCGTGTAGGTGGCCGGGTTGGAACGCGGGGTCCGGCCGATCGGAGACTGGTCGATCACGATCACCTTGTCGAGGTTCTCCCAGCCCTTCAGCTCCTTGAGGCCCTGCGGGCGGGGACCGCCCGAGAGATGGTGCGAAAGGGCCGTCTGGAGGACCTCGTTGATGAGGGTGGACTTGCCCGAGCCCGAGACGCCCGTCACGCAGACGAAGTTCCCCAGCGGGATGCTCACGTTGAGGCGCTTGAGGTTGTTGAGATGGGCGTCAACGAGCTTCAGCTCCTTGCCGTTACCCTCGCGGCGCTGGGCCGGAACCATGATCGACCGCGTGCCGGACAGGTACTGGCCGGTGAGCGACTCGGGATTCGACGCCACCTCGTCGGGCGACCCCTGGGCCACGATATGGCCCCCGTGGACGCCGGCGCCGGGGCCGACGTCGACCACGTAGTTGGCCGCGCGGATGGTGTCCTCGTCGTGCTCGACCACGATCAGGGTGTTGCCGAGGTTGCGCAGGTGCTCGAGGGTGGCGAGAAGCCGCTCGTTGTCGCGCTGGTGAAGGCCGATGGACGGCTCGTCCAAGACGTAGAGGACGCCCGTGAGCCCGGAGCCGATCTGGGTCGCGAGGCGGATGCGCTGCGCTTCGCCGCCCGAAAGGGTATTGGCCGTGCGCGACAGGGTCAGGTAGTCGAGGCCGACGTCCAGCAGGAACTGCAGGCGCGCCTTGACCTCCTTGAGAATCTGGTGGGCGATCAGGGCCTCACGGGGCGAGAGGTCGAGCCCGCTCACGAAGTCCACGGCCTGGTGGATCGACATGGTGGTGACGTCGGCGATGTTGCGCTTGCCGATGGTGACCGCCAGGCTCTCGGGACGCAGACGCTTGCCGCCGCACGACTCGCAGGCCTTCTGGGTCATGTAGGCTTCCAGGTCCTCCTTGAACTTGTCGGAGGTGGACTCGTTGTAGCGGCGCTGGAGCTGGGGGACGACGCCCTCGTAACGGGTGGTGTAGCCGAAGTCTCCGGCCTTGAACCAGGACTCCTGTTCGATGTGGATCCGATCCTCGGAGCCGAAGAGGACGACCGTGCGAATGCTGTCCGGAAGGTCCTCCCAGCGGGCGTCGAGGCTGAACTTGCGGGCCTTGGCGAGCGCCCCCAGCAGTTGCAGGTAGTAAGGGTTGTTGGTGCGGCCCCAAGGGGCGATCGCCCCGTCCCTCAGGCTCTTGCGGGGATCCGGGATGATCCGGTCGGGGTCGAACTCGGCCTTGAAGCCGAGACCGGTGCAGTGCGAGCAGGCTCCGAAGGGATTGTTGAACGAGAAGAGCCGCGGGGTGACCTCGGAAAGCGAGACGCCGCAGTCCGAACAGGCAAAGTGCTCGGAGAAGAGGATGTCTTCGTCCTTGGGGGCCTCGCGGGTGCCCAGCACCTGGATCAAAACGAGCCCTTCGGCCTTCTGGAGGGCGGTGGCCACCGAGTCGGCGAGGCGAGAGGCGATGTCTTCCTTGACGACCAGGCGGTCGATGACGATGGAGATCTCGTGCTTCTTTTGTTTTTCGAGCTCGATCTCTTCGGCCAGGTCGCGGACCTCGCCGTCGATGCGGGCGCGGACGAAGCCGTCCTTGCGGACCTCGTCGAGCAGGTTCTTGAACTCCCCCTTGCGGCCGCGCACCAGGGGCGCGAGCACCTGGAAGCGCACGCCCTCGCCCAGGCCCATGACCTGGTCGACGATCTGCTCGACCGTCTGAGGGTTGATGGCCTTGCCGCACTGGGGGCAGTGCGGCTTGCCGACCCGCGCGAACAAGAGGCGCAGGTAGTCGTAGATCTCGGTGACCGTGCCGACGGTGGATCGGGGGTTATGGGAGGTCGACTTCTGGTCGATGGAGACCGCGGGGCTCAGCCCTTCGATGTAGTCGACATCCGGCTTGTCCATCTGGCCCAGAAACTGCCGGGCGTAGGCGCTGAGGCTCTCGACGTAGCGGCGCTGGCCCTCGGCGAAGATGGTATCGAACGCCAGCGAGGACTTGCCGGAGCCGGAGACGCCGGTGAAGACCACCAGCTGATTGCGGGGAATGGTGAGGTCGAGGTTCTTGAGATTGTGCTCGCGGGCGCCGCGGACCTTGAGCATGTCGGTTTCGTGAGTCATTCAGAAGCCTTCCAACCGAGAGTCGAACGTCAGTTCTAGTCATTTTACGTCGGGATTGGAAGGGCGGCAAGCTGCAAGGCTCATGTTACGCGCTTCTTTACGCTGCGAGCAGGTGTTTAGCGTTTCCGGAACACGATTCCCGGCAGCATCATAATGCCTGCGACCGCCAGCATTGCCGGCCCCGTCGGCAGGTCGTACACGAACGACGCGTAGAAACCCAGCAAGGCCGACAGCAGGCCGACCATGACGGCTAGCGCGACAGCGAGGCGGATTCGATCCGTCATCATCAGGGCGGTGGCGGCAGGCATGACCATGTAGCCAAAGACGGGGAGCATGCCGATGGAGCTGACCGCAGTGACCAAGGCCAGGGCCAAGGTGGCGTAGAAGATCAGCTCGTAGACCCGAACCGGCAGGCCCGCGGCTCCTGCCGTCTCCCGGTCGAAAGCGATGCTGATGAACGCGTTGAAGCAGAGCGCGTGCACCCCCAGCAGTCCGGCAGCCACGACGGTGAGCAGGATCAGCTGCGGGGTGGAGACGAAGACCGTGTTGCCGAAGAGCATCGTATCCAGCAGGTGCGTCTCCCCGGAGAGCCGATCCAAGATCAGCAGGACGAGTCCGGCGCTCAGCACGTAGGCAATGCCGATGACGCTTTCGCGGGGAATCCGTCGCTCGCTGGAGCGCATGGCGAAGAGTCCCGCCGCCGCGAGGGTCAAGGCGACGACGGCGAGACCCGGAACGTTGAGCAGCGAGGGAGTGCCTGCCTCGGGAAGAGATTGAGAAAAGCCCACGATCGCCGGAACGAAGAGGGCAAGAGCGAGTCCCAGTGAGGAAATCTGCGAAATGGCGGCAGAGACGAAGACGATCCGTCTCAAGATGACGTGAATCCCCAGCACGGCTCCGAGGATGGCGCAGACGAGGCAGGCGGCCAGCCCATTGCCGACGAGGGGAAGTGCCGCAAGAAAATCCATCAGGTCAGTCATGAGAGCGTGGACCGCAGATTTGGACATGGGTGGCGTCGCCCAGGCGGTGAACCGTGACCTCGCGCTGATAGAGGCGGCCCAAGCGTTCGGAGGTCAGCATCTCGTCGCGCGGGCCAACCTCGGCCTCTTGGCTAGATCCGTTAAGCATGAGCACGTGGTCGCCGAGCGCGGCCGCTACGCCCAGCGCATGCGTGACGAACATCATGGCCGTCCCGGTTTCGCGTTGCAGCGTCCGGGTTAGCGCGACGAAATCGGCCTCGCCTGCGAGATCCATGCCGTCGGTGGGCTCGTCCATGATCAAGAGCGCCGGCTCCATGGCGAGGGCCCTGGCGATCAGCACGCGCTGGCGCTGCCCTCCCGACAGGTGCCGGAAGGGCGTCTCGGCATGCGCGTCCATCCCGACGACGCGGAGCCAATCGAGAGCCCGCTCGCGATCATCTGGACCGAGACGCTTCAATGGCCCGCCCAAGGCGCTTCTACCCATCAAGACGATGTCGAGAGGCAAGACCGGGAAGATCGGATCCGCCTGGCGCTGTTGGGGCACATAGCCGATTCGCTGCCCTTCGAGGCGATGGACCTGGCCTTCGAGAGGGGGTATCAGCCCCATCAGCGTCTTCACGAGGGTGGTTTTGCCCGAGCCGTTCGCACCGACGATGGCCCAGGATTCACCCGCTCGAACCGTCAGGGAGAGCGGAGTGCGCAGGAGCGGCTCCGAGCCCCGGTAGCCGATCCGCATGTCTCGAGTCTCGATCAACACATGCGGGTCGACGCCTGGGCCCTCCCTTGCCGTTCCGGCCATGCTAGTCGCGGAGGCCTTGGAGCGCCGGGATCAGCTTTCCGTAAATGGCCTCGAAGAGCTCGAGGTAGTCCTGTACCCCGACGTCGGAGCCGACGGACGAGGGGAGGACGAGGTGCGTCCCGCCGACTTGGCGCGCGATTTCTCCAGGGATGCGCTGGTTTTGCCAAGGCGAGGTGAGGATGAGGCGGGCATTTTCCCGTTTCATCCGTTGGATCAGCTTGACGACCTCGCCGGCGCTGGGCGGGATGGTCTCTCGGGGCTCGACGTAGCCGACCAGGCGCAGGCCATGGCGGTGGATCAGGTAGGTCCAGTCCCGATGGTAAGAGACGACGGGAGTCCCGGCAAAGGGCTTCATGGCGGCATCCCAAACGGCGACCCGCTCCATCAGGCGCTTCTCGAAGCGATCGGCGTTCGTCCGGAACTCCGCCGCGTGCTCGGGGTCGAGCTCCGAGAGCTTTCGTGCGAGGTTGCGTGCGACGACGACTCCGTTCGCCGGATCGAGCCAGTAGTGGTGGTTGCCGCGCGACAGTCCGGCCTTGCCGTCGCCGGTCTTCCCCGCCCCACCGATCAGGTTGAGCGCGTAGAAGGGCGTGTCCTGGAGTTCGTCCGGGCTGTAGGGAATGAGGGATGCGCCTTCCGAGGGGTCGAAGTTCCCCGGCTCCCCGTCGAGGATGCGCGGGTTGCGGGCGTTGCTGAGGGCGATCGGGAGCCAGGCGAGGTCCATGTCCTGCCCGTTGGTGACCAGCAGATCGGCCCGATTCAGGACGAGGGCCATGCTGGGCTTGGGCTGGATCGCATGCGGATCCTTGCTCGCCTTGGCCAAGCTGACGACCTCGACATGCGAGCCGCCTACGGCCTGGACGATCGCCGCGTCGTGGGGAAAGCTCGTGACGACGCGCAGCGCCGCCTCGGCCCGCTCCGTCCCGAGCCAGAAGAAGCAGAGACTCAGGACGAGCGCCGCGAGGGTCTGAGTTCGAGTGAGCAAACGAAACGTATCGACCATGAACGGATCCTCACGCATCAAAACAGGTTGTAGAACTTGCCCACGCCGGGCGTGACCGTGCCGCCGCCGACGTTGAGCTGGACCAGGCCGACGTGGTACGGCTGGTCGATCCCCGAAGGGAAGTGATAGGCATACTGGAAATTGAGTCGGCTGACGGGGTTCAAGAAGTAACGCACGGCTCCGGTGAGTCGCGTTTGCGGGTCCTCGCCTCCCGTCGGCCAGCCGACCACGTCGAAGCGGGCGCCGACGTCCCAATTGTAAGAGAGCCGGTAGTTCAGCTCGGAGTAGGCGCCGCCCACGGTGTCGGACGGGATCAGCGTGTGCGAGATCTGTTCTTCGAGCGGGGCATCTCCGGTGCGTAACGAGCGGTCGAGATCGAGTCGGATGGGGTTGCGACGCTTCGCGACCATGTACTCCGTGGTCCAGCGCAGGTACGGGGAGAAGGGCGCAGGCTTGTAGGTGTACGTGAAGTCCAGTCCTCCCATCACCGTGAGGTCGTCGGGACTGGCGCTCAAGTCGCTAGGGTTCGCGACGCCGGACGCGAGGCCGTTCGGCTTGTTCCGGCCGACGGCAGCCGAGATGCCGAGTTCGAGGTCCGAATCGTCCGAGAGGTCGAAGAAGCTGGTCGCGCGGCTCCACGCGCTGGCGCGACGAAGGTCGCCGGCGCCGGAGACGGCGTCCAGCGGGGTGGGGAAGGTCCGTTCGAAATCCCCGACGGGCGCCTGCATGAGCGAGAACGACCATTCCGTGAAGAAGGGGGTCGGGGGCTGCCAGCTCAGCTCGGCACCCACGTTATGCACCCCGTCGGCTCCGAGCAGGAACGTCGAGATGAGCGGGGGATCCGCGAAGGTCCACTCATGATCGTGGTACTGGTTGATTTTGCCGAAGTTCACGCGGAAGATGCCCGTCTTGAGCTGGAGCTGGGCGGGCAGCTTGTGGAAGAGGAGGAAGGCCTCCTCGATGCCGACCTCATCGGGACCCCAGGCCGTGAACAAGCCCCACTTGACCGGAAATTGGTAAGCGTCCTGGGTGAAGGCCAGGTCGAAGCTCGTGAGGTTGAGGCCCGCGAAGTGCCGACTTCCCAGCTTGACCGGGTTGAATCCACGGTAATAGTCGGAGGTCGTCATCAGGGCGAGATTGGCGCTCCAGGAGACGTCCACTAGCCCGTATTTGCTCAGGCTGATGCCCTTGGTATGCGCATGGGCCGGTGCGGTCATGGTCGCGAAAAGGGCGGCGACGGCCAGGGCTTGCATGCTCCGGGTGGCCGCCGCGATGACGGATGGGGGCATCGAGCTCATGCGTATCCTTTCGTGCTTCGAGGGGCTAGCGCCTGCGGCAACGAAGATCGCTCTAGGCACGTGGCGCTTGCCCTGGCGACATGGCTAAGGTGCTGTATAGCGCATGTGGCGCCCCTAACGCAAGTTGGCCTTCAGCCGAAAGCAGGCGGCAAGGCACAAACAGCCGCGGGCGCTAGTGCCGATGAGGCGTGAATCAGGGCTTGTCGACGATCCGATGGGCGCGAAGGACGAACTCGCGCTGCGCACCGGCGTACTCCTTGAGCTCGACCGTGACCAGGGCGGCCTCGGGATCGATCCGGTCCTTGAGCATGAACGAGCCGTCCGCCGTGGCGCCCGGCTCGATGCGCACGAGGCCCGCCGAGACCGAGAGCATGTCCAGGGTCAGGGAGTAGTCGACGCCGAGATCGTCGGTGACCTTGAGTAAATCTGGACTGTCGTTGCGGCTCAAGAAGGAGACGGCTTCCGCCGAGTGGTTGGTGACGCGGATCTTGACCCGGGTCCGATCCCCCTCGACGCGGATTCCCGTGACTTCCAAGGTCACGCTCTCCCGGGTCACGGGGCGGCTGGCCCAAGTGAGGGCCTTGGTGGTGGTCGGAGTGGGTTGTTCGGTCGGTTCCAGGGTCGGTTCCGGCGTCGGATCCGGGCGGGGAGTCACCAGCGGCTGCACGGGCTCAGGGGATTCGAGTTCCGCGATCTCATCGCCGACGGGGCTCACGATGGGGGCAGGCGCAGGCAGCGGGGCGAGCCATGTCGAGACGATGGGGCTCATGAAGAAGCCACCGAGCACGAGGCCGCCGAGCAGGAGGGCGCCCACGGCCGCGAGGAGCAACGCCTTCCAGGGCACCTCGTCGCCGCTTTCCTCAGGAGACGAAAGCGCGCCATTGAGGGCGTCGAGGAAGTCGGTCATGGCGTCGTAGCGTTCCGAGGGGTGGATGGCCAGCGCCTTCAAGAGGACGGCGTCGACTTCCGGGGTGACTTCGAGCCTCATTTGGCTGGGAGGCACCGGGGCTTCGACCAGTTGGCCGGTAGCAAAACCCGCCATCAGGGCCTCGGGGCGGTAGGGGTAGCTGCCGGTCAAGAGCTCGTAGGCGACCACGGCCAGGGCGAAGAGGTCCGACTGGATGGAGGCAGCCTCTCCCTTGATGATCTCGGGAGCGAGGTAACGGGCGGTGCCGGCGGCCTTCATGGAGCCCGGGTCCACGGGTCCGGCCAGGCCGAAGTCCAGGACCGTGACATGGCCCTGGTGGAGCATGAGGTTCTCGGGCTTGAGATCCCGGTGGATCACGCCCTGGCGGTGGGCGTAGGCGATCGCCTCCCCCACCTGGTGCACGACGCTCAGGATCTCCTCGTAGCTGAGGGGAGGCCGCTTTCCGTCGAGCGTTTCGCGCAGATCCGCGCCGTCCAGCCACTCCATGACCAGGTAGGCATCCTCGTCCTCGATGAAATGGTCGAGGATGACGATGATATGCGGGTGAACGAGCGCGCTCGCGACGCTCTCCTCCTTGGCTCGGCTCGATAAGGCCTGCTGGCGCTCGCTGGGCGTCATGGCGGCATCCAGGATCAGCTTCTTGAGCGCGACGGGGCGCCCGAGGTGGGCGTCCGTGGCCTGGAAGATCAGGCTGTTGCGGGTGCGCTTGATGAGCCGGCGCTCGGTGTAGCGGGCGCCGGTGTCGGTGGGATTGGCCTTGGCGCCGCCCATGGCTTCGAGCAAGCGAGCCTTGAAGGCGGAGGCCGAGGGCAGCCGCTGGGCGGGATCGAAGCGCAGGGCGCGGGCGATCGCCTCGTCCAGCTCCGGAGGAACGGCGGGATTGACCCGGCTGGGGGCCTCGAAGACCTTCTCGTCGACGTGCGCGGGCGGCTGGCCCGTGAGCATCTCGTAGAGGACGGCCGCCAGCGCGAAGACGTCGGCTCGGGCGTCCACCTTGTGATGGGCGGACTGGCCCAGGCGGAACTCAGGGGCCGCGTAGGGGTTCTCGGCGATCATCTGGCGCAGGTCGAAGCTGGAGCGCGTGGCGAGATCCGCCTTCTTGGCCATGGCGAAGGAGGTGAGCTTCACTCCCCCTTCGAAGAGCAGGAGGTGCTCGGGACGGACGTTCCGGTGGACGATCCGGTGCTCGTGCGCATGATGCAGTGCGTCGAGGGCCGCGAGGGCGATCGCCACCGCCCGCTGCGGGTTCATCGGTCCCGAGCGCAGGGCTTCGCGCAGGGTCCGCGCTCCTTCGATCCACTCGCAGACCACGAAGCACTCGTCCTCGCGAGGGATCAGGTGCTCCACGCGCAGGACATTGGGGTGGTCGAGCTCCATGGTGAGCTTGGCCTCGCGAATCAAGGATTGGCGGGCCTTGTCCAGGGCGTCGGGTCCTTCGGTCGGATCGAGCTTGATCTCATGGAGCAGCACCATCCTTTGCTTGAGCATGTCCTCGGCGAGGTAGACGGCATGATCCTCGGAGCGTTCGAGCTCGGAGGTCAGCCGATACTGGTTGATGATGCGTTCGTTCATGCGCGGGCTCGTTGAGGTTCGTTGAGGGGGGCTTAGCGGGTGGCGCGGCGGCGAGGCTTGGCTTCGGCGGGATCCTTGCCCGTGCGCGCAGCCTCTTGCTGTTCGCGCAGGGCCGTAAGCTGGTCGCGCAGGACGGCGGCGGTCTCGAAGTCCAGGATGGCCGCGGCTTGCCGCATCTGATGCTCGAGATCCTTGATGAGGGCGGGCAGATCGTTGGGGTTGGCCACCACGGGAGCCGGAACCGGCGCGCCGACGGACTCGCCCGAGAGGCTCTCGAGAATGAGGTTGCGGGTGGATTTCTTGATCGCCTGCGGGACGATCCCGTGCGCTTCGTTATGGGCGAGCTGGATGACGCGGCGGCGCTCGGTCTCGTCGAGGGCTCGGGCCATCGAGTCGGTGAGCTTGTCGGCGTACATCATGACCTGGCCCCGCGGGTGGCGGGCGGCGCGGCCGATCATCTGGATCAGCGAGCGATCCGAGCGCAGGAAGCCTTCCTTGTCGGCGTCCAGAATGGCGACCAGCGAGACCTCCGGCAAGTCGAGGCCTTCACGAAGCAGGTTGACGCCGATCAAGACGTCGAAGGCGCCCTCGCGCAGGTCGCGCAGGATGGCGATGCGTTCCAGGGACTTGATGTCCGAGTGCAGGTAGCGCACGCGGATGCCGACTTCTTGCATGTACTCGGTGAGGTCCTCGGCCATGCGCTTGGTCAAGGTCGTGACGAGAACCCGCTCTTCGCGCTCGATCCGCTGGCGGACCTCGGAGAGCAGGTCGTCGATCTGGCCCTGGATGGGGCGAACGAAGACTTCGGGATCGACCAGGCCGGTCGGACGGATGATCATCTCGACCTTGCGCTCGGAGATGTCGAGCTCGTACTGGCCGGGGGTGGCCGAGACGAAGATCTTCTGGCCGACCTTCTCCCAGAACTCGGCGATCTTGAGCGGGCGGTTGTCCAGGGCCGACGGCAGGCGGAAGCCATGCTCGACCAAGGTCTCCTTGCGGGCGCGGTCGCCGTTGTACATGCCCTGGATCTGGGGGATGGTGATGTGGCTCTCGTCGATGATGAGCAGGAAGTCCTTGGAGAAGTAGTCGAGCAGGGTCGGCGGCGGCTCGCCGGGAAGCAAGCCGGTGAAGTGCCGGGAGTAGTTCTCGATGCCCTGGCAGTAGCCGATTTCGCGAAGCATCTCGAGGTCGTAGCGCGAGCGCTGCTCCAGGCGCTGGGCTTCGAGCAGCTTGCCCTGGTCGGTGAGCTGCTTGACGCGCGCCTCGGCCTCGGCCTCGATGGTGACCACGGCCCGTTCGAGGGTCGCGGGAGAGGTGACGAAGTGCTTGGCGGGCCAGACGATGAACTCGGGCCGCACGCTCAGGATCTCGCCGGTGACCGGGTCGATCTCGGAGATCCGGTCGATCTCGTCGCCGAAGAGTTCGATGCGGAAGACGTTGTCCTCGTAGGCCGGAACGATTTCGAGGGTGTCTCCGCGGACCCGGAAGCGGCCGCGGGTCAGCTCGATGTCGTTGCGCTCGTACTGCACCTCGATGAGGCGCAAAAGCAGCTCGTCGCGCGAGATCTCCTCGCCGACCTTGAGGGTGACTGAGGCGTTCAGGTACTCCTGAGGTTGACCCAAGCCGTAGATGCAGGAAACCGAGGCGACCACGATCACGTCGCGGCGCTCCAGCAGCGAGCGGGTGGCCGAGTGGCGCAGGCGGTCGATCTCGTCGTTGATGCTCGCGCTCTTCTCGATGTAGGTGTCCGTACGCGGGATGTAGGCTTCGGGCTGGTAGAAGTCGTAGTAGGAGATGAAGTACTCGACCCGATTATGGGGGAAGAATTCCCGGAGCTCGTTGCAGAGCTGGGCGGCCAGCGTCTTGTTATGGGCCAGCACCAAGGTAGGGCGCTGGACCTCCTGGATCACGTTGGCGATCGCGTAGGTCTTGCCCGAGCCGGTGATGCCCAGCAAGGTCTGGGCGTCGAGCCCGCTCTGGAGGCCGTCCACCATTTGGGCGATCGCCTGCGGCTGGTCGCCCGCGGGGGGATAAGGAGCAACGAGGTTGAATCGGGTGTCGAGCAAGACTTACCTCGACTCGGGAGGCGTGGCCCCGGGCTGAGTGCCCTCGGAGGGCTGATCCTTGGGTTGAGCCGCGGCGCCGGGTTGAGCCGACTCGCGGGAGGTGTCGTTGGCCGCGTCGAGCTCGCGCTTGACCGACTCGGTCACCTCGAGGGTACCCTTCTTGAACTCCGAGATGCTCTTTCCGAAGGCGCGCGCCAGCTCGGGCAGCTTCTTGGGGCCCACTACGAGCAGGGCCACTCCCGCGATGACCGCCAGTTCACCAGGTCCAATTCCGAACATGCATACCTCTTCAGCCCACGGAGGCACGGCGCGGCAGTCTTCCTGCCGGGCGAAGCCCCGCGGGCACCAGCGGCCTCTGCCGCGTGACACTCATCACCATTATAGCCCTGCCCAGGAAGCGCGTCTATTCAAGCCTCTCTTGGCCCCGAGGACGTCATTCCCGCGAAGGCGGGAATCCAGACCCCCAGTTTCGGGTGACGCACAAGGGGCGGCATACGATGCCGCGCTGCCGGGTACGATGAACGTGACGCTTGCATGCCTTTTTGGCGTGCAGCCCAGTAACCGGTTCCCCCGTCGGGATCCGCCCAACCTCGTCGTTGCCGTCTTGTCGCAAGGAGCGTGCCGCATGTCCGAGTCTCGCCCCGTTTCCAGCGCGCGCCGCTCCGCCCCGCTCGCCAACACGGTCAAGCGCGGGACCCAGAAGCTCTCGGCGAGCGTCACCGCTGCCATGCGCAAGGGCACCGCCAAACTGTCCGCCTTGCCCGACCGCCTCGACCTCTCGACCTTCCAGAAACTCAAGGAAGGCAACCGGCTGGCCCTCGCCGCCGCCGGGGACAACCTCGCCAAGACGTTCAGCAAGCCGCTCACTTTGCTCGCGAACCTCGGGAAAGGGATAGCCACCCTGATCACCCGTCCCGACGAAGCCTTTGGCGCGGTCGTCGACCGCTTCAAGAAGGATCCCATCGACGGCGCGATCGCCGGAGCGAATCTCGGGGCGTCCTACGCGGGCCTCGGCTCGGTAGCCCTGGTCGCCGCGGCCTTCCTTGCCGCTCCCTTCACCGCTGGAGCCTCGCTGGGCTTGCTGCCCGTGGCCGCGACCATGGGCTCGGTGGCCGGCGTCACGGGCCTCGCGACCCTCGGAGCGTCCTTTCTCAAGAATCAAATGGACGTTGCGACGGCCGACACCCGCCAGGAACTCGAGAAGGAAGCCCGGGAACTGGGTCAGGACTACGCCAACGCGGGCGTCCAGGTAGTTAGCTACGGGGCCGGCAAGGCGCTCCACAAGGTCGCTGAGGCGGTCAAGCCCAAGAATCTCACCCCCTCGTCGGTACAGCGGGTCGCCGACACGCTGGCGGACAAGGTTCGCGAAAAACTGGCCAAGCAGCAGGCGGACGCCCATGGCGGCCTCTTGGTCGACGACCTGAGCCTGGACGAACTTCGTGACGCGGCCGTGACCCAGGTCCGCGAGGCCATGGACGGAACGGTCCAGGGCCAGCGCGATCTACGGGTCGTCAACGTGGACCGTGGCTCATTCGACGCGCTCGACGACCTCGGCGATCGCCGCCTGGCCTTCCACGGCACCCGCGAGGAGATCGGCGACCTGATCCAGCAGAACGGCTTCCGGCCCAGTGAGATCGGGGACTACGGCTCGGGAGTCTACCTGGCCACGTCCCCCAAGACCGGGGTCGGTTACGCCGACAACGTCACCATCTCGCGCTCGCCCAACCCGAAGGCCCAGCCGGTCGTCATCACGGCGGAGGTCGCCACCGGCAAGATCATGGACTACCTCTCCGAGAAAGACCGCTTCCTGTCTTGGGCCAAGGAGCACTTCGACCCCACGGACCTCAGCGATCCGATCAACGCCCCCTACCTCAAACCGTCCGTTCCCGTGAACCCCCTGGTGGACAATACCTACACCCGCTACTTGCCGCGCTACGCCAAGGAGATGGGCTACGACGCGATCCTGGTCCGCAATGCCGAGGGCCTCGGCAAGGATTTCTGGGTGGTCCATGACACCGAGCGCCTGATCATCCGCCAGGCCATCCACCTCGACCCGCCGAAGAACCGCGAACTCTTCCCCTCCAGCATCGACGGCCGTGTGGCCGCCACGATCTCGCAGAACGCGCCGGAAAGCACGTCCGAGCGCTAACCCGACCTCCAGAAAGGAATCTGCCTCTCCGCTTGCCTGCCGGGGAGCATCCGGGCTTCGTCATGAGGGCAAAAACAAAGGGAGGCGGCCGAAGCCGCCTCCCTTGATGCTTGTAAGCGAGGCTTACATCATCCCCATGTCGGGCATGCCGCCGGGCATGGCGGGACCCTTCTTCTCGGGCTTGTCGACGACGAGCGCCTCGGTGGTGAGGAGCATCGACGCGATCGAGGTGGCGTTCTCGAGGGCCGAGCGGGTGACCTTGGCGGGGTCCACGATGCCGGCGCCGATCATGTCGACGTACTCGCCGGTCATGGCGTTGTAGCCGTGGCCCTTGGCGTTGGTCTTGACCTGCTCCGCGATCACGGCGCCTTCGATGCCGGCGTTGTCGGCGATCTGACGGAGGGGGGCCTCCAGGGCGCGCATGATGATGTCGACGCCGGTGCGCTCATCGCCGTTCAGCGAGGCCATGAGGGCCTTGAGGGGCTCGACGAGGCGGATCAGCGCGGTGCCGCCGCCGGGAACGATGCCTTCCTCAACCGCAGCCTTGGTGGCGGCGAGGGCGTCCTCGATCCGGAGCTTGCGATCCTTGAGCTCGGTCTCGGTGACCGCGCCAACCTGGATGACGGCCACGCCGCCGGCCAGCTTGGCGAGGCGCTCCTGGAGCTTCTCGCGGTCGAACTCGGACTCGGTCTCCTCGATCTGCTTGCGGATCATGCCGACGCGCTTTTCGACTTCCTTGGTGGTCGCCTCGTCCTTGAAGGAGACCAGGGTGGTCTTGTCGCGGGAGATGCGGACCTGGCGGGCCTTACCGAGCATCTCGATGGAGACGTTCTCGAGGCGCAGGCCGACATCCTCGGAGATCACACGGCCGCCGGTGAGGATGGCGATATCCTCGAGCATGGCCTTGCGGCGATCGCCGAAGCCAGGAGCCTTGACGGCCACGGCGTTGAGGATGCCGCGCAGCTTGTTGACGACCAAGGTCGACAGGGCCTCACCCTCGACGTCCTCAGCGATGATGACGAGGGGGCGGCCGGCGCGGGCGATCTTCTCGAGCACGGGCACGAGGTCGGCGACGACGTTGATCTTCTTGTCGGTGACGAGGACGAAGGGCTCGTCGAGGACGGCTTCCATCTTCTCGGCATCGGTGACCATGTAGGCCGAGATGTAGCCCTTGTCGAACTGCATGCCTTCGACGGTCTCGAGGGTGGTGCCCATGGTCTTGGACTCTTCGACGGTGATGACGCCGTCCTTACCAACCTTCTCCATCGCCTCGGCGATCAGGCTGCCGATCTCGGCGTCCTGGGCGGAGATGGTCGCGACCTGGGCGATCGCCGCCTTGCTCTCGACGGGCTTGGCCATCTTCTTGATCTCGGCGACGGCGACCTCGATGGCCTTGTGCATGCCGTTGCGGATCATGATGCCGTTGGCGCCGGCGGCGACGTTCTTGAGACCCTCGCGGATCATCGCCTGGGCGAGCACGGTCGAGGTGGTGGTGCCGTCACCGGCCAGGTCGTTGGTCTTGGAAGCGACTTCCTTGACGAGCTGCGCGCCGGTGTTCTCGACGGGATCCTCGAGCTCGATCTCCTTGGCGATGGTCACGCCGTCGTTGATGATCTGAGGGGCGCCGAACTTCTTCTCGAGCACGACGTTGCGGCCCTTGGGACCGAGGGTCACCTTGACGGCGTCGGCAACGGCGTTCACGCCCTTCTCGAGGGCGCGACGGGCGGCTTCATCGAACAGAATCTGCTTGGCCATGGGGGGGTATGCCTCCTAAAGCGTTGAATGCAAAGCGGGAATGGAACGACTACTCGACGATGCCGAGGATGTCCTTTTCGGCGATGAGCAGGTACTCGTTGCCGTCGAGCTTGACCTCGGTGCCGGCGTACTTCGCGAAGAGAATCTTGTTACCGGCGGCGACGTCCATCTTGGCGCGCTCACCGTTGTCCAGGATGCGGCCGGGGCCCACGGCGATGACTTCGCCCATCTGGGGCTTCTCCTGCGCCGTGTCGGGCAGCACGATGCCACCAGCCGTAATCTCCTGCTTCACGACCTTCACGACGACCCGATCGCCGAGGGGACGGATGCGCGTTGCGCTAGCGGTAGTCATGCTTTGAAAACCTCCTCAAGATGTGGATTGCGAGTTCTGTTAGCACTCGTGTGGGTTGAGTGCTAACAACCGTCATCCTAAAACATGCCCTCGCCCTTGGCAAGAGGCTGCCAGAAAAAATCGGCACGCGCGCCCTTCCCCGCGTGAAGGCCCCCTGCGCGCGGGTTTTCACCCGGATCGCCCCCGGAGATCCCGAGCGCCTCCCAGGATCTCCGAGGTGTCCCGGAACGACCTGCTTGACCCGAACCGCTCGCTCGCAGTAGAATCGAACACATGTTTTATCGTCGCGCGGTTTCTTCCCGCGTGCCCGCCCCGTGAGATTCCCCATGAATGGATGCGCTTGATGACGCCAAAGCTTCCGGCCCGCCAACTCGAAGTCCTCGACTTCCTTCGCACCTCGCTGCGCGAGCAGGGCTACGTGCCCTCGATCCGTGAGATCGCCTCGGCTCTCGGCCTGCAATCCACCTCCACCATTCATCACCACCTCACGGGCCTGGCCGAGCGCGGCCTGATCCGCTGGGAAAAAGGCAAAAACCGCGCCATCCAGCTTCTCGACGAGCCCCAGCCGGCTCCCGGCGAACTCCCCATCCTTGGCCGGATCGCCGCCGGTTCCCCCATCGAGGCCCTGGGCGACGGCCGCGATACCCTCGACCTCGCTTCCCTCTGGGCGCAAGGCGGTAACTACCTCCTCGAAGTCAAGGGCCAGAGCATGATCGACGACCACATCGCCCCCGGCGACCTGGTCGTGGTGAAGCCCCAGCCTAATGCCCATGACGGGGAGATCGTCGTGGCCTTGATCGAAGGCCAGGAAGCCACCCTCAAGCGCCTCTACCGCGAGTCCGATCGGATCCGCCTCCAGCCCGCGAACGCCGAGATGGAGCCCATCTACGTCCGCCCCGAACACCTCATGATCCAGGGCAAGGTCATCGGCGTCATCCGCCAGTTCCACTAGACCACCCTGACCCCTCGATTCTTGGCGCCGGACCCTGTACAGGGCCCGGCGCTTCCGGTCATGCGCTACCTCCGCCATGACTTTCCCTCGCGAGCGAGTCTTGACGCGGCTTCCCGCGAGGAGTAGCCTCCGCGTTACAAAGCGTTACGAGTCGCGTCCGGCTACGCCCAGCCCGGCCACAGGCCGCAGGCGGGGGAGTTTCCCGGCCCCGATCGTGGAGGAGGGCACCATGGCGGAACGTGAAAAACGTGAAAAACACGAAATGACCGTTCGCGAAGCCGGCCATCTCGGCGGCGAGAAGGTCAAGGAAGAGTATGGACCCGAGTTCTACTCGGAAATCGGCCACAAGGGAGGCGAGACCGTCAAGGAGAAATACGGTCCCGAGTTCTACTCCGAGATCGGCCACAAGGGCGGTGAGATCGGCGGAAACAAGGTCAAGGAGAAATACGGTCCCGAGTTCTATTCCGAGATCGGCCACAAGGGCGGCCAGAAGGTCAAGGACCTGATCGAGAAGGGTAAGCGAGAAACCAAAGAGTAGGCTCACCGTGCGAAAGGGGTGGGGGGCTTCAGCCCCCCACCCCTTTTTACTCGTCTTGGTCCTGAGCCACCCGCGGTGGCACCCGAAACGGCACCCTCTCCGGAGCCTGCTCGACCTGGGTTTCGCTTCCCAGCGGGGCCTGGCTCACGGTCCGCGTCTCACCCCCATGATAATGCTGGACGGTCGCGATGAACATGCCCCCGCGGACGACGTCGCAACCCGACATCAGTCCCGCCATCAAAAGCAATCCGAGGATCCGTTCCCAGCGCATCGCGACCTCTCTTTCTAGAAGAGTTATCGCATGTTCGCTTGCAGAATGACGTTAAGTCAATCGCAAGCTTTGGTTATCGGAATGCCTACTGGATCTTGGCGACGACCAGGGTGATGTCATCGCCTTGAGGCCCGCCGTCCTCCCAGCGCTCCACCGCTTTCACGATCTCGCGGTGAATCTCCTGGGCGCTCTTGCCGTGATGCAGCTCGATCACGTCCTTGAGGCGGTCATGGACGATCTCGCTGCCGTCGGGGGCTTCCTTGATCTCGTAGAACATCTCGCCATCCGGGTTGGCCGCCTCGGTCACGCCGTCGGTGTAGAAGACCAGCACGTCTCCCGAATGGAGCGCCACCTCGATCTCTTGGTACTTCGCGAGCTTCGACGCGCCGAAGGGGAACGAGCCCGGAATAGGCAGGTCCTCGATGCTGCCCTTCTGCGCGTTGAAGTAGTGAGGCGCCTGGTGCCCGGCACAGGAGTAGCGAAGCGTCTTGGCCTCGGGATCGATCACGCCGTAGATCAGCGTGGTCTTGCGGTGCTTCTTGTCGTCGATGGTCTCGACGATCATCCGGTTGATGGCCGTCATGACCGTGGGAAGGTCGGGGTTGGAGCGGACCTGGTTGAAGAAGCAGCTCTTGGCCATGGCCATGACCATGGCGGCCTGCACGCCCTTGCCGGCCACGTCTCCCACCACCACGCGAAGCAGGCCGTCATGAAGGGTGACCAGGTCGTAGTAGTCCCCGCCGAATTCATAGGCAGAGACCGAGGAACCGATGACGTCGATGCCTTGAGGGGCCGGTGCCGCGGTCGGCAGCAGCGAGGCCTGGATGTTGCGGGCCGTCTCCAGCTCCGCGTCGAGCCGCGCCCGGTTCACCTCGGCCTTGGTCATCTCGGCGATCCGGATGACGCTCGCCATCTGCTGCCCCATGTTGACCAAGAGCTGCTGGTCTTCGGTGGCATAGTCCAGTTCCGAGAGCTTAGGCCCGAAATTGATCATCCCGAGAATCTCGCCCTTGATTTCCAGGGGAACGCAGAAGGCGATGCCCAGGGCGTCCATGTGGGAAAGCTGGCGGGTCGTGGCCTTAGAGGGTCGCATGCCCGTCCGACGGGCCTGGAAGAGCTCGCCGATCTCGGGCGTATCGGCCGGGATCGCGAAGCCGTCCGGGAAGAGGTTGATGCCGCTCGTCTGATAGACCTGCAGGGCCCGGGTCTTGGGATCGCGGATCATGACCGACATATGCCGCGGGTGCATGGTCTGGTTGGCCAGCTCCAGGTACTGGTTCACCACCGCTTCGAGCTCGGGATTCTCCTTGGTGAACTGGGTGTAGGCGCTCAGCACGGAGCGGAAGTCATAGCGGTTGCGGAAGAACAGTCGATCGACGACGAGCTGGATCCGGTTGCGCACCGGCACGAAGGCCATGGCGACCGCCGCCGTCGCGAGGATATTGCCCGCAGTCGAGCCCGATGCCCCGAAGAGCAGCTCGATCCCCCCGCGCACCAGCGCGATCGTGAGGAAGTAGACTCCGGCCAGCGAGGCGACGACGGTGGCGTAGACCATCGTCCGCTTGATGACCAGGTCGATGTCGAACATCTTGTGCTTGACGATCGCGTAGGCAATCGACAGCGGGAAGATGATGAAGCAGATCAACGAGAGGTTGATGAGAACGTTCGACGCTCCCGAAGCCTGGCCTCCGATGAGCGGCACGACGAAGACCAAAATGCCCGGTAGGTAGGCCATGGCCGCACCGAAGAGCGCGGTCTTGGCCTGGGTGCGGCTCAGCGGCGTCCGCGCCTTGAACGACGCATGCACGATGCTGGCGAGCAGCCAAACCAACCCGATCACGGTCCAGAGGCCCCAGACGTTAAGGACCTCGATGTAGGCGTCGATGCCCGCCGCGTTCACCGAGTGACCCAGCGGGTGGTACATCAGCCAAAGCGGGACTGCCGCGAGCAGGACGGGCACGTAAGCCAGGTAGGCGAGGCCCGGGCGCGCGAAGAGGAACTTCTTGGGCTCCGGGAAGACGAGCGCCAGATGAATGAAGCCGCTGCCCAGCAGGAAGACGATCGGCAGGTACTCCCGCGCGAAGAAGCGCGACGTATCGAAGTCATTGGTGACGGTGCAGAACAAGCCCAGCGCCAGCGTCATCATCAAATGGGCCTGGGCCGCCGCGTGGCGGGGGCGCAGCCAGAACGCCGCGATGCCCACCGCGAGGTGCAGGAAGCCGATCACGAAGGTGGGAAGGAACGAACGTGCGAAATCCCCCCAGCCGAAGCGCTGCGTCGGGACCGTGATCGTCTGGGACTTGCCCTCCCGGATGATCTCGTACGTGACCGGCGTGCCCGGCTCGACGGACGAAACCACGCGGTCGAGATCCTCGGCGCGCTCGAGGCGGTGCCCGTTTGCGGTGATCAGGCGATCGTAGCTGGTGATGCCGGCCTTGGGGCCGCTCCACGTCGGATCGTTCTGGGCCGAGATCGTGAGCGTCGGCTCGAAGCGGAAGCCGGGAAACGGCTGATGGATCATCCGCAGGGCCCCGTAGGCCGCCATGCAGGAGATGATCAGGGAGGCCAGGGCGATGATCGTAAGAACGATCGGGGGCCAGGTGGTTTGGCGCTTTTTCTGCTGAATCATACTGGAAGTTTACCCTTCGACTGGCCTTTCAATCAGATTTCAAGCGTCTTTTCGGACGCAAGGACCTCGAAGAAGCCCGCGAGGTCTCGTTTTGTCGACAAAGGCAGGTCAAGGCCTTCTAGGACCTGCAAGGCTTTACGGCGGTAGATTTGCGCGCGCATGCGGCAGTACGCGTCGGCACCCAGCTCCCGGAGGAGTTGCGCCAATTCGGGGGCGCGACGCGGATCGGCGATCGCCTTCCTCAGCCGTGCGTCATCCGCGGACGCCTGGGACAAGGCGACGATCAGCGGAAGCGTCACTTGCTGGTTCTGGTGATCGGTGCCGGCTTCGCCCGAGTAATCCGCGAGATCACTGAGGATCTGCACGTAAACGCCGAGCGCCTCACCGAAGGAGGCCAGGGCCTCGACCTCGGCAGCCGGACGACCGGCGGCGATCGCTCCGCAGGAAGTGAAGAACGCGGCTGAGGCTCCCGATTTCCCCGCCACCATGCGAAGGTACTCGTCCACCGTCGGTACATGCGGGTAACGCGCGAGAAGATCGCCCTCCTGGCCGAAGGTCATGCGCCTCCCGGCACGGGCGTAGGAGTCGGCAAGCTCCAGGCGAATTTCCGGAGCGAGCGGAAGTGCCGCGAGGACTTCGGAGCCGAGAAAGGCCAGCGCGTTCCCCGCATTGACCGCGCGTTGCCAGCCCCAATCCCCCCGCAGATCTCCGTCCTGCGCATCATCCGTGACATCTGCGAAGCCGTAAAGCAGCAGACTCGCGGTACCAAGCTCGACGCGCGTGGCTTCCTCGAGCCCGTAGGCCGCGCCGACCGTCATCGGGAGGCTGAGGACCGGCCAGGAGGCATTCTTGGCAAGCTGGGCCTCCGCTTTCCGAAGCGGATAGCCCAGGAGCTCGCGCATGGAGAAAGGGGCGCCGAGGCCGTCGATGACGGCCTCGGCGCGACGAATGACGGTGAAACCGTTCAAGCTACAAGCCGCCTCCAGGGCCGCCGGCTACCATGCTGGGCGCCTGGCCCGTCTTGATGACCGACTGGAGCACCTGGGCCGACTTGCCGCCGAACTCCGGATCGTTGAGCCGCTCGGCGAACGCCTTGAAGTGCTCGGGCTGCAACTGCTTCACGTAGGATTCCAGGTTCTTGCCCGCGACCTCGGGAGAGACCGACTGGTTGCCCACCTTGATCAGCCATCCCATCTTGCCGGACGGCTGGCTGGCCGAGACGGCCTGCGCGAGCTGCTGGACGGCCTGACGGTTCGCAGGATCGACGAAGGGCTTACGAAGCTCCTCGGGGAGCTTGTCCCAGAGGCCTGCCTTCTTGAGCGCAAGCTCGGGGTCGGCTGCCAGGGCCGTCCGGAACTGCTGGGCCTTGCCGTCGGTGCCACCCAGGAGGCTGAAGGTGTCGCGAACGCCTTCACGGGCAATCTCGATCTTGATGCTCAAGCCCGCCGAAGCCGCCGAAGCGCGGCCTGCGCCCAGGTCCGAGACGATGCCGCGGACGAACTCGCGATCCTTGAGCATGTCCTGCTCGTCGGCGGATAGCGATTCCCAGAGCTCGGCACCCAGGGCGGCCTGCGGGTTCGAGAGGAGCTGGTTGACGAAGCCGGTATCGCCCACGATGGCCTTGGCCGTGATCTTGGAGGTCGCTTCGGCCAATGCGTCGCCGTTGGAGGCCTCGGCGCCCGACGAGATCCGGCGCTTGTCGGCCTGAACGCCGTTCATCTCGGAGATGGCGTTGAGCGTCTCCTGCTTGAGGTTGCCGTCCAGGACCAAGTTCGTGAAGACGTCTTGGAGGTCCACGCCTGCCTTCTGGGCGAGCTGAGCCACCTCGTCACGGGTGTACTTGCCTGACTGCGCGTTGACAAAAAGCAGCTTTTCGGGAGCGGCGGCCATCAGGCTGGAGGGATCGTTGAGGTAGGCGCGGTAGCTCTCGGCGAAGTCATCGATGGGATCTGCCTTGGCGTACTGCGAGACGAAGTTGTCGTCGCGGGTCGGCTTGACGATGCCGGACTCGTACTTGAGCATCTCGCCCGTACGGTTGTCGATGCCGTCTGCGATCTCGCGGGTGCCGTCCTGGTACTGCTCGGTCCAGCCCGAGAGCTGCGAGAACTCCTTGATCTTGGCGGGATCCCAGCGGCCGCCGTTCATCTGGACCATGTGCCCGACCTCGTGGGCCAGGAGGTCCTTGGCGACCATCGAGCCGGAGTGGGTGAGGACGATCTTGCCCTCGGGGGCCTGGCTCTTGAACTGCGCGATCTGCTCCTCGTTCATGAGGGGCTTGAAGATCTTGATGCCGAGGTTACGGAAGAAGTCGCGGATCTTGGAGAACATGCCGCGAAGGCCGCCGGGCTTCTCTTCGCCACCGTCGGTCGATTGGGCGCCGAAGTAGGCGCCGCCGCCGATGGAGCCCGAGGTCAGGTCCTCGCCTTTGAATAGGCTTTTGACGTTGGAGTGGTAGTCCCCGCCCTTCATCGCGAGCGCGCCTTCACGCTCGAAGACCATGCCCGAGAGGGCCTGACGGTCAGCGGCAGGCATGGCCTTGATGACGTCGTGAAGGGCGGCGAGGTCGGAGGCCGACCACTTGGCGCCGGCGTCGGCGACGGTCACGCCGCCGGGCACCAGGGAGCTGATCTCACGCTTGAGGTTCGTGCGAATCTGATCTTGCTTGGCTTCGGTGGGCATGACATCGGTGATGCCTTCCGAGAGGACCATCTGGCGCACGCCCGAGGAGAGGCCGGAGAGCTTGCTGGCGGCGCGGTTGCTGAGTACGGAGGCTCCGGGAGGCTCTGCGGTCGGCAGGGAGGCCTCCATGAGGTCGCGCGTCCCCCGCGTGATCTGCGACTTTTCGGCGGCGAGGCCGGCAGCGGCCGCATTGAGCGGAGAAGTGCCGAGCGGGGCCGTCTGGCGCAGGGGCCCGGTCATCGGGCGCGGAGTGTTCACGTTCATGTCGGCCATTGGGGACCTCCTATCGGCGGCGTTACTGACGATCTTATGCCCTGCGGAAGGGCTCGGCTATCGTGCCGGCGGGCGCGGAACGTCCGGCCTCGCGCGGTCGTTCGACCGATTAAAGGAGTTATCGTCAACCCTTAATACGGGGTTGCCTCTTTTAACAGACAATTAATTCCATGGATGGTTCTTAACCTAGGGTTTAGCTAGATTTACGCTTGGCGAGCATCAAGCGTTCGCCGGGCGTGCTGACTCCCAGGCCCGCATGCGGCTGGATGAGGCGATCGCGGCTCTCCAGCCAGGCGGGAGTCTCGCCCCAGAGGGGATCCAGCTCGTCGCTGCGGTACTGCACCACCCAGAGGGGAATCTGTTCGAGGTGGTCGAAGAGGAGCGAAACGGCCGCTTGATAATCCTCGACGGTGCCGTAGAAGGGATTTCCATCGTAGAAGGCCTTGAGATCCGGAACCGAGCCCCCTTGCCACCAGGCCTCGATCAGCCAGTCGCGCATGTCGATGGCCACGCGGGGAGGAGGCAGGTAGAGGTAGCAGGCGTCGGCCTCGACCTGGCGGGCGAGCTGGACGGAATCCCCGAGCATGGTTCGGTTGGCCTGGCCGTTGTCCCAGATCCACTGATTGACGCGCTTCATGTAGAAGCCCAGGGCCGTGCCGCCGGGAAGGGGCTTCTGGCCCGTCTCGGCGCGGTCGAGCCAGTTGTTCATCACCCAGCCCACGGCCACCAGCACCAGTCCCTTGGTGGAAGGACTCGTCGCGTCGAGCTGGTCGCGCCAGTAGCCGAGCCAGGCGGCTTGATTCGAGTCAAAGAAGCCCCGCTCGACCCAGGCGGCGAAGCGGGAATGGTGCGCCAGGTTGGGGGCGGCCTCCGGCGTGAAGCGGGAAATCTGCTCCTCGCTCAGCCGGATGGAGTTGTTCTCGTTGAGGGCCTTCGAGCCCAGGTAGGCGCCTTCCAGCCATTCGGAGCCGAGGACCCGGAGGCCTTGGCGCTTGAACTCGTAGAGGGAGCTTCCGGCCCCCATCAGGGGCTCGTAGAGCGAGTGGACCTCGAAAGGGGCTAATTCCTCCCATGCCAGACCCGTGAGGGGGGTGCGGGGCAGCGATTGGCTTTCGAATTCAGGGCGTTTCATGGCAGTTTCTCCCCTGAAGGCACGGCTTTTGGGCTATTATACCCATGCCGACCGGCTTGCCTTTGACCAAAACCGCCGAGTTTCCCCCCCAGGATGCTCGCCGCTCCCCTCGCCCGATTCCAGGAGGTCCCCATGGAACGCGTCGACCCCGCCACTTTCGAGCTTCTCGACGATCTGCAGATCGATCCCACCGCGTGGATCGCCCCCAACGCCACCGTGATCGGGGCCGTGACCATGGGGCCCCGCTCCTCGGTTTATTACCAGGCCGTGGTCCGCGGAGACATCGCCCCCATCCGGATCGGGGCGGATACCAACGTCCAGGACGGCTGCATCCTGCACGTCGGTTCCGAAGATCCCTGCATCCTGGGCGATCGCGTCAGCCTCGGGCACGGCGCCATCGTCCACGGTGCGACGATCGAGGACGATTGTCTGATCGGCATGCGCGCCACGATCCTCAACGGGGCCGTGATCGGCCGGGGCTCGGTGGTGGGCGCCGGGGCGGTCGTCCCGGAAAAGATGATCGTTCCCCCCAACTCGCTGGTCGTGGGCATTCCCGCCAAGGTGCTCAAGCCGGTTCCGGAAGGCCTCTCGCGCATCGTCGGCATCACGGCCGAGAACTACGCCATCTACTCCGAGGCGCACCGCAAGCTCAACGCCCGCGGCTGATGCGTCCTGAGGCCCGGGGCTAGGTTTCCTTGACCCCCAGGAAGGCGTACTGGATCAGGGAGAAGGGGGCGAAGCGCCCGACGAAGCCGGCTTCGCGGAGCATGCCCGCGAGGTCGGTCTGCGCCAGGTACTGGTGCCCCTGCTTGAAGAGGTTCTCGCCCCAGCTCAGAACGGGACCCGCGAGGCCGTCGGGATCGAAGTCCACGATCAACAGGCGGCCGCCGGGCTTCAGCACCCGGCGCATGGCTGCCAGGGCGATGTTCTGGGGCTCGAGCTGGTGAAGGGCCGAGGTGCAAAGGACCACGTCGAAGGTCTCGGCCTGGAAGGGCAGGCTGGTGGCGGGGCCGTGGACGGTCTGGATGCGCTTATGCGTGGGAACCTGAGCCAGCATCTTGGTCGAGGAGTCGAGCACCGTCACATGCGCCTGGGTGGCCTGGATCAGCGCCTGGGCCACCGCTCCGGTCCCCCCGGCCACGTCCAGCACGCGCTCGGAGCCTTCCAGCCCCAACATGGCCACCACCTTCGCCGGATCCACGATCCAGGGGTGGTTGACGCGATCATAGACGGGAGCGAAGAGATCGACGATCCATGGTGACATGCGGCACCTCCTGCATGGCCATGGTAAGGCCTCGCCCTCTCCGGAGCAACTTCTTCTAGGGGGAGGACGTCGCGTCGGGATCTTGCAGATCGAAATCCGCCGAGGGCTCCGGCGACGGCGTGAAGTCGGGAGTGGGATTCGCCTCGGGCTCTGGCGGCGGAGGGACGCTGGGGGTCGGAGTGGGAGTGGGTTTGGCGGTTGGCTTGGCCGTCGGGCTCGAAGAGGCTTGGGGCGTCTCCGAGGCCTCATCCGACGGAGACGAGGTCTCGACGGGCATGGTCCCCGGCCGCTTCGCCGCCGGGCGTCCTCCGATCAAGGGCTCCTCCTCGGCGCAGCCCAGGAGCAGGGTGAGCGCAGTCAGGGCGCTGCAAAGTCCGGTGACGAGGGGATGTCGCATCAGAAAACAGGCTCCATGATCCCGAAGGTCTGCGCAGGAGGGTTCCCGACCTGCGTCGTGGGGAACGCGTAGACGAGATTGTCTCCGCCGACCGCCCAGAGGGTGCTGCCGTCGAGATCCAGGCCGTAGGGCAAGCCGCCGAGCGTCCACTTGGGAGTGACGTTGCCGCTCAGGTCGACGAGCTGGATCGTCTTGTCCTCCGAGCCCACGTACACCTGGCGATCGGCTGCGATGGCCAGCGAGTAAGGCTTGGCGATCGGGACGTACAGCTCCTTGGGGGAGGCGCCGAAGAGCTCGTAGCGGAAGAGGCCCCCCGCGTACGCCGCGATGGGGGAGGCGACGTAGAGGTATTCCTGGTTCGGGACCGACGTGTCCACGGCGACCTCGTGGTTCCGCCCCAGGGCGCCCAGGTAGACGGTCCGGCTTTGTCCGTAGCCGGGAGCGGGCATCTTGTAGATCGCGGAGTCGTAGGAGTCGGACTCGAAGAGGACCTTGCTGGGCAGCCAGTCCTTGGCGCCTCCGTAGTTCTTGAGCGTTCGCTGCGTGATGCGCTTGTCGGCGTCGACGACCCAGAGCGCTTCGTTCGTGCTTCGGGCATGGAGCGAGCCGTCGGAGAAGGCGTTGATCTGGATGGCCGAGGCCGGCAGGGTCACGTAGGAGGCGAAGCTCTGGGCCGAGATGTCGTAGCGCACGATCGCCGTGCCGGCCGCCATGTAGACGCCGTCGTCCGTGGTGCCGGGAGCGGCGGCGATCCCCTGCACCGTGCTGCCCGCGGGGGTGACGATGGGGGCGGATTCGGCCGTCTTGGCGTTGGTCGTCGCGGGAGCGTCGACCCAGGACATCCGGCCGGAGCTTCGGTTGAAGACGTAGAGCCGGTCGTCGCTGACCGCTGCCAGCGTCCCGTCGTGGAGCGCGAGCCCGAAGGGCGAGCTGAAGTCCGTGATCGCCACGGGGGCGTAACCGGGCGGGGCGAAGCGGTAGACCCGATCCTCCGCGGGCACCGAGACGTAGACGTTCCCCTCGGCGTCATGGACCACGTCGCCCGGAGCCGCGCCGAAGGTGTGCAGGAGCTGGATCGTTCGGCTGCCGTTCGCATGGGGGGTGATCTTGGTGAGGGTCCTCAGGGACTCGCTGAGCTCGAAGATCTCCTCGCCGCCGGTGATGGTCCGGAACTTCCCGGCGCGACCGTAGGGGTAGCGAATCGGCTGGACGGCTCCTGCGGGGCTGACCGTCTGGTATCCGCCTTTCTGGTGGGGATTTCGGTCGGGTTGCCAGGAGTCCTCGCGTCCCCAGCGCCCCATGTAGATCGTGCCGTCGAGCGCGCGATCGGCGCCGCTGGCCTCATCGATGCCGGATGCGATCGTGCGGAGCTCGCCCTTGGTCGAGGCCGCGGTCGAGACGAAGGAGAGGCTGCCGATCTCGGGCTGGCCGATGTAGAGGCCGTTGCCGCTGCCCCCACCGGCTCGGAACGTGAGGGTGAACGGGTTGGGAATGCCCGTCACGAAGGGGCGCAGGACGGTGCCGTCGATCTCGAGGATGGCGTTGGCACGGTTCAAGGCCACGTACGCCTTGTGCGTCGTGGTGTCGACGGCTAGGCCGCGCGGGTAGCTGATGCCGTAGGCGACGATCCGGGAGTCTCCGTTCGGCGAGATGCGGTTGATCAGGTTGCGCTCGGTATCCGAGACGAAGAGATTTCCCGCCTCGTCGAAGGTGATGCCGCCGGGCCGGTTCGGCATGGCGAAGACCGAGAGCAGGCGGTTGTATCCGACCCGGTAGATGACCGAGTTGGCGTTGCTCGCCACGTAGAGGTCGCCCGCGGAGTCGACCGCGAGGCCACAGGGAGTGTAGACGGTCGCGTAAGTGCTGGCTTCGGGGGTTAAGGATCCCGCGAGCAAGCGGCGGATCGCTCCGCCGGCCTCGGCGACCAGGAGGTGGCCCTGGGGGTCGAAGGCGATCGCCTCGGGGGACTGGAACCCCGTGAAGGTGCTTGCGATTCCGCCGGAGGCGTTGAGCTTGACCACGGTTCCGGCGCTGCGGTTGGAGACATGGAGGGATCCCGCAGAGTCGAAAGCCAGGCCATGAGGCCCGGACAGCCCCGTGGCCCAGGTCTCGAAGGAGTCGCCGTTCAAGCTGAAGCGCACGATCGTGTCGTCGTCATGGCAGGAGACGTAGACCCGGTTGTCCGGGCCGACGATCGCCTGCCGAGGGCTCGAGAGGCCGGTTTGGAGGGTACGGATCTCGCCCATGTCCGAGCCGCCCAGCTTCACGGTGGCGACCGTTCCCCAGGTGGGGTTCGCCACGTAGAGGGTCTGGTGCTTCACCGAGCGGTGGCCGTCGGACATCGTCACGGTGAAGCGGGGGCCAGCCTGGCTCACGCCGTTGATCGTGACCGAGAGGTTGCCCGAGCGCGCGCCCGAGGGAATCGTGAACTCGATGCGGTTGTCCGTCAGGGTCGCGGGGTTGTAGGTCACGGCCAGGCCATTGATGGCGACCTGATCGAGCGTCCCCGAGAGGAAGCCTTCTCCCTCGAGCACGACGGGAGTCCCGATCGCTCCGGAGGAGGGGGTGATTCCCGAGATCGAGAAGCTGAGGTAGGTGCTGGGGAAGCTTCCGTTCTGGCTGTCGTAGGCGATGAAGTGGAGGGGATCCCGGTTTTCCAGGATGGCGGTCTCCACCTTGGAGTAGAGGTCGGCGTACACGGCCTCGGAGAGCGGTCGCGAGTCCGCGACGTAGGTGCCCGTGGCGAGGCAGCCGATGAAGGCATGGGGTGAGAACTGGGGAACGACCAACTGCATGTGGGCGATCGCGAGCGAGACCGTGGTGGTGGCCATGGAGAGGTAGATGGGGCCCGGCTCGGCGTTTTCGAGGCTGACCCAGCCCTCGGGGTTGGCTTGATAGAAGATGAGGGTGCGCAGGCGGAGGGCATCCGCTCCCGCTTGGTTGTACTCGGGGTTGTCGCCCTTGATTCCCTTGATGGCCTCCAGGAAGTAGGGACGTTGCGAAACCGGGACGAAGCCCGTCCCGAACTGGAGGGAGAACGACCCGTTCTGATCGGTGACGGTGGTCGCGAGGGTGAGGCCGCTGGCGGTGTCGATCAGCGAGACCGTGGCGTGGCTGGCGATGTCCTGGAGGACGTTGGCCTGCACGCCGCGCCGCGCCGAGACCCGGCCCTCGAGCCGCGGCCCCATGGAGCTCGTGCTCACCCCGGCGGCCTGCTGGGGGGCGGTCGGAACCAGGGAGGGCAACTTGCAGCTCGCCAGCGCGAGGCTCAGCATCAAAAGGAGAAGCGCTCTCATCGTCGTCCTCACAGTTCGGGAGTGACCAGCCCCATTTTCAGGGAGGTCCGCGCCTTGGTCGTGACGTGGATCCGGTCGATCCAGTGCCGGGTGTAGATGGCCTGATAGAGGTAGCCGTCATGGTAGGAGATCCCGCCGTACATCCGGTCGGCTTGCCCGTACGTCCCGTTGAGGAAGGTTTCCAGGGTGTTGTCGGCGAGGCGATAGAGGGTGCCGCGGTTGACGTGGGTGAGGTAGACGGTTCCATTGCCGTCCTCCACCATGCCGCCCATGAAAGTATCGCCGGGCAGACGGTAACTGCGATGCACGCTGCCGTCGAGGGCGGTTTCGATGACGTACGCGAGGGACGAATCTCCCTTGCTGTACGAGACGAAGTTCGTGCCGCTGACGAGCCCCCAGCCGGTCGGTAGCCCGTGGATGCCGGAGTATCCCATGTTGCCCGAGGCGCTATCCAGCGTGCTGGCGATGCCGCGGTGATCGCTCTCGCTGAGATCGAAGACCCGTCTCACGCCGTCCATGGCGTAGATCTTCCCGGCGATCTTGGAGAGGGACGTGAGGGAGCTGCTGTCGTAGTCCTTGTAGACAACGCCCGCCTGGACCCAGATTCCTCCGTCGTTGTAGATCCGGCCGACGTCCGCCCCGCTCGTGATCAGGATATCGGAGCCCTGGGTCTCGATGTCGTTGCGATCCGCGTTGGCGATCACGTCGGTCTTGACGGTCTGGGTGGCGTAGTTGGCCACCTGGCTGATGAAGTTGCGTCCCCACTCGTTCACGTAGAGCGTGGTCCCGGCGAAGGCGAATCCCCGGGGGTTGCTGAACCCCGTGCGCTCGCGCGCCGCGAGCGGGTCGTAGGTGGCGACGTCGAATGCCCGCAGGTAGCCTCCCGTGTACGAGTTGGCGTAGAGGTAGGTGCCGTCGTAGTTGAGGTTTGTCGGGGCGGCGATCCCCGTGATCTCGTGCTCGAAGGTCCCGTCCATGGCGTAGATGCGGATCGATCCCGTGCCGCCGGGGCCTCCGGCGTAATCGGCGACCCAGATCCGCTCGTTGGGAGCCGGTGCCACCCAGAGGTCGCGGGGATCGACCAGGGCCGGATCGGCCTTGAGGCGGGTCAAGACGGCCCGCTTGCCGACCGCTTGGTTGGTCGTGCCGGTCACCGCCATCCGGAAGAAGGTCCTGGTGCGCTTGGCCAGCGTGATCATGGCCTGGTCGCTGTTTCCGCCGAGCCCCACCCACTGATCCAGCAGGGGGCTGCGCAGGCGGTCGGTCGGTCCGCTCACGATCCGGCGCCCGTAGGCATCGGTGCCGAGCGTGAACTCGAGCACTTCGCCCTGGCTCGCGTAATGGGTCTGGGGAGGGCCGGGATCGAAGCTTTGGTTCGCGCGGACGTAGAGCTTGCCGGCGCGCAGGGAGAGGCCCGTGTTGTTGGAGGCCGTGAGCCCGGTGACGACTTGGCGGCTGAAGCCGTTTTTGTCGATCAGGGTGATGGCGGAGAGGTTGGATTGGTTGGTGAAGAAGTTGCCCTCCATGTCTCCGGAGTCCCGGGCCAGCCCTCTGGCCGTGAGCAGCCCCTCGGCGAAGACCGTGAGCCTGCCGGTGCCGTCGAGCGACTCCGAGCGCAGGAGCTGGCCGGATTCGGTCAGGATGTACAGGCCGGTCGCGTCCACCCAGGTCGAGGTCGGAGAGTTCACTCCGAAGGCGATCTGCTGGCTCTCCTGGAGCGAGTTGATGCGGTAGATGCCGTTGGTCTTGCGATCGGCGACGTAGACGTACCCCGAGGAGTCGGCGTCCAGGCCCGCGGGGGTCGGGATGCTCGCGAAGGCCGTCACCTTGCCGAAGGTCAGGGGCACGGCTTCCACCGAGCCTGCCAGCGGCACCTTGTAGACGGAGTTGCCGAGATAGTTGCTGACCAGGCAATCCCCCTGGCTGTTGAAGGCGATGCCCCAGGGGTGGCTGAAGCCACCCGCGACCACGACGGCTTGCCCTTGATCAACGCCCGTCAAGGTGATGGCGAGGACGTTGTTGTCGCCGGCGTTCGCCACGTAGAGGCGGCCATCGGGCCCGAACGAGAGCCCACGCGGCTGATTGAGGGCTGCTCCGCTCACGTTCACGAGCATGGCGATCCCGCCGCCGGACGGCACGACCAAGAGCTGGGACTGCACTGGGCCCGTCAGGTAGAGCGCTCCATGCGCAGGGTCTCCAAGACGGTTGCGGAACGCCATCCCCCCGGCTTCCGTCGGCCCTCCCGTGGCGTAGGAGGTCTTGCCGCTGTACCCTACCTTCGTCACCTTGTCGTAGGGAGGAGGCATGAGGAGGTTGAGCTTGGAGATCGTGCCTCCGATGGAAGCCACGTAGAGGGCGTCATAGCCGGAGATGCCGAAGGTGAGCGCGGTGGGCTGTCCCAGGCCATCCGCCAGCGTTCGGACGCTGGTGCGTCCTTTGTCCCCGTCAGGTTCGAGGATGGCGAGCGTCCCGAGATCCTGGTTCACGGCATAGAGGTTGCCACGCTCGTCGACCACCGAGTGGCCGTCCCGGGTGTCCAGGCGGAAGATCGGGCCGTTGAGGGTCCGATCGTCGAGGACCAGCTCGACATGGCCGGTCACCGCCAAGGGGGGAACCTTGACGCGGATTCGCGTCAAGTCCGGGCTCACGACGGGAGCCTCCGCCTGGATGCGGCCGCCGTCGGTTTGGAAGTAGACCGCCGGATCGCCGTCGAAGTTGCTGCCGACGAGGTCGATGAACTCCCCGACGATGGCGCGATCGGGCATCAGGTGGCTGACCGTGAAGGGGATCTCGGGGAGCATGAGCGTGTTGAGGCTGGGATCTGTGGAGGAGAGTTGGATCCAGCGCACGGGATCCCGCTCCTTGTCGAGGGCGCCGATCACCAGGTCGTAGGCGCGCTTCACGAGAACCTCGCTGAGGCCCGGGGGGAGGGTGAGCGTGTCCGGGTAACCGCCGGAGGGTTGACCGGCACGGATGGCTCCGAAGAGCGTGGTCGGATCCAGGGGCCCGGAGGTTGCGCTCCGCAGGCTGACGACGATCGAGAGCGCGGTAGTCATCGGGGAGATGAGGATGCTGCTCCCGGCGTTGGAGCTGGTGAGAGTCTGCCAGCCGCCGTTGCGGAACCGCGCGATGGTGCGGACGCGGGCCGCGTCGCCCCCGGCGGCGTTGGGTTGCCCCGTTCCCGCGGAGAGGCCCTTGAGGGCTTCGAAGTAGTAAAGCGTTCCCGTGACCGGCTTGAAACCGTTCGAGTACCTCAGGACGAACTTGCCGTCGGCATCCGTGACGGTCGTGCTCTTGGTGACTCCGGTCTGGACGTCGATGAGGGAGACGGTGGCTCCAGGAGCGATGTCCTCCTTGATGCCGGCCTGGGTCCGGCGGAAGCCGAAGCTGATCCGCCCCGCGACATGATCGGAGGCTTCCATGGAGGCGGGCTCAGCGGGCATGCCCGTGGGAGGCGTGAGCGGGCGTGGGCACGCGGTCAGCACGAGTCCCAGCACCACCGGCCAGAGGACCCTCAGGAAGCGGAAGCCCGGTGAAAGAAGCCAGGTGAGCCCATCTCGACGGGCTAACATAAGCTTTATTATGGGCAGCGCCGGAAAAACTGGATGCCGCCTGGCTTGAGGAACGATCGATGAACGGAAGAGGACGTCAACGGGGAAGCGACATGCGCCTCAAAAGCAGCATTGACTTGAAAAACCAGATAATAAAGCTTATGTCATTCTGTTGCCCCTCCTATACCCAGCAGTCGAGCGTTTAAACCCAGGACGACGAGCCTCAGATTAGGTCTATAATGCGTATGAAGCCTCGACGTTTGCTCGTTTATGCCTGGTGGTATCGGTTCGAGCGGTCGTTTAACTAATGTAAAAATCAGGCAAGCATGATTCGAGGAGTACTAAAATACTCCTGGAGGCCCTGAACCTCAGGAGGTATTTCCGAATCATGAGCCTTGTTGCTTACCTTCAATTGATCGACACGGCGATCGCCCATGCCGACTCCCCCCAGGCACGCGGTCTGCTCATCGAATACAAGCAATGCGTGGAAACCGCCCTCGACGAAGAGTGGGCGGCCCTTCAAATGGCGGTGTAAATATATGCAGAGCTCCTTACCCAAGCGTCCCTCTGTCGGTACCGGCGAGCTTCCGAGCTTCGTCGATCGCGTCCTCGACGAGCGTCACCCCCCCAAGCTCACTGAACTCAGCGAACCCCCGGCCAATACGGACCCTATCGAGCGCCTCAAGGAGCTGATCCGCAAGGCGAAATCCTAGCCTGAATCTCGGCCTGGAGCACGGCTCCGGGCCTTTCCTTTTGGTACCATGGAGCGGTCGCCCCTTTGCAACAAGGAACCCGCTCATGTCCAAACCTCGCATCGTCTTCATGGGGACGCCCGCCTTCGCGGTCCCGACCCTCCGCGCCCTGCTCGCGGCGGGCTACCCGGTTTCGGCCGTCTTCACCCAGCCCGACCGTCCCGTCGGCCGGGGCCAGAAGCTCTCCATGCCCCCCGTCAAGGCCTTGGCCGTCGAGCACGGGATTCCCGTTCACCAGCCGGAACGCCTGCGCGGGAATGCCGAGATGATCCAAACGCTGCGGGAGCTGGCCCCGGACCTGATCATCGTGGTCGCCTTCGGCCAGATCCTTCCCCGCGAGGTCCTCGACATCCCGCGCTTCGGGGCCATCAACGTCCACGCCTCGCTGCTGCCGCGCTTCCGAGGCGCCGCCCCGATTCAGTGGGCCTTGCTCAACGGAGACGCCGAGACCGGGGTCGATACCATGCTCATGGAAGAAGGCCTCGATACGGGCCCCATCCTCCTGGAAGCCAAGACCCCCATCTCTGAGGACGAAACCACCGAGACCCTCACGCAGCGCCTCTCCGAGCTGGGCGCCCAGCTGCTGGTCGAGACCCTGACGCCTTGGGTGGAGGGCCGGATTCAGCCTCGCGCGCAAGGAGAGGGCGCGGTCTACGCTCCCATGATCAAGAAGGACATGGGCATCCTCGACTGGGCGCAGGATGCTCGCTCGCTCCACAATCGGATCCGTGCCCTGCAGCCCTGGCCCGGGACCAGCACGACGCTGGCAGGCCAGGTGCTCAAGATCGGATCGGCCCGCGTGCTCCCCGGTGCTACCCATGAGGCGCAGCCCGGGACGATCCTGGCTCTGACGCCCGACGGCTGGCAAGTCGCGACCGGCCACGGCGTGCTGCTGGTGACCGGCGTGCAGCTTCCCGGCAAGAAGCCGCAGTCGGCCGCCGAGGTGGCACGCGGGTGGCGCGAGGTCCGCGAGGGCCTCCGTCTGGGGGAATTGCCCTCATAAAGCTTCAAACTCGGCGATGAAGGAATGTTACGATTCGTGTAGCCTGGGGTAGGTTATCAACAGGAGGCGGTGTTCCGCTCCAGTTGGGGCCTCAGCTGGCATAAAGCGACTTGCAATTATGTTGATGCGTGGCTTTTCCTCCTTGTCAACAAGGAGGAGCGCCTCCCACTCCTTAGCTGACAAATAAAAGTTTGCAAAGGAAATTGACAAGATTGTTCATAAATCTTATACTTTCACGAAAGGGGCGAGAGGGCATTCACCCGCGTTCCTTTGGGTGACAGGAGGATCGCTTATGCCGCGGATCTTAGTGGTCGATGACGACCCGAATTCTCGCAAGATCATCGAACTGATGCTCTTGAGCCAAGGCTATTCGCTGCTCTTCGCCGAGAACGGTCGTGAGGCCGTGGCGCGCGCCAGCGAGGCGATCCCCGATCTCATCCTGATGGACGTCCTCATGCCGATCATGAACGGTCACGAGGCCACCCGCCTGATCAAGGCGGATCCCCGCACGCAGGCCATCCCGATCGTCGCCTTGACGGCCCTGGCCTTCGCCTCCGATCGCCAGGAGGCCCTTGCAGTCGGCTGTGACGGCTATCTTTCCAAGCCTTTCACCCGCCGAGAGCTGCTCGAGGTCGTGAGCCACTACTTACCTTCCGAGCAAGCCCCCAGTAACTCCCGCCAAGCCTTCGCATAAAATCGCCCCCGGCAATTGCCGGGGGCGATTGGCTTTATCACAGCCGCGGGCGCTAGGCGTGCGATTCCGATCCCATCGGCCGATAGGCCGTCTTGTTCGGCTGGCTCTCCAGCAGCTCGGCCATGGTCTGGCCCAGCACCGGGTGGACGAGGTTCGGGGCGATCTCGGCCAAGGGCACCAGCACGAAGGTCCGATCGTGCATGCGGATATGCGGGATCTGCAAGCGGGGTTCCGAGAGCAGCTCGTCGTCGTAAAGCAGGATGTCCAGGTCGATCGTACGAGGACCCCAACGAATGGTGCGCTCGCGCTGGAGCTTGGTCTCCATGCCCTGCAAGGCGTCCAGCAGCGGCATCGGCAAGAGTGCGGTCTCCGCTTCGACGACCGCATTCACGAACCACCCCTGGTCCGGGTACTCCACCGGTTCGCTTTCGTAGAAACTGGAAATCTTCTTGATCTCGATCAGCGGGTGCTTGTCGAGGAGTTCGACGGCCCGCTTCAGGTAGTCCTCGCGATCGCCGACGTTGGATCCGAGACCCAAGTAAACGGTTGGCATGCTCCTCATCCTTTCTGTCGCGTGATCTCGACCGAGACCCGCCCACGAACTCCCGGGTGCGGCACCCGCGGCTTCGCCACTTTCACCCTGACCCCAAGGGCCAGCGGCAACTTCAAGATCCGCTCGGCGATCTCTTCGGCCACCGCCTCGATGAGCTGGTATGGAGTCTCCTCCACCACCTGTCGGGCGATCGCCTCAAGTTCGACGTAGCTGATGCTCTCTTCCATCCGATCGCTCCGGCCTGCGGGACGCAGGTCGCAATCGACCGACAAATCCACGATCAGCGTCTGACCGAGCACGCGCTCCTCGGGGAAGACCCCGTGGTAGCCGTAGGCTTCGATGCCTTCGACGTGAATCCGATCCGTCATGGCCGCCTCGCGATCGCGTCGGCGACCTTGACGGTGCGCACGGCTTCCTTCACGTCGTGAACCCGCACCACGTCGACTCCCTGGCTCACGCCCAGGGCGACGGTCGCCATGGTGCCTTCGACCCGCTCGTTCACGGGGAGGTCCAGCAGCTTGCCGATGAAGCCCTTGCGGGAGGTGCCGAGCAGCATCGGGCAGCCCTCCACGTGAAGCCGGTCCAGGTGGCGCAGGAGTGTGAGATTATGCTCCTGGGTCTTGCCGAACCCGATTCCGGGATCGACCATGACCTTCACTCCCCGCGCGCGGGCCTTGCGGACGGCCTCCACCAGCTCCGCATGCACCTCGCTCACGACATCGTCGTAGCGCGGATCGTCCTGCATGGTCTGAGGCATTCCCTGCATGTGCATCGCGATGACCGGGGCGCCGTAGCGGGCAGCCACGGCGAGCATCTCCGGGTCGCGGAGGCCCGAGATGTCATTGATGAGGTCTGCTCCGGCTTCCAGGGCTTGGGCCGCGACTTCCGGCTTGAAGGTATCGACCGATAGGGCGGCCCCACGCGCGGCGAGCGCGCGAATCACCGGAAGGATCCGCGCGAGTTCCTCCTCGGCGGAAACCGGCACGCTGCCGGGACGGGTCGATTCCCCGCCGATGTCGAGGAGGTCCGCGCCGTCGGCGAGCAGGCGCTCAGCATGGGCGATCGCCGCCGCCGGATCCACCCTCCCCCCATCCGAGAACGAATCGGGAGTGACGTTCACGATGCCCATCACGTAGGTCCGCGCGCCCCAGATGAAGTCGCGGCCCTTGAGGGTCCACGGCTCGGGAGCGGAGAGACGGGTTCGAGGTTCCATTAGCGGCATCGTCATCCTTGGGTGGAGGTCGCAAATCGGGGCCTGGAGCCGATGTCCAGGTGCGCCTATTATAGCACTGCTTTGACGAGTGGCAGTGATTGACACACAAAAGCCCGCCGCGTTCCGTGCGGCGGGCTTTATCGACATGCGGATCGCGGAGGGGCGTTTAGCGGCCCATGGCCCGGATGACGCTCGTGGCCGAGGCCTCGCTCACCTGCTCTTCGCGCGTGGCGAGTTGCTTGAGCCGGACTTCGCCGCGCGACGCTTCGTCCTCGCCGATGATCCCGATGTACGTCGCCTTGATGCGCTCGGCCTGGGCGAACTGCTTATCGAGCTTGCGCTTGGCGTAGCTGAGTTCGACCTTCACCCCGCTCAAACGCAGCTCGTGCGCCAGCTTGAAGGAAGCCTTCTCGGCCTCTTCTCCCATCGCCACGAGGTACAGGTCCACCTCCGGCTCGACAATCCGGTCCCCCAGCAGAATTGCCAGGCGCTCCACGCCGAAAGCCCAGCCGACAGCGGGGGTCGGAGCGCCTCCGAGCTCTTCGACGAGGCCGTCATAGCGGCCTCCGGCGCAGACGGTGTTCTGCGAGCCGAGCTTCTCGGTGGCGACGATCTCGAAGACCGTGCGGGTGTAGTAATCGAGTCCGCGGACCAGGCGCGGGTTGAGGGCGTAGCGGATTCCGACGGCGTCGAGGTAGCCCATGACGGCGCTCTGGTGCGTCACGCAGGCCTCGCAGAGCACGTCCTGGAGGCTGGGCGCAGAGGCGTTGAGATCGCGGCAGCCGGGAACCTTGCAGTCCAGGACGCGCAGGGGGTTGCTGTCCATGCGGGTCAGGCAGGTCTCGCAGTAGTCGGCCTTCTGGGTCTCGAAGAAGGCGATCAGCGTCTCGCGGTAGCGCGGACGGCACTCGGCACAGCCGAGGCTGTTGAGCTGGACTTCGAGGCCCTGGACGCCGAGGGCGTCGAAGAGGTCGATGGCGAGCGTGATGACCTCGGCATCGAGCTTGGGTTCGCTCGAGCCCAGGGCCTCGACGCCGATCTGGTGGAACTGGCGCTGACGGCCCGCCTGGGGGCGCTCGTAGCGGAACATGGCGCCGCCGTACCAGAGCTTCACCGGCAGGGGCTGGGAGCTGCCGAGCTTGCCCTGGAGGAAGGCGCGGACGACGCCGGCGGTGCCTTCGGGGCGCAGGGTGACGGAGCGATCGCCCCGGTCGGTGAAGGTGTACATCTCCTTGGAGACGATGTCCGTGGCTTCGCCGACTCCGCGGGTGAAGAGCTCCGTGGCCTCGAAGATCGGCGTGCGAATCTCTTGGTAATGATAGCAATCGAAGAAATGGCGGGCCTTATCCTCGATGAGTTGCCAGAGTGCGGTTTCGGGGGGCAGGACGTCGCGCGTCCCGCGCTGGGCGGTGATGGGGTTGGCCACGATCTCTCTCCTCGCATGGGGTTTTGATCATCATAGCAAGCGGGATCCCCGGGGGCAATCGGCACTCACGCGGCATGTTCGCGCGACGGGCCCCCCGGATGCCCGGAGTGAGCCCATCCGGATCGGGACGAAACGAAACAACAGGGGTGTACCCCCTATTGAGCGGGAGTTTGGCGTGCTAGTCTGCCATTCGGATGTCCGAGCGGCGCCGGACCCCTTTGGGCGCTCAGGCGCGCAGCAGCTTCTTGAGGAAGTAGCCGGACCAGAAGATGAAGAAGCCGATGGTGAAGTACTTCATCTCGGGGCCCATTCCCTGGGTCATCCCAAGGTAAAAGGCAAAGGGCATGTGGGCGATGCCCACCAGCATCAGAGCGTTGGGAAGTAAGGCTTTTAGGTTCATTTTGCTGTTCATGGGCTCATGATACCAGACCTGCGTCGCTCTCTACCCGGTTTCAATCGATCGTGGAACGGGGGAGGGATCACTTGGAGGAAAGAAATCCGGTGCCACGTTACGTCCCTCTTTTGCCAGCGCTTGCCCTCGGCGTGCTGATCAGTCTGTGCGACGAGGCTCGAGCCTCGTCGTTCCAGCCATTTCGTTTCGACGAAGCGGCGGGGACGCTCGTGATCGAAGGTGAGGGCTCGCCCCCAACGTGGACCCTCTTCCGGGAATCCTCCCAGCTTTCCTACCTCGAGTTCGCAGGGACGGTCCACGAGGGCCGTACGCAGGCCCTAAACCCGAAACATCCCACCGTCACGCGGATTCTCCTCGCCCAGAACCGCCCCGGAGTGGTGCGCCTCGCCATCCGCGGTAGCCGCCTTCCCGGGTTGAAACCGACCGTCGCTGCCGGCAAGCGAGGGTGGCAGCTGCGGATTCGCGTGGCCACTCCGCTCTCCTCTTCGCATCCTATCGCCCCCATCGCTCCCCGCCCGGAATATGCGAGCGATCCGCGTCGCAAGCACGTTTGGATGGGGAGCGGCGCCTTCGATGCCCGTACGGGGATCATGACGCTCCCCTACCACGGCACCGAGCCCAGCTGGGTCATTGAGACTGCCGAGGGGAACGTCATCTACGCCGAGTTCCCGGCCTCTCACGGAGCGCCTGTCTCCTTGCTCGGTAGGACCCGTTCCTTCAGCCCGAAGCACCCTTTCCTCGAGCGGATCCTCGTCGCCCAGAACCGCCCGGGTGTCGTTCGCTTGGCCCTACGGGGCTCCGTGCCCATCGGCCTGTCCGTCGAACGCCAGCGTCGGGGCGCATCCTGGCTGATCGTGGCTCGCCCTTACCCGCTACCCACGTCCTCCGCTCGCTCCTCATCCGCTGAAACGCCGGTTCCGATGGTCGAACCGACCTCTATGCCCACACCGGTGCCGACGCCCATGATGATCGCGTCGCCAGGACCGCTCCCGGAACCCGTCCCCACCCCGGAACCGTCCTCCCGCGAAGCTTCGCTCGCTTGGCCTCCGCCGCGCGTCAGCGTGACGCATGGGCTCGTCATGGAGAACGTCGGCTTCGAGGCCCAGAACCTCCGGGTGGATGACGTGAGCGGAGTCGCCCTGGACTGGGAACCCTCCTGGGATGCCTGGAGTTTGCCGCTGCGCTTTGGCCAACAGAGCTACCAGTTCGGAAACGCGGACTACCCCGGCGTGCTCCACCGCCGTCAGGTCACCGAGGCGGCGATCGCCCTCGCTCGCCGCTATCACGCGGGGAACCTCCATTTCACCACTCGTCTTGGCTATTCTGGCCGCTGGGCCGCGGTTTCCAGCTCGACGCAAGCCCCGTCTCAGCCGGCTCCTAGCTTGCTTTGGTTCTCGCCGGCATTGAATTTCCACGGAATCGATCTCGGACAGCGTGTCGAGGCGCCAATCCTGCCGTGGCTGGGACTGGAGCTCGATCTGGGACTTTCTCCCTACGTCTTTGCCGAGGCCCAGGGTTTGAGCCTGCCGTGGCTCTCTCGCGTATCGATCGCTCCGAGCGTCACGCTCGGGCCGGGGCGAGGCTACCACCTGGGAGCTTTCGTGGAAACGACGTTCGACCCGGCGCGCCTCGGGGGAGACTTTCATCAACTTCAGGCGGGAGGGCGCCTGCGTTTCGACTTCGGTCCCCTGGGCCGCGATGCGGAGGTGAAAAAATGATCGCGCTCGCACTTGCCGCGCAACTTGCCGTGCTGCCGTTGCCCGCTCCGGCGGACGCCTCCCCTCCGGAGTCAAAGACCGGGGAGGTCCGTCTCCAGGCCAAGTCCATCACGCTCGAGGGTACCTTGCCGGCAGCCATGTCGCTGGTCGTTCCAGGCTCGGGCCAGTTCCTGCAGGGACGCGTCGAGCGCGGTCTCTTGCACCTGGGTGCCGCTGCTACCCTGGGCTTGGTCATGTTGAACGCCGAGTCGCTGCAAGCCAACACCAGCGGGCCTGCGGGCTCGGGGCAAGCGGTGCGCGTCATGTCCGCGGCGGCCCTGCTGGGCCTCGCCGTCTGGAGCCCCCTAGACGCTTGGTGGTTCGAAGCCACTCCCGCCCACCACGATCCCTCCGTGGGCCGATGAAAGCAGGAAATCGATGAGAGTGAAACCAATCTGCTCCTCGCTCGTCATTTCGGCAATTACCCTGCTCTTGAGTGGTTGCGGCCTCTATGCCCTGGGCGGCCTCTGGGGGGAAGGCGCGCCGCTTTCGACGAGTGCGGGTGAACCCGCCATGCGGGCCGTGACCCTCTCGGGCTCGCTCCATGTGCCGGCCAATCTCGCGGCCCAGGGAGACTTGGGCAGCCTCCCGGCGATGTCGCTCGTCAACCCGCTCGCGGGGGCGGCCATGATTGCGACCTACGATCCGAGCTCAGCCTATCGGATCCAGGCGATGGCCACCCCGGCTCCGCCGTTGCGCTGGGATGCGGACGGTCGGATTCGCGGCGCGATGATCGAAGTGGTCGATTCCGTGACGGGAGAAGTGGTCGGAACCGGGTGGACCGACGCCCACGGGCGCTACGAGATCAGGGCCTTCGCCCGCGGTGCGAATCGCACCGGCTTCATTCTTCAGGCGCGCTTCAAGAACACTGAAGGTCAGACGACCGGCATCCTGGCGGCTCCGGTCGCCGTGCGCGTGCTCTCGGCCGACACCAAGCGAGTGTCCATGGACGTCTCGGCAGGAACCACGCTCCTTACCTTTGCTTCGTTGCTGATGAGCGAACGCTACCAGGATCTGACCCTGAGCGAGGGGTTTGCCGGCATGAAGAGCCCTCGCCTCGCGCGACTGATTGCAGAGCTGGATAGCGCGGAAGCCATCAAAGCATCGAAGGTCCTCGACCGGGGCAAGCTCGTCCTGGAGGCTCCCAGCTTCGACCACTTGCTTGCTAATCTGGCCACCAGCAGCGCGATGTTGACCTTCGAGGTCAAGAAGGCCAGCCATGAAGCCGCAGGTCGTGCGATGGCCTCCAACGAGGAGGAACTCGCCTACCATGCCGCCGTTTTGGGCCAGACGCTGGGCACGCTCGTGATGGTCACGGAGCGCTACCCGGCCAGTGCCTCCGTCAACCTCTTCGGGGCCGCGGCCTCTCTGGTGAAGCCAGAGGGCGTCCGGGAGAAGGCCGGGGCGATTCAGCAGAACCTGGCCCCGGAGTCGATTCCCCCGCTGCCTCCCGCGCCCACGCCAACCCCCGGAAACCTCGGCATCGAACTTCAATAAGGGGTCACGCCGCGCGTGACCGGATACTCGCTTCCACCTCCCCTCATTTAGAAGGAGAACCCGCATGGCTCACCCCCGCATTCTCATGACCGCCCTCTTGGCCCTTTCGCTCTCCGTGGCCGGCTGCGCGGGGATTCAGACGACCGAGGCACCGATCGCTCCGGGCTCACAGGAAGGCGCGATCAACTTCTTCGAGAACGAACACGGGAACTTGACGATTCGCATCGTCGACAACCGGCCGTACGCGGCTCAGTCCATCTACGAGGCCGAGACCTACAACGCGCTTCTTTTCCAGCTGACCAACACGACCAAGCTCAAGGCTCCCATGCGCAAGGCCGTCGCGAATACCGGCCGATCCTACTCCATGGCCTTCAGCAACTTGCCCAGTGATTCGCAGGCGCGTTATGCCCTCTCGGTGGGGGCTTTCCGCAACGTGATCAATCAGACGGATGTTGCGGATCCCGCCTTTGAATCGCTGGACCAGAAGGTGGGAGAAGGGATCTCGGCGAACTTCACGCTGAATCCGGGGGAGAACAAGACGGTGACGATCACCGTGAACGCCGTGGGAGACATGATCTTCAGCAGCACGAGCTTTCACCTCGATTACGGGACGCCCTCCTTCCTGTCGGCGGCGACCGACATCACGATGAGGGTCTACAACCTCAACTCCACCAAGAACCCCGGAGCGGAGGAGATTCGGACGTACTTCAAGGACGCGGGCGGCCAACTGGTGGCGGATACCACGGTCACGGCCCCGCTACCGGCCACCGGAGACGGCTCGGTCACGCTCAAGGTTCCGACCGTGGCCGCCGCTCAGAACTTCACGGTGGTCACGGACCTCGCGTCGGGGAGCACGGTGCTCTCGCGGCGCATGCGCACCGTCACCGTGGAGCCGGGGGCCTCGGTCAATCTCAACACGAACGGGGGCGAGTTCTAGTCAGGAGACGGCTCATTGAATTTCCTGCTGGAACAAACCCTGCCCATTGCGGAGCGGCTGGGGCTCGGAGTCCGGATCCTCACCGATCCGGCTCCTGCCCTGGAATTGCGCTATCCGAACGGGGAGGTGCGCCACCTCTACCATTGCTGGCCGGATATCAACCCCGCCGCGGCAGCGCGAGCGGCGGCCATGAAGGCATGGTCCCTGCATTTCCTCAAGGAAGCCGGGGTTAGCGTCCCGGACTTCGCTTGCTTCGGCAAGCAGGCATGGGCCGAGGCCCACATGCCGGGCCGTGACGAGGCGGCGGCGATCGCCTATGCCGAAACCCTCGGCTTTCCCGTGGTGCTCAAGCCATGCACCCTGAGCTACAGCCAGGGCGTCCACCTGGTCGCTTCCGCCGAGGAGATGCGTCGGCGCCTCCCCGAGGTGACGGCCCAGGATCCCATGTTCCTGGTGCAGCGTTACGTCCGGGGGAGAGAGTACCGGGTCGTCGTCCTCGATGGCCGGATCGAGCTGGTCTTCGAGAAATCGCCCGTCAAGGTCCGAGGCGATGGCCTCCGGACGCTGGGGAGTCTCTTGGAGGCGCATCTGGCAGCCTTGCGGGCGCAGGGGCACGAGGCGGAGATCACGGCCGAGGATTCCCGCTTCGACAGCTTCCTGGGGGCCTCGGGACGCACGCGAGCGGACGTACCGGCACTTGGGGAGGAGGTTCAACTGAGCCTCGCCGCGGGCCTGATCTCGGGCGGCGAGGTCGCCGAGGCCGATAGCTTCCCCGGGGAGCTTCACGGCGAGATGCTGGCGATCGCCCGCGAGGCGGGCCTGCGCTACGCGGGCATCGACGTGATCCTGAACGCCGAAGGGCCGCATCTCATCGAGATCAACGCTTACCCCGGAAACGGGGGCTATGCGGCCCTGGGCGCGGAGTCGTTGACCCGGGTGCAGGAACTGACCGCTCGCCTTGTCGAGGCGATGAGGAGGCCCGCATGACGCGTCGCTGGTTGTTCGAGATGGCCTCCGAGCTCTCAGAGCGACTGGGCTTCACCTTGGACGTCGATCCCTTCCTGGGAGAGATGGCGCGCTTGCGCTTCTCGGATGGCCAGGTCTGCTACCTGAGCCAAGACGCCTACGACGTCAATTCCGGCGTTTCCACCGAATTGCTCAGGATGCCGGCGCTGTGCATGCAGTTTCTGACGGCCTCGGGCCTTCCCGTACCAGAGTTTGGCTGGGTCTCCACCGAGGCGGCCTCCGAAGCATTCGAGCAATCGGCGCGCATCGCCGAGCGCCTGGGGTATCCCGTCATCCTTCGCAGCTCGGGAAAACCAGGCGTCGGGCCCTTCCTGGCGACCGACTCCGAGATATTGGCGGATCTGGTCGCCCAGGTCCTGGAGCTGGCGCCAGCGGTCATGATCCAGCGCCCGGTCTGGGGATCGCAGGTCACGGTCGTGCTTTACGGCGGGGACGTTTGCTTTGCATTCGAGCGTCACCCGTGGCGCGTCGTGGGAGATGGCCAACGAAGCGTTCAGCAGCTTCTCGAGGCGAATCGCGAGCAAGAACCGGGCATCACCCTGGCGGCGGAGGACTGGCGAATCGACGACATGCTGGAGTTCGCTCGCCGCGCTCGAAGCACCGTGCCCGCGCCGGGAGAGGTCGTTCAATTGGCCTTGAAGCCTAGCCTCGCGCATGGCGGGCGGGTGAGGGCGATCGCGGGGGAAATCGATCCGTCGCTCGCGGAATTGGCGAGGTCGGCGATACGGCAAAGCGGCCTCACGTTCGGCGCGGTCGACCTCGTCACGGAGGCTCGCGGGGCCTGGCTTCTGGACGTGCAGCCGGCACCCGATCTCGAACCCTACCTGGCGCTGGGGCCGGCGGCGCGCCGGAACGTCTCCCTCTTGCTGAAACGCCTCCTGCTCGACACCCGAGCTTCGAGCCGGCCATCTCCGATGCCGGCTTCGGGGCGGGCCGAATGACCAAATTTCAAGGCGGTGGGTGGCCGCCGACACGGATCCCAAGGAGAACTCGCATGCATCGATTCCAGTCCTTCTTCATGATTGTCATGGCAGCCGCGATGCTGTTCAGCGGATGCATGGCCCCGCTGGGTCCTCGCGGCTCGCTTGCCGGCCCGGAATTGGGGCCCATTGGGTTCTTCGACGTGGAGCGCGGGGCGGGGGCGATCGCCGTCCGCCTGGTCGACCCGCGTCTGACGACCCAAGCCCTCGACGCGGCGGATCCCGCGTACAACGCCGTGCGCTTCGAATTGCAAAATTCGGCCAAGCTCAAGGACGCCAAGGTAATCGGGGTCGAGAAGCAGCTGGGAGGGACGTATGCGGCCGTTTTCACGGGACTGCCCAGCGACGCTCAAGCGCGCTACACGTTGAGGGCTTCGCTTTACAAGGAGATCGCGACCCCGACGAATCTCCTCGACGCGGGGTATGCCAACCTCGACAACAAGGTGGGGGAAGGGACGTCGGCGCCTTTCAGCCTGACTCCGGGGGAAAGCAAGGCGGTCACGCTCACGATCAACGCGCTGGGGCCGATCACGCTCACAAGCAGCTTGCCCGGTTTCATGGATGTTTCCATCTTCGAGCTCGGTGATACGTCGGCGGGCTTCTCGACCTCACTCGTGGCGGCTTCCAACCCCGGTGCGACGCATGTTACCTATGCGTTTTATCCGTTTCCCATCAGCTCCGGGGTGCCCATCGGGCCTCTCACGACCGTCGTTGCGGGCGCGTGGACCGGCACGTCGAACCATTCCTTCTCCTTGCCGCCCACCCTGGGAATTTACAACTTCGTGATGGAAATGTACGCAGGGGGCACGCTGCTTTCGCGCCGTATCCGGCAGGTTTTTGTCGCTGAACCCCGACCCCGGGTCACCGTGACGGGGTTCCCGCCCGCTCTCGTCGTCAATGGCGACGCCTGGGATCCGAATACGGTTATCCAGAAGGCGGTTTCCGTGACCGTGAATCCGCAATTCTGGGAGATTTCCGTGACCAATTCGACGATGTTGATGCTCTGGGCCAAGGTGGGGACTGGTTCGTCCGTGACAGTTCCGCCGTTCTCGACCATGTCACTCCTCACGGCGCCAGGGACCCATACCGTCACCCTCAGCCAATCCCCGATGTGAGGATGCCTGAGACGCATAAAGAGGGAGGGCGGTAGCCTCCCCTAAGATGGTGTCGCTTTCAGGCGAGGGACCTTGAAAAACAACCATCGTTGAAAGAGGAGTCCCTCAGGTCGCTTAAGATCGGTGCTGTCAGCTAACCGCTCAGCGAGGGGCCTGGGGGACAACTGGAAGGGGGAGCGCTAGCCCATGAGGGCCTCGAGGCGATCCTTCGAGACGTGCTTGCTGGAGGGGGGTGCGGCAGCAAGGTAATTCCCATAATTTTCCTGCCTCTAACTCGAGTAACAGTACATTCTTATCAGGATTCTAGTTGGAAAAGTCTCAAGTAAGGCTGCGATGACCATAAGGAATGTCGCAAGTGTGGTGAGCTTTCCGACGTCACCTGCGGCATGTTTGAGGTTGATTCGGCGTCTCAAACTCAGGATGAAAGCGTAAAAGATGAACAGCCCCGTAGCTTGAAACAGCATCGCCGAGAAGACCTCCAGCACGCCGTGAAAGCCGAAGAGGAATGGAAGCAGGCTAGGGAATTGAAAGTCCCAACTGACGCGCATTCCTTCGGTGGTCGCTTGAAGAAGAGGAGTCACTCCGAAGATTCCGACCACTACGCTTAGGAACCCGGCGTACAGGTTGTTCGAAATAATGTAGCGTAGAATCCCACCAGAATTAGGCAGGGCCGCATGCAGCGCTTCTAAAAAGCTGAGCCGTTGAGACTCTGGTCGAAATTCGCCTAGATGCCGCTGGAAACCTTGGAGCGTATCTTGATACTCCTCCTTGAGGTACCCGGGAGTATTCTCCGGAGTGAGCAACCCAAAGGTAAACCCAGCAGCAAAGAAGCCCATGATGGTGATGAAGCAGATCGAATAGATCCTCTGATACTTGAGCATTTGTTGGCCTGCCTGAATGAGGTGGCTATTCAATCGCGCAGGTAGTCTCGCCGAATTCAAGCCGGGTTTGGGTGTTCACAACCCTGCGCCTTAGTAGGCGCCCAGTCCTGGGATCGTACTCTTCTTCCCACGTTTTGACCGTATGGGAAAACTTAGGGGTGAGGCATTTTACTACTCGGCCCAAGGCATCCTTTGTGGTCTTTACGATGTTGCCAAGGTACTTAACAATCTCTTCTTGTCGTTGTTGAACGTTGCCTTCGAGAATCGAAAAAGAAACGAAAGTTGCTTCTTGAACGCCAATCCCCTTCTCATTTAAGAGAGATAGCTCATCGATAATGACATGGATCTGTTTGTTGGCTTCAAACACCAGAGCGCCGTCATGAACGCCTAGATAGGAACCAGCAGTTGCTGTTTCAAACCAGACGAGATCCTTTTTGCTAAGCTCCTTATTAACGACTACTTTGACATGATTGCGCCGTAGGTCAGCCAAAGTGTTCCCCCCTTTTTGCGTCATTGTTCGCGAGTATGGATGTACTGGATTGTAGGAGACCTGACGAATGGCTCGATGTGAGCCCACATCCCGCTAGAACGAGCAAGAGGGCGACGAGAACGACGAAGCGGTAGCGCATTTCTCCTAATAGTGCCAAGACCGTTCCTGAGGTTAGTATAGCCACAGTCTGTTGAATCTTGCGCAATATATGTGCAAGTGTATTGAGGTTGACCCCTTTGAGGTAGTGGCCCGACTAAGCAGGTCGATCAGAATCCTGAAGCCTGCTCGTTGGATAATATTCACCTTTTGCGATGACGTCTGACCCATGCAAGCGGGCTTCAAATTCCGTGCGTAGGTGCTTAGAAGAGGAGGAGGAAGCCGATGGTGAAGTCCTTCATCTCGAGCCCCATTCCTTGGGGCAGGCCGAGGTAGAAAGCGAAGGGCATGTGGACGATGTCCATCACCATCATGGCGCTGGGAAAGAAGGTATTGACGTTCAGGCGCTCATGATGCAAAAAAGGGCGCGCCATCCGGCGCGCCCTCGTCTTGGTTTGGATCCCTACGGCTAGGGCTTCTGGAGGAAGCCGATCAGGCCGTGGATGGTGGTGTCGCGCTTCATCGCGGCAATCGAGGTGGTGAGGGGAATGCCCTTGGGGCAGGCCTTCACGCAGTTCTGCGAGTTGCCGCAATCGTTGACGCCGCCTTGTCCCATGAGGGCCTCGAGGCGATCCTTCGAGAAGTGCTTGCCGGAGGGGTGCATGTTGAAGCGACGCACCCAGCTCATGATGGCGGGACCCATGAAGGGGGACTTCTCGTTGACGTTGGGGCATGCCTCGTAGCAGACGCCGCAGCTCATGCAGCGGCTGAGCTCGTACATGACCTCCGCGTCCTCGGGGCTCATGCGGGGGCCGGCGCCCAGGTCATGGGAGCCGTCGATGTCGATCCAGCCGTGGATCTCCTTGAGCTGCTCGAAGTGCTTCTGGCGGTCGACGACGAGGTCGCGGACCAGCGGGAAGGCCTTGCTCATCGGCTCGATGGTGATGGGATCGCCATTCGGGGAGATCCGGTCGACCAGGGTGGCGCAGGCCTGCATGGCCTGGCCGTTGATGACCATGGAGCAGGCGCCGCAGACCTTCTCGAGGCACGAGGCCTCCCAGACCACGGGGGTGGTCTTCTCGCCATTGGCGTTCACCGGGTTGCGCTGGATCTCCATCAGCGCGGCGATGATGTTCAGGCCGGGCTGATGGGGGATCTTGAACTCCTCCCAGCGGGAGCTCTGGCTGGGTCCGTCCTGACGGCGGACCCGGAGGGTGACGGTCTTGGACATTACTGGCACTCCTCCTTGATCTTCTTGTCCTCCGACTCGGCGGACTCGGCGGCGAGCTTCGCGTCGAGCGTGTTCGGAGCGGGGGCCGCGGCCGTCGCCTGCTTGTCCACGTCGTACTTGCGAGGACGGGGCTTGATCAGGCTGGTGTCGACCGGCTCGTACGAGATCCGCGGACCGTCGGGGGTCCACTCGGCGATGGTGGTCTTGAGGAAGTTGGCATCGTCACGATCGGGGAAGTCCGGCTTGTAGTGCGCGCCACGGCTCTCGTTGCGCAGCAGGGCTCCCTTGGCGATGACCTTGGCCTGCTCCAGCATGTTCCAGAGGTGCCGGGTGAAGGGCACGGCCTGGTTGCTGTAGGGGCCGGCGTCGTCGATGTTGATCTTCTTCCAGCGCTCGGTGAGGACATCGAGCTGGACGAGCGTCTCTTCGAGGTTCTTGTTGTAGCGGACGACCGTCACGTTGTTGGTCATCAGCTCGCCGAGTTCCTTGTGGATCACGTAGGGGTTCTCGGTGCCGCGCATCTGGAGCAGGCTGTCGTAGCGCTCCTGGGCGCGCTTGCGGGCCGCTTCCACCACGGAAGGCTTGACCTCGACCTTGGCCTGGTTCTTCATCCAAGCCGAAGCCTTGGGGCCGGCCACCATGCCGCCGTAAACGGTCGAAAGCAGGGAGTTGGCACCCAGGCGGTTCGCGCCGTGGTACTGGTACTCGCACTCGCCGACGGCGAAGAGGCCGGGGATGTTGGTCATCTGGTCGTAGTCGACCCAGAGGCCGCCCATGGTGTAGTGCATGCCGGGGAAGATCTTCATCGGGACCTTCTTGGGGTCATCACCGACGAACTCTTCGTAGATCTCGAGCACGCCGCCGAGCTTGCGCTCAAGCATCTTGGGGTCGAGGTGGCTGACGTCGAGGTAGACGACGTTCTCGCCGCCGACGCCCATCTTCAGCTCGACGCAGACCTTGAAGATCGCGCGGGTGGCGATGTCGCGGGGGACGAGGTTGCCGTAGGCGGGGTACCACTCTTCGAGGAAGTACCAGGGCTTGCCGTCCTTGGGCACCCAGACCCGGCCGCCCTCGCCACGGATCGACTCGGACATCAAGCGAAGCTTGTCAGCCGCGGGGATCGAGGTGGGGTGGACCTGGATGAACTCGCCGTTGGCCCACTTGGCGCCCTGCTGGTAAACCGCAGCCTGGGCCGAGCCGGTGTTGATCAGCGAGTTGGTCGACTTGCCGAAGACCATGCCGTTGCCGCCGGTCGCGAGCACGGTGGCTCCGGCCGTGAAGGGCTTGATCTCCATCGTGCGGAGGTTCTGGGCGGTGATGCCGCGGCAGATGCCTTCGTCATCGAGGATGGCTTCGAGGAACTCCCAGCCCTCGTACTTGGTGACCTTACCGGCCACCTCCCAGCGACGGACTTGCTCGTCGAGGGCGTAGAGGAGCTGCTGGCCGGTGGTGGCGCCGGCGAAGGCCGTCCGGTGATGCTTGGTCCCGCCGAAGCGGCGGAAGTCGAGAAGGCCTTCGGGAGTGCGGTTGAAGGGCACGCCCATCCGGTCGAAGAGGTAGATGATGCCGGGGGCCGCTTCGCACATGGCCTTGACGGGAGGCTGGTTGGCGAGGAAGTCGCCCCCGTAGATGGTGTCGTCGAAGTGCTCCATCGGCGAGTCGCCCTCGCCGCGGGTGTTGACGGCGCCGTTGATGCCGCCCTGCGCGCAAACCGAGTGCGAGCGCTTGACGGGAACGACGGAGAAAAGATCGACGTTGACCCCCGCCTCGGCGGCCTTGATGACCGTCATGAGGCCCGCGAGGCCACCGCCGACGACGATGATCCGGTTAGCGTCCATGCGTGATCCCTTCCTGAATGGCGGGCGCCGAGAGGGGCGCGGGCGCGACTTGCGCCTGAGAAATCGAATTCTGGGCGGCGACGGCGCCGGGGCGGAATGCGTTAAGCGCGAAGAAGCCCACGGTGGTCAGCGCGAGGAAGACCAGAATCGAGATGACGCCCATGACGTACTGCGAGCGCATCGAAACGGTGAAGCCCCAGTCGATGCAGAACTCCCAGAGGCCGTTGGCGAAGTGGTAGGTGGTCGCCACGATGCCCAGCAGGAAGAAGGCGTAGCCGATGGGGCTCTCGATGGCCCGGACGACGTTGTTGAACGCCTCGGTCTCGACGGGGCCCATGAAGAACCGCTGCGAGAGGCCATGCATGAACACGAAGATCAGCATGAAGAAACCGGTCCAGCGCTGGAGCGCGAAGTTCCAGTTCCGCGCGTAGCCGTAGCGAAGAGGGTTGTTCTTGGCGATCCAGCCGACGTAGATACCGAAGAGCGAGTGGTAGATCAGGGGCGCCCAGATCAAGCTGAACTCGACCACCGGGAGGAACGGCATGGTCTCCAAGAGGTGGACCTTCTCCATGAAGGCCGCTTCGCCCTGCATGGCATACGAGTTGACCAGCAGGTGAACGATCAGGTAGACCCCCAGGGGCATCACCCCTGTGAGCTGGTGTAACTTCCTCAGCAGGAAGTAGTTGCGCGTCAGGATGCCCATCGAGCTCGACAAGTCTCCTTTCAAAAAACTGGCGGCGTTAAACGCGTGCGCGGGGATTAAATCATTCTTAAATCTAGCACTTTTGCCGGGTGATCTCCACGAAGTATGGACAATCGTTACAATTGCGCAGGCCTTGCGGGGCCCTGAATCGCCCCCAGACCCCCTTTTCACGGATGTCGGCCCCCGGGATTCCCCGGGGGCCGACTCGGCGGGTTTACTTGAGGCGACGGTTCGCGGCTTCGATCAAGAGCAAGGCGCCTTCCTTGTGCTCGTCGAAGAGCTTGTCCACCTCGCGGAAGCTGGGGTGGAAGCTCGTGCCCATCTCGGAGCAGAAACCGAGCGTTCCGAACTTCGTGTAGGCCCAGTCCAGCCCCGAACCGTACGAGAGGTAGAAGGTGCGGGCGATCGTGTCGGCGGAGTAGCCCGGCGCGGCGATGCGCTTGCCCAGGTCCCGGAAGACGGCGTCGTCGGCGCTGAGATCCCGGGTGTAGCCCGGCGGCCAGATGACCGCGTTGCCGTAGGCGTGGTAGTCCATCCAGGTGCCGAACTTCCGCTTGGCGAAGAGGTTCCGGATGGCCTGGGTCTCGGGCTCCGAGAAGGCCGTCTCGCCCCGGAAGGTCTCCTTGCGCGGGGACGCATCCCCCTGCTCCCAGTAGGCGTCGTAGTTGCGGTTCAGATCCACGCCCACGCCGCCGTCGAACGGATGGACGTTCTTACGCCAGAACATCTCCCCGCCCTCGACCCGCGAGCGCCCGTCCGGGTTCACCATCGGTACGATCCAGACTTCGCGGCTGTCCAAGAGACGCGTGATCCGGGGATCCTTGCCGTAGCCCTCGAGCAGCATCTTCGCCAGGCGGTACGAGATCTCCACCGGAGCGAGCTCGCGGGCGTGGTGGCCGCCCGTGAAGAGCGCGGCCGGCTGCTCCACCTCGGGGCGGGCCGTGATCTTCAGCGCCCAGACGTCACGCGACGCTTTGCCTTGCTGCTTCTCCCACGAGTCTCCGACGTCTGCCAGGGCGGCGAGCTTGGGGTACGTCTCGGCCAGACCCTTCAGGTTCTTGGTCATGTCCTCGTAGCTCTGGTACCCGGTAGGCAAGCTCTCCGTGAGGCTGCCCGGCAACGTCACCATGCGAAGGCCCTGTCCCGCCGCGTAGAGGCGGGTCTGACCATCCAGGAAGCCTTCGACGTACCCGGGTTGAACCGTGTGGATGTCCATCCCCAGTCCGACAAGCCGATCGAGCTGGGCTTTGTTGCGGTAGAAGAGCCGAACCCGCGGGTTTTCGGCGGAGCTGGCCGAGAGCTGGCCCGTGGAGTCCTGGTTGAGGCCGGGCAGGGGGAGTCCGCAGCCCGCAAGCATCAGGGCGGCGAGGGAGAGAGGCAGAAGGCGGACGAATCGCATCGAGGCTCCTTTCTGGATGACCTCTGCGATTGTCGGCGAATTTTACCTGAACTTGCTAGTGAGTTAACCGAAAATTAAAGTCCTGGTTCCTCCCATTCCTGGGGTTCGGCTTCGGTCAGGGCGATCGCCGGGATGGCCGCAAAGAAGTCCAGCACGAACCGGTTGAAGGTCGCGGGATCCTCGTCATGCGGCAGGCCCGCGCCGTTCTCGAAGACGCGCGAGAGGGCGCGCGGGCTCAACTGGGCGAAGGCCTCGGCTTCCGTCAGGAGGTTCTGGTAGGCGTTATGGGCGCCCCAGACGATGCCCAGGGAGGTTTGAATTTGGGGAAGCTCCGCGCGAATCGATCGGTTGAGCAGCCCCGAGACGAAGGCGCGAGCCGCGTGCTCCGCGCCGGGCTGGTGCGCGCTCGTCCAGTAATGCCGGACCATCGCGTCATCCACCATGCGCGGGTTGTAGTAGGTCTTCTCCTCGAGGTAGTACCGGATGGACGGTCGGGAGGCCAGTGCGTCGTAGAAGGCCTCTCCGAGCACGGGTATCGAGATGAGCTGATGAAGGCGCCTTGCGCGAGCATCCGGTGGCTCGGCGAGCGTGAAGAGGCCCGTGGGGTTGACCAGGATCAGGCCTCCGAAGAGCTCGGGATGGTTGGCCGAAAGATGAACGCTCAAGGCGGCGGTGAGGGAGGAGGCGATCGCCAGCGTCCCACACCCCGGCACATGGCGCACGAAGTCTTCGATCGCAGCCTCCATCAAGTCTGCCGTGTAGGCGACATCGGGCTTTTCCGACTTGCCGAAGCCCAGGAGGTCGACGGCGTAGACGCGGAAGCGCTCGGAGAGGGGGGCGAAAGTGGATTTCCACTCGTAGGAGCTTGCGCCGGCGTAAATGCCATGCAGCAAGAGCAGGCTGGGGCCTTCCCCGCGGACCGTGTAGAAGAGGTTGCCGTAGGGAGTCTCATGCCAGGATTCGCTGCCGCCCAGCTCGCTGACCAGCGGATCCACCGATTTCCAGGTTCGTCGATGCAGGGCTTGCTGGAGCGCGATCGCTCCACCGAGCCCCAGCAGCGCTTTCAAGGATGCTCTCATTTCTCACCCCCAATCGCCACCCGTCCGGTCGTGCATGACGCCGATTCGCCGCAGGCGCTCCCTCCCCGAGGCTATCGGGGCCATCCTACTTCGCCGGGGGCGGGGATGCAATCCGGTCGCTAGGCCGCTTTGCGCCTGGATGGGGCATCCCGTGGGACTTCAGGCGGGGGCCGGCCATTTTGCTAGCTGAGGTAGCGGACGAGGGGGGCTTGGAGCTCGCCAAGGCCCTTGTAGCGGAGGGCGTCGGGGCTCATGGCGGCGATCGCCTCGCGAAGCTGCCCGCGTTGCCCCGGATCGCGCGAAACCTCCGCCAGGGTTCGGAAGGTCGTCCGGATGGTGAAGAAAGCCGCGTCATGTTCGGGGAAGCCCTTGAGGGTTTGCCGCTCGATTCGCATGTAGGCGTGCTCGCCCAGGTCTTCGAGGTCCTCGTGCTTGAGCTTGCGGCCCTGGGGCTGGTCCGGGTGATGGTTGAGGCGGGTGTCGGTGCTGATGCCCCAGGCGAAGCGGATGAACGGCCCCTTGGTGATCATGGCGTCAATCAGCTTGTCGCTGGCTCGTCCGATGCGCTCGAAGTCCGCAACGGGCTCGTGGACGGCCATGAAGTTCTTGCCGACCTTTTCCTCGGGCCCCCAGTGATTGGGAAAGCTCACATGGAGCATGGCCAGCCAGTTCTCGCCCGAGGCGCGATCGATCTGGGTGATGGCGACGTCCTCGGAGAGCTGCGACGCGAGGAAATCCAGGAGGTCCGCGCCGTTGAAGTCCGTCGGGCCGTGAAACGCGTCGCCCTGCGCCTCGGGAAGCAACGGAGGCAGGTGCCGGAAGGCAACCACTTTCAAACCCTCGGCATCGATCTCGGCTTCCATTCCCGCGAGCAGGTTCCGGAAGACGCGGCCTTCGCGCTGGAAGAACTGCGGGGATTCGAGGACCAGGCGATCCATGAGCCAGTCGGCGACGTCGCGGGCGATCGCCGGGGAAAGCCGGTCTTTGACGTAATGCTTGCCGAGCTGCTGGCGCGACGCCCGCTTCTCGCTCAGGTAATGCCCGTAGAGCGCATCGATCGGGAAGAACTCGGATTCGATCCGGCCTTCGACGGGTTGCTGGCCCAGGATCTTGAGGCCCGCCTCGACGACGTAGCGGCCGTTCGAGAGCGGAAAGTACCGGCGAGGAGCGGGAAGCGCGAGCGTGGGAGAGGTCATGGACGGCTACCTTTCTCCGAGCAAGAGCTGCTTGGCGCGCGCGAGGTCGCGGAAATAGCGATCGCCGAGCTTGGGATTGACGTCGGGGTGCAGCCAACGGGCCAGCTCCTTGTACGCCTTCTGGACATCCTCGGAACTGGCGTTGGTCGGAAGGTGAAGCACGCCCAGGGCCCAGGCGCGCTCATCCGGGCCTTGGCCGTAGAACTCGGCGAGCCGGGGATCGCCGCTGGCTTCCGACCAGCCCTTTCGGTAGCCGGCCCGGTAGCCTTCGTGGTAGCCCTCTTCCTTGCCTTCGAAGTAGGAGTGCTTTTCCATCTCGCGAAGCTGCTCGGCGCAGCGGCGGCGTTCCTCACGGCGCACGAACTCCACGGCGCGCTCGACGGCGTCCGCGGAAGGCGTCGACGGGGGGGCGGGCTTCTTGCGGCGGCTTGGGTCCATCGGGGGCTCCTCGTGAGGGGGATCTCAACCGTGAGGGGGGATCTCAACATCGTACAGCATGACGCTTATCGGCATCGCCGCACCAGAGCATGCGTTGTGGAGCGCCCTGGGTTCTCCTAGGATGGGCGCGAGGCCCCCGAGGGCCTCACGCTCGCGTGGTTTCGCGCCCTCAAACTCGGGTGCGTAGCACGCTTTAAGGGAGGGTCACTCGATGAAGAGTTCGGTCGTCGTCGCGAAGCACCCCCTGCACCCCATGCTGATCCCGATTCCGATCGCGTGCTTCGTGCTGACGTTGATCGGCGATCTGGCCTATGCCGGCACCCAGAATCCCTTCTGGTACTCGTTTTCGATCTGGACGATGGGGATCGGCATCATCGGCGGGCTCTTGGCCGCCGTTCCTGGCCTGATGGATTACTTGACCGTGGTTCCCCAAGGCCTCGCCAAGCGGCAGGCCACCACCCACATGGTGCTGAACGTCAGCATCGTCGTCCTTTTCATCATCAATCTGGGCTTGCGCCTCTTTACGACCGCCTCGACGGGGGGCCTCTGGACGCTCTCGCTCGCCTTGACGATCATCGGAGTCTTGGCCTTGGGGTATTCCGGATGGCTCGGCGGCGAGCTGGTCTTCCGGCACCGGATCGGGGTCGAGGAGCGGGGCCAGCCGGAAGCGGAAGGGCTGCGCGTCACCATGGCGCGCGAGGAGGCGAAGCGGGTCCAGCGTCGGAAGTAGCGTTTTAAAATCGCTCGGTCGGGTATCTTGCAGCCATGCCTGTCGCGATACCCACCGACGAACTCCTCGACGCCGCCCGCTGGGCTCCCAGCCTCTACAACACCCAACCCTGGCGCTTCCGCCCAGGAACGGAGATGTGGGAGGTTCGCTGGGACTCGGCTTGCGAGCTGCCCGTGGCCGATCCGCAACGGGTCGCCTTGATGATGAACCTGGGGGCCGTGATCGAGTATCTGGCCGTGGCCGCCAGCGCCCATGGGCTCGACGTACAGTTCGTGCCACCCGAGTTCAAGGGGACGCAGCCCAACTTGGGCTTCGTCGCGGGCAAGCTGCTTTTCGTCCCGCGCGAAGGCGCCCCCAGCCCGCTCCTGCCGTACCTACCGCTGCGCCAGACCAGCCGCAAGCCGTACCGCAATGCGCCGCTGCCGGCGGGCGTACTGGATGAGCTTCAAGCCGCCGCGGCCTCGGCGGGCTGCTGGCTGTTTCACACGACGGATCGGGGGGCGATCGCCTCCATCGCCGCTGAGGCGGGCCGCGGGATGCTCGCCCAGTTCTCCGAGCCCGAGCGCTACGCGGAGTTTCATCGCTGGCTTCGTCCCAGCGCCTCGGCGGAAGGTCTCGACATCCCGGCAATGGATCTGGCCGGCCCCATGGGAGGCTTCTGGAAACGCATGCTGCCGCCGGCGCGCATGATGCGCAATCAGCTGGCTCAGCGGGCCTTGGCGGCGCAGCAGAAGTCCCTGGTGCAATCGGCGCCGGCCGTCTGCATGCTGGCGACCAATTCCCGGGAATGGAAGGGCTGGATCCAGGCGGGGCGGGCCTTGAGCCGCGTCTGGCTGCATGCGGCCCGCCATGGCCTGGTGACCCATCCCGTTCCTTCGGCCCTTCACACCTCGACGGGCCGCCAACTGGCCAACGACCGCCTGGGCGTGGAAGGGGATCTCCAAGTGACATGCTTGTTCCGCCTGGGAGAGAGCGTGCCGGCTCCGCGCTCGGGACGCCTTGACGCATCGAGCCTGCGGGTCTAGCCTCAAGCCCCGCGCAACTAAACCGTCTCTTGATACTCGGGTTGCTTCTTCAGCCAGTCCTCGAGGTCGAGCACCGTCGGCTTCCGGGTCCGCGGAGCCTGGTCCAGGAAGGCCTCTCGCACTCCTCCGTCCAAGAGGTCTTCGGTGAGCTCCAGGACCCCGTCGCGGCCTTCCATGTGCGTGACCTTGGCCTTGGTCGCCTTCATCGCATGCAGGTACTTCTCGGCCCTGTCCTGGCTGGTGAAGAACAGGGCCACGGGGACTCCTTCGGTGTCGCGCGCGATGATGAACTCGTTCTCGTCGGGAGTGGTCAGCGTGTAGATGCCTTGGTTGACGTCGAATCCCTGGGACATGGGGGCTACCTCCTCGATGCAATCATGGCTCAACGTCATGATTGTAACTTTCTATGAAGCGTTTGACGAGTCCCCTGGGATCCCGTGCTAAACTGCGTCGGATCCCCTGACGTCGACGGAGCCGAGTTTCGCCCTATGTTCGGACGCTTATCGCGCCACGACCGCCTCAAACCGCCCCCGCTGCCCCCGGCGGAGCCGCTCCCCTTCGAGGGAGTCCTGGCCGGCTTCACCCAGGAGGCGCATCCCCTCAGCGCGGCCATGGAGGCGGCCCGCGAAGAGCTGCCCCGAGTCGACAACATGGGCGTCTCCGGGGACGCGCGAGACCTCTTCGCCGTGACTGACCGGCTCGCGGACGCCGTGAAGGAAGCCTACCCCCAGAGCCTCTGCGCTGCCGGCTGCTCGGCCTGCTGCCATTACCCGGTCGGCCTCTTCGACATCGACCGGGCCGAATGGGACGCGATTCGCCGTTACCTGGAGACCGCCTGGACCCGCGAAGAACGCCGGAGCTTCTATGCGCGCTTCCAGGAGCGCTTCGGCCCCTACCGCCTCAAGCTCCGGATCCTGGACGCCTTGATGACCTTCCCCCTGCCGGTGACCTCCAAGCCCGAAGGCCTGCCGCTGGCATGTCCCTTCCTCGTGAACGATCGCTGCACGGTCTATCCCGCCCGCCCCATCGTCTGCCGCACCTTCGGCCTCTTCAGCGTGCTGCGCTCGGGACGCAGGGAGTCGCACCTCTATGCCTGCGAGAAGCAGGCCACGGCCCTCAACGAGGCCCTTTCCGGGGAAGGACTCCAGATCATGCCGCCGAGCGTCAATCCGATTCGGCTCGCCTTGGTCCGCTTCTTGAAGAACAAGTCCAAGCTCCTTCCGATGTGGCTCTGGAAGGACTTTCCCCTCGATTGATCCCTGAAACCCCGCGCCAGGCCAAGAACACGTTAAGCCAAGATATTGCCTGGCGTGCTGGGTATGCTGTCTGTGGAAGCCGGCTCGACAAGGAGGGGGTTGTTTGAGGTTCTTTCCCTTCCTGCTGGCGCTTTTCCTGGTTTGGAACCTGGCGCTGGAGGGAGCCTACGCGGAGATGGTCTGTTCCGACTGCCGACAACCCATCAGCGGAACCTTCGTGCGCATGGGGCGTGAAGCCTTCCATCCGCAGCACTTCGCCTGCGCGGCTTGCGACCGCGCCATCTCCGGCAACTACGTCCCCCACCAGGGCAAGCCCTACCATGCGGCCTGCTATGCCGAGCGTTTCGGCGAGCGCTGCGGCACCTGTTCCCGCCCGATTTCCGGCAAGTTCATCAAGCATGAGGGCCAGTCCTACCACACGGCCTGCTTTCAGGCCAACGTCGCCCCCAAATGCGACGTCTGCGGCGCCGGAATGGTCGGCCGATACCTCATCGACCCTTTGGGCAACCGCTATCACTCCGAGCATCGGATTCCCCTCTGCACCTACTGCCGCCGGGTCGTCTCTCCGAATACCTCCAAGGGCGGCTATACCTATGCCGACGGCCGCAGCGTCTGCGGGCTTTGCTACCCGCAAGTGATCCGCAGCGATCGCGACGCCATCGCCGCCGTCGAGGAGGTCCGCGCGAAGCTGGCTGACTGGGGCCTGGACGTGCCGCAGAACGCCGCCCCCTTGAAACTCGTCGATCTCACCACCCTCAAGCAGCTCATGCGGCGGGGGGGGCTTCACGGCCAGAACGTCCAGGGCTTCACCTCGGTTCTCAGCGAGACGCGCGGCGGGCAACTGACCCGGCGCGAGATCGCGGTCTACGTCCTCAACGGCATGCCCCGCGAGGACTTCATGGGCACCGTCGCCCACGAGCTCACCCACGTCTGGATCAACCTCAACGCCAGCAAGAAGCTTCATCCCTCCCTCGAAGAAGGTGCCTGCAACTACGTGCGCTCGCTCCTCCACTCGGAATCCGGCTCGGCGGACGCCGAGCGCAACCTTAAGGCCATGCAGGACGATCCCGACGAGCATTACGGCCGCGGCTACCGCCGGGCCAAGGCCTATGCCGATCGCAACGGGCTTCCCGCCCTGTTGACCCTCATGCGCCGCGGATCCGCATTCCCCCTCGGTTACTAGCCATTCTTTAAATCAACCTTTGCCTTGCCTTAAGGAAATCCGGGCAAGGAGGACGCCAGCCACTCGGATAGTTCTAAGTGAGAGCTTAGGAGGTTCCCATGGCCCAGGTGAAATCGCGTTCCGAGGTAAATTCGCAGCCGACGAGTCCGGTCGGAGGAAACCGGGTCTCCAACGTCTTCACGGACGAGGCGGCCCTGAAGGGAGTGCTCGGAGATCTGGCCAAGGCGGAGCGGAAGATCCAGTTCGAGAACTTTCTCTTCAACGGCGATCATGGCGAGGCGATCGCCGATGCCCTGATCGCCAAGCACAAGTCAGGCGTTTCGGTCCAGGTTCTGCTCGACGGCAAGGCCCAGAAGCTTCACAAGGAGGCCCTGGTCAAGAAGCTGCGCGCGGAAGGCATCGACGTCCAGTACTTCGATCCGAAGTCCATGAGCGGGCCCTACGCGGTCAACCACTCCAAGCTGGTCGTCGTCGACGATAAGCTGGCCTGGGTGGGCGGCGTCAATTTCGACCTCGAGATCAACCGCGACATGATGACCCGGATCGAGGGGCCTGCGGTTCGCAACCTCCAGAAGACCTTCGACGAGGGCTGGAAGAATGCCGGCGGCAAGGCGCTGCCGGTCAACGGCAAGCTCGAGCCCAAGGGAGACGTCTGGGTAGGCGTCTCGCAGACCAGCCCTTCCGAGGCATCGACTCGCACGCAGGTGCTCAACGAGCTCAAGCGGGTCGGCAAGGGCGATGCCGTCGATATCTGGATGATGGACCTGGCCGATCCCAAGGTCCTCGACGCCCTGGAGGACGCTCACGACCGCGGGGCCAAGATTCGGGCCCTGGTGGACCTCAAGGTGCCGTTCACCTCGGGCAAGCCGAGCGACGTGGTGGTCAAGGCGATCGCCGGGGGCGTCCCCGATCTTCCCGGCATCCGCCGCCTTCAGGACCTGGGAGTCGAGGTTCGCGCCTACGTGCCGCCCGAGGGTATCACCAAGCTTCATACCAAGGTCTGGCTCTTCACCAAGGACGCCGGCAAGCCTGAGGAATCCCACCGGGTCATCGGCGGGACGGTCAATGCCATCAAGGGCGCCTACGAGTTCAATCACGAGGTCGGCGTGCTCTTCTACGGCAAGGGCGTGGGCGACGACGTTCAGGCCGCCTTCGAAGAGGACTTCGGCAAGAACTCGGAGGCCATCCCAACCCTTAACAAATGGGAGCGCCTCAAGTCGAATGTCGTCGAGTTCTTCACCAACACGCTGATCTAGCCAGAAGCCCCGGAAATTTCCGGGGCTTCCCCTTTGTTCAAAGTCGCGACGAAGCACCCGAACGGCCTCACGCCATGATCAGTGGCCCATCTTCTTTTCGGACTTAGCGCCGTGCGAAATGCCTTCCAGGGCCTTGCCTCCCGCGAGCCGGTCGGCTTCGACCAGGTCTCCGAGCGAGAGTATTCCGACCAGTCGCTCGTTTTCGACCACGCAGAGGCGGTGAACCTGCTTCTCGGACATCAGGCGGCTGGCTTCCGAAGCGTCGGTGTCGGGAGAGATGCAGTTGAGCTCCTTGCTCATGAAGTCGACCACCTTGGCCTTCGAGAGGTCGATGCCTTCGGCCACGGCCCGAACGGCGATGTCCCGGTCGGTGATGAGACCGATGAGCTTATCCTGGTTCTGCTCGTCCACCACCGGAATGATTCCGGTATCCGCTTCCTTCATCTTCTTGGCGACCTCCGGAAGCATCGTCACCGTGGTGACGCGAGCCAACTTCGGTTTCTCGGTCATCAGGTCACGGACTTTCATCACGGTCCCCCCTTTCGATGCGTAACATGGCTTAGTCTTTCCGATCGCGGCGAGGGATGTCAATCCACCGAAAGACCTGAAAACCCAGCAACCACGCCTTGTGGCAGGCCTCGAACGCGCTAGGATCATCGAGATGAGCCCGTCCTTCGGCCGGTTCGGCCAGGCGAGGAGGGGCGTCCACGACCTGCGAGGAGGTGCCCATGGATCGCGGCTTCATCCCCCCGGAATCCGACTTCAGCGACCTGCGCCCCGATCCCGACGCCTTCATGGGCGAGTTCGGCGAGCGCGAGCATCCGCCCACCGAGGTCGATCCGAACAACCCGCGCATCGAGGTCGAGCCCGACACGGGGGAGATCCGCCCCCTCTGACGTCTATCTGCTACGATGGGCGCATGACGCATTCCTTCCCCGACTTCGAGAGCCAGGACGGCCCCCTCCTGCTGCCGCTGGCCATGCAGGAGGTGCGCCATGCGTTGCCCATGGCCTCCAATCTGGGGCGTAGCGCCGATACGTCGAACGTTTACGCTCTGATCGACCGTTTGACCGAGGCCGTCCAGGAGGATCTCCCGCGCTCGCTCTGCGCGGCGGGCTGCGGGCATTGCTGCGAGCTCCACCGGGCCCTCATCCGGGTCTACCGCTCGGAATGGGACGTGGTTCACGACCATCTGGTTGCGACCCGCAGCGAGGACGCGCTCGACGCACTCGTCCGGGACTTCTGGGAGCGCTTCCCGCCGTACCTGCCCCTTTTGGAGCGCTATCAAGCGATGCTGGATGCCGACGAACGCCCCAAGCCGACTGCGGCCGACTTGCCCATCGCTTGCCCTTTGCTGGACGGCGCGGGAGCATGCTCGGTCTATCCCGTTCGTCCAGCCATTTGCCGCGGGTACGGGCTCTTTTCGTTGGAGCGCGAGGGGTATCCCGAGATCTTCGCCTGCGGAGCGCAGCGGGAGGCGATGGAGGCCCAGCTTTCAGAGGGGGATGGGCCGAAGCTTAAATTGCCGAGCTTCAGCCCGCTTTACCAGAAAGTGGCCGACCTCTGCGAGGACGAACCCAAGCAGCTGATCCCGCTTTGGTTCGCGCAGACGTTTCCGCGGAGATAACGGCAGCTGCGAGCGTCAGGATCCCTCTAGCGTGCCCGTTGCAGGCCCTTGTGCTGATTGGCGTACTGGCCGGAGAAGGCCAGATCCAGGATCTTGATCGAGGCCATGAGGCCGATGCAGACCGCCCCGGCGATCAGGGCGTACTCGACCATGGCCTGGCCGCCCTCGTCGTTCCAGAGGCGCCGGAGCATGGGGCTACTGGGCGTAGCCCGTGAAGGTGATGGGCACGTTCACGGTGACGGAGGTCGGGAACTTGGCGTCGTCGTACCCGCTGAGGGTGACGAGCGCGGTCACGACGTTGCTGGTCCGCTTGAAGCCGTAATCGAGGACCTGGCGGTTGACGATGGCGCCCAGGGACATCTGGCCCGTGCCGATGATGAGCTTGCCCTCTTCCCAGTTCTTGGTGCCCAGCTCGTCCTTGCGCGGGTCCTCGCGGAAGACCGAGGGCTCGACGCGGAACGACATGTCGATGGCCTGCGTGCTCAGACCTGTGGCCTTGGCCGGGTTGCCCTTGTCGTCCTGGGTGGTTCCATCGGTGAAGTCAACCTTCACCTGGTAGAAGGTCGCCCCGATCGAGCCGGGGTCGCCGGCCAGCGTCAGGACGGCGTCTGAGATGGTGGCGTCGTAGGTGGCCTTCGCGCCGGTTCCCGGCTCCTTGTAGGTGACCGTGATCGCGCTCGGAGCCACGGATTTCACGTGAATCTGGGCCGGAACGTTGGTGTACCAGCCACAGCCCGCCAACGGAGCCATCACGCCCAAGACCAGACCCATTCCCAGCAGCCGTTTCACCGTGTTCCTCCTTGAGATGCTCGCCAAAGGCGCCAAAAATCGTTGCTACTGCACCATGGATCCGGAGCCGTGGAACGCTCCGCGCATCATCCGCTGTAGCTCGTTCGGGTTCTCCGAGTAGGAGAGCGCGTCGTCAAGCGTGATGATGTCTTCCTGGAAGAGGTTGAACAGGGCCATGTTCATGCTCTGCATGCCGTCCATGCCGCCCTGCGTGATGACGTGGTAGAGCTGCTCGATCTCGTTCTTGAAGATGAGATCCGCCACCGTCGGCGTGGAAACCAGCACCTCGACCGCCGCGCGCCGGCCCCGCCCGTTGGAGTGGGGGATCAGGCGCTGCGCGATCGAGCCGCGAAGAATGGCCGAGAGCTGTTGCCGGATGCCGTCCTGCTCGTGCGGCGGGAAGGTGTTGATGATTCGCGAGAGGGTCTGAACCGAGTCGGTGGTGTGAAGGGTGGAAAGCACCAGGTGGCCGGTTTCGGCCGCCTTCACCGCCGCGATGATCGTCTCCTGGTCGCGCATCTCACCGATCAGAATCACGTCGGGATCCTGACGCAGGGCGTACTTGACCGCGTTGGGATAGGTCAGGGTGTCGGTGCCCAGCTCGCGCTGGGTGATGACCGACTTCTTGTTGGTGTAGAGGAACTCGACCGGATCCTCGATGGTCAGGACGTGGACGTCCTTGGTCGTGTTGATGAACTCGACCATGGAGGCCAGGGTGGTGGACTTACCCGAGCCGGTGGGGCCGGTGACCAGTACGAGGCCCTGGCGCTCGAGGGCGAGCTTCTTGATGACCGGGGGAAGGGTCATGCCGTCGATCTGCGGGGGCTTGAGCGGGATGACGCGGAAGGCCGCCCCGATGTTACCCTGCTCGAAGTAGACGTTCACGCGGAAACGCGCGAGCCCGTCGATCGTCAGCGCGATGTCGATCTCGCGGTTCTGCTCGAACTGCTGGCGCTGCTCGGTGTTCATCAAGCTGTAGAGCGCCTGGCGGGTGTCGGCGGGCGTCAGCGACTTGTACTCGGTCGGCACGATACGCCCGTCGATACGCAGGATCGGCGGGTTGCCCACCTTGACGTGAATGTCGGAGGCGGTCTTCTGGACGGCGGTTCGCAGGAAATCGATGATGTTCATAGGTTACGCTTGGGCCTGAGCGGCGGCGGCCTGCTGGGCAATCTGGCCGAGGGGATAGCCGATGCATTTATTGAGCATGCGGGCGCTCTCCAAGAGGTTGCGAACGGCCTCGGGATGGGACGTCTCGGTCTGCCAGGTGTCGACGACGTTGCTCTTGTCGTCGTGGAGGATGACGGTCATCGTGAGGTTGTTGGGCACGAACTTGCCCACCTGCACGCCCTTGATCTCCTCCATCGACGGCGGGTCGTACTTGACCGAGACCTCGCCGACGGTGTGGATCTTCTTCTTGCGGTAGGTATGGGCCTTGGGGAAGATCGTGATATTGATGAAGTAGGCCGAGGTCACCAGGGTCACTTCGCACGAGTAGTAGTTGTTGACGGCTTCGTTAGGCGTCTTGGGGACGGTCGCCTCGAACTGGTAGTAGCAGACGAGAATGCGATCCTGGGGGTGTACCAGGTCGTAGATCGTCTGAAGCACGATGGCTCCCACGCCGGGCACCGCGGACGCCTTCTTGATCAGCTCTTGCAGGCGCGGATGGTTGAACATTGGAGCTTGCGCTCCAGTGGCAAGCCCGGGGGCCTGGGGAGCGGCGGCGCCCTGAGGCGCGGCAGCGGCTTGGGGGGAAATCGGGTTGCTTGCGCTCACGGTGCGACCTCTCGATAGCGTGCCCACAGGGGCTCTAGATGACCAAATCTCCTGAAAACCTTCTCATCTTGTACCCGCTTGCCCTGCGATCAAACGCTTTGACGCCTCCCGAACTCGCTCCCCCCATGGCGAAGGCCCCCCTTGCGGGGGGCCTCGCCTCAATCACGCGAATCGGCGTCGTTCGAGAAGAACGCGTTAGCGCCTGCGGCTGTTGCGAAAGGCAGCGAGCATCAGTCGTGAAGCGCATGAAGCGGGGGCGGATGCACTCTGATCGCTGACCTGCAGCAACGAAGATCGCTCTAGATCCGAACGGTCGGACGGACGTGCTCGATGCGCTCGCGTCCGCCCATGTAGGGACGCAGGGCCTCGGGGATGATGACCGTGCCGTCCTCTTGCTGGTAGTTCTCGAGGATTGCAGCCACGGTGCGGCCGACCGCCAAGCCCGAGCCGTTGAGGGTATGCGGGTTGACCAGCGTCTTGCCGTCCTTGCGGAAGCGCAGGTTGCCGCGCCGCGCCTGGAAGTCCGTGCAGTTCGAGCAGCTCGAAATCTCGCGGTACTTGCCCTGGGCCGGGAACCAGACCTCGAGGTCGTAGGTCTTGGCCGCGTTGAAGCCCGTGTCGCCCGCGCAGAGCAGCACGGTCCGATGCGGAAGGCCCAGCAGTTGCAGGATCCGCTCAGCGTTGCCGACCATTTTTTCGAGCTCGTCGAAGGACGTCTCGGGATGGACGATCTTGACCAGCTCGACCTTGTCGAACTGGTGGACCCGGATGAGCCCCTTGGTGTCGCGGCCCGCGGCGCCCGCCTCCGAGCGGAAGCAAGGCGTGTAGGCGGTCAGGTACTGAGGCAGCATCTCCTCGGTGATGATCTCGTCGCGGTAGATGTTGGTCAGCGGCACCTCGGCCGTCGGGATCAGGTAGTACTTGGTGTCGGTGAGGTGGAAGAGCTGATCGGCGAACTTCGGCAGGTTGCCGTTCGCCAGGAGGGTTTCCTCGTTGGCCACGAAGGGAGGCAGGATCTCGGTGTAGCCGTGGTCGCGGGTGTGAAGGTCGAGCATGAAGCTGATGAGCGCCCGCTCGAGCTGAGCACCGGCGCCGCGCATCATCACGAAGCGCGAACCCGCCAGCTTGGCGGCCCGCTCGAAGTCGAGCACGCCCAGGGCCTCACCGATTTCCCAGTGGGGCTTGGGCTCGTACGCGAACTCCGCGGGCGTTCCCCAGCGGCGAACTTCGACGTTCTGGTCCTCGGTGAGCCCTTCGGGAACCGACGCGTCCACCAGGTTGGGGATCTGGTACATCAAGGCCTGACGCTCTGTCTCGTTCTCGGTCATCTCGGCTTCGAGGCCCTTGATCTCGGCAGCGATCTTGCTGGAAGTCGCGAGCAGCTCGGAGACGTCCTGGCCTTCCTTCTTGAGGCGCGGGATGGACTGGCTGATCGTGTTCCGCTCCTGGCGCAGGGAGTCCAGGCGGGCTTGGGTCTCGCGGAAGCGCAGGTCGAGCGCGACCAGCCGGTCGAGATCGAATTCCATGCCGCGGCGCTCCAGGCCGCGCTTCACGCGTTCGGGTTCGGTGCGGATCAGCTTGATGTCTAACACGAGAGTCTCCTTCGAAGGGAATGCGACGCTGCTTCTAGTATAACGCGTGCCCGCCTCACTCCCAAGCGTTCTCGGCGATCGCCACGGCCGCATCGGCGCGATGCGTGCGGCGCCCCCCTTCCAAAGCGCCTTCCCGGTCGGGAGCGAGGCGCCGGGCGACCTTCCGATGGCAGGTCGTTTCCATTTGACGATTAGGCCACGCTTTGGCGGGGCATACATAGGCACGCCTGATTCTCCGATCGCTGCGTCGGGCGTCGCATCGCGAATCAATCGAGGAACCATGAACGAAACGATTGCCATCTTGGATTTTGGAAGCCAATACACGCCGCTCATCGCGCGGCGGATCCGGGAGATGGGCGTCTACGCCACCATTCTCCCCCATAACACGCCCGTGGATACCCTATCGGGCGCAGGCCTCAAGGGCGTCATCCTCTCGGGAGGTCCCGCGAGCGTCCACGAAGCGGGCTCTCCCATGCCGGCCCCCGGAGTGCTGGACCTCGACGTGCCCATCCTGGGCGTCTGCTATGGCATGCAGCTCCTGAACCGCCTCTCGGGCGGCGAGGTCGTCTCGCATACCCAGCGGGAATACGGCCGCGCGACGCTGGAGATTCCCTCCGCCACCGGCCTCTTCGCGGGACTGTCGGCTGAGGAGACCGTCTGGATGAGCCATGGCGATCGCCTGGATCGCCTCGCCGAGGGCTACACGATCACGGCCCGCACCAGCGACGGCGTGATCGCGGCCATCGAGTCGCCGACCAAGCGGCGTTACGGCCTGCAGTTCCATCCCGAGGTGACCCATTCTCCCAACGGCAAGCAACTGATCCGCAACTTCGTCTTCGACATTTGCGGCTGCCAGGGCGACTGGTCCGTCGCCGACTACCTCGACGAGGCCATCCGTGACGTCCGCGCGCAGGTCGGCAATTCGCCGGTGATTGTGCTCGTCTCGGGCGGCGTGGACTCGACCGTGACGGCGGCGCTCTTGGCCAAGGCCCTCCCGCCCGAGCAGGTCTTCGCCATTCACATCGACTCCGGCCTGATGCGCGACCGGGAATCCGCCCAGGTGGTGGAAAGCCTGAAGGAGCTGGGGCTCGCCAACCTGCACTTCGTGGATGCATCCGAGCGCTTCCTGTCGCGCCTGGCCGGCGTCACGGATCCCGAGGAGAAGCGCCGCATCATCGGCGATACCTTCATCGAGGTCCAGGCCGAAGAGGTCGCAAAGCTGGGCATCGACGAGGAGTCGGCTTACCTGGCCCAAGGGACGCTCTACACCGACTTGATCGAATCGGGAGCGACCGGATCGCAAACCGCCACCATCAAGACCCACCACAACGTGGGCACTCCCCTGGTCAAGGCCAAGCGGGCGGCCGGCAAGATCGTCGAGCCCTGCGGCGGCATCTTCAAGGACGAGGTTCGCGAGCTGGGCATGCACTTGGGATTGTCTAGAGAGCTCGTTATGCGCCATCCCTTCCCGGGACCCGGCCTCGCCATCCGGATCTTGGGCGAGATCACCCGCGAGCGCCTCGAAGTGCTGCGGAAAGCGGACGTGATCTACCTGGAAGAGCTCCGTCGCGCGAACCTTTATGAGGCTATCTGGCAGGCCTTCGCCGTGCTGCTGCCGGTGAACGCCGTGGGCGTCCAGGGTGACGGCCGCACCTACGGCAGCGTGGTCGCGCTGCGCGCCGTGGACTCGGTGGACGGCATGACGGCCGACTTCCATCCGGTCCCCTTCGAGGTGCTGGGCCGGGTCGCCAGCCGGATCGCCAACGAAGTAAAAGAAGTGAACCGCGTGGTCTTCGAGGTCACCTCGAAGCCACCCGCGACGATCGAGTGGGAGTAACCTCCCCGTGAGTGAAGTGAGAGGTCCGATGAACCCCTTTGAGATTCCGTCCTTGCCGGAAGGTCTGACCTTCGACGACGTGCTCTTGCAGCCCGGCTACACCGATTTCTTGCCGTCGGAAGCCCAGCTCACGACCCGTCTGACGCGCGAGGTCTGGCTGAACATTCCCCTGGTCTCGGCGGCCATGGACACGGTCACGGAGGCCGGGATGGCCACGATTCTGGCCCAGCACGGCGGGCTCGGCATCATTCACCGCAACATGACCATCGAGGCCCAGGCGGCCGAGGTCAGCAAGGTGAAGCTGGAAGCGACCGTCAGTCGCGAGCATCATCCGCACGCCGCTCTCGACGCCAAGGGCCGCCTCATGGTGGGAGCAGCGATCGGTGTCGGTCAGGTCATCGAGCGCGCGACCGCCCTCCTGGAGGCCGGAGTCGACGTGCTGGCCATCGACACGGCCCATGGCCATTCCAAGAACGTCATCGAGGCCCTCAAGGAAATCAAGCGCACCTTCCCCGGCGCGCAGGTCATTGCCGGTAACATCGCCACGGCCGAGGCGGCCGAGGCTTTGATTGCCGCGGGGGCGGACGCCCTCAAGGTCGGTATCGGGCCCGGCTCGATTTGCACGACGCGCGTCGTGGCGGGCGTCGGGATTCCCCAGATCTCGGCCCTTCGCGCCGTCGCTTCGGTCGCGCATGCGGCCAAGGTGCCGGTCATTGCCGATGGCGGTATCCAGTACTCGGGGGATATCACGAAGGCGATCGCCGCCGGCGCCGACGTCGTGATGCTCGGTAGCCTCTTCGCCCGAACCAAGGAGAGCCCCGGCCAGGAGGTTATCTTCGGAGGCCGTCCCTACAAGGTCTACCGGGGGATGGGCTCGATTGGCGCCCTTCAGAACGACACCAACGACCGCTACGGCAAGAACGCCCAGGGGGCGCTGGTGCCGGAAGGTGTCGAGGGCATGGTGCCGCTGACCGGCTCGGCGAGCGACCTGATTCACCAGCTCATGGGGGGACTGCGCAAGGGCATGGGCTACTGCGGCCTGAGGTCCATCGAGGCCATGAAGACCCAGGCGCGCTTCATCCGGATCTCGAGCGCCGGCATGCGCGAGTCCCATGCCCACGACGTCATGATTACCAACGAAGCTCCCAACTACTCCCGCGGCATGAACTAGCCGCCAAGCAAAAGACCCGGGCCGAGCGGCCCGGGTCTTTTGCTAAGGGAAGGGGTTAATGCCACATGGCGAGCGCCGTGGGCATGTTGATGGTGATCTGCTGGTGGGCGATCGAGATGATCCCCTCGTCCTGGAGGCGATTCAGCGCGCGGGTGACCGTCTCGCGGCTGGAGCCGACCATGTTGGCGAGGTCCTGGTGGGTCATCTTGAGGTTGATCAGCACCTTGTTGCCGACCTGGCGACCCTCGATCTTGGAGAGGTTGCAGAGGGTGCTCGCGACGCGCTCGTGGACGTCCTTGAAGGCGAGGTCCTCGACCTGCTGGTTGACCTGACGGATACGCCGGGTGAGGTCGCGCATGATCTGGAGGGCGATGGGCGGGTGCTCGAGGATGATGCGCTCGAAGTCGCGCTTGCTGACCGTGTAGACGGTGGCCGCGTCGTCGATGACCTCGGCGGTCGCCGAGCGCGGGAGGTCGTCGAAGATGGCCATCTCGCCGAAGAAATCTCCGGACTTCATGATGGTCAGGGTCTTCTCGCGGCCGTCTTCCGTGATCTTGGAGATCTTCACGCGGCCCATCTTGATGATGTAGAGCGTGTCACCGGCATCTCCTTCATGGAAGATGATGCCTTTCTTGGGGAAGGACTTCTCGCCCGTGATGGAGGCAATGCGCTGGAGGCTTTCCGTCGCGACGCCGCTGAAGATCGAGACGCGCTGGAGGAAGGCGAGCGTGTTGGCGGGGCCTGGCGTGTCCTTCTGGGTCAAAGAAGTCCTCCTTGCCCTCGTCGGGGCGCACACATGGATCAGTGTTTACATGATGTGATCGTGTCGATTGGTAGGTGGAATTATAGCAACCGATCGCCCGGTGGACAACCAGAAAAGCCCGCTTGCTGAGCGGGTTTACGAAACGTAATAAGCTTTGTATGGTTATTTGACGCGAAAAATTACTTCATCAACGTCGAGGCGCAGGGTGCTTAGCGGGCTTCGGTCTCGTGAGGCCCGGGGAAGCGCGCATGGGGGCGCCGCTCCCCTCCTGGTGGCTGCTCAAGTTGCCTGGATTCCCGCTTTCGCGGGAATGACGCGAGACCTCACGTCACTCCCGCGAAAGCGGGAGTCCAGGGCTGCCCAATTGGGGGCTACGCACGCCCCGCAGGCGCGCGCTCGGGAGCGCCTGCGGCTACGCGCGTCCCGCAGGCGCGCGCTCAGGATCGAATTGGTCGGTGGGCTTGTCGCTGCGTAGACCCAGGAAGTAGCGGATGGCCTCGACGTGGCGCTTGGCGGCGTGGCCGTCCCCGTAGGGATTCACGGCGTTGGCCATGCGACCGTAGGCCGCCGCGTCATCCAGCAGCTCTTGCGCGTTCCGGACGATATCTTCCCGCTTGACGCCGACCAAACGGACGGTGCCGGCGTCGACCGCCTCGGGGCGTTCGGTGGTGGTGCGCAAGACGAGGACCGGCTTGCCGAGCGAGGGACCTTCCTCCTGCACGCCGCCGGAGTCGGTGAGGATGAGGGTCGCTTCCTTCATCGCCTTGACGAAGGGGGCGTAGTCCAGGGGCGCGATCAAGGAGACGCGGTCGAGATCCCCCAGGATCTCGCGGGCAGTGTTCTGGACCAGCGGGTTGAGGTGGACGGGGAAGACGGCCCGGACGTCCGGATTGCGCTCGATGAGGTCCCTCACCGCGAGGCAGATGTCCCGCAGGGGCTCTCCCCAGTTCTCCCGGCGATGCGCGGTGACGAGGATCGTTCGGCCCTCCTGGGGCTCGGGCTGGATCTTCGAGGCGGTCTCCAGGAGGGCGTCGATGACCGTGTTGCCCGTGAGGAAGATGCCCTCTTTGACGCCGTCCTCATGCAGGTTCGCGACCGACATGGGGGTCGGGGCGAAGTGCAGCGATGAGAGCTGCGTGGTCAGCCGCCGGTTCATTTCCTCGGGGAAGGGGTTGTACATGTTGTCGGTGCGAAGTCCCGCCTCGACGTGGCCCACGGGGATCTGCTGGTAGAAGGCGGCGAGGCTCGCGGAGAAGGTGGTGCTCGTGTCGCCGTGCACCAGCACGAGTGCGGGCTTCTCGGCTTGAAGCACCGGGGTGAGCTGTGTGAGTACGCGGCTCGTCAGATCGCTGAGGGTCTGGCCGGGCTGCATGAGGTCGAGGTCGTACTCGGGCGTGATGCCGAAGAGGTCGAGCACCTGGTCCAGCATCTGGCGGTGTTGCGCGGTGACGCAGACCTTCACGTCCAGATCGGAGGCTTGTTGCAATGCCTTGACGACGGGCGCCATCTTGACCGCTTCGGGGCGGGTGCCGAAAACGCAGAGCACGACGGGGTTCACGTGAGACTCCTTTGACGAATGCAGCTTTTGAATCTAGCTTTCGGGCGGACGGGCGGTTAGTCGGGCGCGCATGATGCTCCAGCCGCCCCAGGCGATGAAGAGGCAGGCCACGCCGATCATGGTGGGGCCGCCGCTGATGCCCAGCAGGGTCAGGGCAGCTCCGCCCAAAAGCAAGCTGATGCCATAGATCACGACGACCGCGCGGCGCTGGGTAAGACCGGCGTTCAGCAGGCGGTGATGCAGGTGCCCGCGGTCGGGAGAGAAGATCGGCTTGCGGTTCCAGGCTCGGCGCACGATGGCGAAGGCCGTGTCGAAGATGGGCACTCCCAGGATCAGGAGGGGAAGGGCCAGGGCGACGGTGGCGACGAGCTTGAGCACGCCGGTGATCGAGATGGCCGCGAGGGTGAAGCCTAGAAAGAGGCTTCCCGAGTCCCCCATGAAGATCTTGGCGGGGTTGAAGTTGTAGCGCAGGAAGCCGATGATGCCGCCTGCCAGCGCCAGGGTCATCAGCGCAGCGATGGATTGGTGGGTCTGGAGCGCGATCAGGGTCATGGTGCCGGCGGCGATCAGGCTGACGCCGCCCGCCAGGCCGTCGAGTCCATCGATCAGGTTGATGGTATTGGTGATGCCCACCAGCCAGAACACGGTGAGGCCCACCGAGACGGCCGTGGGTAGGAGCCAGATCCCGTCGGTGAAGGGATTCGACAGGAACTCGATGCGCACGCCCAGGTAGTAGGCGAGGCATGCGGCTCCGATCTGGAGGACGAGCTTGACCTTGGCGGGCAGGGGCTTGAGGTCGTCGGCCACTCCGATGAGGAACATGGCCGTGGCCCCTGCCAGCACTCCGCCCAGGGGGCCGTCGAGCACGAACAGGGAGCCGGGGACGAGCCATTCGAGGGCCGCCAGGGAGGCGAGGAAGCCCGCGAAGATCGCGATGCCCCCCAGGCGGGCGATGGGTTCCTTGTGGACCTTGCGGGCGTCAGGCTTGTCGACGTTGCCGATCCGGTGGGCGAAGCGCACCACCCAGGGGATGAGGATGTCGGCAGTCAGCCATGCGCTCATCAAGGCGACGGCCATGATGAGCGGCCAGAACTCGAGCACGTCTTACCCCTTAGCAGCGACCGCGGCGTCGGCTTCGGCGTAGAGCGGGAAGTCGCGGCAAAGCTCGGCGACCTTGCGCTCGACCTGGGTGCGGACGACCGGAGCGTGGGGATCGCGAAGGATGCTGGCGATCGCCTCACCAATCTTGCGCATCTCGGGCTCGCCCATGCCGCGGGTGGTCATGGCCGGGGTGCCGATCCGGATGCCGCTGGTGACGAAGGGGCTGGTGGGGTCGTTGGGGATGGTGTTCTTGTTGACCGTGATGCCCAGCTCGTCGAGAACGGCGCTGGCTTCCTTGCCCGTGAGGTTCACGGAGCGCAGGTCCACCAGCATCAGGTGGTTGTCGGTGCCGCCCGAGACGATCCGCAGGCCTTCCTTGGAAAGGGTATCGGCGAGGGTCTTGGCGTTGGCGATCACCTGCTTCTGGTAGGTGACGAAGGAGGGATCCAGGGCTTCCTTGAGGGCGACGGCCTTGGCGGCGATGACGTGCATCAGGGGACCGCCCTGGGAACCGGGGAAGACCGCCTTGTCGACGGCCTTGGCCCATTCCTCGGTGCAGAGGATCAGGCCGCCGCGCGGGCCGCGCAGGGTCTTGTGGGTGGTGGTGGTGACGAAATGCGCGTGGGGCACCGGCGAGGGGTGCAGGCCCGCGGCGACCAGGCCCGCGATATGGGCCATGTCGACCATGAGGAGGGCGCCCACTTCGTCGGCGATCGCCCGGAAGCGCGCGAAGTCGATCTCGCGGCTGTAGGCCGAGGCTCCGGCGATGATCATCTTGGGCTTATGCTCAAGGGCGAGCTTATGAAGCGCATCGTAGTCGATCGTCTCGGTCTCGGCATCGACTCCGTAGGGGATGATGTTGTAGTAGAGGCCCGAGAAGTTGACCGGCGAGCCGTGGGTGAGGTGGCCGCCGTGGGCGAGGTTCATGCCGAGGACCGTGTCGCCGGGCTTCAGGGCGGCCAGGAAGACGGCCGTGTTGGCGTTGGCGCCCGAGTGGGGCTGGACGTTGGCGTGCTCGGCGCCGAAGAGCTGCTTGGCGCGGTCAATGGCGAGCTGCTCGATGCCGTCGACGATCTCACAGCCGCCGTAGTAGCGCTTGCCGGGGTAGCCTTCGGCGTACTTGTTGGTCGGCACCGTGCCCATGGCTTCCATGACGGCGCGGCTGGTGAAGTTCTCGGAGGCGATAAGCTCCAGGTGATCGCGCTGGCGGCCCAACTCACGGTCGATGAGGGTGGCGATCTCGGGGTCGGCCTGGCGCAAATGTGGGAATTCGTTCACGTTACCTCTCCTCGGGAGCGACGGCCAGCGGGCGCTGGTCGAGTTGATCGATGCGACGTTGATGGCGGCCCCCTTCGAACGGGGTGCCGAGGAAAACCTTGAGGATCTCGCGGGCCATTTCCTCTCCGATCAGGCGCGCGCCCACGCAGACGACGTTGGCGTCGTTGTGCTCGCGGGCGAGGCGGGCGGAGAGGGGCTCTTGGACCAGGGCGGCCCGGGCTCCCGCGACGCGGTTGGCGGCGATGCTCACTCCGATGCCGGAGCCGCAGACCAAGACACCGCGCTCGGCCTCGCCTTGGGCCACCCGTGAGGCGACCTCGAAGCCGATGAGCGGGTAATCGACGGAATCGGTGGAGTAGGCCCCGAGGTCCAAAACCTCATGACCCAGTTCCTGGAGCCAGCCCGCCAGGGCGGCTTTGAGCGGGAATCCCGCGTGATCGGAGCCAACCGCAATGCGCAAGGGGAGCCTCTTTCGTTAGGTAGCTTATCGTTTCTTCAGGACAGCTTCGCTTTCCTAAATAACGGCCACGGGCGTTTCAAAACAGCCGCGGGCGCTGGGCGAGCCAGCGTTTCGCTCGCGTGATGTTCCCTTCAGTATACCGTTCTGCCTCGCGGGACGGTAGCCCGCGACGGCCCGAATGCCGCTGAGCGGCTTGTTTCGTTACTCTTCGCTCAGTTCTTCGACCGTGATGGTCTCCGGGAGCGGATCCAAGGTGACCAGGCCCAGCCCGCCGCCGCGCAGATCATGGAGGAAGGTACGCGAGGCGCGCTCGAGGTCGGGCTGATCTCCCGTTTTCAGGAGGCCGCGCAGCCGTGCGAAGGCGTCGAGCGTGGCGTCTTGCCCCCCAAACTTGGAAAGCACGCCCGGAGAGACCTCCTTGAGCATGGCGATGCCGTAGTGGGCGACCTCCATGGGATCGTAGGCTTCGCTACTGACTGAACCGGTCATGGCGAGGCGCAGCGCGCCGATCGGATCCTCCAGCTTAGGAGGGATAATACCCGGCGTATCGAGCAGTTCGAGGTTCTTGCCCAGGCGAATCCAGCTCGGGGCGCGGGTAACACCGGGCTTGTCGCCGGCTACGGCGGCCCGCTTCTTGGCCAGCCGGTTGATCAGCGAGCTCTTGCCGACGTTGGGGAGGCCGACCACCATGACGCGGGCGGCTCGGGGATTGCGGCCACGGGCGCGCATCTTGGCGTGGACGGCCTCGGTTTGCTTGGCGATGGCCGCGTGCAGGGCCTCGAAGCCCTGGCCCTTCTGGGCGTTTAGCGCGATCGCCGTCATGCCCTGGGCCTTGAAGTAGTCAAGCCATTCCTTGGTCTTCTTGGGTTCGGCCAGATCGGTCTTGGTGAGCACCAAGATGGACGGCTTCTGGGAGATGAGTTGGCGCGTTTCCTCGAAGCGGCTGCTCTGCGGGATGCGGGCGTCGACCAGCTCTAGGACGAAGTCGACGACCGTCAGTCGCTCCTTGAGCACGCGCTGGGCCTTGGCGATATGCCCCGGGAACCACTGGATGATCGGGTACTCGCGGGGAGCCTTTTCGACGGGGGGAGTTTCTTCGAGCCCTTCACGCTTGGAGGCATCCCCCCGCGCCGCTTTCGAGGCACGGGGGGGCTTGGCATGGCTCGCCTTGGCGGAAGAGGCGTGCGGCGCCGAGGGCGCCGCGGGTCGTTTACGCATGATCTAGCGGAACTGCGCGAACGCGGGGTCGTACTCGGTGAGCAGCTCCTCGACGCGCGTGGCCTTGGGCGAGTGGACCATCAGGCCCGCCAGTCCAGGCTTCTTGGAGGTCCAGACGACCTCGGGCGCGTTGAACTTGCTGAGATCCGAGTGGTGGTGCTTGGAAACCGTGAAAATCGCCCCGGCGTACTCGTTCTTGCTGGGCTTGGGAGCCTTGTAGGACTTGGGATCGAGCTCCATCTTCACCCACTCGTGCCAGAGGCAGACGCCCGTGGCGGAGTAGATGACGTCAGGGATCTTGGAGGCGCCGACGCGGGCCGCGGCCTCCAGGAAGTAGATCGTGTCGTCGTCCTTGCCGTGGATGTACTCGGCGTGGGTGATGCCCGTCATCTTGCCCAGGGCGGGAATCAGCTTCTCGTTGAGCTCGATGAGGCGCTTGTACATTTTGCTCTTGCGGTCGAGCATCATGCTGACGTAGCTGCCACCCTTCTGGAGGTCGAAGATGGGCACGCCGTAACGGTTGGCGACCGCGAACTGGACCTTGCCGTCCACGACGATCGAGTCGACGTGGTAGACGTCGCCGGCCGTGTACTTCTCGACGAGGTAGTTGGAGACCTTGCCGCCGAGCTTGTCGAGGGCGGGCCACATGTCTTCGCGGCGCGTGATCTTGGAGACGCCTACGGCGGCCACGCCGTCGCGGACCTTGAGCATGTAAGGAGGCTCGACCTCCTGCATGTAGCCGAAGACCTTGCCGCGGTGAATCGCGTGGGTGAAGGGAGGCACGGGGATTCCCGCCTCCTGGGCTTTCATGCGCATGGCGAGCTTGTCGCGGAAGAAGCGGGCCTCGGACTCCTTCATGCCGGGAAGGCGCAGGTGGTCGCGCAGCATGGCGCCGTTCTCGACGTCCTGGTCGGCAAGGGCGACGACCACGTCGATGATCTCTTCGTCCTGGTAGATCAGCTTATCGACGGCCTCGCGGATGGCCTTCGGGTCGAGGATGTTCTTGATCGTGACGAGCCGATCGATTTCCTTGGGCCACTTGTCATCCTTGCAGGAATCCGCCGTGAGCACGATGACGCGAGCGCCCATCTGCTTGGCGTAGATCATGAAGGGGCGGCCGAGCGTCACGCAGGTGAGGCAGAGAATGGTCTTTTGACGTTCCACGAGAGATCTCCATTCGTAGCGGGGCATCAGTCTAAGTCTACATCAATCCCCCGCCGGAGGCGACAGCCCGCCGTCAAGGCGGGCTGAGGGGAGAAGTCACTTGGGTGGGAAGTTAGTCACGTCGTCCTTGAAGTTTGGCGAGTAGGTGAAGGATCTCGATGTAAAGCCAGACGAGCGTGACCATGAGGCCAAAAGCCCCGTACCACTCCATGAACTTGGGGGCGCCGGATTCGGCTCCGCGCTCGATGAAGTCGAAGTCCAGGACCAGGTTGAGGGCGGCGATCGCCACCACGAAGAGGCTGAAGCCGATTCCGAAAAGGCCGGACTCGTGGATGAGCGGCATCCGCAGCCCGAAGAGGCTCATGCCGAAGCTGACGAGGTAGACCAGGAAGATCCCTCCGGTGGCCGCCACGATGCCCATTCGAAAGTTGTCGGTCACCTTGACCAGCCCCGAGCGGTAGACCAAGAGTAGGCTGAGGGCCACCCCGAACGTGAGTCCCACCGCCTGGATCACGATGCCCGGATAGGCCGAATTGAGTAGGCTTGAGAGTCCGCCCAGCAGGAGGCCTTGGAGAACGGCGTAGATGGGGGCGGTGACAGGGGCCCATTCCTTCTTGAAGATGGTTACCAGGGCGACGATCAGGCCGCCGATGGCGCCCACGCCCATCAAGAGCGGCAAGATGGCGTTGTCGCCTTGTACCAGGGCCTGGTTCCAGGTGAAGAAGGCTGCGGCGATCACCAAGGCCAGCATGATCAAGGTCTTGTTGACGGTGCCCGAGAGGGTCATCCGGTTGCCGAAGGCCGTGGGAAGCCCTTGGAAGGTGGCGGTAGAGAGGGCGGGATTGCCGGATCGCATGGGGACCTCCTTTGGTGAGGGCGTCGTAGGGGCTAGTTGACGCGTGAATAGGACCAGGAAACCGGTCGGCCGTCCTGGTAGGGCATGATGCCGTGGAACGTGCCGGGAGCGCCGTCGAAGACCAGGGGCAGGAAGAGGCGATCGCCCTCCCAGAGGTTCAGGTCGCCGTTCAGTAGGCGCGACAGCGGGACCCACTCCAGTTGCCCTTCGGGGTTCCCCGAGAGGGGCGTCCCGTCGAAGCCTTCCACCGTGAAGATGAAGCCCATCCAGTCCTCGCCGTGCTTGCCGAAGCCCGGCCAGCTGATGGTTCCCCGCAGCGTCAGCTCCGTGGCCTCGATGCCGGCTTCCTCCCGGAGCTCGCGGCGAACTCCCTCGGCGAGCGACTCACCGGCATCCAGCTTGCCGCCCAGCCCGTTGTACTTGCCGAAGTGATGATCGTCCGGGCGGGCGTTGCGGTGAATCAAGAGCACGTCCTTGCCGTCCGGGGAGAGGACGTAGGCGAGCGTGGCGAGAATGGGTTGATAAGGCATGCGGGCTCCTTCCAGGTCCGAGACTGCCCCATTCTACCGCCTTTTACGCGAGGTCCCACGACTGCCCTCCGGACGAAGTCCGGGATTTCGGACGTCTGGGTCCAGGAGAATCGCGCAAACCCGCGGAATCTTTACGTTTGCCTCAGAAAATTATCGTTTGCTATCAGGCAGACTAGGGTTAATAGGAGCATGTGCCCCCCGCTTCGGAGAGAATCGACGTTGTCGTTGCTGAGCTACGAGTGCCGCGCCACCCTTCCGTGCTTCGCCATCGAGTACCCCTCAGACTGGCTTCTGGACACGTCCCGGGCCAAGCCGAACCAGGGGGCGATCGAGCTCTCCTCGGAAGATCTGGGCGGGGTGGTCACGATCGAGTGGGGCCCCGCGTTATCGCCGCAAGGGGAGTTGGAAAATGCCTCGCAGCGCTATTCGCGGCATGAGGTGGTCCAGCAGCAACGCGTAAGCTTCGAGGGTATCGCCTGGTCCGAGGTCGTCTACCATGGCTGGAAGGATGCCCGCACTCCCCAGCCCGATCGCCTCTGTGCCCGCTTCACTCAGCGCGCCGGCATGATCTGGCGCGTCGCCTACCGCCTCAACGGCGCCGCAGGCGCCCGTCGCCGGCCCGCCGCCGAAGGCATCCTCAAGCGCTTCCACTTCCTTAAAGGCGTCGACGCCCATGAGGCGCATTGGCGCCACCACCGCTACATGGCTTCCGTCCAGGAGTTCGCCTTCAACCACCCGTCGGATTGGAACGTGGTTCCCGAGGTCTCCGGAGAGACCGGCGCCTGCACCGTGACGCCCCCCGCGGGAGGGAGCTTTCAGGTCTCCTGGGGCCGCCCGCAAACCATGGCCGAGTTCATGCAAAAGGAGCGCTTGGATTTCCGGGAGTTCACTCCCTTGCTCGAGCGTCCGGGTCTCGTGTTGCGCTCGGGAACCTGGGATGAACTCGTCTTCGACGGCACCCGCGTTTCCGGGGACGCCTGGAGCGAAGAGCGCCCTAAAAAAGTACGCGGCCGCTACCGCTTTGGCATGGCCGGAGGCATGGCCTGGGTCATCGGCTATCGCCTCCCCCATGAGCAGCTGGCCGAGGTTTCCCCTTCCTTCGACCGCATGCTCGCATCCATGCGGATTCTAGGCACGCAGGAGCTGGCGCATCTGCCGGAAATGCCCGAAGGCCGCGGCCTGCAGCTCGAGTTGGGCATGGAACTCGCCTTATGCACGTCGTTGCGACAGAACTTGGAGCCGGTTGCCTTCGGCGATCGCCTCGCCCAGGAGCTTCACCTCCTGCGGGTGCTCATGGCCTACGAAGGCTTGCTCGTGCCGCATCTCACCATCGTCCAGAGCCCTGACGCTCCCGTCTTCGGCTGGCGCTTGCGCGCAGGGTCCCAGAACTTGGTCGAACGCGATCTCGGCAAGGGAGGACTGGATCCGCTGGTTCAGGTCCTCGAAGGGATGCGCAACGAGACTCCGCGCCTCGATGGGCTCCTCACGCCACGCCTGGCGCGCCCCGAGCTGGTCCAGCAGTTGTTCCCGCGCTCGCCGCACGCCTACGAGCGGCTGCGGGCGCTGCGTCCCGAGCTGAACCTTCCGGCCACCGCCGAAAGCCGCTAATCCCAGGCTGAACGCTATTCGCTGATCGGCGCCACGGGTGGCGCCACTTCCGAGTCTGACGCCGGGATGGCGCCGGGCTCGGATTCGCTGGCATCGAGCTGCTGAAACTCGGGGCTCGGCGCGGGCGGCTGCGGCAGGGGGAAGGCCATGGGTGGCTCGCTCGATAGGGCGGACTTCATGAACGTGGCCCAGACCGGAGCGCAGACGGCGCCGCCGGTGGCGCGCTTCGTGACCGTGTTATTGTCGTTCCCGATCCAGATGCTCGTGACCAGTTGCGGCACGTACCCCACGAACCACGCGTCGCGGTAATCGTTGGTGGTGCCCGTCTTGCCCGCCGCGGGCCGGCCGATGGCCGCTCGCTTCGCCGTGCCGCGCGTGATGACGCCTTGCAGGACGTCGTTCACCTGGCGCACGGAGGTCTCATCCGTGACCCGGTAGGCCTGGGGGTGTACGTCCTCGATCACGCGTCCCTTGGCGTCCGTGATCCGAAAGTAGGAGATCGGCTCGGCTTTCATGCCGTCCGCCGCCATGACCCCGTAGGCCGAGGTCAGCTCCAGGGGAGAGACGACCGAGGTGCCCAGGCCGAGCGTGAGGTCGGTCGTGAGGGGAGTCGAGATGCCGAAGCGATGGGCCTTGTCGATGACCGCGACGGTTCCGACGTCCTTGAGCAGCTTGACGGTGATGACGTTGTTGGAATGCTCGAGGGCCTTGCGCAGGCTCACGACTCCGAGTTTTTCATTGTCGTAGTTGCGGGGCATCCAGGGCTTGCCTCCGGCTTGCGGGTAGCTGATCACGGCGTCGGAGGCCGTCGCCTCGGGAGAGATGCCCCGCTCGAAGGCCGTGAGGTAGACGAAGGGCTTGAAAGTCGAACCGGGCTGGCGCTTGGCCTGGACGGCCCGGTTGAACTGGCTCTTTTGATAATCCGCCCCTCCCACCATGGCGCGGATGTAGCCGGATCGGGGGTCGAGGGCGACGAGTGCGGCCTGGTCGAACTGGTAGCGTGTGCCCTGGGTCTTCACGAGGTTGGCGATCAGCTTCTCGGCGTGCTTCTGCATGTCGAGGTCCAGGGTGGTCCAGACCTTGAGGTCGCCGCGAAAGATGGCGTCGTCGCCGTAGCGGTTGGTGAGCTGGTTGATCAGGTAGGCGGTGAAGTAGGGGGCTTCTTGGGAGCGGTCGGGGCTGGGGGCGAAGCGGAGCTTGGTGCGCTTCGCCCGATCCGCGTCGGCCTTCGAGATGACCTTCAATTCGGCCATGCGGTCCAGGACGATATGCTGACGCTTCTTGGCGGCGTCGGGGTTGCGCAGGGGGGTGAGACCCTCAGGGCGTTGAAGCAGACCGGCCAAGAGGGCGCTTTCGGCGAGGGTGAGCGTCTTACAGGATTTGCCGAAGTAGGTTTGCGCGGCGGCCTCGATGCCTTCGGCGCCGTGTCCCCAGTAGGCGCGATTGAGGTAGATTTCGAGGATTTGATCCTTGCTGTATTCGCGCTCGAGCTTGAGGGCGAACATGGCCTCGTTGACCTTGCGCTGGAGGGATTTCTCCTGGTTGAGGTAGAGGATCCGGGCGACCTGCTGGGTGATGGTGCTGCCGCCCTCGGCGGCGCGGCCTTCCTGGAGGTTGGTGACGAGGGCGCGGGCGGTGCCGCGGATATCCACTCCGAAGTGGGAGTAGAAGCGGGAGTCCTCGATGGCGACCACGGCCTTTCGGGTGATCTCGGGGATGGTGCGGAGGGGAACGTCCTTTTGTTTGGCAGTGCCGCGGACGAGGGCGATGCGGCGGCCCTTCCAATCCAGCACTTCGGTGCCCATGCCGGCTTCGGCGGGCAGGGGCATCCATGTGGCCATGAGCACGAGGGCCAGGACCCCGAGCCGGAGTTTCCGTTGGTTGCTGCTCGCCATTCCCCCTCCTCTCCGAAGCCGCGGATCCCAGTAGCCTGAGGCTCGCAGACCCCGTGCCGCGAGTCGAGCCGCTAAGGGTTTAGGATAGCGGGATCGGCGCGATAGGGGAAGGGCCCCGCTTTCGCGGGGCCCTCTGACCTTGAAGGGATTACTTGACGGGGCTCGTGTTCTTCTTGCGGCCCGCCCGGGACGTCGCTCCGCCCTTGCGGCCGATCGAGGAGTAAAACTCCACTCCCCGTTCCTTCTTCACGGCCTCTCCGCCTTTTCTTCCGATCGAAGAGAAGAATTCGGGACCGTACTTGGCCTTGGTGGCCTGTCCACCTTTCTGACCGATCTGCTGGAAGAACTCGCGTCCGCGCTCTTCCTTGACCGTCTGGCCACCCCGACGACCGGCCTCTACCATCCGAGGATCGCCCTTCGCGGGGCCCGGTTTGTTCCCGACCATTCTAGTACTCTCCTTTCCCTGCCAGGGGGCCTCGGCGCGCTGCGGCAGTTCTAGGAGTGGGCTTCTTAGAGGGTCGGGTCTGGGGCATGAAAGGACTAGCGAGGCAGCCCTTGGGCTAACCTTGTTAACTTTTGTGAACTCACCCTATCACGCTCGGGTGCCGATGTAAAGCTTCATCGCCTCGTTTTTCGAAAAACCGGTCAACTTCGTCAGGCTTCGACAACAGCCAGGCGGCGGCGTTGGCTGTACCCGACAAGCGAGAGGGAGTCGAGTTTCGTCAGTTTAGACGGGAGGATCCGGGAGTCATCTGCTCGCTTGCTTTGCCCCGCCCGGGAGAAAACGCCGGAGGCCGGGGAATTCCCCGGCCTCCGGTCCCTGCCGTTTAAAGGAAAGCGCCCGCGGCTTAACGGAAGCGCCTGCGGCTTAACGGAAGTGGAACACGTACTGGAGCGCCCAGTACAGCACCGCCGCCAAGCTGAAGGTGATGGGAATCGTCACGACCCACGCGATCAGCATGTTGCCGGCCACGCCCCAGCGCACCGCGCTGAAGCGTTTGGTCGAGCCCACGCCCATGATGGCCGACGAGGCCACGTGCGTGGTCGAGACCGGAAGGCCGAGCGTGGTGGCGCTCGCGATGACCGTCGCCGACGTGAAGTCCGAGGCGAAGCCGTTGATCGGCTGCAGCTTCACGATCTTGGTGCCCATCGTC